>Ga0307373_10001203_pt1 | contig 48565 bp, 44 predicted proteins | sample OX2MG_FD_202534 | JGI IMG/M metagenome (GOLD analysis project Ga0307373, IMG submission 202534) | Soil microbial communities from Risofladan, Vaasa, Finland - OX-2 | ecosystem: Environmental > Terrestrial > Soil > Coastal area > Acid sulfate soil | place: Finland: Risofladan, Vaasa | collected...
ACTTTCTCGGCGGGTATCCTCTTGACCCTGCCGATAGCAATCTCTTTCGCGCGCCGATCCGCCTCGGCGATCCAAAGCTTCTCGGCGTCTGGATCGGCCAGCTCCTCATCCAGACTTGCGAGCAATCGTTCGGCGAGGCGCGCGCGCGAACGGGCGGGAAGTTTCAGCGCTTCATCCTGGAGCCTCTTGAGCGGAGCTGTCGGCATGATTCCATTCCTCGTCAAAACTGTCGGTGAAATCTCTGCCTTCAGGGTCCCTCACCCGCGCATTCGGCGCGACCCCTCCCGACTATCGGGCGAGGTGAGAAATCGTCAGTACGATCTTGCCGGTCTGCGCGTCGCCCATCATGTAATTGTGGGCGTCGGCGATGCGATCGAACGGGAAGGTCCGATCGAGCACGGGCTTGAGCGCGCCGGTCGAGAATGCGCCGAGCAAATCCGCCGCGAATCGTTGACTACACGCGAGCGCTTCCTCGGGCGAGCGGGTACGAAACGTCACGCCGATGATGCTCACGCGCTTGCGCGCCAGTTCGTCGAGATTGCATTCGCCGACGTTGCCGGCGTTGCGGCCGACGCTGACGAGGCGGCCTTTGATCGCGAGCGCGCGCAGATTGTCGGCAAGCATCGGACCGCCGACGTTGTCGATTATCACGTCGACGCCGCGCTTGGCGGTCGCGGCGAGGATCGAATCGACCCATCCGGATTTGCTTACGTCGATCACCTGATGAGCACCGAGCGCGGTCAACCCGGCGCTCTTCGATTCGGAGCGAGTCGTAGCGAAGACGGGATTGGCGCCGAGATGGCGAGCGATCTGGAGCGCGGCGGTTCCGACGCCCGACGGTGCCGCGGTTATCATTACCGATTCACCGGCCTTGAGATTTGCGGCGGTTACGATCGCGTCGTGCGCGGTGACGAAAACGTTGGGAATCGCGGCGGCCTCGGCGTCGGAGAGCGTATCGGGAATCCGCATCAGCGCACGCGAATCGACGATGGTGAACTCGGCGTAGGAGCCGGCCGCGCGGCCCATCGCGCGGTCACCGACTTTCCATCCGGCGACACCCTCGCCGATCGCGTCGATAACCCCGGCGAACTCGATACCAGCGCGGGTCGGATGAAGCGCGGGGTTGGACGAGCGAATCAGCGGACGGGCGAGCAGTTCGCCGCGGTTGGTGGCGGTGGCGCGCACCTTGATCAGCACTTCGCCGGCTTTCGGAGACGGGGTCGGGATGTCCCGGTATTCATAAATGCCGCCGTCGGGTCCGGGCACGAGAAAAATTGCCTTCATGGTTTTTCTCCGGAGCGGTTCGCGTGATGCCTATCAATACATTCTGGGGCTGCGATGATCGAACGCCGCTGCACTCGGGGTGCCGATCGGCACCCCAGTCACGAAATTCGCCGGCGGCGGCTGCGATGCGGAAGCTCCGCTGAAGCGCGCCTGAAGGCGCGCGATCCCTCCACTTCGGTCGGGATGACTAAGGGAAAAAGTCAGGATGACGGAACAGGAGGGTCGGGTGGACACAGATAGTCCGGATCACGAAGACAGGCTCGCGGAGACGGGTTGGCGGTGCCGACGGGACGAGCCCCCATCGGGGCTAGCCTCATCACGACCGCAGGCCGCTCTCTGTTTCCGTCATCCCGACCGCAGGCCGCTCTCTGTTTCCGTCATCCCGACCGCAGGCCCGCCCTCTTTTTCCGTCATCCCGACCGCAGGCCGCCCTCTTTCTCCGTCATCCCGACCGGAGGCCGCCGAAGTGGAGGGATCGCGCCTCGCTGCGCGGGGCGCCGCAACGGATATCCGTGCTTGCGCTGAATCCGCATGGGCCCAGCGATCAGAAGAGGCAGCGGAGAATCAGGGCGCGTTGCGATGCGGAAGTTCCGCTGAAGCGCGCCTGAAGGCGCGCGATCCCTCCACTTCGGTCGGGATGACTGAAAAGAAAAGATCGCGTGCCGACCGTCATCCGAAGACGCGAATCAGGTTGGCGGTGACGCGCGAGGAGGCTTCGGCGATCGCGATCAGGGCGCCGTTGTGAATCACTTTGAAGAGGCGCGCGCCGGCGGGGACGATTCCGTCGAGCGCGCGCGAGTCGCCGTTGCGGAGCCGGACGAGTTCGCGATCGCCGACGATGGCGGAGGGAATCGCGGGGAGTGCGGCGTTGAGTCCGATCATAATCGATTCGGCGCGGCCGGCCGCGAGCGCGGCGAGCGCCTCGTCGAGCGGATGGGTGTCGGCGACGGAGAAGCCGGCCGTGCGGATTCGGCGCAGTTCGGCGAGATGGGCGGCGGTTCCGAGCGCGGCGCCGATATCGCGGGCGAGCGCGCGGACGTAGGTGCCGGTCGAGCATACGACGGTGAGACGGAGCGAATCCGGGCCGGCAGATTCGAGCGTGAGGCGCGAGATTACGACGCGGCGAGGCGCAGGCGGCTCGACCTCGACGCCCTGGCGCGCCAGGCGATAGAGCGGGACTCCGGCGCGCTTGATCGCGGAGAAGACCGGCGGGCTCTGCTCGATCTCGCCAAGGAAGCGGTGCGCGACATCATCTAGCGCGGAGGAATCGAAGGGCGGCACGGGCGCCTCGTGCACGACCGCGCCGGTCGGATCGAGGGTGTCGGTCTCGAGCCCGAGGCGGACGATGCCCTCGTACTCCTTTTCGGAATCCTGAAGGAAGGGCGCGAGCTTGGTCGCTTCGCCAATCAGGATCGGGAGAAGGCCGGTGGCGAATGGGTCGAGCGTGCCGAGATGACCGACGCGGTCTGGCTTGACGCGGCGCTTGATCTGGCGGACCACGTCGGCCGAGCCTGCGCCGGCGGGCTTATCGATAAGGATGACTCCGTGCATTGGCGAATCGTTGAGAATACCGATGGAGTCGCGGCGCGGACAGACCCCGGGGGTCGCACCTGTCGTATCGAGGAGCACGCGCGATGAGGCCGGGGCGCTGCGGGATGAGAAAAGCTAGCCGCGCGAGCGGTCGGCGCGAAGCAGCTCCTCGATCCGGATTGCGTGCTCGATTCCGCGGTCGAAGACGAACTCGAGCTCGGGCGCGTACCGCAGGCCCATCGAATGGCCGAGCTGGCGGCGGATAAAGCCGCTCGCGCTGGTGAAGCCGCCGATCGCGGCGGTGGCGCGGGACTCGCCTTCGAGATGCGAGAAGGAGACTCGCGCGTGGCGCAGATCGTCGGTCATCCGGACTCCGGTGAGGGTTACGCCGCGCAGCCGCGGATCCTTGAGGTCGCGCAACAGCATGTGAGAAAGCTCGCGCAGCATCAGCTCCGCGACGCGCTCCGGCCGTCTCGGTTCAGTGGCCATGAGGGCAGTGTATCGCGCGGGGCGCAAAGCCGCATCGGGGGAGCGCCAACTTTTTCCACCGCCGAATCGGAGCGGCCCGCGGCCGGCGCCGCGGGCGAGTGCGGATCAAGGCCGCCGTCAGAGCGAAGCGTAGGCGGCGGCGATAATCGCGGCGGGGCGCGCGTCGAGGAGCGGCTCGAGGCCCATCTGATTCATCACGTAGCCGAAGCCTAGTTTCGCGTCGGGATCGGCGAAGCCCAGTGAGCCGCCGGCGCCCGGATGGCCAAAGGTGTGCGGATTCGGTCCCATCTGCGCAGTCGGCTGCGAGAGCATAAAGCCCAGCCCGATGCGCGTCGTGAGCGGGAGTACCGCGTCGGGCCCGTACGACTGTTCGGTGTAGCATCGCTCGATCTCGCGGGGACCGAAGATGCGCACACCGTCTAGCTCGCCGCCGCGGGCGAGCGTCCCGTAGATCCGCGCAAGGGCGCGGGCGTTGGCGTGGCCGTTGGCGCCGGGAATCTCGGCGGCGCGCCAGGCGCGCGAGTTGACGGTTTCGGGCAGCAGCGTGTTGGGCGGATTCATTATCGCCATCGCACTGACGGACGTGGGATCCTTGACCAGTTCGGCCAGCAAGTCGCGCTCGCCGGGTGCGGACGGCGGTGCGGGAATAATCTCGGCGACGCGCGCGTCGAGCGACGGGCCGAAGCCGATAAAGGCGTCAGCGCCAAGCGGTCCGACGATCTCGTCGCGGAAATAGGTGCCGAGGCTCTTGCCGCTGATTCGGCGCACGACCTCGCCGACCAGCCATCCGAAGGTGATCGCGTGATAGCCGTGGCGCGTGCCGGGAGTCCACCAGGGCTCCTGGCGCGCCAATTCACTCGTGACCTTCTCCCAGTTGAAGAGGTCTTCGTTAGCGAGCGGCGCCTTGATCGCGGCGAGGCCGGCTTTGTGATTGAGCAGGTAGCGGACCGGGATTTCAGCCTTGCCGGCCTGGGCGAATTCCGGCCAGTACTTCGCCACCGGAGCGTCAAAGTCGAGCTTGCCCTGGTCGGCGAGCCGATGCGCGCACATCGCGCAGAGGCCCTTGGTGGTGGAATAGACGTTGACGATCGTGTCGCCATTCCAGGGGCGCGTCATTGCCTGATCGGCGTGCCCGGCCCACAGATCGACGACCAGCCGGCCGTCGAGAGCGATTGCAACCGCGGCGCCAACCTCGCCGTGCGTGCGGAAGTTTTCGATAAATGCCGCGCGGACCTTTTCGAAACGCGGATCGCACTCGCCATGGACGGTTGGGTCAGTGGCCACGGGGAACCTCCTCGATTACCGAACAGAATCTCAGACTTCAAGTGTAACTTTAATTATGGAAATCAAGCTAAGCGTCGCACAGAGCCGCGGCGAATTACAATCGCCTTAGTAGTTGATCATTTCGAGATGCTCTTCGCCGAGCGGGGCGAGGCCGAGCGAATCGATAAAGTTGACGACTTCGCGCAGGGCGGAATCGACGAAGGCGCGATCGTTGCCGACCTGGCATATTCCGAGTTCGGCACGCTGCCACATGTCGTGACCGTCGGATTCGGCGATCGAGACGTTGAACTTGGAGCGCACGCGCGCCTTGATCGAGCGGAGCACCTGGCGCTTGCCCTTGAGCGAATGGTTCTCGGGGAGGAAGAGCGTTAGTTGAAGTACGCCTACAACCATTTCTCAGCGCCTGAGACTTCGCGCGGATGCGCGGTTGGTATCGAATACTCCCGCGGCCTGGCGCCGGACGGTGCGGTGCTGACCAATCAGCGGGTCGGCGCCGGCCATCACGGAGCGCTCCCGTTTGATCAGGTCTGAAGCTGCTTTTCGGCGCCAGCCTGTCCGCGCACGGATTCAGGCCGCGCCGGAACCGCGAGCTTGCGCGCGATCGCCTCCATCTCGAAATCCTCGATAATGTCGTCGGGCTTGATGTCGTTGAAATTCTCGAGCCCGATACCGCACTCGTAGCCTGCGAGCACTTCGCGCGCATCGTCTTTGAAGCGCCGCAGCGTGCCGATCCGGCCTTCCCACACGACGCGGCCGTCGCGGACGAGGCGGGCGCGCGCGCCGCGAAGGATCTTGCCGTCGACCACCATCGCGCCGGCGATCGTGGCGCCGGGGACATTGAAGACCTTGCGCGCTTCGGCGCGGCCGAGCGCTTTTTCGCGATAGGTCGGCGCGAGCATGCCTTCCATCGCCTCGCGCATCTCGTTTATCGCCTCGTAGATAATGGTGTAGAGGCGGATATCGACGCCTTCCTTCTCGGCGAGGGCGGTCGCCTTGGGCTCGGGGCGGATATTGAAACCGATGATGATCGCGCTGGAGGCGGCGGCGAGCGTGACGTCGGTTTCGGAAATCGCACCGGCCGAACTATGGAGGATTTCCACCTTGACCTCGTCGGTCGAGAGGCGGCGGAGCGAATCGGCCAGCGCCTCGACGGAGCCTTGCACGTCGCCCTTGATAATGAGCTTGAGTTCGCTCACTTCGCCACCCTTCATCCGCTGGCTCAAGTCCTCGAGCGAGACGCGGGCGGACTTCTGCAGCTCGCCCTCGCGCTGCTTGGAGCGGCGGAATTCGGCGACTTGCCGCGCCTTGGATTCCTCGGCCACACCGACGAAGGCGGTGCCGGGTTCGGGGACGCTCGAGAGGCCGAAGATTTCGACCGGAGTCGACGGGCCGGCCACCTCGAGACGCTGCCCGTTGTGATCGAGCATCGCGCGGACGCGTCCGAAGGTCACTCCGCATACGAAGGCGTCGCCCTGGCGGAGCGTGCCTTCCTGGATTAGGACGGTAGCGACGGGGCCGCGGCCGCGATCGAGTTGAGACTCGACGACGGTGCCGCGCGCGCTGCGGTCAGGGTTGGCCTTGAGATCGAGAATGTCGGCCTGCAGCAGGATCATCTCGAGCAGGCGGCTGACACCCTCGCCGGTGCGCGCGGAGACCGGCACGACGATCGTATCGCCGCCGTAATCCTCGGGGATCAGGCCGTTTTCGGAGAGTTGTTGCTTGACGCGATCGAGGTTGGCTTCGGGCCGATCGATCTTGTTGATCGCGACGATAATCGGAACCTTGGCGGCGCGCGCATGGTTGAGCGCCTCGACCGTCTGCGGCATCACGCCTTCGTCGGCGGCGACGACCAGCACGACGATATCGGTGACCTTGGCGCCGCGCGAGCGCATCGCGGTGAACGCCTCGTGGCCGGGAGTATCGACAAAGGCAATCTTGCGTCCCTGCACTTCGACCATGTAGGCGCCGATATGCTGGGTGATGCCGCCGAATTCGTCGGAGGTGACATCGGTATGGCGGATCGCGTCGAGCAGCGAGGTTTTGCCATGGTCGACGTGGCCCATCACGGTGACCACGGGCGGGCGCATGACAGGTTCACCGCGGCTCTCTTCGGGTGGCGCCTCTTCGATCGCGGACTCGACGTCAAAGGCGACGTTCTCGACGCTGTAGCCGAATTCGCCGGCGACCAGGGTCGCGGTGTCGACGTCGAGGACCTGGTTGAGCGTCGACATGACGCCCATCTCCATCAGCTTCTTGATAATCTCGCCGGCCTTGACGCCCATGTTGCGGGCGAGATCGCCAACGGTGACACCCTCGGTAATCCGAACGACGCGCTTGGAGGCTTTGGGCGTGGTGATTTCGGTCTTGCGCTGCTCCTTGCCAGGCATCGCGCGGCGCTTCTTGGGCACGCGCAGGCCGCGCATCTCGCGCTCGGCGGTGAAGTCAGTCGAAGCCTTCTTGACGATCCGCTTTTTCTTGATCGGCCGCGCGCCGGGTTTGGTAACGTCGCTTGGCGGTCCGAGCGGTCCGTCCTGGATCGAAGGCGCCGCCGGCTGCGGCGAAAAACGCGACGGAGCACCTGGGCGCGGAGGACCGGATGGCCGCACCATCACGCCAGTGGTTCGCGGCGTGGTCTTGGGCAGTTCGATCCGGCCAAGAACCTTGGGGCCGCGCTGGCCGTCGTCGAGAGTTGGCGCGGAGGCGTGAGCGCCGCTGGTCAGATTGATGCTAGCGCGGCCGGGCGCGGCGTTCTGGAGCCGAGCGTCGCCGGGCCGCCGCAAGATAGTCGGCGCCGAGCTGGAAGGAGTCTGCGGCCGCGCGTTGAATCGATTCGGGGCGGCCGGGCGCGGCGCCGCGGCGGGCGGCACGGATTTGGGCGGCGCGACGGGCCGGCTGGGAGGCGGAACTGCGGGCGCCTCGGCGGCAGCCGCCACAACAGGCTTCGGCGATTCGGCGGCAGGCTCGGAAGCGGCCTTGTGCGCCATCTCTGGAGCCTCGGTCGCGGCGGGCGCAGCAGGCGCCTCGATTTTTTCCGGAGCGACCGTCGGGGCTGGCTCGACCTTCGCGGCCAAGCCGTTCACCTGTCCAGCTTCAACTGACGGGGAAGCCGGTTCCGGCTCCGGATGCGGCTCGGACACCGCCTGAACCGGAGCGGAAATCGCGGGCGGCGGCGCGGGCTCCGGGACGACCGGCTCGAGCAGCGTCGGAATATCGATAGCGCTTGGCGGCGCGGGGCGATCCTCGTCGAGAAATGAGGCGACGAACGAATCGTCACTATTGTTGTCGGCTTCGACCTCGAACTGGAACGGCGCGGACGGGTCGTTGCCGGCGGGCGCGGCGCCGGGATCGCTTTCGGCATGCCGCCGGCGCATCACGGTCGCATTGAGCCGTTTTTCGACGACCTTGCCGGCGCTGGTTTCGACCACCGTCTCGCGGCGCATCAGGGCCACGCGATTGGCCTGTTCGCCGAGGTCGGCCTTGACGCGATCGACCTCTTCGGATGAGAGGAGGCTTGAGTCCGCGTGCGCGTGGTTAAGCCGCAGGCGGGCGCAGCTTGCGAGAACGTCCTGCATCGGGACGCCCAATTCCAGAGCCAGAGTCTTTATACGCTTGCGCGCCATCGTCCTTATATTATTTGAGCGTGCTGTTACTATCCAGCCGCGCCTCTATCGTTTGTGCGATTCGTACCCGTTCGGCCCGATCGATTCCACGGCGGAGCGATCGAAACTCGCGCACCCGGCTCTTGGCGAATCCCGCGAGGCATTCGCGCCGCGGATGGAGATAGGCGCCCCGCCCTTCCATCCGCCCATTGAAGTCGGCCTCGATCTGGCCGTTCGCACCGGCCGCAAGCCGCACCATCGCCGACTTGCGTTCGCGCTTCATGCATCCAAGGCACGTCCGTTCGGGATAACTCCGGGCGACCCGGATTTGCTCCCGCCTATGCTTTCGTCGTGCCGTCGTCACCTTGACTTCCCTGTTCTTCGCTTCGATTCTCTACGCTTCCATCCGCGAGCGCGCCGGGAGCGACGTCGGCCGGCGCGCCATCGGCATCGAGTGCGCCATTATCGCCGGCCGCTTCGACCGCCGGTTGATCGGACTCAGGCTCGGGCTTCGCGGCGGCCGCCTCGGCTTCAGCAGCCGCTGCGGATTCCGCTTGTGCCGCCGCCGCCGACGCTTCCTCGGCTCGTTTGCGCGCGACATGCTCGCGCGCGGCATTGATCAACTGGCGGGCGCGATCGGCCGAAATGCCTTCGACCTCGAACGCGTCCTCCTCGATCTCGGCGAGCTGATCGGCGGTGCGGAAGCCCCACTGGTAGAGCAACTCCGCGTTGATGTCGCCGATTCCCGGAATCGCGTTGAGCGACGCGCGCGCCGAGCGCGCCTCCTCCTCGGCTTCGGAGTCGCTGCGCAAATCGATCTTCCATCCGGACAGCCGATGAGCCAGGCGGACATTCTGGCCGCGCTTGCCGATCGCGAGCGAAAGCTGATCGTCGGGAACCACGACCTCCATCAGATGCTCGTCCTCGTCGATTATCACTTTCGAGACCTTGGCGGGAGCGAGCGCACGGCATACGAGCTCAGCCTGATCGTCGGTCCATGAGACGATATCGATCTTCTCGCCGCGGAGTTCCTGCACGATCGATTGGACGCGGGTGCCTTTCATGCCAACGCACGCGCCCACCGGATCGACGTCGGAGTCCTTCGAGTAGACGGCGACCTTGGCGCGGCCGCCGGGTTCGCGGGCCGACTGGCGAATCTCGACGATACCCTCGTAAATTTCGGGCACCTCCTCGGCGAAGAGCCGCAGCAGGAACTCGTTGGCCGCGCGCGAGAGCACGATCGAGAGTCCCTTCTCGGACAGATCGACGTCGATAATCAGGGCGCGGATCCGGTCGCCCTGGCGATAGCGCTCGTGGGGAATCTGTTCTTTTTCGGGCAGAATAGCCTCGGTGCGGCCGAGATTGACGATCATGTTCTTGCGTTCGAAGCGCTGCACGATGCCAGAAATAATCTCGCCCTTGCGATCTTTGAACTCGTTGAAGATCTGGCGGCGCTCGGCGTCGCGGATATGCTGGATCAGGTTTTGCTTCGCGGCTTGCGCGGCAATCCGGCCCATGGTTGCGGTATCGAGCTTGATCAGGATTTCATCGCCAATCTCGGCCTCCGGATCATAATCGGCGCGCGCGACTTCCTGGGTCGTCTCAATCTGTGGATTAGTCACCCGCTCGACCACCACCTTGATCTCGAAGAGTTCGATCTCGCCGATCTCGGCATTGTAACGCGACTCGATATTGCATTCTGCGCCGAAGGTGCGCCGCGCCGCCGAATGCATCATCTCCTCGACGGCGTTGATAACAATCGCCTTGTCGATCCCTTTTTCCTTCGACACCTGTTCGATAACGCGGTTCAACTCTCCCGTCATACGGCCTCCAATGCGCTGCGCACGAAACCGCGGCGCCTCTCGCTCCGCCGGCCGGGGAGCCTGGGGACTCTGGTCAGCCGGGCGGCCTGCCGATTCGAATCAATCGAAATCGTGCTCGTAATTGGCCCCTTTCATATCGTCAAAGTTCAATTTGAAACGCCGCTTCGCACTCTCGTCGTCCAGTTCGATCCAATCTCTATCCACCATCACCAGCCGTCCCATAAATGCCTTGCGCCCCTCGACCGCGTGGTGGGTGCGGATCCGCACGCGCATCCCGACCTGCGCCTCGAAATCGCTCTGGCGAATGAGCGGCCGGTTGATCCCCGGCGACGCGACTTCGAGCATGTAGCGCCCTTCGATCGGATCGTACACGTCGAGCAGATCGCTCAGGACCGGACTCAGATTCCCCAGGTCGTCGAGGCTTATCCCTCCGTCCGGACGATCGACCAGCAGCCGCAGCATCGAACTCCGCGTCCCCTTATGATACTCGACCGACACCAGATCGAAGCCCTCGCGCTCGATATGCGGTCCGAGCAACTCGGCAACTTTGAGCGCCGTCGGATGGAGCCGCAGAACGATCCTTTTCGCCGTCGCTCCAGTCTCTTCCACCGGCTCCTCTTCAAATCCTCCCTTGGGGCGCAACTCCCGCGCGCACCCTGGAAGCCTTCGCGCCTTGCATGGCGCCAAGTCCTCGGCGGGCGCCAGAACAGTCTCTCAGTCAGAACCTGTCAGGAGGAGGCTTCTGGGCCCGAGCGCCACGCCGACCGGGCCGGCAAACCAACAAAAAAATGGGCGTTCGCCCACGAGCGATCTTATAGCATCGCCGCCGCGCATCCCGCAAGGCATTTTCGATGGGCGGGCGCGGGACCCGGCGCGCAGTCGACGCAGCATCCGATCCAGCGCCGAATTGGAGTCGGCATAAAGGTACATCTGCGGGCTCTCCGCACACGATTGGGTAGGGCGATCACAGCTCGTTCTTGTAGATCGTCCCGTCCTTCATGACGACTTTAAGGTTGCGCTCAGGATCGGTCAGCACGCGCAGATCGGCGAGCGGATCTCCATCGACCACCAGCAAGTCGGCGTACGCACCCGGCGCTATCACGCCGAGCTTGCCCGGCTGCATGAGCAGCTCAGCATTGATCACGGTGGCCGAGCGGATCACGTTCGGCGGGTCGTCGAAGCCGCCCCGGATCGCGAATTCGCGGAGTTGCGACCGCTGCGCATCCGGGCCCCACAAGTCGGTGCCGAGCGCGATCGGAACCTCATGCTGTCTGGCCCATTGATAGACCTGTTTGCCGCGGGCGACAGTTCGCTCGAGGTTCGCCACGATCGACGACGGCAGCCCGGTCGCAGACGCGCTTTCGATACGCTGTACGAGCGAGATGAAAGTCGGATCGAGGAAGGCCCGATGCTGAGCCATCATCGCGATCGTCTCTTCGCCCGCGAAGTTGCCGTGCTCGATCGAGCGGACGCCGCTCTGCAGGCAGCGACGCACACCCTGGTCGGTATAGACGTGCGCCATCACGTAGGTGCCGCGTGCGGCGGCCTCCTCCACGATCGCGCGCAGCTCTTCCAGCGAGAATTCGTACAGCGTCGGATGACCCTCGGCCGGAAACACGACGCCACCCGAAACGAACACTTTCAGTTGCGCCGCGCCCTTGCGCAGCTCCTCGCGCGCCGCCCGGCGCACCTCGGCAACCCCATCGGCGATGACCGACATTACGGAGTACGGGCCGGCATGGCCGCTCGGGTCCATGGTTTCGGCGGGCGTGCGGAAATCCGCGCCGCCGCCGGTCTGCGTCAGCGCGCGTCCCGAGTAGAAGAGCCGGGGTCCGATAATCTGTCCGGTAGCCAGCAGATGAGCGATCACGTAGTCGGCACCGCCCGCCTCACGCAGTGAGGTGAAGCCGTCCATCAGGCTGTTGCGCAGATAACTCGTCGCCGCCAACGTGATTTCGGACTCCGCGTACGCGCGGTTCTTCGGACTGAGCGAGAGGCCCGTGATATGTGCGTGCGCGTCGATCAACCCTGGCATCAGGGTGCGGCCGGCAACGTCGACCACGTGATCGGCGTCACAGGCAAGCGGCGTCCGCGATACTGCTTCGATCAAGTTGCCGTTGACCAGGACGTCGCACCGTTCCTGCAACTCGGCGTGGCCATCAAGTACGAGCCTGGCATTGGCAAAGAGCACTGTTGACATGCGGCCCCAGTATAGCGAATCGCATAATGGACGGTATCGTGCGCGTTGATGGCCTGATACTGTGCCGGGCGCGCGGCGCAAGGAGAATCATCGATGAAATACGGCGTCTTTACTTTCAACACTGAGTACACGATTCGCGCGGACGATCTGGCGAAGGCGATCGAGGAGCGCGGGCTCGAATCGGTCTGGTTTCCCGAACACACTCATATTCCGGCCGGGCGGCGCACGCCCTATCCCGGGGGTGGCGAATTGCCCAGGGAATACATCCACATGTCGGACCCGTTCGCGAGCGCCGCGGCGGCCGCCGCGGTCACCAAGCGAATCATGATCGGGACGGGGATATGCCTGGTCGCACAGCACGAGCCGCTGGCGCTGGCGAAGACGGTCGCCACGGTGGACCAAATCTCGAACGGCCGATTTCTCTTCGGAATCGGCGCGGGATGGAACGAGGACGAGATGGAGAACCACGGCGTCGCGCCCAAGCGCCGATGGAAGGTCGTGCGCGAGCATGTCGGCGCGATGCGCAAGCTGTGGACCGAGGAAGAGGCCACCTACCAGGGCGAGTTCGTCAACTTCGAGCGCGTATGGTCGTATCCCAAGCCTGTGACGAAGCCGCATCCGCCGGTCATTCTCGGCACCTTCGGCTCGCCGCTCGGGCGTCAGCGCGTGGCAGACTTCGGCGACGGATGGCTTCCGATTGGGCTCTTCCACGGCGACAAGCTGCGCGCCGATATCGCGGACCTGGACGAGCGGCTGCGCAAGAACGGGCGCGATCCGAAGTCGGTACCGATCTCGATGTTCGACATCTATGAGACCTCGCAGGACGACCTGAAGCGCTTTCGCGATCTCGACCGGGTCGAGCGCGCAATCTCGCGATGCCCGACCGAAGGGCGCGAAAGCGTGATGCGCTGGCTCGACAGGTACGCCGAGACGGCGCGCCGGATCGGCTGAGCGAATCGCCGGCGGGTTTGCGCGGCGCCGCCGGCCGAGGCGTGGCGGCGGGGCGCTACTCGTCGTCCTCGCGGAGCTTGGCCAGAACCGAGAGATCCTCGAGCGTGGTGGTGTCGCCAAGCGTCTGATCGCCGGCCGCAATCTGGCGCAGCAGGCGGCGCATTATCTTGCCGCTTCGGGTCTTGGGCAGCGCGTCGGTGAAGCGCAGATCGTCGGGCCGCGCGAGCGCGCCGATCTCCTTGACCACATGCTGGCGGAGCTCGTCGCGAAGCTTCGCGTCGCCGATCCGCCCGCCCTCGAGCGTTACAAAAGCGACCACCGCCTGGCCTTTCATATCGTCGGGACGGCCGACCACCGCGGCCTCGGCCACCGTGTAATGAGAGACCAGCGCGCTTTCGATCTCCATCGTGCCGAGCCGATGACCCGAGACGTTAATCACGTCGTCGACGCGGCCCATGATCCAGAGGTATCCGTCGTGGTCGCGACGCGCGCCGTCGCCGGTGAAATAGACCCCGTCGATTTGGCTGAAGTACTGCTGGCGGTAGCGTTCCGGATCGCGAAAGATCGTCTGGAGCATCCCGGGCCACGGCCGTCTGATTATCAGCAGGCCGCCTTCGTTCGGACCGACCTGTTTGCCCTCGCGCGTGACGACTTCGGCGGCGACGCCGGGCAGCGGGCGGGTGGCCGAGCCGGGCTTGGCCGCAATCGCGCCGGGCATCGGGCTTATCATGATTCCGCCAGTCTCGGTCTGCCACCAGGTATCGACGATCGGGCAGCGCTCGCCGCCGATCACCTTTTGATACCAAATCCAGGCTTCAGGATTGATCGGTTCGCCGACGGTGCCGAGCAGGCGGAGGCTCGAAAGGTCGTGCTTTTTGACCCACGAATCGCCCCACTTGATAAAAGTGCGGATCGCGGTCGGCGCCGTGTAGAGGATATTGACGCGGTAGTTTTCGATTATGTGCCAGAAGCGATCGTTCTCGGGAAAATTCGGCGCGCCCTCGTACATCATGACCGTCGCGCCGGCGGCGAGCGGTCCATAGACAGTATAGCTGTGGCCGGTGACCCAGCCGATATCGGCGGTGCACCAGTAGATATCCTCTTCCTTAAGATCGAATACCCACTTCATGGTCATCAGGACGTGGACCAGGTAGCCGCCGGTCGAATGCTGCACGCCCTTGGGCTTGCCGGTGGTGCCGGAAGTGTAGAGCGTGAAGAGCGGATGATCGGCGTCGAGCTCGACGGGCGCGCACACCGGGCTCTGATTCGGCACCAGGTCGTGCCACCAGATATCGCGGCCCTTGGCCATTTCGACCTCGGCGCCGGTGCGGCGGACGACCAGGCAATGGCGGATCGAGGGGCATCGCGTGAGCGCTTCGTCGACGTTGCGCTTGAGATCGACCTGCTGCCCGCGGCGCCATCCGGCGTCAGCGGTGATGCAGACCTTGGCTTCGGCGTCGTTGATCCGATCGACCAGCGCCTCGGCGGAAAAGCCGCCGAAGATCACCGAATGGAGCGCGCCGATCCGCGCGCACGCGAGCATCGCGATCGCAGCCTCGGGCACCAGCGGCATGTAGATCGCGACGCGGTCGCCGGCCTCGACGCCGAGGCTCTTGAGCGCGTTGGCGCATCGCGCGACCTCGGTCGCGAGCATCTGGTAAGTGAGCGTCCGCGTGTCGCCGGGTTCGCCCTCCCAGATGATCGCGGCCTTATTGCGGCGCGGTCCCTTGAGATGGCGGTCGAGGCAGTTGTAGGAGACGTTGAGCTTGCCGCCGAGGAACCATTTGGCGAACGGAAACTTCCATTCGAGCACGCGATCGAAGGGCTTGAACCAATCGATTTCGCGGGCGCATTCGGCCCAGAAGGCTTCGGGGTCTTCTTCGGCGCGCCGGTATAGCGCCTCGTACTCGGCCAGGCTCTTGACGTTCGCCTTGGCGCAGAACTCGGGGCTGGGCGGAAATTTGCGGGACTCGCGGAGCACGGATTCGATATCGATCTGGTTCGCCATGGCGGTCATACCCTCCCGCGCGCTTCGCGCGTTTTGAGACTGAGATAGAGCGTCGCCGCGTCGCCAATCTCGCGGCGATTGGAATGTATCTGGCGCAGTTGCGCAAGCAGTTCCGGCTCGATACTCGGCGCAAGCTCGGCGGCGAGTTCGACCGCGCGCGCGGCAAAGCGGAGCACCACGCGGCCCTCGGGTCCGCCGAAATCGTCGAAGAACCACGCGCAACTGGTCATGGCGGCCTGCGCGGCCCGTTCCATCTCGAAGAGCCGTATCAACTGAGCGCGGCCGTCGGCGCCGGCCACGCGATGGCGCGTGAAGAATTCCTCTTCGAGCGCGGGGTTCGCATCGACGGCGAGCCGGATCGATTCCGTCAGCGCGGCGGCCGCATCATCCACCAGCGGCGGCGCGAAGCGATCGTAAATCGCGCCCGAATGATTGAGCACAAACTCCATCGCGGCGCGCAGCGGCGCACGCCACGCCTGATTGGTCGCCGGATCGAGCCGGCATCCGCAGTCCGAGCGCCATCGCTCGACGCCGTGCGGGCAACTCCATGCGCTCGGCGCGGCGATCTCGAAGCCGCCGGCGGCGGGATGGCCGGCCAGGTATGCGGCGCAATTCGTAAGGCGCACGTCCTCGCTGCGTTCGAGAATCTCGACCGCGCGCGCGAGTTCGGCCGCGCCGGTCTTGCGATGATGGCCGAAGGTTTCGCCGTCAGTCGCGATCAGCAGCGCGCCGCCCGGATCGACGTCGCGCGCGGCCGCCACGATCCAGTCGGCCAGGCGCGCACCGTCGGTAAGAACATCGTCGAATGAGACCGCGCGCGAGAGATCGCGATCGAAACGGTAGACAGCGAGGCTCAAATCACCATCGCGCCATGCGAAAGGACCCGCGCCGCGGCGGCTGGCGGGCTCGCCCGAAAAGGCGCCCTGCTCCGGAGCGAGGATAATGAAGCGAAGGCCGGCGGCGGCGACGGCGCGGAGCGTGGCGTGATCGGCGGCGCATTCGGGCAGCCACATGCCCTCGGGCTTGCGGCCGAAGCGGATCGCGAAGTCCTCGATTCCCCATGCGATCTGAAGGTCGCGACTGCGCGCGTCGAGCAGGGGCAGAATCGAATGGTTGTAGGATTGCGCGATCGCGTTGCCATGGCCCGTGCGCTCGCGGATGCTCGTCTCGTCGCCCGCCTTGATCGCGCGATAGGCGATCCGGCCGTGGCGCTCGAGCCAGCTTGCGAGCGTCGGACCAAAGTTGAAATCGAGCGCGGCATAGTTGTTGCGGATATAGACCACGCGGCCGCCCATGATATGGGCGCGCGCGTTCGCCAGGTAGCATTCGGAGAGAATTCGCTCGTTCCAATTGGCAAACGGGGCGGCGCCGGGCTCGGGGCTGACCAGGCCGGTCCACGGGCTTTCGCGGGGCGGCTGATAAAAATGGCCGTGAATTATGATGAAACGCGGTTCAGGCATTTGCGAACTAATATGAAATCGTCGGGGCGCTGGTGCAATGACATCGGCGCCGATGGTCCGGAATCACCGCTCGAAAATCGCGCTTCAGAGCTGGCGATACCGGTCAAAGGCGCAAAAATCGCCCGTACCGGCGCATCGGGAAACCGCGATCGTGATTTCCCGAAGGCCAGTGCGAATCGGCGCCGCTCCGGCTTCGACTCGATACGCTTCAGGCGAGCGCCGCGCTGAATGATCCTTTGACCGCGACCTCGCCCTTCTGATTGAGCACCTCGAGGTCGCCGTCGATCAGCTTCTCGCCGTTGGCCTCGCGCTTGGCGGTAACCTTGCCGCGGCAGGTCACGGTATCGCCCGGCCATACGCGGGTCGCAAAACGGACGCGGAACTTGCGCACCTGTCCGGGACCGACGTAGTCGGTGACGCATCGCGAGAGCAGGCCCGCGGTGAACATCCCCTGCGCGAAGACGGTCGGGATTCCGGCCGCCTCGACGAAAGTCTGATCGTAATGGAGCGGGACGAAATCGCCCGACGCTCCGGCGTAGCGCACGAAATCCGGGCGCGTGAGTCCTTCGACCACGAACGCGGGAATGTCCGCGCCCTCTTTCACCTGATCGTATTTGAGCTTTGCCGCCATCACCTTGCCCTCGCCCTAAGCCTTGACCGCCTGGCCGGTTTCGATAAGGGTCGAGCGCGCGATCGCGACCTTCTCGCCCTTCTGATTGGTGTAATCGATCTCCATGACCATGAACGTCATGCTGCCGCCGCGTCCGCCCGCCTTCTCGTAGATATCGGCGACGCGGGCAACGCCGGTCAGCGTGTCGCCGACGAAGATCGGCTTGAAGAACTCGAACTCCTGCTCGCCGTGCAGGATGCGGCGGATATCGAAAGAAAACGTTGGCGAGGAGTCGGCCGATTGCCAGAAGGCGGCGGTCTGCAGGAAAGTGACCGGCACGGGAATTCCGCCGCACTCCTTTTTCGCGACCTCAGGATCGAAGTAGAGCGGGGACGAATCCCGGATCGACCTTGCGAACTCGCGCACTTTGCCCCACTCGACCGGCATCGTGAACGGTTTGCCCCTGGTGCCGATAATGCTTTTGTCAACCGCCATCTTTGAAACCTCTCCTGGCGCCGCGGCGCCGCGATTTTAAACTTCAGAGTCCGATCAGGTCCGCCACGATCTCGCGATTGAAATTGCCGTCGCCGAAGGTAAATTCCGAGGACTTGGCGCGTTTGAAATAGAGCTGCGCATCGTGTTCCCAGGTGAAGCCGATTCCGCCGTGAACCTGGATTCCGTCGGCCGCGACCCGCCGATACGCGTCCGAGGCGGCGGCCTTCGCCAGCGCGGCGGCAAGCGGCGCGTCGGCGGTCTCGTTGCTGACCGCCCAGGCCGCATAATAGATCGCCGAGCGGGCCGATTCGATATCGACCATCATATTGGCGCACTTGTGCTGGACGGCCTGGAAGCTTCCGATCGGACGGCCGAACTGCTGGCGCATCCGGCTGTACTCGACCGACATCTCGAGCACGCGCTGTGCGCCGCCGATCATCTCGGCCGCGAGCGTCACGCGCGCCCGATCGAGTACCGCCGAGAGCAGCGGCCATCCGCCGCCGACTTCGCCAACTATCTCGCTCTTCGACACTTTCAGATTATCGAAGCGCACTTCGCTGAGCTTGCGCGTGCGATCCATCGTGGCGAGCGCGCTGACGGCGATTTCGGGCCGCCGCGCATCGACGGCGAAGAGCGTGATCGCGCCGCGCCGCCCTCCGGTCCGCGCCGCAACCAGCATCCGGTCGGCGACGTGCGCATCATTGACCAGCATCTTCGCGCCTTCGAGGATGAAGGAATTGCCCGCGCGCCGCGCCGGCATCGCGATTCCACCCTCGTCCCACGCGCCGGAGGATTCAAGAATCGCGGCGGTCGCGATCAACTCGCCCGCGACGATCTTCGGCAGAAAGGTTGCCTTCTGCTCTTCGGTCCCGTTGCGCTTTATCGCCTCGGCGAACATCACGGTCCATATGAATGGCGACGGCAGCAGCGCGCGGCCCATCTCCTCGGCCAGCACCGCCATCTCGATATAGTCCAGCCCGGCGCCGCCCGCCGCTTCGGGAATCACGAGGCCGAGCCATCCCAGCTCCGCCATCCGCCGCCACATCTCGGGCGAATAGCCGCGTGCGTCGTCCATCAACTCGCGTACGCGCGTCGAAGGGCACTCATGTTCGAGCATCGAGCGCGCACTCTGGCGCAGCATCTCCTGCTCGTCGCTGAAGCCGAAATCCAAGAGTCATCCTCTCCGTCAGGTGATTCGTCCCGCGCGAAATCGGATACCACGGGGCGCGCCGATCGAACAAGCACCGCCGCCCGGTCCGCCGATACTCACTCGGGCAGGATTTGCAGCGCCTCGAACGAGCGCAAGTTGCCGCCGTCGACCACCAGCAGCGCCCCGGTCACGAAGCTTGCCGCGTCGGAGGCGAGGAACAGGCACGGATAGGCGATCTCCTCGCAAGTGCCGAAGCGCTGCAGCGCCCGCGCCCGGCGCATCTCCTCCTTGACCTTGTCGTTGGGCCAGATTCGCTCGGCCGCGCCGGCGGTGGTGACCGGTCCCGGCGCGATACAATTGACCCGGATTCCGAGATGGCCCCATTCGCCCGCATGCTCCTGGGTCAGCATGATTACGCCGGCCTTGGACGCACCGTAAGGCAGCATCGTCGAGGAGCCGTGCACGCCGGCGGTCGAGGACAGGTTGATAATCGCACCGCCGCTCTTCTGATTGATGAACTGCTGGGCGGCCGCCTTAGAGCATAGAAAAGTGCCGTCGAGATTGATCGAGACGACGGCGCGCCAGGCGTTGGCCGAGAGCTTGAGGCTCGGCGCGGTGATACTGGCGCCGTGGTTGTTGATCATCACGTCGAGGCGGCCGAAATGCTTGACCGCGGCGGCGACCGACGCCTCGCACTGGGCGTAGTCGCGCACATCGCAAACGATCATCTCGCATTTGCCGCCGTCCTTGCGAATCCCGTCGCGCACGGGCTCGAGATGCTCGGCATTGCGGCTGGATATCAGCACTGGAGCGCCGCGAAGCGCGAACTCGCGGGCGATAACCGCGCCGATTCCGGTGCCACCGCCGGTAATGATCGTGACCTTGCCCTCAACGCTGAATACGTCTTTCAACTTTCCCTCCTGCGACGGACTGGACGAGCGGCGCGGCCGAGACACGCGATTCGCCTCGTCCTCGCCATCCGTGCCTCAAGCGGAAGTCCTTCAGTCTCTGATGGATGCCAACATATTGGCGTCGGCGCGGTTTCGGCAAGGAGAATCGCGCAAGCGCCCCGGATGCGAGTGTGCCGCGCGGGATGGATTCTAGTTTGTGCCGAGGCGGGAGAGCGCCTGACGCGCCTGCTGAACGGCGGCGCTGTCCGAGGCCGACTGGCTCGCGCGCCGATAATAGTCGGCCGCTTCGACGCGCTCGCCCATCGCCTCGTAAGTCCGCGCCACGTTGAGCTCGGCCTGCGCATTGCCGGGGCACGCCGTAATCGCGTCCTGGTAGTAGCCGAGCGCGCGGGCGAAATCGCCAAGGGCGAACTTTTCACCACCGCGCTGGGTAGCCTGATGCATCACGGCGTCGTCGCAGGTGCCGGGCGCGGCCGGGGCGGTGCTGTAGTTGGGTTGCCGATTCTGATTCTTGAGCGCGGCGACCTGCTGGGTAAGTTGATCCAGTTCGGTCTGCTGCTGCGCGAGTTGCTGCTGATTCTGCTTGATCGCATCGCCGAAGCACCCTGAAAGCGTAATCGCGACGGCGACCGCCAGCACAACCGCGAGGCTCCGGGCGGGACGCACGCTGACATCGCGACTGGCCGTCCCGATATGCGCCTTCAAGGCGCGCGCGAAGCTGTTCATCGTAGCGCCGATCGCCCTCCGGCCCGCCCGTGCATCGTGGGTACCCATTGTACATTGCGGAATATATCGCGGCGAAATCGAAGCGGGCGGGCCAGCATGCCGGGCTCTAGCCGGTGGTCGGGGGCCTCACGACGATACCGCCGAATCCGGTGGCTACGCGTCCGTCGGAGGTCGTCGCGGTGACCGTGATTATGTAGGTCCCCGGCGTCACGTAGGTGTGGAAGAACATCAGCGGCGGAGCCATCGAGACCTGTCCGTCGCCGAAGTTCCACAGGTACGAGACGAAGGGTTTGTTGAGCGGATCGATAGCGGTGGCGAAGAACCCGACGGTCAGCGGCGCGTTGCCGTAGCCGGGCACGGCCGTCACGCTGAGGGTCGGCAGGTTGGCGGCGACGCTGTCGCTATTGTCCATCGAGGAGCCGCCCGAGTCGTTGTCCTGCGCGCGCGTCCCGAAGACCGGCGGGCCGGCGATTGCCAGGGCAGCGATAATCACGATTGCCGCGGCGCGCGCGAGCGACCGGCGCGAACGTGTTCGCCCGAGGCGGCTCTGCCCGCACCTGTCGCGCATTGGTTCAAGTATGCCGAACATGCTCACGCCGTTTCGATCATTGCATGATCAGGCCGCCGTCGGGATGGAGAATCGACCCGGTGTAAAAGCGGCCCTCATCGCTGGCGAGAAACAGCGCCGTGTTGGCGACATCGAGCGGCTCGCCGATATGGCCGAGCGGAGCACTGGTTATCATGCGCTGGGCGCTTCTCGAGCGCTGGAGATCGGCGGTCATCGGCGTATCGATCACCCCGGGTCCGATCGCGTTGACCGTGATACCGTAGGGTCCGAGTTCGAGCGCGAGACATCGCGAGAGCATCCAGACGCCGGCCTTGCTGACGCAGTATTCGCCGATATTCTTCATCGGAATTTTGGCCGCACCCGACGATATATTGATAATCCGGCCGCCCTTGGCCGCCTTGATCATCGCGCGCGCCACCGCCTGATCGGTAATGAAGACGCCGTCGAGGTTGATTTCGAGCACGCGGCGCCAGTCGGCGAGCGGCTTTTCGTGCAGCTTCAGCGGAACAATCTTGCTGCCGTCACCGTATTGCGCGTGCGATACGCCCGCCGCCGCGAGCAGGATATCGACTCCGCCGAGTTCGCGCACGGTGCGATCGACCATCGCCTCGACCCGTGCGGGGTCGCTGGTATCGACTTCGATCGCGAGCGCCTTGCGACCGAGCTTGCGCACGGCGGCGGCGGTCTCCTCGGCGCCGGCCAGGTTGCGATCGGCGACGCTCAGGTTGGCGCCCTCCTCGGCGAAGCGGATACACGATGCGCGGCCGATACCGCTCGCGCCGCCGGTAACGATCGCGTTCTTTCCTTCCAGTCTCAAAGCCATCGGGCTTGCTCCTTCGACGCCCGCGTCGCGGGTCGCCTCGAGTTGCGATCACGCGGTTGATACCACGGGCGAGCCGCGCGCGCCAGAATCGGGCCGCCGTCCAAGCCGATTTCCTTTACGAGCCGCCACGCGGTCGCTTAAGATGAGGCTCTCTTATGCTACAGGAACAAGCGGCTACCGCCTCCACGGCCGAGCCGACCGGCAAGTTCGCGACCGTCAACGGTATCAGGCTTCACTACCTCGATTGGGGCGGCGACGCCGCCAGCCGTACAATCGTGCTGGTCCACGGGGGCTCGGCCCACGCGCACTGGTGGGACGACGTCGCCCCGCATCTGACGGCATATGGCCGTGTCGTGGCGCTGGATTTTCGCGGCCACGGCCGCAGCCATTGGGTCGATCCGCCTGAATACGGACCGGCCGCCTATCTCAAGGACCTGGTCGGCTTTCTGGAATTCCTCGCGACGCCGGTCGTGCTGATCGGCCATTCGATGGGCGGGGAATTGTCGCAGCGCGTCGCCGTGCACCATCCGAAGCTGTTGAGCGCGCTGGTGATTATCGATTCGCCGCACGGCGGCCCGCCGATTACGACGCGGCTGATGTGGCGATGGAAGCGGCGCAAGCAGGGCGGTGAGCGTCCGGAACTGCTCAGCGTCGAAGCGCTGCTACGGCGCTTCAGGCTCTCGCCGCCGGGCCACTATTTGAGTCCCGAGCGGATGGCGCGTCTTGCGCTGGCGGGCGCCGAGCAGCTTGCCAACGGCAACTGGGCGTTTCGATTCGATCCGAAGACCCGTTCATGGCGGCGCAAGCGGAGCGACTTTCAGAAACCGCCGCTTAAGAAAATCACCATGCCCACGCTGATCATGCGCGGCGAAAGCAGCGCGCTGGTAAGTGTGCGGCTCGCCCGCCGGATGCATCGCGCGATCCCGGGATCGACGCTCAAGACGATTCCGCGCGCGTATCATCACGTGCCGCTCGACAATCCGGAGGCGACAGTCGAGGCGCTGACCGAGTTTCTCGAATCGCTAAGCCAACGCGCCTAGAGGCTCGCTCGACCCCTCAGGTGCGCTGGAGCCATTCGCTGAGATCGACCAGCACACGGGCGCCCTCGGTCAACTGCAGCGACTTTGGCGAGCGCCGAAGCTCGAGCTTCTCGACATCGGTCTCGCGCGCCAGCCGATAGACGACGACGGCGCTCGAAAGCGAGAGCACGCGCATGCGCTCCTCGCCGTGATGCTCGATCGCGGTCACTTCGTAAGGGCTCAGATGGAACGGATAGCCGCGCGCGCGTACCATTCCGTCGTCGTATTCTTCGACCTCGCCGACGAAAAAGCGCACGTTGTCGTCGTGAAAGAGCTTGCGGTCGACAATCAGAATCCGGTCGCCATCGCGCACTGCGGGCATCTCTAATCCTCCGGTCGGACTCGGTCGGCAGCGGCGATATCCGCGCCATCTCCGCGATCGTTCCATTATGACCATCGCGCGCCGCCGTTCCATACGCGGCGCGTACCGGCCCGTGGTTGGCGTAGCAGGCATCGATTCGCGATTCCCCCGGGTACTGGCTTAATTTGAGGTTGACTGTCTTAAATTGAAATGCGGGGCGTCTTAATTTCCCTTGAGACGCGGATCGTCGGTCGCTACGCAGCGACCTGGAATACTGTTACCGAGCGAATCTTTCGCGGTGACGTGCGGGGCGGCGGCGTCGCATTCGCGCGCTGTGTCATAGCTGCCTTTCAGCACCCATTGGTCAAGCGAGGCGCTAATGTCGGCGCCGCATTGGCTGGTGATGATGCCAGTTGGCCCTTCCAGCGCTTCTGCCCCGCACAAAATGTCATAATTGGGATCGCCTTTTGCGGAGCTACAGCATCTTGTCGGTGGCACCATCAGATACCAGCCCACAAGCGCGAGCGCAGCGGCGTGGCGGAGCTTCACGGCCTAATTGCTTTGAACTTCTCGAATCCGTGCGTCTATCTCGTGCACGTCATTGTCGCTACGCTGCAACTCCGTCTGCGCGATGGACAGCCGCGTTTCGGCATCGGCAAGCTCGCGCTGCCGCTGTCGAACAATCTCATTTTCCGCTTGCCGCTCGCGATACGTACCTAACTGATCTGCTCCTAGGCGGATCAGTTTATCGAGCATATATTGCGGCTTTTCCGTCAGGCCGTTTAAGTGATTCTTAAGCTCGTCCATTTTAGCCTTGATATCTTCGTCTTTCCGAACAGCGATTTGTGCACGGGTTTGGGCCATTTGCAGGTTTGCCCGCTCGTCATTTACCGCATCGTTCGCCCCTTGCAAGCGGTCGATCCGCTGTCCGCGCAGGTCAACGATGTCGCGCCGGGTTTCTTGCAGTGTTGCTAGCAATTTCTCATTGGGCATTTTTCGTTCTCGCATTTATCAGAGATTTTGAAGGAAATTTATCAGCCGTTTCTTTTGCTCGTCGTTAATCGGGATCGGAATCAACACCTGCGCGAATTGTGGTGCGTCGCTTGTAATCGGATCGAGCGCCACGTTAAACACCTTTGATTTCACCGATTTTCGTCCCGGTGGAATCTCCGGTTTGTCGAAGATTTCGTCTTCGGGCTTCAATTCCAGTCCATCCTCATCGTCAAGATGCTCGTCTACTGAGCCGTTCCCAGATGAGCTTAGCTGGTTCTCAGGCGATATTCCACCATATTCTAATGACTTTCGAAAATCCTTCAAAAAGGCGTCTACCGATTTGGGATTGAACCCACTATCGGCAATCAATTCGGCCCGTAAGGTCTTGTCGGACGGCAAGCCTACCCCTTTGAATCGATTGAATAACTCTCGATATATGCTGGGTAGAAGCACGGCCTCTTTCAAAGCCGCCTGGCCGCGTTCTTGGTCCGGGAACAGCAGGATATTGACTGCCCGCTTTGTAACGTGAACGCGGTCACTTCGCATTTCAACTAAACCGAATTTCTTGAGGCCAGCAAGCACAGACATGGCTTCTCCGTGGGCTTTATTAAAACCCATATGCCCGGCCGCTGACTCAACGGTAGAACCCGCTTCGTGGTCCTCGTCGTACAATTTCTTCACGCGCTTGACCGCTGCCTCGAGGCTCTCTGCTGGATAGTTCGGACTTCGATGCCGAGTTTTCTTTACAGCAACATCGGCCTTGCTGGCGCTCTCGCTGACCGTAGTCTTTACTTCGGTTGCCATTTTCGGTTTGTACTCCTTTACGTAGTATAACCGATAAATTATTTGGATGGTCAATACACGGATGAACTGATAAATTCATCACGCTTACTGTTGACAAGAGTTGGTCCTCCAAAAAAACTGCCTTTTATGGAGATGACAGTGAGGGCCGCCGTAGCTCCAACGTCCTTACTCATCGACGTTGAGTGCCGTAACGAGAAAGCCCGCCCTGTCTGCGCGAGCCCCTGGACCGGGGGTGGGGTTTCGCGGGCGGGGCGATACCGCTATTCTGGATGATTAACCGATGCGCCCGCGCGCATCGCATGTGCGGATTCCAATCAAGTGCTGACGCTCGACAGAGTCTCCAAATCCTACGGCGGCAGGGTCATCTTTGACGCTGTGAGCTGGTCGATGCCCGACGACGCGCGGGTTGGACTGGTCGGCCTCAATGGCGCGGGCAAATCGACGCTGCTGCGGATAATCGGCGAGGCGCTGACGCCCGATTCGGGGCGAATCTCGCGTCCGCAGCGCTCCTCGGTCGGCTACCTGCATCAGGACGCCCCCGAGATGAGCGGACGCAGCGTGATTGCGGAGACGCTGGCGGCGCTCGAAGAGATGCAGGCGCACGACCGCCGCCGAATCGAGCTTGAACTGGTACTCGCGCGCGAGCACTCGGGACCGGTCCATGAAGCGGCGCTGGCCGAGCTGGGTGACGTGCTGCACGAACTCGAACGCCACGATTTTTATACCGCCGAAAGCCGCGCCGAGGCGGTGCTCTTCGGACTGGGCTTCCGCGAGCAGGACCTGGTCCGCGACGTAAGCGAGTTCTCGGGCGGCATCCGGATGCGGATCGCGCTTGCCCGGCTGCTGGTCCGCCAGCCCGAGTTCCTGATGCTCGACGAGCCGACCAACCATCTCGATATCGAGGCGCGCAACTGGCTCGAGGAGTATCTGGCGGCGTATCAGGGCGCGATAATCGTGGTCTCGCACGACCGTTTTTTTCTCGACCGCGTGACCGACCGCACGCTCGAAGTTTCGCGCGGCAGGCTTACCGAATATCACGGCAACTACTCGGCCTATTTGGTCCAGCGCGATCTGCGCTTCCAGGCCGAAATGGCCGCCTACGAGAAGCAGCGCGCCGAGATCGAGCATATCGAAAGCTTCATCGGCCGGTTTCGCGCCCAGGCGAGCAAGGCCAAGCTGGTGCAGAGCCGGGTCAAGCAGCTCGAAAAGATCGAGCGGCTCGAACCACCCGCCGGCGCCGACCGTCCGCCCGCGATCAGCTTCCCCGCATGCGAGCGCGGCGCGCGCCGGGTCTTCGAGATGCGCGCGGTCGCCAAGCGTTACGGCGATCTCACGGTCTACGACGGCGTCGATCTGACGATCGAACGGGGCGCTCGGATCGCCCTGGTCGGCCCCAACGGCGCGGGCAAATCCACCATGATGAAGTTGCTGGCCGCGATCGAACCGCTCGATTCCGGCGAGCGTATCGTCGGACCCGGCGTGCAGGTCGGCTACTTCGCGCAGAACCTTGCCGAATCGCTCGACTACGGACAGCGCGTGCTCGAAGAGCTCAGCGCCGCCGCGCAGGGGATGACCACGGGCGAGGTGCGCGCGCTGCTCGGCGCGATGCTCTTTTCGGGCGACGACGCGATGAAGCCGGTCGCGGTGCTCTCGGGCGGCGAGCGGGCGCGCCTGGCGCTGGCCAAGGTGCTGGCGCATCGCAACAACTGCCTGCTGCTCGATGAGCCGACCAACAATCTCGATATCGTCGCGAAGGACACCTTGCTCGACGCGCTGCGCCGCTTCCCCGGCACGGTCATGATCGTCAGCCACGACCGCTACATCCTGAACGAGCTGGTGACCGAGGTTATCGAGGTCGGGCGCGGACACGCGGTCCGATACCTCGGCAACTACGACGAATATCTGGCGAAGAAGGAAGCACTCGAGTCCGCCACGGCGGCCGCGTCCAACGGCCGCTCGCACGCGCCAAAGCTGTCGAACGCGCAAGCCCGGGCCGCCTCGTCAAAGCCAGCGGCACCAGGCGTATCGGCCAACGGACGCCATGATGCGGAAGCCAGGTCCGCGTCCGAATCGACGCGCGGTGCCGACCGGACAGCGCGGCGGGTTCGCGACAACAGCGCGCGCAAACGCATCCAGGTCGAAGCCGAGATCGAAAAGAAAGAGACCGAACGCGCGGCGCTGGCCGGGCAGATGAATGATCCCAAGTTCTATCTCGCCCGCACCGACGCGAAGCAGCTAATCGCAAGCTATGAGCGGCTCGGCGGCGAGATCGAACGGCTCTACGAAGAGCTGATGGGCTTCGACAATCGCCCGGCGCCCGAGTCCTGAATCGGGCCCGTATCGGGACGAAATTATTATCCGCGCTCGCTCGCGTGGCGATATCTCGGTCAAGTGGGTAGAGTCTCATGCTATGTCAGCGGCGGGGGCAGCCGATGCGCAAAGCTGGGCCGAGCCTGCGGCCGCGCGGACCTGGCCGGGAGTTCGCGCCGCGCGCATAGCCGCGCTGAAAGGTGACGCTTCGAGCCGCCGTTTCTGGCGCATCCATCTCGACCCGCGGCCCGGTGACGCCCCCGCAAGCGCGATCGTCGTCGACCTCGGACCCGAGGATTTGCCGGCCTACGTGCGCGCCCTCGGCCTGATTCCGAATCCGCCGCCCGAACCGCTCTATCTGAACGTTCAGCGCTTTTTGAAGTCCATCGGATGCGCCGTGCCGGAGATCTACGAGTTCTCCGCCGCCGACCGCCTGATACTGGTCGAAGATGTCGGCGAGACCGCGCTCTTCGACGCGGCGCTGGCCGGGACCGAAAAGCCGTCCACGCTCTATCGCCTGGCGGTCGACGAGCTGCTGCTGATCCATGTCGAAGGCACGCGCCTGCTCTCCGATGCCTGCGTCGCCGCACACTTGAGCTACGATGCGCGGCTGTTCCGCTACGAGCTTGAACAGTTCGTCTCGGACGGGATCGGGAGCCTCGGCGTGGCGGCGCCTCCGGCGGGCCTCGAAACCGAACTCGACGAACTCGCGACGCGGCTGGGAAACTTTCCGCGCGTCCTATCCCATCGCGACTACCACGGCAACAACCTCTGGCTGCAGCACGGACGCATCCGCGTGATCGATTTTCAAGACGCCTTGATGGCGCCCGCGGCTCAGGACCTGGCCGTGCTCCTGACCACGCGTGACACCGGCCGCGTTATCTCGACCGCCACCGAGAGCCGCCTGCTCGATTACTACCTGGCGGGACTTGCGCGGCGCGGCGCCCCGGCGCTCGCGCAGGACGAGATGCTGGAGAGCTATCGCCTCTGCGTCCTGCAGCATTCGCTCAAGATCATCGGGCGTTTCAACGCCCTCGAGCGCCAGGGCAAGCCGGGCTACGCCGGCTATATCCCTTATGCGATCGCCGAGGCGCGCCGGATGCTGATGCAGACCGACGAGTTTCCGACGCTCCGCGATCTTTTTCAGGCCAATCTCGAAAGCACGGATTCCGCATGAGAGCGTTGGTGCTCTCGGCGGGAAGAGGTGAACGGCTCAAGCCGCTGACCGATACGACTCCCAAGCCGATCGTCGAGCTGGGCGGCCGCCCATTGATTCATTATGCGCTGGGGATGCTCGCGCGGGCCGGAATCCGCGACGTGGCGATTAACGTCCACCATTGCGCCGGCGCGATCGAAAGCGCGCTCGGCAACGGCAGCGCGCTCGGCATCAGAATCACCTACGCGCCCGAGACGACGCTGCTCGGCACGGGCGGACCGTTAATCGCGCTGGGCGATTTCTTCGGAGCCGATCCATTCGTGATCGCGACCTGCGACAGCATCCTCGACCTCGATCTCGCCGCCGTCGCCGCATTCCATCGGGATCGCGCCGCACTCGCGACGATGGTTTTGCGCGACAGTGAAATCGCCAACGCCTACAGCAGGATCGAGATCGATCGCGATTCCAGAGTGCGCCGGATGAGCTTGCTGCACAGCGCTGCGCCGTCGGGCGTCATCGATTTTCCAGCCGCGATCGCCCCCGAAATCGCCGCGCAACTGACGAGCCTGATGTACTGCGGCGTGATGGTCTGCGATCCGGCGATTATCAAGCTCGCGCCCAGGACGACGCCATTCAGCCTCATCAGTGATTTGCTCGCGCCGATGGTGTCGGATGGGATGCCGGTCTTCGGCTTCGTCCATACGGGCTATTTCCGCACCGTGGACGACCTCGCGAGCCTCGAGCGGCTGCGGGCCGAATTCGCCGCCTCGCCTCCGCGGATTCAGTGACCGCCCGCGAGAGCGCCGGCAGAGGAGCGGTGCATCTCAGAGGCTGAAGAAGCGCCCGATCAGCATCGCCGCCGCAATCAGCACGCCGAATTCCAGATGTAGCCGGCCGGTCAGATTGAGTGCGCTATTCATATTGCGCCAGTCGGTCGCGGTCGAGACCAGGCGGATTTGCCCGATCGCGCGCGGCAGCGTCACAAGCACAGCAAGCGTCAGCAGCGGCAACGCACCGGTAAAGACGCCCAGCACGATCACGCCATAGGCGAGTGCGTCCGAGGCGACCAGCTCGGCGATCGTCGCCTGGCGCCCGACAATCACCGAAAAGGTGCGCTTGCCGTGCGCGCGGTCGTTTTCGATGTCGCGCATGTTGTTGACCTGCAGCACCGCCGACGCCAGCAGCCCCATCGCGATACACACCACGATAGCGCTCCACGAAAAGCCGCCCGCCTGCACGTAGTATCCGCCCAGCACGAAGCCCGGGCCCATGAACAGGAATACGGCAAGATCGCCCAGTCCATGATAGGCAAGCGACAACGGCGGCGCGGTGTAGAAATAGGCCGCCGCCACACTGAGTATTCCGATCGCCAGCACGACCCATCCGCACTGATACACCAGCACCAGCCCCAGTGATGCTCCGATCACCGTCGCGATCGCGCCGCCCCACCACAATTGGTTAGGCGTCACGAGTCCCTGCTGTATAGCCAATCCGGGACCGAAGTGCTCTGGCGACAGATCATCGAAACGATCGGTGCCCAAGACATAATCGTAATAGTCATTGATCATGTTGGCCGCGGCCTGAAGCGACGCCGCTCCAACCGCCGCCAGAATGAAGCGCTCGAGCGAGAAGTCCGCGCCGCGATAGACCGCCGCCGCTGTTCCCGCCAGCACCCCGACCACCGCGAGCGTAAGCGTCCACGCCCGGCTCGCCTGCCGCCAGATCGCGAACGTGCCCGGCCGCGCCTCCGCTCCGCCTGTCATCGATAGTTCGCTCATCGTCCTCTTTCTATCCGATTCGCTATTCCATTTCCGCTTCGTTCGAGACTACCCAATCACACCTTCGGTCCGCAGCGCCGCTATCTCATCGGGATTATAGCCGAGCAGCCCGCCGAGCACCTCGTCGGTATGTTCTCCGAGCAGCGGCGCGGGCCGATACTCGGGCGCGATCGCAGCGAAGCGGACTGGTAATCCCGGCACTATCCGCTCTCCGCCCACCGGATGCGCGACCTTCATCAGCATCCCCGAACCGGCAATCGCGGAGTCGTGGAGGAGCGCCTCGGTATTGTAAACGGGGCCGGCCGCCAGATCGCGATCGCGCAGCGCCGCGACCAGTTCCTCGCGTTCACGCGCGCGGGTCAGCGCGGCGATTTCCCCCTCGAGCGCCGCGACGTTTCGGAGCCGCCCGGCGGTCGTGTGATAGCGCGGATCGGCCGCCATCCGGGGCGCGCCAAGCACCGCGCATAGCGCCTCGAACTCAGCGTCGGTGGCAATTGCGATCGCAATCCATTCGTCCGCGCCTTTGACGGGAAATACGCCGTGCGGCGCCATATGCGGGTCGCGATTTCCGATCGGCCCCGAATCGGCGCCGTTCATCAGGTATTCGAGCATCGCTTCGGGCAGCATCGAGGTAACCACTTCGCCCATCGAGAGATCGATATACTGTCCCTCGCCTGAGCGCCGCTGATGATACAGCGCCGCCTGCAACGCGGCCACCAGCACCATCCCGACCGCGAAGTCGGGCCACGTGCCGCCAAGGCCGCTCGGCGTGCCACCCGGGTAACCCGTCAGATGGCACATGCCGGCAAAGGCCTGATTGTTGGGGCCGTAGCCGATCGTGTTCGCGAGCGGCCCGGTCTGCCCCAGCGACGTGCCCGAGACCATCACCAGGCCCGGACGCAGCCGAGCGAGGCTCTCGTATCCCAGTCCGAAGCGGGCCATGGTGCCCGCGCCGAAATTTTCGGTGACGATATCGCTCATTGCGACCAGGCGGCGCGCGATCTCGCCTGCCTTGGGATTGGTCAGGTCGAGCGCGATACTGCGCTTGGAGTAGTTGATCGCGTTGAACATCCCGCTGCGGTTGATTCCGACCACGCCGTCGGTGCCGCTCAACAGGCGGACCAGGTCGGGCGAGCGCGCGGACTCGATTCGGATAACGTCGGCGCCGAGCACTCCGAGCCATGTGGTCGCAAGCGGCAGCGCGAAAATCCATCCGAAGTCCGCGACCCGGAGTCCCTCGAACGGTAAACGGCGGCCGGGCGATGGGGCGCGACGCTCGCTCGCATACGAATCGCTCGTGGCCGCGGCGCGCTCCTCGAAAATCTCGCGATTGTGTTCGCCGAGGCGCGGCGCCGGCCGGCCGATCCGCCATGGCGTCGCGCTCAGGATAAACGGCGCACCCGGCATCGTGACCGCGCCGCCTTCGGGGCTCTGACAGGTCACGAAAAAACGCCGCGCCCGATACTGCTCGTTATTCACCACCTCGGCGGGCGAGTTGATCGGAAAGCAGGGAATCTTTTCGCGTTGCGCAAGTTCGAAAATCTCGCTTTTATCATGCTTCGCCAGCCAGGCGCCCTGCGCCGTTTCGAGCGCCGCCGCGTTGACCAGCCGCGCTCCCATCGTGCTGAATCGTTCCTCCTCGGCCCACGCCGGATAGCCCATCACCTTTTTCGCGCGCGGCCAGAAGCGCTCGGGCCATCCGGTAAAGCTGATCCATCCGTCCCGGCACGGCGCGACATATGGCATCGCGAGCTTGCCGCGAGTAGTCAGCCGCCGATAGTAGGGCGCGTCGGGCGCCTCGTGCGAATGGACGCCAATTTCGGGCCGCACCATGTTGACCATCGCGAGAAGCTGGTTCGCGTCGACATGCTGTCCGCGCCCCGTGCGCTCGCGATCGAAGACTGCGCTCAGCGCCGCATCGACGGCCGTATAGCCAGTGAGATAGTCAGCCTGGCGGCCGGCCGGTTTCAGCGGCGGCTGATTGGGCGGATCGGTGACCTGGTTGAATGGCGTCCCGTAGGCGACCGCGCTCATCGCCGCCGCGATAAGGTCGGCGCCGCGCAGGTCGCGATAGGGCGAATCGATCCCGAACCACCCCATCGAAACCACGATCAGCCGGGGAAAGCGCGCGACGAGGCTCTGATAGCCAATTCCGAGCCGGTCGCACACGCTCGCACGATTCGGATTGAGCACGATATCGGCCGGCGCCAGCAGATTGCCGAGCCGCTCGCCCGCGTCCGCCGCGTCGAAATCGATCGTCACTCCGAGCTTGCTGGTGTTGAGATAGAGATGGAGTCCGCCGCTCTCCCGATTCACAATACCGTCTTTGAACGGGCCGCGGCCGCGCTCGAGCGCGCCTTCGGGCGGTTCGACCTTGATTACCGTCGCGCCCAAATCGGCGAACAGCTTGGCGCCGAACGCCGCCGCAAAGTAGGCGATCGGGTCGAGCGAGGGCAATTCGATAATGCGGAGTCCCGCAAGCGCCTGGCGGCGCGGCGCATGTTCCTCTGGCATCCCCATGCGCCCTATGAACCATTTTTCGATCCGCCGTTGTCAAGCGCGATCCGCGCCTGCGCGCCGATTCGAGCTGCGGCGATGGACTTGCTGCCGCGACTTGGGTCACGATCCGGCAGGCGGCCAAAGGAGCGCGTCTCATCGATGGAACTGACCCAAGTAAAAATGTACTCGGACTACAAGAGTCCCTTTGCTTATCTCGCCTTCGACCCGGCCTTCGAGCTAGAGCGCCGCTATCGCATCCGCTTGCGATGGATTCCGTTTCAGCTTCGTATCAAGGGCAAAGGCGAGCGCAGCGTCTATTCCGAGTTCAAGGCGCGCTACTCCTACCTTGACGCCCGCCGATGGGCCAAGCCGCGCGGCCTTCTGATCCGCGGGCCGCTGAAGGTCTACGACAGCACGCCGGCGCTGATCGGCGGCCTGTTCGCCGAACGGCATGGACGCCTGCTCGATTACAGCCGCAAGGCGTTCGAGCTTTTCTTCCGCCGCGAGTTCGAAGCCGACCAGCCCGACGCGGTCGCGAAACTGCTGGCGAGCATCGGTCTCTCCGGTGAGGAGTACCGGAACTATCTCGGCGCCGAGGGCATCGGCGACTACGAACGCGCGCAGCAGGAGGCCGCCGACGACAACGTCTTTGGGGTGCCGCTGTTTCTCTTCGCGCGCGAGCCATTTTGGGGCCACGACCGTATCCCGATCCTCGAAGAGCGTCTCACCGAAGCCGGCCTCATGATTGCGAAATAAACCGGACAATACTCTCAAGACGGCATCGGTCGGCCCCAACCGTCGTAGGGCCTCGCTAGGCAAATTGGGGCGCTGTTGGTACGCTTCGTCAGCTACCAGGCCGGACGCAAGTCGAGTGATGGCGCTGCCGTGTTCGTCCATGCCTGGTATTCCGCCGATCGGAATTAGCTGGGCATTCCCTTCCGATTTGGATGTGCGATCCATCTCCCGACTTTACGAAGAAAGTCCCAAACGTCCCCTTGATCGGGCTTTACATAGTTACTGTCAGAATGATCAACTCCCATCCGTTCAAAAATCCTCGGCAGCCAATCTCTCTTGGAGCTTGCTCCGTCTGCTATGCCCATATAACGAAGCCACGACTCGACCTCCCCATTCGGCACAACAAATATCCCGTACTCTGCCAGTTGATCGATCAAGGATTGGGCCGCCGCCTTCTCGTTATTGCTGAGAAGCTCAATGCCTTTGCTCTTCATTTCACGGCTGTGCATGGTAAAATATCGGCAGACGTTGCCCCTCAGAACGCCGAGTGAGCCAAGTATTCCTTCCGGAACGAATGCAGCTTTTTGCAGATCTTTGGCATCGTCTCCCTTGATAATATCGATGTCAACAATGGCCGCAGCGGGAATTCCCATCTTACGCAGCGGTTCCACAATTCTTCGTATAGGCTCCTTACCGTGCGCATTGAGGAAAAGGCATCCGTCTGCTCCGCCGCTCTTCTCGAAAAGCAATCTTTCGTTGATCTCCTGATAAAATGCTCGGTCAGTGTCGCCTTCACAAACCACGGCCCCTTCGTGAAAGAGGGCATTCAGAACCCCTGTCGACCGCAGTAGCGGGTCGCGCATCAGCTTCTGTACCTCGTCCCCTGCAAGCAATCTCGCGGTTGGTACCTTCTCCTTGTAAGTAAGCCTGACAATGTTGACTGAGACACCGCTCTGGACGACCCCCATAAGAAAGTCAGAGCTGTGGGTAGATGCGAACACATTTCCCTCGCGCTCTTTGGCCAACTCGGCAAGGTTGCGACCCAACTTTCGTATCAATGGGGGATGTAGAAAGGCCTCAGGTTCATCAATAAGGACTACCCGGTAGTCAGAACTCAATACTGCAGCAATTAAACCTGTATACGCATTCACTCCGTCGCTAAACTCTGATATCTGTGCAGCCCGCGAGTGAAATTGAATGGCTCTATCGCTTAAGGCTTTCTCTTCCTCTGAGTCGATGGGTTCTCGGGGAGAAAGCCGCACCCTGACTCGGCCAACGTCGGTAGGGTCGGTGACAAAATACAGTTTAAAAGCATCGTACGTCATCGATCGAAGGCGCCCGAGCGCACTTTCGTCCTTGAACAAAGCTGTCAAATAGTTCGCCGGCTGCTTCGTGAGATCACCCAAAGGTTGCGGTTGAGTGAGCGACAGCCTCGTCTTACCATCAAGTCCGAGCGTATATACTGAAATTAGAGTGAGCAAAGAAGAGTGGTCATTTTTGGCGATTTCTCGCCGCATTTGGTCTAGATCAACTTGGCGTGCTGGTTGGAGTTGCTGGCCTGTAATCGCGAATTTTTGCACCCAAATAACGCCGTTCGGCAATGGCCTGTTGTCAGGTTTAGCTTGGCGGCGCCGGTAGAGATGCTCTGCGGCATCGGCGCTAAGTTTTTGAGGCTGCACCTTAGAGATTATCTCCGTCTGAGCCCTACTTGCCGAGTCAGCAATCTGTTCCATTTCTCGCAACACGAGGCTTTTTCCCGAGTTGTTTGGGCCGACAAATACCGTAAGGGCCTCGGCCTTGAACTCGAGCGGAAGACTTCCGGACTGGGAACCGAACTTCAAACAGATTCGCTCAATCATAAGGGCGATCCTCTGTGACTAGCACGGTCTATCTGGGGACAGTCGTCGGCCGATGAACTTTGCTAGATCCTTGTCATACAGAATATAGGCTGAAGAGATCGAAGGTTCAAAGGTTCAGTGGGACAACGAGCCCCGAACAAGTCCAGACGTACCCGACGAGGATCGGCGGTGAACGCTCATGTCAGATCGCGGGCGAGATGGTTTCGAGCTCCGCGCTGGCGGTTTCGGGAAAAAACGCGAACAGGACAATCGGCGCGCCGAGCCACAAAAGCGTCAGTATCCGGATTGCGCTCCATGGCGACCCCGTCCATCGGTAGAGCACGCTCTCCATGAAAAGGCCGAGCGCGCCGCCGGTGGTCCCTGCGATACTGGCCGCGCTCGCCGCCGTCGACCGATATGAAGTCGGGAACAGCTCGGCGCTGTAGGAATTGACTATCGCCCACGACGCCGAATCGAAGAACAGCTCGAGTATCCACGCCGGCACCACCGAGGCGCCCGCGGCCGAATAGATCCACAGCGTCAGCAGCGGCGCCATCAGCATGAAGATCGCCCCGGTTGTCCGCCGCCCGTAGCGATCGCTGAGCCGCCCGGCAATCACGCTGCCGAGAATTCCGATTCCTCCGCCCAGCACGAAGAGCTTCGATACGCCGGCCGGCGTCCATCGATGGACCTCCTGCAGGTATTTCGGAAAGAACGCTCCCGCCGACGCCGAGCCGAGATTGCGCAGCACCTGCACCGCAAGCATCATCCCGAGCCGCCGCGGATACACCCGCGCCAACTCGCCGAGCGGCCGCATCAGCCCGGCCCGCTCGGTCGCGCTCTCGCGTTCGAAGCGGCGGCTCTCGGGCAGCGTGCGCCGGAGCGGAATAATCACGGCGAGTGGAATCAGCGCGAGCGAATAGAGCCCGCGCCATCCGTAGGGGATTATCCGGATCGCGCCGAACGCGAGCGCGGCCAGCCCGTAGCCAGTCAGCGACAGTGCCGTCAGCAGCCCGATCGCCCATCCGCGAACGCCCGCGTCGACCTCCTCGGCCAGAATCACCAGCGCGATAGTGGCTTCCGCGCCCGCGAAGGCGCGCGCTCCGATCTGGAAGATCACGAAGCTGCGCTCGCCGGGCGCGATCGCGCTGAGCGCGGTGAACAGCGTGTAACCCACGATCGTGTAGAGCAGCAGGCGGCGGCGCCCGAAGACATCGGCGATCGGCGTCAGCATGAAGGACAGGATATAGCCGAGCCGGATGAGCGACAGGATCGCGCCCAGGCGCGCCTCGGCGATCCTGAGCGACGCCTGAATCTGCCGGAGCGCCAGGCTCAACAGCGCCGTGTCGTAGTTGTCGAAGAATCCGGCGGTGGCGCCGATCAGGAAGACCCGCCACTGGCGCGGCGTGAATTCCGGGGTGCGGCCGAGAATCCCCAGATGGATCGAACGGCGCGGCTCGGCGGCATTCGCTTGCGCGTGGGCACCGCCCGGCTCGGCGCTTACCGATTCTGTTTCGCGTGGGCCAGGCGGCATCGCGACAAGTCTCCAATGACGGGTGCGTCGAAGCAACGGGCTGGGGATTAAACAAGCAGGATATGGCTTGAATTAGGGCGGACACATAGCTAACGCTCGTATTAGTTAGGCTTAAAGGAGGAGTGGCCGTGACTTATCCATATCGATCGATCCTGTGCCCGATTCAGTTCGATGACCCTTCTCTGGTGGCCTTGGGGCTCGCGAAACAGATCGCGGGGGACCACGGCGCCGTGCTGCATCTGCTGCATGTGGTGCCAAAGCTCTACGCCTTCGGTGAACCCGACGTCAGCGAGACCGAGCATCCGCGCGAGGAGAAGGCGGCGATCGATACGCTCAACGAGATCGCGGGCCGCCACCTGGTCGGGGTCAAGCATCAGATTCACACCTGCGTCGCTTCGACACGCGCGCTGGCAAAGGCCGTGGTGCAGATCGGGACCGAGGTCGACGCCGACCTGATCGTTCTGAAGACGCACGGGCGCAAAGGCCTCTCACACTTCATCCTGGGGAGCGTGGCCGAAGAGGTCGTGCGCACGGCGCCCTGTCCGGTCCTGACGCTTACGCCGCGCGCACAGGAAAAGGCCGTGCATCTTGAGCTTCATCCCGCGGCATAACCGCCGCGCGGCGGGCCGATCCTGGTTTCGCCGCCGGTTCGGCGATTGACACGGGCCCGCGCCGGACGCTAATTCGGTCGCAAAGGACGCCGGCATCGCGGCGCAGGTGATCGTCATGGCGGATGCAATCCCGTCAGTTCTAATCAACCTCACGGAAATCGAATGGGCCCCGGTCATGGACGGCGTCAAGGCGAAGAATATCTGGTCCGATTCCGAGACCAAACGCCGCGTTGCGCTGACCCGCTTCGAGCCCGGCGCGACCCTCCCGATGCATCGCCACGTCGGTGACGAGATGCTGTTCGTCCTTGAAGGCGCGATCACCGACGAATCGAGCACGGTGGTCGCTGGCAATATGGGTTTCCGTCCCAACGGATGCGTCCACAGCGTCTCGAGCAAGAACGGCGCGACGGTGCTGGCGCTCATTACCGGCGGCGTCGAGCCGGCCAAGGCGCCCGGCGATGCCCCGCGCTCGCAGCTCTTCGTCCTGAGCGACCTGCCTTGGGTCGATGCGCTCCCCGGCGTGCGCCAGAAGCGCATCTGGGACGACGCCCAAAGCGGCCGCCACGTCGCGCTGGCGCGTTTCGAGCCCGGCGCGTCGCTCCCGAAGCATCGCCATGCCGGCGACGAAATCCTCTACATGATCGAGGGCTCGAGCGCCGACGAGTTCGCCGAAGTGACCGCCGGCATGATGAGCTATCGGCCCAACGGATGCGCGCATTCGGTGCGCAGCCGCAACGGCGGCACGGTGCTCGCCTTCGTGCGCGGCGGGGTCGAAAAGGCCTGAGGTTTCGTGCGCGCCGCGCGAGCCCCGTGGCCGCGCGCCCGCGCCCTTGCGATGAGCACCAGCCAATCCGGACTTCCGTATGCGCCCGCGGCCAAGGCCGCGTTCGTGCGCGGGATGTTTGCGCAAATAGTCCCACGCTACGACCTGGTGAATCGGCTCATGACGATGGGACTCGACCGCCGATGGCGTCGCGAGACCGTCGGATTGGCAGCGCCGCGCGGCGCGCTGGCGCTCGATATCGCAACCGGCACTGGCGATCTCGCGCTCGAGCTCATCCGCCAGGGCGCGCGACGCGTGGTGGGCGCCGATTTCTGCTTCGACATGCTCCGCGCCGCGATACCAAAGGCCGATTCGCGGGCCTCCGATCACGGCGGACCAATCAGCTTCGCCGCCGCCGACGCCGCGCGCCTGCCCTTCCCCGAGGGCACCTTCGATTGCGTCGTCAATGGATTCATGTTGCGCAACGTCACCGATCTCCCAGCGGTGTTTCGCGAGCTCTATCGCGTGCTGCGTCCGGGCGGACGGCTCGCTTGTCTCGACCTGACCCCTCCGCGCGGGCCGATGCGTGCGATGCTCAATCTTTACACCAACCGGATGGTGCCGTTGCTCGGCGGCGCGGTGAGCGGCCATCTTTACGCGTACCGCTATCTGGCCGAGTCGGTCGGACGCCATCCCGAGGCCGAGCGGATGGCCGCGATCATGCGCGAGGCGGGCTTCGCCGACGCAGGCTTTCGCCGCATCGGATTCGGCACCGTCGCGATCCATTTCGGAACCCGGCCGGGGTAGATTTCACTCATCTTCATAGCGGTCTTCGGTAGCCAAGTTGAATTAGTGTATTCGGTCGGATAGTTTGGCTAACGACGTGTGCCCGAGGGGTTGAAGGAGGCGCGGATGGAGATGGAGTTGCCGAAGTGTCAAAAGTGCCATGATGGCACCTTGATTCCCCTGTCAGACTACGGTCAGGAGGGCGCGGCGGTAATCTTCAAGGCGTGGGTTTGCACCAATCCTGAATGCGGTTTCAGCTTGCGGGTCGACAAGGGCGAAGTCACCTACGGCAAGCGGATCGAAACCAAACACTGAGCAGCGAAAAACGCTTGGTCAGCTCGAATCGAGCCATGGCGGAATCAGTTGGAAAGGTGGCCGCGATTGCAGCCGCCTTTATTTTCGAGCGCAGCCCTATCGGGGCCATCCGCTCCGGCCGCGTGATCGGCACCGGCTGAAATCTTCGTTGCGCGAGTCTCCATGGATCTTCGCGGAGCGGGATGATCGCGCATCTTGGCTCCGGCGCGGTTTGGGTCCTATAAAGGGTTGAATTGATCCGCCCTCGCGGCGCGCCGCAGGCCCAATCGGGAGACGCTGATGAAAGATAATTTGTTCCGCGCTCAGACCATCGGCTCGATGCTGCGTCCCGCCTATCTGCGCGACGCGCGGCGCGCGCTCCGCCGCGGCGAAATTTCCAACGCCGCGTTCAAGAAAATCGAGGACCGCGCCGTCGACGAGGCGCTCGCGATTCAGGAATCCGCCGGACTCGATATCGTCGCCGACGGCGAGCAGCGCAGGATGAGCTTTCTTGGTTCCCTGCTCGATTCGACCGAGGGGCTCGAACGCACCCAGACTGTCACCCGGCCCTGGCACAGCGGCGCACAGGTCGAGGACCTGACGCTCGGGCTGGTGGTGACCGGCAAGCTCGACCGGCGGCGCTCGCTCGCGGCCGAGGAGTTCGTCTATCTGCGCAGCCGCGCGCGCAAACCGGTCAAGGTCGCGCTCCCCAGCCCGATGATGCTCAACATGTTCTGGTCGCCCGATCAGTCGCGCAAGGCCTATCGCGACCCGTTCGAGCTGTTCGCGGACGGCGCGCGGATAATCAAGGGTGAGATCGATGAGCTGGCCGGGCTCGGCTGCGAGTATATCCAGATCGACGCGCCGGAACTTGCCGCACTGGTCGATCCGACCGCGACCGCGGCGCTCTACGAGCGCAACGGAATCGCGCCCGCGCGGATGCTCGAGGAGGGCGTCGCGATGCTCAATGCGCTGGCCGGGAAGCGTCCCGGCGTGCGCTTTGGGCTCCATCTATGCCGCGGCAACAACGACGGCCGATGGCTCGCGCAGGGCGGTTACGACTCGATCGCGCGGGCGCTCTTCCAGCGTGCCACGAATTACGACGAGTTCCTGCTCGAATACGACAGTCCGCGCGCCGGCGGGTTCGAGCCGCTGGCCGAGGTGCCGCCTGACAAGGCGGTCGTGCTGGGACTCGTTTCGAGCAAGCTAAGCGAACTCGAACGCGAGAGCGAAATAGTCGCGCGAATCGAAAATGCCGCGCGTTTCTTTCCGCTCGAACGGATGGCCGTCTCGACTCAGTGCGGCTTTGCCTCGGGAATCAGAGGCAACCCGGTTTCGCCCGAGGTTCAGGAGCGCAAGCTTGGGCTGGTCGGCGCGGTCGCACGGCGGGTCTGGGGCTCGGCCGCCTGACAATCATCGTGCGATAGTCAGACGCTCACGCGAACAGCGGCGAGTGTTCCAAGGCGTCAAAACTGCAGATGGAAGTGATCTCCTTCCTGAATCATCAGGGTTCCTTGATCTTCCGCCGCCTTGCGAAGTGCGCGGACCCGATCGCGGGACATCGTGGTGCTTCCGACATCTGCGACCCCGCGCTCAGCATTTCTCTCGGTAGCGTGGGGCTTCCTCGACGATAAGAGCATCGATTTCGGTTTCGGTCCATTGATGTAATTCACCCAGCATCCATCGAAATCCGCGTCTTCCGCCCCGATGGCCGGCCCAAGCAGCACCTCATAGAGGCCAGTATTGATGAATATAAGCCTGGACGCTCCGAGGCCACGCGGAAGGTCCGACCCGTGCCAAAAATCGGATGGCGAGCCTCGAGCCGTTGTTGAATGCAGATCAATCCGCTTCATGGCTCGAAAGACGTTAGGGGCAATTACGGGAGCAATCTTATCCTTCGGACCGGGCTTGAAGGAAATCATCATTAGTTCAAGGTCTTCGCCCCAGACCGCGAATTCGTAGTCCTCATGAGGATTTGGAAGTTCGATCGTCAAAGCTTCTCCCCGATACAGGGTTTGGGGTTGGCACGTAAGAAGCCCCGCGTATGCTGGCCGATGCCAAATCGACAGGATCACAAGCGAAACAATCAAAATTTCATGTAGACGTTGGCGTTGCCACACAATTGGTTCCACGCCGCTATCGAAGCTGAAGATGGTAGTGGTCCGTCTCTTTTATCGGCTCGTGGCCCAATGCCCGCCGGGCCGCGTCTTTAAATGCATTTTTTTGTGAACTTGACATCGTTCTGCTCCTCACGTCAACTGCCTCGCCGCGAAGGTGCAGGGAAATGTAGACGTGCCTGGATATTTGCATTTGGATGACGCGGCTCATCGCGTCTATCGTGACACGTTCACTCGCCCCGGACCGACGCCCATTTTCGTAAGCCACCAGAATTTCGTCGAGCGCATGAGTGTTTCGGTACAGAGATCGAAGGTTTTCACCTCGCCGTAATTTCTTATACATCGCCTCAGCTTGAGATGCCGGCGTTCGCGTTCCACTGGTGACAACCAGCTCCGTTCCCGTTTCTCGGTAGTACTCGGTCGCGATACGCCCTAAAAAGTACGGTCCTCCATTGAAAGCACCACGTCCCCCTCCGTTGTGTAATGTGGCCCGTTGTTGGTCAACGATGGGTCGAAACCGCCTCGCCGAGCTCTCTCGATAGTCTTGGCATCGACAACACCGTCTGTGGCAAGTCCCTCTCGCTTCTGATAGTCAATTGTTGCCGCCTCAGTGTTGCCGCCTCAGTGTTGCCGCCTCAGTGTTGCCGCCTCAGTGTTGCCGCCTCAGTGTTGCCGCCTCAGTGTTGCCGCCTCAGTGTTGCCGCCGAAATCGCCGTCGATCGGAGCCTTGTAAAATCCTTCCCGGCGAAGAAAGCGCTGCCACGCCTCGCCCTCCGGTCCACGCACGTGGGGCCTGGTTAAGTTCAGGGACCTCATCTTGTAGCATCTCCTTCCGAAAGTTGACTCCGCCATTCGAACCGTGCGACGAGAGCATTAAAGTTTGCGGTGACATCGCATTCCTGGCAGAAAAGTAACTACGTCGTTAGGGTGAATTTTTTGAACCGGGCGCGGCCTAACAATCCGCAAAATCCGGTCCCGATTCTTGGCGACCTCGGGCGCGCTGAGACAGTTGCCTGGGTGATCGAGTCGTAAGCGCACTGCGCGAGCCATCGTGCGATAGTCAGACGCTCACCGAGACGGCGCCATCCCGACCGAAGGACGAGCAAACCTTTCCGTCATCCCGACCAGACTGCCGTAGTGGAGGGATCGCGCCTCGTCCGCGAGGCGCCGCAACGATCCATCGCGCTTGCACTGAAGCCGCATGGACCTAGCGATCAGAAGTAGGCAGCGGAGAATCACCGCACGCTGCGATGCGAAAGCTCTTCTGATGCGCGCCGCAGACGACGCGCGATCCCTCGACTACGCTCGGGATGACGAAGAGAGAGGGTCGGAATGACGGAGACAGGATCATTCGCGATTGTTCGAGCTTAGTGCGGTAGTCGGATAGATTTTGGCGGGATGGCGGATTCGGACGGCGGCTGATGGCGCGCAGGCGTTAGCGAATCGCGCGCAGCGGGCGGGTGCGGGTGCGCGAGGCGCGGATTGCGGCAAGGCGATCGAGGATGCGGTCGGCGACCTCGTCCTTGGCGAGCTTGGGCCACGATTCGGCGCGGCCGTCGTCGCCGATCAGCGTTACGATATTGGTATCGACGGCGAAGCCTGCGCCCTCGCGCGAGACGTCGTTGGCGACGATCAGGTCGAGCTTCTTGCGGCGGAGCTTGTCGGCCGCGCTCTCCTCGAGCTTTTCGGTCTCGGCGGCGAAACCGATCAGGATGCGCGAGCCCTTGCGCGCGGCCAGCCGCGGCATCTCGTCGGCGATCGAAGCGAGTTCGAGCGCCATCCCGCGCGCGTTCTTCTTGAGCTTCTGGGGCGCCGGATTGGCGGGCCGGAAATCGGCCACCGCCGCCGCCATCACCAGCGTCGAGCACCAGCCGAAATCGCCCGCCGTCGCCTCGAGCATCTCGGCCGCGCTGACCGTATCGACGCGCTCGACACCGTACGGAGTCGCCAGCGCCGACGGTCCCGCGACGAGCTTGACCGCCGCGCCACGGCGCCACGCCGCCCGCGCGATCGCAAAGCCCATCTTGCCCGACGACTTGTTCGACACGAAACGCACCGGGTCGATCGCTTCCTGCGTGGGGCCGGCGGTCACCAGGATGCGCTCGGCTGCGAGGTCGTGCGGCGACAGCATCCGGGTCAGCTCCTCGACAATCAGCGCCGGTTCGAGCAGGCGTCCGGCGCCGGTGTAGCCGCACGCGAGGTCGCCGACTCCGGGCGCGATTATCGTCGCGCCGCGCTCGGCAAGCTTCGCGAGATTCTCCTTGACGCTCGGATGCTCGTACATGTGCACGTTCATCGCGGGCGCGAAAGCGACAGGGCATCGCGCCGCCAGCAGCACCGTGGTCACGATATCGTCCGCGATACCGGCGGCGGCCTTCGCAATCACATTCGCGGTCGTGGGCGCGATCAGAATCGCGTCGGCGCTGTCGGCCAATCGGATATGGCCGATTTCGGATTCCTGCGTGAGGCTGAAGGTCTCGGTCGCGACCGGGTTGGCGCTGAGTGCCTGGAGCGTCAGCGGTGTGATGAACTCGGTGGCGTTGCGCGTCATCATCACGCGCACGCGCGCGCCCTGTCCGACCAGCAGGCGAATCAGCTCGGCGGCCTTGTAGGCGGCGATTCCGCCACTCACGCCAACCACGATGGTCTTGTCCCGGAGCAGGCTCATGATGGGGCAATTCTACGGCGGTATCGCGTCCGGATGAAAGCGCCCCGCACCTCGTCGCGATTGGTCAGGAATTGGGAGGCGACCTCTGCAATTCGTAGCCGAAACGACGAGCGCCCTCATCAATCCTTGGGCTATCTCACGCCGCAGAAATTTTTGCGGCAAACAAGGCCTGTGGATATGTGCACAACACAAGGGCGTTGCACAATCCCCCACAGGCTCCGCAACAACAACAAGAAGAGGGGGATTCCACGGGACAAGGAAAAGATGATACAGATCGTAATTGCCTCACACACCATCCGTGGAGAGGCTGTGCAACCATGGGCCGGAACTCCACGGTCACCGTCGTTCGAAGCTTGCGTGCTACTCACTCTGGACATGCTGGCGAGTGACTTTGCTGACTGGGGAGCCGCATTCCCTGCAGCTCGCCGTCAGGCACTCGAAATCTTAGGGGGTTCTCCTTCCTCGGACTGGCTGGACTACTACCTTCTTCGTCGCGCAATTCTTGACGTAGAGAGAAGTCGCGGAGCTATGGGACCGAGGTCGGAAGCGGTGCATCGCCGACTTGTTTGTAAGAGGTTTTATCATCGTGGATACACTACAATGGCATAGCCATCGGTGGGCGGTACCTGGTGGCGAAAGAATCGAGAATGTTGGCAAGAAGCGCTGGCGATTCACCTGCACGTCATGCGGCAGGGCATTTGTTACGGATGACACGGGCAATCGGAAATGGGCCATAAATCAGCACCAGAAAGTGTCCTTTGGTGAGTTCGGCGACCAGGACGCGGCTCTCGAAGAGGAGGTGTCGAAGCGGTGGTTGAATGAGCCCTGCCCAAGAAGATGCCTTCCGGCCGATGATGCTGACCGGAAGAAAATACCGAATGTGGGGCCTTGACCTGCAGTCCTTCGCCCCCGGCGCCCTACTCGTCTCGCGCCCGCCTTCATCACGCTCGGCGGAGTGTATGCCCGCCGCATGGCGAAGCATCCTCACCCGCAAGCATCACTTTGAAACGAAGAGCTTGAGCGCCCCAACGTGTCTGATTCCCAAACTACGCCGCATGGGCCTCGCGCAGGTGGCGCAAATCAAGGGTGACGTGAATCTCGTCATACAGCGCGGTCGGCGTCTGCGCTCTTCCCTTGCCGGTTGGCGTCTCCAGACTCACCAAGCCGGGGCGCCTTGGCAGCGCGCGCTTTTGCGCTTAGGGATTCGGAGGGTGCGCGAGAGGCAAACGGCCAGGTTGCCGCCGCCCCTCGGCTTCCGAGGTTGTCAGCGCGAGACCTCTAATACTGACTGGTCGTGCAGTTGAAGAATGGGTCCATGTAGATGCAATTCGTGTGAACTGGAGCCGCCGCCGCGGCGGCGGCTTGGGCCGCGGCCTCGGCCATCAAATAGTCGTGCTGCGCCTGTATTATCTTGTCCCTCGACTGAATAGCGAGATCCGCGCATTTGGTGAAACCTAGTTGTCCTAAGTTCAAGGCACTTGCGCCGCAGTCCTGCAGCGACCAATAGCCCTCGAAGCAGCTTCCCATGCCCAAGTTCCCGTTGGCTATGGGGGCGACTTGTACGATTGAGAGATCGGCAATGGTGTAGACGCCCTCTTGGTCAGGTTGAATGGGTTTAGCTTGAGTGGCTGGCTGTCCGTCGCCGGCAGCGGTTGCAATGGTTGCAAGTTGCTGGCCCTTCTCCAGGACGCCTGAGCACACGCAATCCGGCCCGGATCCCGGCCGGCACAGGCCCGGCGTGTTGAGGCCGGTCCACAAGGCGCAGCCGGGAAGCATCAGAAAGGACGCGAGAGCTAACGTGCAGATGGGCCATCGTGCTGGCCTTGCGGGGTCACTCCTTGAAACTGATCTTCCGTTTCGACCGCTCCGCATTTTCCCCAGCTAACCTCGCAGCCACTCAAGCGTGTCGCTCAGCGCGGATTGAACCTCGGCGTTGAGCGGGTGATAGGGTTCCCCCTACTATCTGGCATTGCCGCAGCTGTTGATCCAATCCCTCCAGCCTTTTACGCGCTTTCGCCAACATCTCTTGGGCGCTCATAGCCTGTGCTGCCGCCGCTCTCTCGGTCCGCAATTTAATTCGCCCGCGATCACGCCAAAAGCGCGTTCGACATGCGCCGGAGCAGTAGCGCTGATTCGGACGCGACAGGTTCCGCTCGTGGCCGCAAAAGTAGCATCACGCCACGGATTATCGCGCTTATTCAGATGGCGTTCCATCCAGACTGCGCCGTTGACGGGAGGGCCGGACGAGAAGATGAGGGTTAGACCGTGGACCGCGGCGAAAGTCATGCGCGCGAAGAGCGCGCGGCATTGTCGGGGAGAAAATTGGTGCCGAGGGCGGGACTTGAACCCGCATGTGGTTGCCCACGGAGGATTTTGAGTCTTCCGACAGATAGACGGCGATGCGTCGCGATCTGTCATTATCGAGCATAAACAAGGGTTATTTCGATCCCGCCGGACCCTCAAAAGGCCCGTTTAGACCCATAGCGGTCGATAGAACAGCCAAAGTACAGCCAAAGTCAGGGCCAAAAATCTGCAGTGGATTTTCCGAGTCCAAAAATCTTTCGCGAGCCACGAGCTCCACCGCGCGACTTTGGGTGAACTTTGGCTGCCGCGCGCTGCCCTGCAATTGTCGCACGCGAAAGGCGAGGTGAACAATGCCCGCGAATCCATACGTTGAAGCACGTCGGGAATGGGATGAGCGATATAGCGATCTCGTTCTCGGCAAACGCAACTGGCAGATCGCCGCCGGCGGGCTGCTCGCGCTCAGCCTGATTCTCGCAAGCGGCATGGTCTGGCTCACGGCTCGGAGCCGTTACATCCCCTATGTCGTCGAGGTCGACAAGCTGGGCTACGCGCTCACTGTTCCCCAGCCGCTCACTCCGTCGGCGGTACCCGACGTGACGGCACGGATGCAGCGCTACGAAGTGGCTGCCTTTATCCGCAACGCGCGAGCGGTCAGCACCGATCCTCAGGTCGAGCATCAAATGCTCAACTCGCTGCTCGCGCACGCGCGCGGCGCGGCGGATAGATTCCTCGATGACTATTTCCACTCCGACGGCTTCACGCATAACCCGTTCAAGATTGCCGAGAAGCAGACCGTCTCGGTGCAGATCGATTCGATCCTGCAACTCTCGCCGCAGAGCTACCAGGTCAGATGGAACGAAGTGCAGCGCGATCTGAATGGCGTCGCGATCGGTGCGCCGACGCATTGGGAAGCGGTGCTCCAAACTCAAATCGTTCCACCCAATTCCGACGCCGCGATCCTGAGCAATCCGCTCGGGTTTTACGTGACGCAGATCACGTGGACTGAGCAGCAAGGATAGACATCCACGGACGGGAGGGAACGGCCATGAGACGAATCGCATCGGCAGGCACTTTGACGCTGGCGCTGACCCTCGGAGCGTGCACCGCACAGCAGCCGCCCGCTCCGCCACCGCTCAATCTGGTAACCGAAGCACCGCCCCAGCCCGAGGCCGTTCCCGCGCTGCTCACGGGTGCCCAGCTTGTCGCGCAGCAACCCGCCGAGGTCCAGGCGGCGATCAAGGAGCATCAGCAGGACGGCAAGTGGCCGGTCTACAAGACGCCCGAACTGATTCTGTACCCGTATGGCGAAGAACCGGAGCCGATCGTCGATTGCGCGCCGCTGCGCACCACCGACATCGAGCTACAGCCGGGCGAGACGATCACCGACGTGGCGATGGGCGATACCGAACGCTGGATGTCCACGCCGGCGGCCTCGGGCGATCCGCGCAATCCGGTGCCGCATCTCGCAGTTAAACCGCAGGCGCCGGGCATCGAGACCAACCTGACGATTTACACGACTAAGCACATCTACCACCTGATCCTGCGCTCGCGCGGAAACCATGCGATGCAGGAGGTCGAATTCTACTATCCCGGCGAGCTTCTTATCGCGATGAAACAGGCTGATTCGGCGGCGGCGCAGGCGAAGCAGGAAGCAGCCGATCCGCCGGGCGATTCCGACAACGTGGTCAAGGTCGCGAACGTCGACCCGAAGCAACTCAACTTTGCGTACACCGTGGCCGGCGGAAAAGTCCCGTGGAAGCCCGTTCGCGCCTTCGACGACGGCTCGCATGTGTACATCCAGATGCCCGCCGGAATGAAGACCAGCGAGGCCCCCGCGTTGCTCGTCAACGCCGGCAGCGGAACCCAGATGGTCAACTACCGGATGGCCGGCAACTACTACGTCGTCGATCGGCTTTTCACCAACGCGATTCTCGTCTCTGGAGTGGGGCGCGATCAGGACCGTGTGACGATCAGTTACGCGGGTGGATCGAGGTAAACGCGATGGCAGCCGCAGAGCCAATTCAGGACCAGGACGAGCAGGAACAGGAGCATTCCGGCGGCGGCCGTTTCAACCGCCTGCTCGG
>Ga0307373_10001204_pt1 | contig 48533 bp, 58 predicted proteins | sample OX2MG_FD_202534 | JGI IMG/M metagenome (GOLD analysis project Ga0307373, IMG submission 202534) | Soil microbial communities from Risofladan, Vaasa, Finland - OX-2 | ecosystem: Environmental > Terrestrial > Soil > Coastal area > Acid sulfate soil | place: Finland: Risofladan, Vaasa | collected...
GGTCGGGTTGCCGTGGAAGTCGCTCAGCACATCGACCGGCGGCACGGTGAAGACGAAGCCGCGGTTCGCCGCGTCGTTGTTGCGGCCGCTTTGCCACGGCGGATAGATGGCTTCGGCCTGCGCGGCGTGTGCGGCAGCGGCCGGCGCCGGCGCGGCCGGCGGTGGATTGCTAGCGCAGCCGGCCAAAAACGCGGCGGCAAGCAGCCATGCCGCCCAAGCCCCGCGCCGCTTCCGACGCATCATTGTCGCCACGGGCGCCCTCCCTCCGAAATCGATATTGTCGCGGACCCCCTCATCGCGCGGCGCTCTCGTCGGGCTTGGCGCGCGCCTCGGCAATCAAGCTTTGGAGGTCGTCGAACGACAGCGCGCCCGACAGGACATGACCGCCGATGACGAGCCCGGGCGGGCCTTTGAGTCCCAGCGCCGTGGCCTCGTCCCAGTTGCGAACAAGCAGGTGGTCGAGCTCCGCGCCGCGCGCCGCCAAGTCGCGGTCGAGCCGCGCCATATCGACGCCGGCATCTTCGGCGATCTGCCGCACCCGCGCCCGGTCGAGCGGACCGCGGCTCGCGAACAGACCCGCGTGAACGGCGCGAAACTTGCCTTGCCGGTTCGCCGCCAACGCCACGCGCGCGGCGTAGAGCGAAACGCCGCCCAAGATCGGCCATTCCTTGAGGACCACCCGCGCCTCGCCGTCTTCGCGCAGAAGCCGCCGCAGCTCGGGCTGAAGCGCGCGGCAAGGGGTACAGCGGTAGTCGAAGAACTCGACGACGATATCCCGTCCCTGCGGATTGCCGATGAAGGGCGTCCCCGGCTCTGCGAGAAGCGACGGCGCGGAGGCGACGCTGCCGCGTTCGTCGGCGCGCGCAACAGCGTTGGACGCCGCGGCGAGGCACGCGCTCAGCATCAGCCCTGCCCCGACCGCGCCCGCCAGGAGGCGCCGTGCGAAACGGCTGTCCGGCCGCGGCGCGCGATATCGTTCCGTCCGGGGTTGCCTGTCTCGTCTCTTTCGCCGCATTTGTGCCGGTCGTCGTTTTAGGGGCGCACGATGGTGTAGCCGCCTTCGGCCAGGGCCAGCAAGTCGCCGACGCCGGCCACGACGCGGCGCGCATGCGGATTGAGCGCGACCGGCTCCTTGGTCTCGCGCTCGACGGTTTCCACCGTGAACATGCAGACATCGAAGCGCACGCCTTGCGACACCAGGCTGTCGACCATCGCGCGATTGGGCGACGACGTGCGCAGGAGGTCGATGCCCGGTCCGAGCGCGACGACCACGATGGCGATCCGGTCGGGGCCGAATTCGGTGAGCATCTTGTTGGCGACACTCAGCACGAATTCCTGCTTGTCGGCCGCACGATCGGAGAGCTGCAAGGCCAAGCGGTGCTGAGCGAAGGGCTTGTCGTCGGATTCCGCGGCGCGCGCCGCGCCGGCGGCACCGAGCGCCGCGACCAGGCTGGCGCCGATCAGACCGCGGCGCGATGCGCGGGCGCCCGCCGTCGCGCGTTCATCGCGCGTGCCGCCGTTACGGCGCCCGTCCTTCGACTTCATGACGCCGTGACATAGCCTGCATTGCTACCGATGCCCTTGACGCTGACCTTGTTGACGCGGCCGAGCTTCACCGTGCGCTTGGTGCGCAAATACTTGGCCACGGTCTCCCACACCGGCGTGCCGGTCTGGTCGAGATTGACCGAGGCCCAACCGGCGACGCGATAGCGCTTGCCGGCCTCGATGGGCGTGCCATTGTTCAGCGTCATCGCCGAGATACGTTCGCCCATCTTCGCCGCTGGTGAGCAGGCATAATCCATGCCGCCCATGCGTACCATGTCGCCGCCCTGCTGCAGATAGGGATCGGGATTGAAGAGGTTGTCGCAGACGTCTTCCATCACCGTCTTGATCTCCGCACCGGTCATCTCCTGCACGTAGACGTCAGGATAGGTGATCGCGGTCTCGGCGAGGAGGTCGCGCATGGTGATGGCCTGGCCGGGCAGCAGGCTCGGCCCCCAGCGGAAGCCGGGCGACAGCGCGATCTGCGCGTCGAGCTCCTGGCGCAGCGCATCGCAGATGAGCTGGTCGACGGTGCCGTTGAAGTTGCCGCGCCGATAGAGCAGATCGCCGGTCTCGGCGAGTTTCTCGCCGAACATTTTCGCGTGGGGCGCCTCGAGTGCGTCGATCCGCGCCGCTACCGCCTTGTCGGCCGCCAGCAGGTTGCTGAACACCGGCAGCAGCGTATAGCGCGCATCCTTGACGCCGCCGGCTCCGAGATCGAGGTCGAGCACGCCGACGAACTTGCCGCTCGAACCGGCGTTCGTCACCAGCGTCTTGCCGCCCGGATTGGCGACGACGCTGGGTGCCGGCACGGCGTCGTGGGTGTGGCCGCCGAGGATGACGTCGATGCCGCGCACGCGGCTCGCGAGCTTCAGGTCCACGTCCATGCCGTTATGCGACAGCAGGATGACGGCAGCGGGCTTCTCCTTGGCGCGCACTTCGTCGATCAGCTTCTGCATATCGGACTCGCGGACGCCGAAGGTCCAGTCCGGCACCATCCGACGCGGATGGGCGATCGGCTGATACGGGAAGGCTTGGCCGATGATCGCCACGCGCTGGCCGCCGAGCTCCTTTATGACATAAGGCCGGAAGACGCGGCCGCTCGCCTGGTCGAAGCTCGGCGCGCCGGCGAACGCGGCCTCGTCGGTCAGGTAGATGTTCTGGGCAATGAATTCGCCCTTGAAGGCGGCGAGATTCTTGCGCACCTGCGCCTCGCCGTAGGTCAGCTCCCAATGCGCCGTCAACAGCTCGACGCCGAGCAGGTTGCTGAGCTCGACCATGTCGGCGCCGTGCATCAGGTTGGCGAGGCCGGAGCCCTGCCACAGGTCGCCGCCGTCGAGAAAGAGCGAGTTGCCCGGTCCGACTTCGGCGCGCAGCCGGTCGACGAGTGTCTTGATATGCGCGAAGCCACCGAGCATGCCGTAGCGGTGCGCCGCTTCGGCGAAATCGAGATAGGTGAAAGCATAGGCGCGGTCGCCGCCGGCGCGAACGCCGAAATGCTCGAGGAACGGCGCACCGACGAGGTGTGGCGGCCGGCCGGATGCTGCGCCGATGCCGATATTGGCGCTGGGCTCGCGAAAATAGATGGGGCGGATCTGGGCGTGAGTGTCGGTCTGGTGGATGAGGCGGACATTGCCGTGCCGGCCGATGTCGTAAATGTCGGTCGCGGCGGCGGCGCGGCCGATGCACGGCACGACGCCCGCGGCGGCGGAAGCGGCAAGCAGCTTAAGAGTCTGGCGGCGGCTGAGCATGCCCGACTCAGCGAATGACGGCGTACCGCCAGGCGGTCTTCTGCTCTTCGGCCTGGCGGATGGATTGCTTGGCCAGCGCCTCGGCCTGACGCGCAAGCGCCGTGGCGTGGTCGTAGTCCTTCGCATCCGCCGCCTTCTTGGCGTCCTTCAGCGTCTTCTCGGTCGTCGTCCAGGCCGCCTGCATGGCGAGCGCCTGCTGTTCGACCTTTGCCGCCGCGGCATAGGCGGCGGTGAAATCCTGCTCGCCGGCGGCGAGCGCCGGCGTCGCGGCAGCGAGCGCAATCAGGATGGCAATGGCGATCGGTTTCATGGCCGTTCTCCGGATTACGGGCGAGTGCCCGGACCCGCCACCGGCAGGCCGTTGCCCATATAGGTGAGGAAGTATTCGAGGTCGCGATACGCCTTGTCGTCGGGCTTGAGCGCGACCGCGCGCACCTGCGAATTGCAGCTGGTGAAGCGGCGCGGCACGGTGCCCATGCTGCCCCAGTCGGAGCGGTAGATCGGGAACGACGCCAGGATGCCAAGCGCCGGCGCCAGAATGTCGCCGCGCATGCGCTTGCCGGCGGCGGTCACGTGGCAGCTGGCGCAGGAGAAATTGAGTTGGCCGCGGCGCGAATAGAAATATTGCTTGCCGTTCTGATAGGCGGCGAGCGCGCGCGGATCCTTCGGCACCTTGATGTCAAAGCGCTTGCCGCGCGAGGTCTCGGCCATGTAGGCGACAATCGAGTCCATGGGGCCGGTCTCGTAGTTGAGCGACGCTTCGCCGTTGGCGGCGCGGCAGCGGTTGATCGCCAGCTCGAGCGTCACGACCTCGCCGGTCTTGGCGTCGAACTGGGGATAGTCCTGGCGGATGCCGACGCCCTTGTGCGGGAAGCAGCTCGCATAAGTCTTGCCATTCTTAAACGGCGTGTTGAACAGCGTCTTACCTGCGTCGAGCGCGAAATCGTAAGGCGGGAATTGCATGATCGATTCCCACTGCGCTCGCATGCCCTTGTTCACGGCATACGGCCCGTTGACGAAGTCGTCGAGCGGCACGGCGGGGAATTGCTGCTTGAAATAGGCCTGGAACGCCTTGAGGTCGGCGGCCGGATCGATCTTGTCAGCGGCGTGCGCCGAGACGATCGCGCCAGCGCACAGCACCGCGAAAGCTGCCAACAGTTTCCGAATCATGCGTTTCCCCCGTCGCTGTGCAGTCGGCGCGGCGCCACCCGGCCGCTCACAGAATCTTGCCGTCGAGCGAATCCTTCTGGCCCTCGTTGTCGATCCAGCTGATCTTCAGCGGATCGCCCTTCTTGCCGCCCTTGAAAGTGAACTTGAGATAAGGATCCTTCGACACCGCCGGACCCCAGAAGGCGGAGAACACGACCTTGCCGGCGTGCTCGAAGGTGACGACCTCGATGTAATGCGGCGGAATGAGATTGCCCTTCTTGTCCTTGACGAAGCCAGAGTCCATCGGATGCTGGATCAGCGACTGGACTTCGATGCTGTCGCCGTTGGCGACGGCGCGGACGCGGATGGTGTTTGCCACGTGAGTTTCTCCTTCTCTCTTCGCGTCAGCCGCCGCAGCCGCCGAGCGTGACCTTGACGTCCTTGCTGGCGCCGTAAAGCTTGCCGCCGGCTTCGGCGACGGCGATGACCGTGCTGGTCTTCGCCATCTTGAGGCGGCACGAGACCGACGCATCGGTGCCGACCGGGACCTTGTAATAGGCGGCGAGCGTGAACGGGTTCGCCGGAATCAAGATCGCCACCGAGGTGACGCCAGGCAGCGACGCGGTGACCGCCACCGGCACGACGGCGCCGTTTTCGGCGATCTCCGGCACATCGAGCGCGACCTTGTCGCTCGGCTCGAAGCCCTTGCCGTAGAGCGCCTTGAGCGCCGCATCGAGGCTCTTCTGCTTGAAGGCGTCGTGCGGCCAGGTCGGCGCGTCGTCGGCGAAGGCGGACCACGCGCTGCCGCCGGTGAGGCCGAAGCTCGTAATCCCCACGACAGTCAGGGATTTCAATATCAGGCGCCGCTCGGCATTGACCGGTCGCGGCGCCGCCATCTGCTCAGACATTTGCCCTCCTCGGCACGATTGGTTCGGCATCAGCGCGTATAGAGAAAGTCGATGATCTGGTTGATCTGTTGCGGCGAGAGAATCAGGTTCTTGCCGAAGGCGGGCATCACCGTCTGCGGATTGCGCGATTCCTCGTCGAAGACGATCGCGTAGAGGTCCTTGCGGTTCGGGAACTTGGCCTTGATGTCGACGAGCTCTGGTCCGACGTTGCTCGGCACGTCGTTGCCCTTCATCGTGTGACAGGCGAGGCAGTTGCCCATCGACCGGTCGAAGGCGAGCTGCTGCCCGGCGGCGACGCCAGTGGCATCGTCCGCCGCGGCCCACGCGGCGCCGGAAGCGATCGCCGCCGCGACGATTCCGACAGCCATGATCCATGCACGCGCTCTCATTGCATCCCCTCCCCGGCTATTTCGGCTGCATCTCGTCGAGCGGCCCGGTCTCGCGCGGCGTCAGGCTCTTGCCCTCGGCGGTCGAGCTGACCTTCACCGTCGCCGGATCGCGGCAATGTTCCATGCATTCCTTGTCGTGCGTGTCCGGCCGCGGGTCCTTCCAGATGAAACCGTCGCGGTTGGGCATCTTCACCTGCGGCAGCGACTTGGCGTCCGCGACGAAATTGTTCGGCACGATGTTGTTGAGATTCAGAATGTAGGCGCTGATGGCGTAGACCTGATCCGCCGTCAGGCTGTGCGGGCCGGGAAACGGCATGGCGCGGTCGATGTAGTCGAACAGCGTCGTGGCGTAGGGCCAGTAGCTGCCGACGGTCGGCGTCGGCCGGTCGCCGGTGAGCTTGCCTTCACCCGCGAGCTTGGGAAAACGGCCTTCGCCTTCGCCGAAAGTGCCGTGACACGCCGCGCATTGCTGCGCATAGACGTCGGCGCCCTTGTCGACGGTGCCGCTGCCGGGCGGCAGGCCTTGGCCGTCGGCCCGCACCGCGATCGACCAGCCGGCGATTTGCGCCGCTGTCGGCACCGCGCCATAGCCGTAGTAGTCGACGCCGTGTTTCGCCGCTGGCTCGGCCGCAGCCGCGAGCGCGATCAGCGCCGTCGCACCGATCGCCAGCAGCGCGGCGCGCATGGGGCTACGCCACCTGGACATCGTAGACCTTGCCATCAGGCTTCACCTGCCACGTCTGGATCGCGTTGTTGTTGTAGATGCCGTTGACGCCGCGCACCGCGCGCAGCTCGGCGATGGTCGGCTGGACGTAGCCGGTGTCGTCGACCGCGCGCGATTGCAGCAGCACCGGCTTGCCGTCCCAGCGCCATTCGGTGGTGAAGCGCGTCAGCGCCTTGCGCAGCACCGGCTCCTGCAGGCGAGCACGGATCCAGTTCACGCCGCCGTCGAATGACACGTCGACGTGGCGGATGGTGCCGTTGCCCGACCAGGCGAAGCCGCGGACCTCGTAGATGCCGGCGCCCTTCAGCGGCATCTCGGGACAGGGATCGGTGATGACCGACTTGGCGAAGATCGGCCAGGTGAAGCCGCGCGCCTTGCCGTTGGCCATCAGCTCCGTGTACTTCGAGGTCTCTTCGCGCAGCATCCACGGCTTGTCGCCGATCTGGATGCGCCGCAGCCACTTGACGTTGACGTTGCCCTGCCAGCCGGGAACGATCAGGCGCACGGGATAACCCTGCTCCGGACGCAGCGCCTCGCCGTTCTGGCCGTAGACGACGATGCAGTCGTCGATGAGCTTTTCCAGCGGCAGGCTGCGCGCCATGTGCGCGCCGTCTGCGCCCTCGACCAGCGCCCACTTGGCCGTTTTCTTGATGCCGGTCTCGCCGAGCAGCGTCGCAAGCGTCACGCCGGTCCACTCGGCACAGCCGATCATGCCGTGGGTGAATTGCAGCGAGTTGAGCTGCGCCGCGCGCCATTCCATGCCGCCGTTGGCCGGGCATTCGATGAAGTGGATGCGCGAGACCGACGGAAAGCGCTTGATGTCGTCGACCGTCAGCAGCCGCGGGCGATCCACCAGGCCGTGGATCATCAGCCGGTGCTGCGCCGGGTTCACCGTCGGCCGGCCGGCATGATAGCGCTCGAAGAATAGGCCGTTGGCGGTGATGATGCCCGTCTGATTCTGCAGCGGCGTGAAGCTGACCGACGATTCCATCGTCGCGGTCAGCCACGGCACGTTGCGGCGGATAACGTCTTTCTCGAATTGCGACGGCCGGCCGTAGGGCCGATCGACCACGCCGGGACCGAGCGACTGCGACCACGGCCCGTCGGCCGGCGGCGACTGCGGCGCCGGTGCGGGAGCGGACGCCGGCGCGGCGGCTTGCGCCCGCGCCAGGCCGGGCGTCAGCGCCAATCCGCCGGCGGCGACGAGGCCTTGCTTGAGGAACGCGCGCCGGCTGTCGGCGCGCGACGGTTGCGCCGTCGGGCGCGCTGCCATCGCCGATTGCGGCGACTCGTCTCGAGACATGACTTCCGCGTTTCTCCCGCCGTGCCGTCTTGTTGCGCCTGTTGACCGAGCCGAGGTTGACGGTTCGAAAATGTCGCGGCGCGGTTTTTGGCTTGCGTTTTTTTGCAATTGCAAGGTTAGCTAACTAAGTAATGGGGTGCAAGTCCCGTGAACGGCCGCCCGTCGGCTTTTTTTTCGGCGGGCGTTTCGGTTCCGGATCATCGAGCGACAGGGAGACGACGAGACAATGACGACGATGGCGATGTTGCGGCGCGTGGTATGCCTGAGCCTGACCGGGCTTTTCCTGGCCTCTACGGCGCACGCGGCCGATGCCGCCGACGCGCAGGCGGGCAAGCGGATCTTCGTGCAATGCCAAGTCTGCCACACGATCGGGCCGAACGCGGCGATCCGCATCGGCCCACCGCTCAACGGCGTGGTCGGCCGCAAATGGGCATCGTATCCGGCATTTTCCTATTCGGCGGGACTGGTCGCCGGCCGCGACAAGGGCAACGCGTGGGATGCGGCGACGCTCGACAAGTGGCTGGCCAATCCGCGCGCGCTGGTGCCGGGAACGCGCATGACCTTCCTCGGCCTCGCCGATCCGGCGCAGCGACAGGACGTGATCGCCTATCTGAAGACCTTCAACGCCGCCGGGCAGCCGCAGCAATAGGTGCGCGGCGCGGCGCTCATGGCGGCGGCGGCTGCCAGTCGGGCGGCGTGTCGCAATCGGGATGCTGGCGGCTGCGCGTGTCGCGCAGCGCGGTGCCGGTTTGCGCGGTTTCCGTGTCCGGCAGACGGCCCGGCGCCACGTCCGCGATCCACGGCAGCCGGCTCTCGATCCCGAAATTCAACTTGGGCGGCACCGTCGCGGGACGGTCCAGGCTGCCGATCGTCACTTCCATATGAGGTGCATCCAGGAATCGGAACGTCAGCGGCGTGCCGCAAGCGGCACAGAAGTCTCGGCAAGCGGCGGGCGAGCTCCGGAACGTCGCCGGCTGGCCGCGGGTCCACGTCAAGTTCGCCTTGTCGATTTTCGCCAGCGCTGCGAACAACCCGCCCGTCGCCTTCTGGCACATCCGGCAGTGACAGAGACTGCCCTCCGGCGCCGCATAAAGCGCATAGCGCACGGCGCCGCATTGGCATCCTCCGGTCGCGATAACCCGACGTTCGCTCACGTTGCGACTCCTTTCGTAGCGAGACATTTCACCCGCTTTTGCCGCCCGGCGCGCGGGTTGCGCGAGCCCGGTACACACTTTATACCGTGGCACCACCGCGCCCGGCATGGCGCACAGGATTTGCAGCGCCAACAATGCACGAGTTCGTCACCGCCTTTCTGATCTTCTCGGCAAAATACCTCTTCGTCGCGCCGATCGTCATTCTCGGGACGCACTTCCTGCTGCAGCCGCGGTCCGCAAAAGGACCGATGGTCCGGTTTGCCCTGCCGGCGCTCATGCTCACCTATGCTGTCGGCCTACTCGGCAACCACCTCTATTTCAATCCGCGGCCCTTCGTGGTCGGTCATTTCACGCCGCTCGTGGCGCATACGCCTGACAATGGCTTTCCGTCCGACCACACGCTGCTGGTTTCGGCGATCGCTGCCATCGGATTCTGCTGGAACGAGAAGCTCGGCGGAATATTAGCGGCGTTTGCACTGACCGTCGCCGTGGCGCGCGTGTACATCGGGCTGCACCATCCGATCGACGTCATTGGGAGTATGGCGATCGCGGCCGTCGTGGCGTCGGCCGTTTTTGTCGTGTCCAGATATGTCGCGCGCCAAGACCTTATTTGAAGAAGAAAACGTCCATCGCGTGTTCGAAGTCAGCCTGGTGCTCAAAGGCCTCTTCGCGTTGTCCGAGATCGCCGGCGGCGTCGTTGCCTATTTCATTTCCCAGCGGTTCCTGCTCGGCATCGTGACCGCAATAACCCAGGACGAGCTCACGGAAGATTCGCGCGATCTCGTCGCCAACTACCTGTTGCATCAGGCGCAACACTTCTCGGTCAGCGCGCAGAACTTCACCGCATTCTTTCTCCTCAGCCATGGCCTCGTGAAATTGTGGCTGATCGTGGGTTTGCTGCGCGAGAGGCTCTGGTACTACCCGACTGCGATTGTCGTTTTCGCATTATTTATCGGCTACCAAAGCTACCGCTTCAGCTTCACCCACTCGCTCGTTCTGGCGCTCATCACGGCGTTGGACGTCGTGGTCATCGGGCTGACCTGGCACGAATACCGGTATTTGCGGCGCCGCAAGGCAGCGGCCTGAACATAGCCGCGCCGAAGCCGCCGGCGTTGGGACGCGAAGCCGCGGCGTGCTAGCTTCCGGCGGACGCCCCTGCCCGTTCAACCACACCGCGAGTTGCCGTGAATCCGTCGATCGTCAGCGCCTTTGTGGCGATGCTCTGCTACGGCGTCTCGGACTTCATCTACAAGCGCGCCGCGGCGGCGAGCATCCGCGCCGACCATTTCCTGATGGCGCAGGCGTGGTTCTTCTGCCCGCTCGTCATCGTGTACGCGCTCGCGACCGGCACGCTCGTGCTCGCTCCGGCGGCGCTGTGGGGTGCGCTCGCCGGCGCGTTCGTGTTCATCGGCTTCTATTACTTCGTGCGCAGCCTGGCCACGGGCGCCGTCAGCACCAACGCGTCGATCTTCCGCCTCAACTTCATCGTCACGGCGGTCCTCGCCATCGTGCTGCTCGGCGAGCCCGTGACCAGGCCCAAGCTCGTCGGCCTCGCCTTCGCCCTGCTGGCGACCTGGCTCCTGGTGGGAACCGGGGGATCGGCCAACCGCGTGCCGAGCGATGCTCGACGCCGCTCGCTCGCGCAGGTCGGCTTCGCCACGCTTGCCTTCGGCGCGTCGAACTTCTTCCACACTGTCGGGCTGCGCCACGGCGCCGTTCCTGAGACGCTCGCGGTCGCCCAGGCGGCGGTGTTCATGCCGCTCGCGACGGTCGTGGTCTATGTCGCCGACCGCAAGCTGGCGCCACCGCCGCTGACCTTCAAATTCGGCATCGTGTCCGCCGTCGTGCTGCTCGCCGCGACGATCTTCCTGCTGCGCAGCGTAGCGCACGGCCAGGCCAGCATCCTGGTGCCGATCGCGCAGATGGGATTCATCATCGCCGCGCTCCTCGGCATCGTTGTGCTGCGCGAGCGGCTCACCCGCCGCAAGGCAATTGGCCTGGTCTCCGCGCTTGCTGCGTTGGCAGCACTGGCGGCGAGCTAGGCGGCGCGGCGTTCGGCGCCCGAACCCGCCACTTGGCGCGTCGGGACGTTGATGCGGTTCCAGAAGTTGATCAGCGCGATATTGAGGACGAGAGTGGCGAGCGCCTTCTCGTCGTAATGTCGCGCGGCTTCGGTCCAGACATCGTCGGGTACCGCATCAGTGCAATCATTGAGCCGGGTCACGGCTTCGGTGAGCGCCAGCGCGGCGCGTTCGGCATCGGTGAAAAAGGGCGTATCGCGCCACGCGGCGACGGTGAAAAGGCGCTCGTCGCTGTCGCCCGCCTGCTTGAGCTCGCGCGCGTGCATCTCGACGCAGAAGCTGCAGCCGTTGATCTGGCTGGCGCGCAGATGGACGAGCATGAGCGTGCGCGACGGCACGCTGCCCTTCTTCGTCGACGCGACCAAGGCTTGCAGGGCGGACATCGCGTCGGGAACAAGAAATACCGGGTTGGTCATCCGTGCTTGCATGATGTCGTCTCCGTGATGCTTCCGTTGTCCTAACGATCGGCACTCGCGCGGGTTTCGTCGGCCGTCGAGCGAATTCAGTTGAGCGTTGCGACTACGCGCTCTAGCGCATCCATGAATTTCGGCCACCCGCCCTTGGCGCCCTGGTAGGCCCGCTGCTGATCCGGCCGGAAACCCGACTGCTCCATGCGCAGGCGGGTCCCCGTGCTCGTAGGGATGAGCGTCCAAGTCACGACACTCTCGAGACCATTGGCCGCCCACGTGTAAGACAGCGTTTTGTTCGGCTCGACTGCCAGGACCCGACAGTCAACAACGCCCCACTCTGCGCGAAGATTGAAACGGTGGTCCACGACAGGCTTGAAGTCGTTCTTCATCAGCCACTCCTCGATCAGGTGTGGTTGCGTGAGCGCGCGCCAGATCTTTTCCGGCGGATGCGGCAGCTCACGTTCGACGACGACGGACAGCGTTTCGGTCGTTGTTTCGTTCATTGGTCCATCCTATTCGGCAAATCTTCGAGGTGGTCGAACCGATCGCGCCAGAAGACGCCGTAGAAATTCATCCAATCGATCAGCGGTTTCAGGCCTTGCGGCCGAGCGCGGTAGTGGGTCTCGCGGCCGGCGCGGCGGTCACGCACCAGGCCGGCGTGCTTGAGCACGCCGAGATGCTTCGACACCGCCGGCTGCGACACGCCGGAGCGGCGGGTCAGCGCGTGGACGGTCTGCTCGCCAGTGCGGCTCAGCCGTTCGAAGAGCGCCCGGCGGGTCGGATCGGCCAGGGTCTTGAGGACGGCGTCGGCGGCTGGCATGCGATATTCATAACCCTATGGTTATGGATTAGTCAAGCGTCGAGGCGGATCCTGGCATTGGGCGTGCTGGCACGAGACACACCGTCTCGCGCCGACTCGCGTCGCCGAATGTGTCGAAAGATTTTTGCCGCCGATTGCAGTTGCCGCCAACATGCACCGACATTTTTCAACATGAACAGCTTGTGATTCGAGTCAACATGACCACGCATTTGTCACGCGCACATGCAACGGCGTGCGTTACGCACGATGGCAGTGGCCACGGCTTTGTCACGTCTTGGTTAGCGAACATTAGGACTTTCACGCGATCCTACGCTCGGCTCGTCCACGTCGGGCGCGGCACCGCTCAATCGAACGCAGTGGGGTGTTCGGCATGACGAACCTCGATTCTTCCGACGTCTCGGCCGCGGCATCCTCAGGCGACCCTTTTCTGCCCACTCAATTCCTGGTCCTCGGCGACGGGCCGGTCAACCTGCCGGGCGCGCGGTTCCATTCCAATCCCAGCCATCCCTATGCCGCGATCGTTCTGGCCGGCCCGGTCGATCCAGCCGCGTTGAACGACGTCCTCGATCAGAGCCGCGATCCGGCGGCGCCGATCGCCGATTTCGGCGGCAATCGCGGCGTGCGGCGCGATTTCATCGGCCACGCGCTCGACGCCAACAGCCTGACGGCGATGCAGCAGAAGCTCGCGCCGATCTGGCGCCGCCTGACCGAACTGCCGTTTCGTGCCCGCCACGATGAGCGCGCCGACGTCGTCGTCCTGCGGCTCGCCTATTCGCGCGACACAGCGATCGAAGCCCGCTTCTCGGCCGATACCGTGATCGAGTATCCGCTCCAGGGCCGCGCACCGGGCCTGCGCCGGCGGCTCGAGAACCTGGCGGATCTCGGCGCGCTCCGGCGGCGGCACTTCGCGCGCGCCCATCTCTGCGGCCGCTGCAACTCGGCCCGGCAGCTGGCCTACGAGGCCTGTCCGAAATGCGGCAGCGCCGACCTGACGGAAGAGCCGATCGTGCATCACTATCGTTGCGGCTGCCAGGAGCCGGAATCGCGTTTCATCGCCGGCCGCCTTCTGATCTGTCCGAAATGCCGCCGCGAGCTGCGCCATTTCGGCGTCGACTACAGCAAGCCGGGCTCGGTCGTGCAGTGCCGGGCCTGCGGCGCGGCCAATGCCGAGCCCGATCCGCAGTTCGCCTGCCTCGACTGCGCGGCGGTGACACCGGCGCGCGTCGCAACGGTGACGGATTGGTACCACTACGATCTGACGACGGACGGAATGGAGGCGTTGCAGACCGGCACCCTCGGTCGGTCATCGGCGCCGCCGGCGTTCGTCGCCGGCAACACGCGGGCGTGCTCGCCGGTCGAGTTCCAACTGCTGGCCGCCGAACAGCTTCACGTCGCGCATCGCTCGAACCGTCCGTTCACCGTCGCCGAGTTGGGAATCGGCGATCCGGACGTGCTGCGCAACACCTACGGTCCGGCCAGTGTCGACACCGCGCTGCGCCGCATGGCGGAAGTGATCGGCGCGATGCTGTCCGAAGGCGAATTCCTGGCGCCGACGCCGACATCTATCCTCGTCGGGCTTCCGGAAACGACAGCGTCCGAGGCGGCGCAGGTCATGGATCGAATGCGGCTGGCGATCAGCAATGCGGTGCCGATGCCGATCGATCTCGTCACCAAGGTCCGCGAGGGCGACACCGCCACCGAATTCCTGCGGGCAAGCTGAGCGCGCGCGATGGACACCCTGTCCTTCCTCGCCTCGATCGATACGCCTGACCTCGTTCTGCTGTTCTGGTTCGCCATTGTTTTCGAGCTGCCGCGCTATCTGATCGGTGCGATCGTTGTCGCTGTCGCCGAATTGGCGCGCCGGCCGGCCGCCGGCAATCTCCCGGATTTCTCCGTGAGTGTCCTGCTCGTCGGCCATAACGAGGCCGCGGCGCTAGATCGCTGCGTCCACGGGCTCGCCGCCCAGACCATCGCGCGGCGGCGGGGACGCATGCAGGTGATCGTGGTCGACGACGGCTCGACCGACGGCATGAGCGCGGTCGCCCGGCAACTCCAGACCGCGGGCCTCGTCGACGAGGTCATGCGCGTGCAGCCGCGCGGCGGCAAGAGCGCCGGAGTCAATCTGGGCCTCAGCCGGTGCCGCGGCGACATCGTCGTCATCGCCGACATCGATACGACCTTCGATGACGACGCGATCGACGCTTTCTTGCCGTTTTTCGGCAATCCGCGGGTCGGCGCGGTGAGCGGCGACCTTGGCGTGCGCAACGTGAGCAGCAACCTGATCACCCGCCAGCAGGCGATCGAATACCTGATCACCATATCGCTCGGCCGGCGCATCGCCGACGCGCTCGGTATCCTGTCGATCGTCTCGGGCGCGTTCGGCGCGTTTCGCCGGAGCGCCGTCGCCAGCGTCGGCGGCCAGGACGTCGAAGTCGGCGAGGACGCCGACATGACGATGAAACTGCGCCGCGCCGGCTGGCGCATCCGCTTCGCGCCGGAGGCGCGCGCGCTGACGCACGTGCCCGAAACCATGGCCGGCCTGATCGCCCAACGCCTGCGCTGGGAGCGCGGCACGGTGACGATCTGGCTGCGCAAGTTCCGCGGCATTCTCGATCCGCGCCAGGCGATCTTCCGGCTGAGCGACGTCGGCGCGCTGCTCGATGTGCTGTTCTTCCAGTTGACGCTAACCCTGGTTTTTCCCGGCTACGTACTCTGGCTCTGGCTCCGTCTCGGCGTGTTCGCCGTTACGGTGCTCGGCGCCGTTCTTCTTGGTTACGCGGTGCTCGACCTGTTGGCCTTCGCCCTTGCGGCCTCCCTCGGCGCCGACATGCGGTCGGCCTGGCGGCTGCTGCCTTATCTGCCGTGGTATACGATCATGCAGACCGTTGTGATGCGGTGGATCCGGTTGATCGCGATCGGGCAGGAGCTGGTATGGCGCAGCTCGTATCGCGATCCCTATGTCCCGTTCCGCGTCATGAGCCAAGTGGACCAGGCCTGAGTGCCGCGCGCCATGCGTCGCCTCCGACCGCGGCTCGTTCCCCCGGTGGCCCAGGACGAGCCGCGCCCGCGGCGCCACACCGTGATCCGCTGGGTCTATCTGGCGGCGGTGATCGGCCTGATGGCATGGCTCGGCAATCTGTTTCTCGGCGGTTATTTCTATCTGCGCGCCGACGGCATGGTGCTCGGCGAGCTCGCGGTCGTCGCGGCGGAATTTCCGGTCACCGTGAACGGCATCCTGGTGCATGAAGGCGAGCGCGTCACCGCCGGCCAGGTCGTCGCCACCGTGTCCTCGCAGGCGGTCGCCGAGAGTCTCGCTCGCCTGACCGGCGATCAGGCCGATCGCCAAATTCGCCTGGCCGATCTCGATATCCGCAGCCAGACGACGGACGCGGTCATCGGCCTGGCTGGGAAGCGCGAGACCGTCGCCGGCGACACACGGCGCGAATTGGAAAAGCTGCTCGCTCAGCGCGAGCTGCCAGTGATCGCGCATTCGGCCGCGATCGACAGCGAGTTCCGAAGCAAGGAGGATCTCGAGCGGCTGAAAGCCGAGCGCAGCGCCTTCGCCGCGCAGATCGGCGCGCTCCAGGCCGCCGTCGCTCGCGCGCAGAGCGCGATCGACGATCTACACCGCGACTACGACGACGGCCGGCTCCACGCGCCGATCGACGGCGTCGTCGGCCGGCGGATCGCCGAGCAGGGCGCGGTATTCGGCGCAGGCGATCCGCTGCTCGATATCTACGGCAATCGGCGCTTCGTCCTGGCCTATGTGCCGACCGGTGGCCTTTTCACCGTGCGCGTGGGCGAGACGGTGCGGATCGCCGACGGCCTGCACACTTTCGCCGGCACGATCACGCGCGTCGAGCCGGTGGCGGCGGCGCTGCCGCGCGAGTTTCAGCGCGCCTTCACGCCGGTCGAGCACGAGCAGGTGATCCGCGTCAAACTCGCCACCGGTCAACAGCCGCCACCGCTGTTCACCAAGGTGCAGGTGACGGCGGCGCGCTTCCTGCCGCCGTGGTAGAGATAGCCGCGCGCGGCGACCGCCGCTTTGAAGCGCTTCAATGCCGCGGGGTGGCATCGCCCGGCGCATTGGCCATTTGCCGGATGCCCGGATCGAGCTGACGCGCCTTGGCGACGTCCTCCTTGCCGCCCTTCGCGTCGCCGCTGTGCTGCTTGGCGAGGCCGCGGTTGTAGAACGCCGCCGCATAGTTCGGATCGAGTTTGATCGCCTGGTCGTAATCGGCGATGGCGCGCTGGTCGTGGCCCTGCGCGGTCTCGGCAAGACCACGATTGTTGAAGGCGAAGGCGGAATTCGCGTCGAGCTTGATCGCTTGGTCGTAATCGGCCATGGCGCGGTCGTATTGGCCCTTGGCGGCATAAGCGAGACCGCGATTGTTGAAGGTCGCGGCGGAGCCCGGGTTGCGCTTGAGCGCCGCGTCGTAGTCGGCGATGGCGGCGTCATATTGCTGCTTGCCGGCATTGGCGTTGCCGCGGTCGTAGTAAGCGATGGCGCTGGGTGCCCGCGCGATCACCTGGTCGTAATCGGCGATGGCACGGTCGTAGTCGCCCTTGCCTGCATAGGCAAGGCCGCGATCGTCGTAGGTCGCGGCGCGGTCGGGGTTGAGCTTGATCGCCCGGTCGTAGCTGGCGATGGCGCGGTCGTACTGGCCCCCGCTGACGAAGGCGAGACCTTGGTTGTCGAACGCCGTGGCGTCGTCGGGATTGAGCGTCGTCGCCTGCGCGTAGTCGGCCAGCGCCAGGTCGAAGCGGCTCTGGGCCGCGTAGGCGACGCCGCGGTTGTCGTAGGCCGCGGCAAGGTTCGTCGGATTGAGCTCGCCCGAAGCAATGAGCGCGGTGCAGGCGGCGATGCGCGCGTCGGGTGTGGCCACCTCCTCACCCCCGCACTGCTCGAACGCCTGTGCGGTTTGCGCCCGCGCCGGACTGGCGAGCAGAACGAGCATAAGAACGGCGGCGCCGATTTTCACGGCGGCCGGCCCACGCGGCGAACGAAGGTGCGACATGAAGCCGACGGATATGCAGCGGCGGATCGGCATGGCGGCACCGGCGCGCGGCGAGAAGCCGCGTGCCTCAGGGGCCGGCGACCGCGTTCGGGGCGGGAGTCCGCACGTCGTTGCGGACGATCTCGATCGCGACAGGCGCGAGGCCGTTCCGCTTCATGTGCAGCCGGGAAGCGGCTTCGGGCGTGAGATCGATCACCCGTCCGTGCACGTAGGGGCCGCGGTCGTTGATGCGCACCACGACCGAACGGCCGTTGCGCAGATTGGTCACGCGGACCTTCGTGTTGAACGGCAACGTGCGCGAGGCGGCCGCCAGCCGGTCTTCATCGAAGGTCTCGCCGTTGGCCGTGACGTGGAACATGGGACCACCATACCACGAGGCAACGCCGCGCATCACCTTGCGCGCCTTGGCCGGCGCCGGGTGCGACGGCGGGATGCTCGCCACCGCCGAGGTCTGCGGCGCGCCGTCGCTGCTCGGTGCGACGTCGAAGATGCCCCTGACCGAGCCGCCGACGGCGGCAACGACCGAGCAAGCGAACGCCAATCCGATAACCAGCGGTTTGTTCATGGCAACGGAGCAATGGTTCAACGCTGCAACGCATCGTTGGTTGCGGCGGCATAATCTGAATGACGGGGATAACGGTCCGGTCAGCCCGGCCGGGCGATTGGCCGCGGGCGATCCGATTCGCGTGCACGGTCTTCGAACTGGGCGGCGATCTCGAACAACGCGAGCTTGATCGCGGGATTCGTGCAGCGAGCGGTCAGCTCGCGGATGCGCTGAACTTGCGAACGATAGAATTCGGTCATATCGGTGCCGGGAACCATGCGCGTCGCGATCACCAAACGAACACAGACGGCGGGGATTGTGCAGCGGAACTTGGCGTTTCTATGGCAACGGCTTTGCTGGCGATAGCGCTGGACTCGCAGCCGCAAATGTTCCTATTCTGTTCTCATGCCTGAAATGCGCGACAAGGACGACGGACCGCCGATTCCGCTCAGCCGGGAGGAGACGCTGCAGACCGTGGCGGTTTCCCTAACGATGCTGCGAGTCCAGATCGGACCGGGCAAGCGGCTGCCGGGCCAGTCCGACGGCGATCGTCGGGAGATCGCCAAGCGGCTGGTCGATTATCTCGAACTCTGCGGCCTGGGAATTTGCAGGACGCGCTGGTCGCGTCCCAGGCAGTGGATGCTCGGCCGCCCTCACCGCCTATAAGGAATTACTCGCCGATCTTCCCTGCCAACGCTCCTAGCGGCAGGCGGCCCCGCGTTGCCCCTCGACGCGGGGCTTTTTCCTGGCCGTGTTGATTTCGGCGCCGCGCGCCGGGCGGTTAAGACCGCCGATCGTTTCCGGCCCGGGCTCCGGCCTCGATCTGGCTTAACTCGGCTTCGAGGCGCGTGATCTGGCGCAAGTAGATGGCCGCCAGGTCGACCTCGGTCCCCTTGGCGAGATACTCGCGATAAAGTGCGATTTTGCGGCGCAGATCGTCGGCGTGGCTCATCCAGCGGGTAATTACCGGCAGGCCAACTCTGCGCCTATTGGGGATATTACGTATTTACGACCGCGCCGGCGATTGCCGGGCGGTTCAGCCGCCCCTTCACGGACGAGGCAGGCGGCTACGAGCGCGATACGTCGTTCGGCGTTGGCGGCGGATTTTCCGCGAAATCGGCGAGCCGATCATAGCGATCGGCCGCGGTGTAAAGCTCAACGCTCATGGCGATGTTGGACGTTTCCTGCGCAGCCTCGCGCAACCGGGTCGCTTTCTCGCGATAGACTTCCTTCGGCGTCATCCCCGTTTCTTCGCTTCACCCCAGGGCCCCAACATGAGGCTGGTGCGGCGCAAGGTATGACGCGGCGGGCTGGCCGGTTGTGACCCTTCGGTGATGCGGCAGGCGCTCTGACCTGTTCGGCGGACTATAGGTACGGCTGCTTATCCCTGATCTAGCTCAATGGCAGCGCGCATCCGCCGCCAGACAATGCGCGGATGGAAACCGAAGCCGAAAAGCTGGGGCACGACCTCCAGCGCTATCGCTTCCTGCTGCACAATTTCCGCCACGAGCGCCTGGCGCGGTTGCTGCTGCAATTGATCAGCGACACCGAGCTGCGCCTGCGCGAGCTCGGCGTCGAGGATATGCCGCTCTAGCGCGTGTCTCAGCCTTCGACGAACGATTTCAACCGGGCAAGCGCGTCGTCCCACTGCGCCGCAACATCATCGAGATAGCGCCTGGCTTCCGCGATCCGCCGCGGCTCGAACGCGAACAGGTTCTCGCGGCCCTGGCGAGCGCTGCGCACGACACCCGCCTCCTCAAGCACGCGCAGATGTTTGGTGATCGCCTGCCGCGTCACCTTCGCGCCTGCGGCAAGCTGCGAGATCGAGCGGCGCTGGCCGCCGCTGAGCTTCGTCACCAGTACCAGCCGCATCTCGTCGCCGAGCGCGGCAAAGACCGGCGCAGGCGCGGTTACCTTGCGTGCGACGGCGCTTCGGCTACGCGGCGACATGGCGCGCGACGTTCTTCATCTGCTCGGTCCAGCCGCGGTCGTTCATGCGGAACGCCTCGGCGCGCCGGCCGGCCGGGATTTTGTCGAAACCGGATTCGGTGACGGTAAGACGCGTGCCGCCGGCGATCGGCGCGAGCTGGAACTCGACGAGCGTCGGCGGCTCCGGCGCGTAGTCGACCTTGGGATCGATGGCATAGGGATGCCAGGTGAAGGCGAAGAGCCGCTCGGGCTCCATCGTCGTCACGGTCGCCTGCCACGTGATGTGCTCGTAGCCCGGATGGGTGATGCGGCCGCGCACGACCTGGCCGACGACGAACGGGCTCTCCAGCTTGACGCGGAACCATCCACCGAACTCACGATGATCCGTCAGGGCGCGCCACACCCGCGCGATGGGCGCCTTGAGCTCGATGGTCTTCTCGATGCGATCGCTCATCCGCAACCTCCTGATTGCGGGTTAATTTAATCGAGGCTGCGGTAATACGCAACCGTGTTATTGCGCATTTCATCAGGCCGGATAGGGTGCCGGCACGCGCCTCACCGGCCCTGCGTCGCGCCTTCGTGCGTTGCACCGGCGGCAGCTTCTGGCGGCACGTCGCTCGCGACGCGCACGCGCCTGCCGCCGCCATCGCTGTCAGGTGCGGCGCCATTCGCGTCGAGCAGCGCGCGGATGCGCGTCGCCAAATCCTCGCGCGCGAACGGCTTCTGCACCAGCTCGACGCCGGGTTCGACCCGTCCGCGATCGACAACGACGTCCTGCGGATAGCCGGTCATGAATACGACCTTCATGCCAGGCTGGATCACGCGCGCCTGATCCGCCAGATGGCGGCCGTTGATGCCCGGCATCACCACATCGGTGAGCAGCAGGTGAATCCGCCGGTTGGGCTCCGCCACGATATCGAGCGCGGCAGCGGCGTTGTCGGTCTCGATCACGTGATAGTTGAGCTCGCGCAGAACCTCGGCGACGTAGCCCAGAACGTTGCGGTCATCCTCGGCGATCAGGATGGTCTCGCCGTGACCGGGCCGCGCCGCGGCGATGGTCACGGCCTTGGCGCGCACCGCCTCCGGCATGGCGGCGGCGGCAAAGTGCGGCAGGAACAGCCGGATGGTCGTGCCGCGGCCGACGACGCTGTCGATCTCGATCGAGCCTTTCGACTGCTTGACGAAGCCGTAGGCCATGCTGAGGCCGAGGCCCGTCCCCTTGCCCACGGGTTTCGTGGTGAAGAACGGTTCGAAGGCGCGCGCCACGGTGTCCGGCGCCATGCCGATGCCAGTGTCGCTTACCGCGAGCATGACGTAGGCGCCGGGCTCCACGTTGTTGGCGCGCGCGGCCTCGTCGTCGAGCACGACGTCGGCGGTCTGGATCTCGAGCCGACCGCCCTTCGGCATGGCGTCGTGCGCGTTGATGACCAGGTTCAGGATCACGGTCTCGAGATGGTTGGCGTCGCAGAAACAGGGCGGCAGGTTGTCGCCGAGCACAAATTCATAGCGGATGGTCTCGCCCTGGGTGCGGCGGATCAGGTCGGACATGCCGGTGATCAGTTTGTTGACGTCGATCGCGATCGGCCGCAGCGGCTGCTTCTGGCCGTAGGCGAGCAGGCGCTGGGTCAGCGTCGCCGCCCGGGTCGCCGCGGCGGTCGCCGCCGTCAGCGCGCGACGGGCGCGGCCCTCGCTGCCCGAGCCGAGCGCGCGGCCGGCGATCTCGAGATTGCCGATGATGGCGGTGAGCAGATTGTTGAAATCGTGCGCTATGCCGCCGGTGAGCCGGCCGATCGATTCCGTTTTCTGAAGCTGATGCAGGTGTGCCTCGGTCTGGTGCAGGACATGCGCGGCCTCTTTCTCGGCGCTGACGTCGCGGCCGCTGACATAGATGAGGTCGTCCTGCGCAGTCATCGTCCAGGCGATCCAGCGATAGGTGCCGTCTTTGTGGACGAAGCGGTTCTCGATGCGCACCGTGCCGGCGCCTTCGGCGAGCCGCCGACGGCTGTCGATCGCCGCGGCGGCATCCTCGGGATGGCGCAGCTTGCTGATGTGCATCGCCTTGATCTCGTCCTCGCTCCAGCCGAGCGCCCGCGTCCATGCCGGATTGAGACTGATGAAGTGACCGTCGAAGGTGCTGACGCCGAGCAGGTCCTCCGAGACCTGCCAGATGCGGTCGCGCTCGCGCGTGCGGTGCGTGGCGACCCGGGCGATGCGCTGACGCTCGCCGGTGCCGAGCATGAGCAGCGCGCCGAGCAGGCTGGTGCTGAGCACGCCGGCGATGAGCACGGCGACGCTCTGCCAGCCGCGATGCTCCGCCGTGTAGAGCGCGGTCGGCGCGGTCTCGAGGCCGTAGTGCCGGCTGCCAAACGCGAAATCCTGGACGTAAGGCGCGGCGGGCGCCGCCGTGCCGAGCTGGTCGAATAGCGCCTGCTTGGTGTCGCGGTCGACGAGGCGAACGCCGAGCAGCTCGCGCGTCGGCCCGCGCAGCGCGTCCATGAAGGCGTCGACGCGCAGCGCGAGGACGAGGACGCCGGCGCCGTTCGCGCCGCGCGGTACCGCCACGGCCAGCAGCATGCCGGTTGGATTGCCCGCCTGCTCGACCAGCGCCAGCGGCGCGGTCGCGGTGACCTTCTGGCTCTCCACGGTCTGGTCGATGGCGGCGCGGCGGATGCTGTCGGAGGCGAGGTCGAAGCCGAAGAGCGCGGCGTTGCCGGCGACCGGCGCGACATCGGTCACAGGATAGAACTCCGGCCGGGCGCCCGCCCGGCGCAGGCGGCCGATCTCGTCGCGCTCGCGGATCGCGTAACCGGGCACGCGGAGGCGCTCGACCGCCTCGAAGCCGGCGCGATGGCTAGAATCGATGCGCGGCGCCCATTCGACCGCCTTGATCGCGGGAAAGCGCGCGAGCAGATCCCGCGTCAGTTCGGCGAAATCGCGGCGCGACACTGGCGTCGGGTCGTCGAAGGAGCGACCGAGCTGCTCGAGCAGGACGCCGTATTGATCGAGCTGCGCGCTCGCCTTGTCGACAAGCTGCTGCGACAGCAGGCGGAATTCGAGCAGCGACTGGTCGCTCTCCCACGCGCCGACGCGGACGAAGATGGCGACGAAAAGCGCGAAGAACAGCAGCATCGGCGCCGCGACCGGCCAGAAGCGCGAGCGCCAGAGCGCGCGCGGCTCGCCGAACGCAACCATGACCAGCGGCAGGAAGAACAGCACACCGAGCGTGTCGCCGACCCACCACGTGAACCAGCTCTTGCCGAAATCGGCGGCCTGGACCGTGCCCAGCATGGCAAGACCGGCGAGCGCCAGCGTTGCCGCGACCAGGCAGACGATTGGCGCCGCGAAGACGAAGCGCGCGAGGTCGCCGCCGCTGTCGAGCGGCGCGGGATAGCCCACCAGGCGGCGCAGTGACCAACCGCCGATCGCTGCCTGGACGGTCGAGGCGCCGGCGATGATCAGCGCCGCTGCGACGTCGCCGCCGCCGAGATGTTGCGCGGCGGCATAGCCGATCCAGAGATTGAGGACGAACGAGCCGAGGAAAGTCCACGGCAGCGTGGCACCGCCAGCGATCAGCATCGCCGCGACGGCGATGCCGGCGGGCGGAAAAATCGCGGTGGCGTAGCCCGGCGGCACCGCCAGCAGCAGGCCGAGCCGGCCGCTGATGACATAGGCCGCGGCGAGACCCACCCCCGCCGCGACACGGCGAAGCGTCAAAAGCCTGGAGAAGGCGCCACTAATCCTGAGCATCGGCCCAACCGTCCGAAGGCGCGCGGCAATAAATAAAGCGACCGGTGGAAACAAGGGCTCGAACTGAAATCCCGCCCGAACGTGCGGTTGACGACACATGGACACGTTCGCCGCTGTTAAAACCTATCACTTTATAGTCACAGCGCAAAGCGTCGATGCCGGACCGCCCACGCCGCCCTGGCGCGGCCGGTGCAGCCGGCGAAGCAATCACGCCAATTTTATTCATTCGTTGACGGGATTGCCGCGCCGCTTCTCGCGGCGGCGACGAGGCGAGCGTCCAACACAGGCATGTATGCGCGGCCAGCGCCACGAGTTCGGGCGCGCAAGCCGATTTCCTGAATCAGCGAACGCTAAGACGCCGAGGGATTGGGGTCGGACCAAGGACCCGGCTGCTGAGCCTTTCCGGCCGGGCGTGCATTATCTCGCGTCATTTTCTCGGCGAGAGCGGTCAGGCCAACCATGCTGCCAAGCTGCATCGTTTCGACGGCCGTGCTTGGAACGATAACGATCGACGCATTCGTCTTTAGACCTTCATAGAGCATATTCATCGCACGCAGATGGAATGCCGCCGGATCGTTGGCATAGGTTTTCGCCGCCGCGACGAATTTCTCCGCTATCTGCCGCTCCGAATCACCGAGAATGACGCGCGCCTGCCGTTCCCGCTCGGCTTGCGCCTGCATGGACATTGCGTCCTCCAGAGCCGGTGGGATCAACACGTCCTTGACCTCGACCGAGATCACGTTGATGCCCCAGGGCTCGGTACGAATGTCGATAATTCTCTGTAGCTCGCTGCTGATCTTTTCTCGGCCCTCCAGCATGTCCGACAGCACCGTCTTGCCGATAACGTCGCGCAGCGCGGTTTGACAGGCCCAGCCGATCGCGGCTCCGTAATCGGCAACGTCGAGCGCCGCCTTCTTCGGATCGATGACTTTCCAGAACAAGACTGCATCGACGTCCACCGGCACCGTGTCTTTGGTCAGAGTCTTCTCAGCCTTGAAGGCCGTCGTGATCACGCGGGTATCGATCCAGTACGGCACGGTCTCAAGGACTGGAATGATAAAGAACAGGCCCGGTCCTTTCAGCCCGCGAAAGCGGCCGAGCCGCAATACCACGGCGCGTTCCCATTGATCCGCAACTCTGACCGCATAAAAGCTGACAACAGCGAGTATGAAAGAAGCGACGGCGATCGCCAGGCTGGTTCCATAAGCCGAAACGAGAAAGCTAGAATATGCGAAGGCCAAGCCGACGCCGAAGATAACGACGAAAATCAACGCTGCGAGCGAGTTGGTTTTCTTCATGTGAGCGACCTCCACCGTCCGCCAATAATCTATTGGACGATCTCGGCCCCTCCAATTGTCAAGGCTTATGGGTGCGCGGCAGGCCCGCGCCCGCGAACCCGCCTACTTCTGCAGGCTGCGCTGATACTGCCGGTTGTTCTGCGCATTGGCCTGCTGCGCTTCCTTCAACGCCTCCTGCGCCGTCGCCAGGGCTTGGTCGGCCTTCTGGTTGGCGGCGGCAACCTGCGCCTCGAGCGCCGAGTTGTTGGTCGGCTGGCTCGCGCAGGCGGCGAGAGCCAAAGGCGCACAAATCAGCAGAAGTTTTGCACCACGCAACATAATTGCCTCCTTGCAATGGATTGCACTCAGATCCGGCCGAATGCGAAGAGCATCCTTTTCTCCGCGTACACGGACCGCATTGATCTGAATCAATCCGCTGATTGGTTTCTCGCCATTTTTATGGTGCCACCGCGCCTCGTCATGGCCGGTGCGCGCGAATCAGGGAACGACGGTCACGGGGATCGCCGCGAGGCTCACGAGCTTTTGCGACACGCTGCCAAGCAACAGGCCGGCAACGCGCCCGCTACCGCGCTTGCCGACGACAACAGCGTCGGCCTTCAGGTCCCTGGCGACCGCGATGATCGTCTGCGCGACTTCGCCGGTGCGCGATTCGAGCCGGATCGCCTTGACGCCAATTCTTCGCGCGCGGTCCCGCGCCTTGGTCAGCATCTCCGCCGACAGCGACGAAAGCTCCTCACGCAACCAGGCGCTTTCGGCGCGCGTGAAGGCGCGGACGACCTTGTCCGGCAGTTCGTAACCGCCAATGACGTTGACGATCACAAGATCGGCGCCCGCCTTCTTGGCCCGTCGCGCGGCATAATCGACCGCGCGGCTCGCACCGCCAGATCCATCCGTCGCAACCAGGATACGACTCATGGCTTGCTCCTTTTCGTCATGAAGGCGCGACCGAGCGGTCGACGCTCACCGATGTGGGACATGAGTTGCGAGCCAGGATTCGACGCGCGCGAGATGCGCAGCCTGGCGCGGCGTGCGGTGCTCGAGCAGCCGGTAGGCGATGATCTTGCACATGCTGTTGATCAGGAACCAACCCAGCGCGTAGGCCCAAATCAAGCCGGCGTAGCGCCAGCCGATCGGCGTGACGAACCAGCCATAGACGGTCGCCAGGGTGCCCACGACCTGCGTCGTCTCGCACGCGACCACCAGCTTCCAGCTCGGCCACGGGCGCTGCCAGATCGCGCCCTTGTTGCGGGTGAGGTAGATCGTCATGTGGCCGGCGACCAGGAGCTTGAGGAAGATGAGCGTCTGGATCTCGGCGCGGCCGATATGGAAGTAACGCTCGGCGATCCAGAACAAGGTGAACGACGCGATCACGCCGAGCACGCCGAGCAGCGTCGATATGGCGAGCGTCAGCGTCATGTCCCAGCGCACCGGACGTTCGGCCACCGGCGCATTGTCGTAGGCGATCATCATGATCGGAAAGTCGTTGAGCAGCGCTAGCAGCACGATCATGACGGCGGTGACGGGATAGAAATTGAACACGATGATCGAAAGCGTCATGAACAGCAGAACGCGGATCGTCTCGGAGATGCGGTAGAGCGCATAGCTGGTCATGCGCTCGAAGATGCGCCGAGCCTCCTCGATGCCGGTGGTGATGACCGAGATGCCGGACGCGGTCAGCACGAGATCGGCGGCGGCGCGCGCCGCGTCCGTGGCGCCCGAGACCGCGATGCCGACATCCGCCTGCTTCAAGGCCGGCGCATCGTTGACGCCGTCGCCGGTCATGCCGACGATGTGGTTGCGCGCCTGCAACGCCTTGACGATCGCGTATTTGTGCTCGGGAAAGACCTGGGCGAACCCGTCGGCGGCCTCGACGGCGGCGGGATCGAGCGCCTGGCCTTCCTTGCCGAAGACCTTGTCGGCCGGAACGATGTTCTGGCCGAGCTTGAGCGTGCCGGCGATCTCGCGCGCGATCGCCTGATGGTCGCCGGTGACCATCTTGATATCGAGGCCCATGCGTTCCGCCTGCTCGATCGTGGCGGCGGCGTCCTCGCGCGGCGGATCGAAGAGCGGCAGCAGGCCGAGAAAACGCCAGCCAGCCGCATCGCCGTCGTTGCGCGCGACGCCGAGCGTGCGATAGCCCTTGGCGGCGAGCGCATCGACTGCCGCGTGGACCCGCTGTTCGAGCGCGGCGTCGGGCTTGGCCATGGCGAGGATCACCTGCGGCGCGCCCTTGGTGACCTTGAGGCGCGTGCCGGCATGCTCGACGGTCGCCTCGGTGCGCTTTGACACCGGATCGAAGGGCTGAAACGCCGTGACCTTGTAGTCGGGCAAGCGGTCCGCCGCGCCCAACCCGTCGAAGACCGCCTGGTCGATCGCATCGGCGCCTTCGCGGCGCGAGGCCAGCGCCGCCGCCAAAAGCAGTTCGTCCTTGCCGACGGCGGCGATCACCACCGGCTCGCCGAGCGTGAGCTTGTTCTGCGTCAACGTGCCGGTCTTGTCGGCGCACAGCACGTCGATGCCGGCGAGTTCCTCGATCGCCACCAGCCGCGAGACGATCGCCTTGAGGCGCGCGAGCTTTTCGGCGCCGACCGCCATGGTGACCGACAGTACCGCGGGCAGCGCCACCGGAATCGCCGCCACCGTCAGGATCAACGCGAACAGAACGGTCTCGACCAAGGGATCGCCGCGATAGAGCGCGACCGTCAAGATCGTCGCCACCAGCACGATGGTCGAGAGGATGAGGAAATTGCCGATGCGCAGAACCGCGCGCTGGAAATGCGAAACCGTGCCGGCCTTCTCCACCAGCCGCGCGGTCTTGCCGAAATAGGTGCTCATGCCGGTGGCGGTGACGAGGCCGGTCATCTCGCCCTGCTTGGCGATCGAGCCGGAATAAGCCGCATCGCCCACTTTTTTGTCGACCGGCAGAGATTCGCCGGTCAGCGCCGACTGGTCGACGCTGAGATAATCGCCCGAGACGAGTTGCACGTCGGCCGGAATGATGTTGCCGAGCTTGACCAGCACGACATCGCCCGGCACCACCAGCCGCGCCTCAATGTCCTTCCACGCGCCGTCGCGCAAGACGCGAGCCCTAAGGGCCAGGCGCTGCTTGAGCGCGGCGATCGCCGTATCGGCCTTGAACTCCTGCCAGAAGCCGACGCCGGCGTTGAGCAGCAGCATGACGACGATGATCGCGAAATCTTCCCAATGTCGCACCGCGCCCGAGAGCACGGCCGCGATCTCGATCATCCACGGGATCGGTCCCCAGAAATAGGAGAGCAGCTTGACGAGCGGGCTGACGTGCTTCTCGACCAGCGCATTCTCGCCGTATTGAGCGAGGCGCCGCGCGGCTTCGGCTTCGGTCAGGCCGCCGGCATCGGCGGCGGCCGGCACAGCCGCTTTCGTCGTGGCGGCAGTTTCAGCTGTCTGCGCATCCTGTGCCATGTCGACCAGCCGCCTAGGGCTTGCGTCCGCGCAACGGCGGCCGGCGGCCGCGATAGCCGGAATCGACCCACAACGCGAAGTCCTCGACAACGCCGGTCAGATCGTCGGCGACTTTTTCCATTTCCGCCTTGACGTCCTGCCGGAAGCCATGACCTTCGCGATCGAGCGCTTGCAATCGTCCGGCGAGCTCATCGTAGCGCCGCTGCAACTCCTCGATCTCACCGAAGTCTTCGATCTTGGCGGCGCCCGTCGCCGTGTTCCGGTTTCGGCGAAGCGCGGCGATGCGTTCCGCCAACGCCACCAAACGGAGCTCCAGACCGCGATGCAACCCGTGTTTCATGTCACCTCTCCCCGACTGCCGCCTGCCTAGCTCCGCGCCGCGCCACCGTCTTAACCCAGAATGTGGTAGCCGGCATCGACATACTCGATATTGCCCGTGAGCGCGGCCGCCGCGTCGCTCGCGAGGAAGGCCGCAACGTTGCCGACATCGCCGATGCCGACGAGCTGGCGCTCCGGCGTCCGCAAGCGGGTCCGCTCCAGCAGCTCGTCGAAGCGATCGATGCCGGATGCCGCGCGCGTCTTGAGCGGACCCGGCGACACCGCATGGACGCGAATGCGCTTGGGGCCGAGCTCAGCCGCCATGTAGCGGACGCTGCTCTCAAGCGCCGCCTTCACCGGACCCATGACATTGTATTCCTCGACCACCTTTTCGGAACCATAGAAGGTCACCGTGAGCAGGCAGCCGCCCTGTGTCATCAGTGGCTCGGCCAGCCGCGCCATGCGGATGAAGGAGTGGCACGACACGTCCATCGCCATATTGAAACCCGCCTGCGAACAGTCGGTGATCCGGCTGTGCAGATCCTCTTTCGGCGCATAGGCGATGGAATGCAGCAGGAAATCGAGCCGGCCCCAATCGCTTTGGATGCGCGCGAACACGGCTTCGAGCTGGCCGGGCTCGCGCACGTCGCACGGTACGATGATCGGGCTCTGAAGCCGTTCGGCCAGCGGCCGGACATAGGGCTCAGCCTTCGCATTCAAGTAGGTGACCGCGAGCTCCGCGCCAGCGCGACGGAACGCCTCGGCGCAGCCGAAGGCGATGCTGTGCTCGTTGGCGATACCGACGATCAAACCTTTCTTGCCTTGCAGCGACACGATCTCCTCGCTTCCGGCGCGCGCACGCGCCGGCCGCGACGATGGTCGCGCCAGCGGCGGCGACCGGTCTTGATCGAGATCAAACCGCCCATGAAAGTTATTTCATCGACGCCCGGGCGATTCCGGGCGCGCGACGCCGCCGGGCGGAGCGCCCTGACGCCAGGCGCAGCGCGCGTCGTCAGAAATGATACGCGACGCCGGCGCCGACGAGCGCCTGGGTTTTGCTTTGCACGATCGGGCTGTCGGCGACGTCGCCGACCAGCTCGCGCACGTCGACGAAGCCGCGCAACAGGATGTGCTGGGTGTAGCGATAGGTCAGATTGGCGTTGGCGCCGACATCCTTGACGCCGCCGCCGGGCGTGAACACCGGCAGGCCGGACGCCGCCGACTGGCCCGGCGATACGCCGAACCAGGTGCGCGCATACCGGTCGTTGGCGAAATCGACCTCGGGACCCGCGCCGAAATAGAGCCGGCCGGGAACGAGCGCGTGCCGGTAGTCGACCTGGAGCCGGCCGGTCAAGCCGTAGCTCGCATGGGTGATCGCCTGGCGGACCGTGCCAGCGACGCGAACCGGACCAAGCGTGTACGAGACGAAACCGCCCGCGTTGGCGCTGGGCTCGATATTGCCGAGGCCGTTGAGGTGCGGATCGTCGCTCTGGTCGCGGCCGTGACCGAAACCGAGCAGCGGACCGGCGCGGAAGCCCCGCCAGTCGATGACGTTGACGCCGAGGCCGCCCGGTCCGAGGAACACGAGATCGCGATATTTGACCGCGACCAGGGGAATCGGCGACGCGCGATAGGCGCTGGCGCCGGGAAATGTCGGCTCGGCGCCGACGCCGATACCGACGGTCACGTCCCAATCCTGCGGCACGCGCCCGCCGGTCTGGATTTGCTCGTCACCGAGCGTCTGCGCGCGGCCGATGATCGGATAAGCGGCGACGCCGAGCAATACGAACAGCAAGCCTCCGACGCGGCCGAGCCGCGGCCGCACAACCACGCGTCGAACCAGCACAATGATTCTCCCCTCACGATCAGACAACGGCTGACGAGTGATAGGGCGTACGGCACGCCACCGTGCCCGCGTCGTCGATCACAAAAATTTGCGCTAAGCTCGCGCGGAACGCGGAAGGAGACACGATGCCGGACGAACGCGATTTCCTGCTGATCGTCGACGTGCAGAACGATTTCTGTCCGGGCGGCGCGCTCGCGGTGAAGGACGGCGACGGTGTCGTGCCCGGCGTGAACGAGCTCGCGCCGCGCTTCCGCCACGTCGGCTTGACGCAGGACTGGCATCCGCGCGGCCATCAGTCGTTCGCGAGCGCGCATCCCGGCCGCAAGCCGTTCGAAACCATCGTCGTCGCTTACGGCCAGCAGACGCTGTGGCCCGATCACTGCGTTCAGGACACACCGGGCGCGGCGTTCCATCCCAAGCTGCGCGTGCCGCAGGCCGAGCTCGTCATCCGCAAGGGCTTCGATCCGGCGATCGATTCCTATTCGGCGTTTTACGAGAACGACCACGCGACGCCGACCGGTCTTGCGGGCTATCTGCGGGAGCGCAAATTGTCGCACCTATGGCTCGCCGGCATCGCGACCGATTATTGCGTGGCGTGGTCGGCGCTCGACGCGCGGCGCGAAGGCTTCGCAGTAACCATAATTGCCGACGCCTGCCGCGCCATCGATCTCGAAGGCTCGCTGGCGCGCGCGATGACGGAGATGCGCGACGCCGGCGTCGCCATCGCCACCATCGCGACGGTTGCGTGACGTTGCGGCGACGCTGGGATGACGCCGCAATGGCGGTTCCGCGACGTTGTGAGAATTGTGCACAAGTTTATCCACAGCGGTGGATAACTCGCGTGCGCTGCGGTGCGACTCGTGGGAATTAATCGTGTCGCATCGGGTATTCACCCGATGGACAAAACGGGTCCTGAGGCGCGACGGTGGCAACGGAATGACCTCGACGCTGCGCGGGCCGCCCGGATATCCGGTAAGGACCCCAGGACGCCGAGGGGGATCACTCTAACCCTAACCCTACCGTGATCGAATCCCGGCGCCAGCACCGGGTGCTGGCACCCACCTTTCCAGAGTGGAGACAAGATGGCCAAGACCAACGGAAACGTGACCGACACCGGCGCCGCCGGCAATCCCTTCGCCAAGATGATGAGCGACTTCCCCTTCGCCAAGATGATGGGCGATTTCCCGTTCGCCAAGATGATGGGAGATTTCCCGTTCGGCGGGTTCAATTACGATGCGATGCTCGACGGCCAGCGCCGCAACTGGGTCGCGCTGATGGAAGCGAACAAGGTCTGGAGCGAAAGTGCCCAGGCGCTGGCGACGCGGCAGATGGATCTCGCGCGCAAGACGATGGAGGACCTCGCCGCACTGGTCGAAGAGACGATGCGCAAGCCGGGCTCGTTCGAAGATCAGATGGGCAAGAGCGCCGAATGCACGCGGCACGCGCTCGAAGGCATCTGCGACCTCGCCGACCATGCGAGCAAGTCGAGCACCGAGGTGATGAAGGTGTTCAACAAGCGGATGAGCGAGACACTCGAGGACGCGCGCAGCATCGCCAAGCGCGCGCCGCATACGGGATCGGGCGCGGCGCACCACGCGGCGGCGGACTAGGAAAACTAGAAAACAGGCGGCCCAAGTTTTCGGGAGGCAAACCATGATGGCGACTTCGGAGCAACGCGAAGCGCGCTACGATCAGGCGAGATTGCAGCACCAGCGCGAGGTGCTGGTGTCGAAGCTGCGGTGGATGGGTCTCGAACAGGAGGCCGATCATATGACCGCGACGGGCGAGATGCCGGCCTGCCAAACCATGCCGGCCGAGACGGATTAGCGGCGGAGCGATCGGGCGAACCGAAAATCGCCCCCCTCACGGGCAGTACCCCTTCACCCTGCCCTCTCCCCCTTTCAGGGGGCGAGGGTATTTGGGGAATAGTTGGGCCGCTCATTTCGTCATTCCCACACAAGCGGCAATCCAGAGCCGCAAATCGGATGGCCGTCACTCCGCCGCCTTGGCCTTGGGGTCGGGCAGCTTGGTGCGCAGCGTGACGAATTCCTCCGACGCCGTCGGATGGATGCCGATAGTCTTGTCGAACTGCTTCTTGGTCGCGCCGCAGGTGAGCGCGATGGCGAGGCCGCCGATGATCTCGGGCGCGTCGGGCCCGATCATATGCGCGCCGAGCACGCGGTCGCTGGCGCGGTCGACGATCAGCTTCATCAGCGTCTTCTCGTCGCGGCCGGAAAGCGTCGCCTTCAGCGGCCGGAACAGCGTGCGATAGACGTCGATCGCGCCGTGCTTGGCGCGCGCCTCGCGCTCGGTCAAGCCGACGGCGCCGATGGTCGGATTGGAGAACACCGCGGTCGGCACCACGTCGAGCCGCGCGCTGATCGGATTGTGGTTGAAGAGGGTCTCGGCCAACGCCCGACCTTCGGCGATCGCCGTTGGCGTCAGGTTGAGCATGTCGGTGGCGTCGCCGATGGCGTAGATGTTGGGCACGCTGGTGCGCGACCAGTCGTCGACCTTGATCGCGCCGGTCTCGGGATGGAGCGCGATGCCCGCTTCGCCGAGGCCCATGCCCGTGGTGTTGGGCAGGCGGCCGGTCGCATACATGACGCAATCGGCCGACAGGTCGCCGCCTGCCTTGGTCGCGAGGTTGAAGCCGTGCGGCTCCTTCTCGATCGCGGCGATCTCGGTGCGCGTATGAATGGTGATGCCGCGCGCCCGCATCTCGCGCGCCAAGTGGACGCGCACGTCGTCGTCGAAACCGTTGAGCAGCTCCTCGCCGCGGATCACCATCTGCACCTGCGCGCCAAGGCCGGCGAAGATGCCGGCGAACTCGACCGCGATGTAGCCGCCGCCGACAATGAGCACGTTGCGCGGCAGCTCGGGCAGGTCGAGCGCCTCGTTCGACGAGATGACGTGCTCGATGCCGGGGATCTTCGGCATCACCGGATGGCCGCCGATGGCGAGCAGGATGTTGGCGGCGGCGTGACGCTCGCCGTTCACTTCGACCGTGTGCGCGTCGATCAGCTTGGCGGTGCCCTCGATGAGCAGCGCGCCCGGCTCCTTCAGCATCGTGCGGTAGACGCCTTCGAGCCGTGTGATCTCGGCGTTCTTGGCGGCGATGAGGTCGGGCCAGGAATGCACCGGCGGCGACATCCGCCAGCCGAAGCCGGCCGCATCTTGGGCCTCATCCGCAAAGTGCGCGGCGTAGACCAGCAGCTTCTTCGGCACGCAGCCGCGGATGACGCAGGTGCCGCCGACGCGCGAATACTCGACAATGGCGACGCGGGCGCCGTAGCTGGCGGCACGACGCGACGCAGCGACGCCGCCCGAACCCGCGCCGATGGTCAGAAGGTCGAAGTCGTAGGCCATCGCAAGATGCTAGCCGATCAGGCGCGGCGCGTCATGCGCGCACGGCGCATGCCACCCTCACCCTCCCGCCTGCGGCGGGCCCCTCCCTCTCCCGCTTCGCGGGCGAGGGGCTTTATGTCGTCTGGCCGGCAGGGGCGAGGCGCTCGGTCAGGATGTTGAGCCGCCGGATGATGCCGAGCACGGTCGCGTAGATGACGAAGAAGTAGAAGAAGTAGTTGATGATCGGGATCAGCGACAGGATCACCCACAGCGTGACGCTGTGGCCGAGGCGGTGGGCGAGAAAGCCGTTGCCGATGGCGAAGCCGGCCCACAGCAGCACGAGGCCGGTGAACAGCGGCAGCGACGTCACCGCCTGGTCCATCATCCATACCGTGTCACTCATCGACGTCTCCCTGGGTTGCAGTCGCGCGGGTCCGCGCGGAATTGGGTCGCCTCTTCTATAACCGACAAAGCGGCCGGCGGTCGCGGGCGTCGATGCGGGCGCTGTGACGGTGCGATGACGGCACTCACCTTCTCGCCTGACGGCGGCCCTCCCTCTCCCCCGAAGGCGGGGGCGAGGGAGAAGAAACGAAGGCGGGACGAAGGGCTAACAAAGAAGAAAAGTCTTCTTTCGTCACCCCGGCGCAAGCCGGGGTCCAGCCTCGCCATGGATACCGGCTTTCGCCGGTATGACGAACAAAAGAAAGGCAGGTTCGAGTCCGGCCCCCGCCACCATCGGCACGCCGCCGGCTAATACTTCACGTGCAGAGTGACTTGGGCGGCGGGCGACGCGACCGGAAAGGCGGCTTCGGCGAAGGTCGGCGACGACACGACCGGGTGGATGCCGTTCGACAGCGCATAGCCGTCGAGCGGATAGCCAAACCAGTTGGTCTTGAAATGGCCGAGCAGCTCTTCGTCGTGATAGCAGGCGAGAGCGTAGGAGCCGGGCGCGATGCCGTCGAAGGTGACGACGATGGGCGCTGTCGACGCCCGCACCTTTAGGCGGCGCAGCGCATGGTCGCCGTCGGGAAAGGTGTCGGCGTCGTTGAACAGCGCGACGTAGACATTGCCCTTGTCGCTGTGGACGCCGGTGATGGTGACGGTGAGCTTGGCGGCGAAGGCGGCAGGTGCGCCGGTCAGGAGGGCGAGCAGCGCGACGCCGAGCACGCACGCGCCGAACCGCCGGCCGCGCCGCGCGGCGCTCCTTGCCGTCACAACCATCAAACGGAACTCCCTGGACACGCCCGGCCCACCAAGCCGGACGAGCGCAATTTACGCGAGCGCGCGCGGCGGCGCGATAGGGAATTGCAGCGGCGCGGCGACAATCGCGTGGACGTGATCGCGGCGCGGTTGATTTCGACTCACCGTGCTGCGGCGAGACTCACCCCCACCCGCCGACCGCTTCGCGCTCGGCCCCACCCTCGAGGGGGAGGGAATGGGAGGGGGGCGAGGGTAGTTTAAAAAGAGTCAGCGGCGCGGAGTGGCGCTGCCGTCTGGCGCGAGCGTGAAGCCAGGCGAAAAGGTGCGGCCGGGCGACGGCGGCTCGGCAGGCGGCGCATGTGCGGGGACAGGCGTTCTCTTGTCATGGCCGGGCGTGTCCCGGCCATCCACGTCTTCAGTTTGATCTTCCACGTGGATGCCCGGGTCGCGGTCCCTCGACGAGCTCGGGACCGGCCCGGGCATGACGGAGGATTGTAAAGCAGGAATGCCGAGCGGGGCGCCGGCGTTGAGGCTGGCAGTGGCGCGCTCGGCTTCCGCGCGCTTGCGATCCCCGTGGCCCGCCAGGCGATCCAAGCGCTCGACGAGGATGGTGCGCGCGTCGCGGGCGTCGCGTCGCTGCGCCTGAAGATCGATGGTCGGCGGCTGCTTGTCGAACAAGCCCAAATGGCGGGCGATGGCGTCGAGGGCGTGCGCCTTGCTGTGGAATTTGACGCGCGCACCCTTGCCGAAGCGGCGCGGCGCGATCTCGGCGATGGCGGCGCGATGATGCGGCGAGATTTCGGCCTTGGGCCGCAGCGTGATGTCGTCGCCGCTGGTCCAATCGAGCACTTCGCCGATATCGGAGAAGGCGACGCGGACGAGCTCGAGCAGCACGCGGTCGCGCTCGACCTGGGCACGGCGCGCCTCGCTCGAGCGGCCGAGGCGGATCGCCTCGGCGACGGCGGGGTGCCGCTTCAATCGCCAAGCGATGCTGCCGGCGCCGCCGGGCGCATAGCCGGCGCGGATCGCCGCCTGGCGGCCGATGCCGGTGATCAGGTATTGCTCGACGAATTTCTGCTGCCGCGGACTGAGCGGCCGCTTGCGCTTGTAAAAGACCATCGGACTCCTTCTTCGTTGCGTGCGATCTCTCGCGCCCGCCTCGCTCGCCCCTTTGCCCGCACCATTGCCGCCTTGCGTATGTTCTTGTTTTGTTCCATACTTCGGCCGAAAAGTCAAGGGAAATCAGCGCATGATCGAGCCCTCTGTTCCGTTGACGAGCGCAGTCGCGTGAAGACCACGCGCTATTTCCGAGAACAGGTCCTGCGCAAGCGGCCGTATATCGAAGTCGGCTGGTGCGAGGCGGTCGTGATATCTCCCCTGCACCGCGAGGCGCAGGCCGATGGCCGGATTCGATACTGGGGCGAAATATTGCGGCCGGGAGAGACGACGCCGCGTATACTCCGCGTGGTGACGCTCGAAGACGGCGAGACGATCCACAACGCATTCTTCGATCGCACGTTCAGGAAAGCCGGGCCATGAAGCTGCATTACTATCCCGAGACCGATAGTCTCTATATCGAGCTCAAGCCCGGTCCCGGCGTGGAGACGCGCGAGATCGCGGAAGGACTCAACGTCGATCTCGCGGCCGACGGCGAGGTCGTGGGCTTCGACATCGATCACGCCTCCCGCCATCTCGACCTCACGACATTGGAAACGGTGGCGCTGCCGTTGCGGTCGACCCGCGTTGCCTGAGCGCAGCTGGACCGAGCGCCAGCAGCGCATGAGCGGCAAGCGGCGTATCGGCTCTTCCTTCGACGAATTCCTCGCCGAGGAGGGCCTGCTCGACCAGGCGACGATGGTGGCGCAGAAGCGCGTGCTGGCGTGGCAGCTCGCCAAGGCGATGCGCGAGCGGAAGATCACCAAGGCGGCCTTGGCGCGGCGCATGCGCACCAGCCGCTCCGCGCTCGACCGCCTGCTCGATCCGCGGAATGCCAGCGTCACGCTCGCCACCATGGGCCGCGCTGCCGTGGCACTCGGCAAGCGGCTTTCCATCGGCCTTACGGATTCGCGGCGATAGCAGGCCGGCTAAGGGCTCATGCCGGCGCGAACAGGTCGCGCGCCTCGGCGGGCAGCTTCTCGCCGTGCTCGATGCGATCGGCAATGACGCGAAGGGCAAGGGCGGTCGCCTTGGTTCGCGCTTCGGCTTCGGTTTGGCCATAGGCGAGAACGCCTGGCAAGGCCGGCACCTCGCCAATCCACCTGCCGTCCGCCTCGCGCTCGGTCTCGATCTTGAGCATGCCGTCAGCTTACCGCACCGGCGGTAACGACGGTATCGCCGGGCGCATGTGCCCAGGCCGCAATGTCGCCGGCGTTGTTGCGGTCGCGGTATCGGATCCGTCCGGTTAAGCCGTGACGCGCGATTTGAGATCGCCGACGGCGACGGCGCGCATATAGGCCAAGACCAAGTCCTTGGTTAGGTATCGTCCGAAGGCCGCTTCGTCCTGTTCGCGAACGATCGGAAACGTGTCGAGGATGTAGGCCGCGTCGTCCTCGTCGATGCCGTAGAGCCGGAAGAACAGCGCATCGAGCCGCGCCCGCCGGTGCCGCCGATCGTCCTCGTCCCACGGGAACGGCGGCCCGTCGTATCCCATGTCGTGCGCGAACGGCGCCATGTTGTGCGCGGTATAGGTCAGGTGAAGGACCTCGCCGCGGATGAAATCGGCGATCTTTGTTTTGCCGATCTTCTGCTCGAAAACCGCCGCCGGAATGATCGGCAGTTGTTCGACGATGTACCAGTTGAGATGCTGGCCTTGGACTTTCTGGCGAGCGATGAAATCGAGCGCGAGCGAGGCAAAATTCGCCAGCAGCAGTGGCGCAAACGACGCGTAGTCGGAAAAGGCCTCGTTGACCGCAGCATGCCAGCGTTCGTTTGAACGCTCGTCAACCGCCGCGGGCGGCCTCTCCGGCAAAATGGGTTGTAGGATCGGCAGCGTGTTGCCAAAGGCGGCGAGTGGCAGTGCTGCGGCGATCATCGTGCGGACGTTGCTCGGCGCGGTTACATCCTTGAAGCCGATCGCCCATTCGAGCCCATTCGGGTAGCTTCCGCCTTTCGGTCACTCGACCTTGTCGGCTTCGAGCCAGAATTGCGGCGCCGGCAGCCAAGCCGCGTCGGCCGACTGCTCGGGTGTCGCGGCTTCGGGCTGGGCGGGACGGTTCAGATTCCCGGGGTTTACGACGACGCTCGCGGCGCGATGGTCGTACATCTGCACCATCTTGCCCTCGTAGAGCGGCAAAGCTTCTTCTTTTCCCTTCCGTAGCCGGTTCTTTCCGGCGACGGCATACCAACCGGCCTTCTCCAGCTCCGCCCGGGTTCGGAACAGCGCCGCGTCGTTGGTCATATGGAACATTGTGAAATACTTCACCGGCCAGACGGCCTCGTTGCCCGATGGCGTATGCCGGACGAGAACGGGCAGGCGTTCGTAAACGCCGCGCGTGATCTCGGCGTCGCGCTTGGTGCGAAATACCGGCGCCGTGCCCGTATTGGGATTGACGCGCGCGAAATCCTCGGCTGACAAGGCGAAGGCGCTGGACGCGACCTTGTCGGCGCCGTTGAGGAAAAAGGCGCAGGTCGTCTCGTCGAATTTCCTGGCCTTGCCGCTGGCGACGAAGACCAAAAATTTGAAGCGGCTGTCGACGTCCGGAAAGCAGGTCGGCCAGCGGTTCTCGAAATCGAGCAGAGCTGCGAGGCGGCTCGTCGTTGCAACGGATTTGAAGAAGCCGCTTGCGGTTAAATCGGAGGCGATGCCCGAGGGAACGAGTAGGCCTGCGATGCCGCTCGGTTTGATGAGCCGCTGGGCGCGCTCGACGAACAGCGAATAGATATTGAGATCGCCGCCCGACAGGAGCGGATACTGGCCGCTGTCCCGAGCGATCTCCGCGGCTCGCTCCACCCGTTCGCGCGCCAGACCGTAGTCGTGCCAGAGCGGATCATTCGCCTTTTCGAGGGCGGCGATTTTTTTCTTGCGGTCCGAGGCGCGCACCGACAGGGCGATCTCGCGCCGCCGCGTGGCGAACCATTCGACCTCTTGCAGCTTCATCCGGTCCCACGGCGGATTGCCGATGACCGCATCGAAGCCGCCGGAGGGCTCCCGGCTTTCCCAATCGGTCCACACGCCGGGAAACGCAACCTCCCAATGGAGAAACCGTTGTTCTGCTACCAACGCTTGGGCCTTGGCGATGAGACTGGTTAGGATTGCGGCGTCTTTTCCCTTGGGATTTGCCGTTCCATCGGCAATCGCGACCGGATCGCCGAACTGTCCGTCGTAGAAGCCATCGATGGCGCTCGCTTCCTTCTCGTTCTCAGTCTCGATCCATTTGCAGGCGTGGACGACGTCCATGAATCGCGCCAGCGGCGCCGTCGCCTCCTCAACGTTGGCAAAGGTGGTGGAAGACGTATGGACTTCCGCGATGTCGGCATCGGTCAAGGCCTCGACCGCGAGCATGCCCTTTGCCGAGGCCTTGGCCTTGGCGACGGACGGGTTCAGAAACATCCCGCCGCGCTCGATCAACATGTCTTCGACCGGCCTAACCCATTCGCCGAACAGCGAATCGCCGCACCGCAGGTGGTGGTCGAGGAACGACAGCGGCGCGCCGACGGTGAAGGTGTGCAGCCACAACGACACCTGGGCGAGCTCGACCGCCACCGGATTCTTGTCGACGCCGTAAACGCATCGCTTGAGGATCATGCGGCGCACAAGGTGGCGATCGTCGAGATGGCTTTCCTCGACCTTCCAACGGTTGATCCGCGCTTCGTCGCGAATGCGCTGGCGGATCGCGCCGATCCGCGCGATGAGGGGCGACTTGTAGGGTTGACGCGGGTCTGCCCATTCCACCGGCAGGCCCATCGCTTCGAGAATTTCGTCGGCGAGATAATCGACCAGCGAAACCAGGAAATGGCCGCTGCCCATCGCCGGATCGCAGATTTTGAGGTCGAGGAGGGCAATCGCGGGATCGACGCGCGACAGTTCCTCCGTTCGCGCGCCGATCGGCCGCGTGTCCTTCGCCAGGACCTTGGCCCGGCGCGAGAAGGCGTCCACGCGCTCGTTGACGAGCGGACCGATGGTGCGCTCGATGATGAGATGCACGAGATCTTCGTGGGTGTAATAGCTACCGCTGCCCTTGCGCGCGAAGGGGTTTAGCTCGACTTCAGTTCTGCCGTCCTTCGCGACGACGACGTATTCCAGTAAGCGCTCGTAGATCGAGCCGAGATGCTGGACGGAAAGATCGCGGTAGTTGATGCGCTTAGGCGGCTCGCCCTCGCCGCTGCGTCGGCGCGAGAGCAAATCGAGCACCGGACCGATCGCCGCATCGCTCAGTTTGGTCTGCGCGAGCAAAACGTGCTGCTGCGGATCGAAAAGCCCGCCGTTATAGGGCGGCAGGCCGATGGCGGGATCGCCTTTGTCGATGAGCGTGAAGGTCGTCTTGAGTCGATCCCAAGTCGATGTCGCCGCAGCACTGAACGAGACTTTCCGGTCGATGCGCTCCTGGATCTCGGTGCGCAGCTTGCGGAGGGAATAGTCGTCGTAACCCTGATCGTGTGCCGGCAAAAGATTTCGGTCTTCGGCGTAAAGCACGAACAAGAGGCGATAAAGGAGGGTGAGGGCCGCGTGCCGGACGTCGTCGAGATATGGCGGCGTCAAACTCGTTGGCCCTTTCGGATTGCCCTTGACGACCGCTTCGACCAGTTGCGGAAAGACGCGCTCGAAGACAATCTGGCTCAGGTCCTGGCTGACCCGCGCTTCCCATTCCTTTGTCCGCGAAAGCGCAACATGGTGGAAGGTCCGGCCGTCTTCGGCGCTCGGCACGAACGAGCCGCGGCGCAACAGCAGCAAGAATGCTTTGAGCAGATGTTCGCGGTGCGCGATCTCTTCTGCACCGAGCTCCGGCTGGACGCCGGCCGCGTCGGCAAGCACGGCGAGATCGAGCTCCAGGAACTCCTCGGAACGCGAGCTGGCGCCTTGAAAATAGAGCCGCCAGAGGCGGCCGTTGGTCAGGACGCCCCATTGGATCGCACTATCCGATGCGATTTCGACCTGAGTTAAATATCGGAGGATTTGGCTCGACGGTGCATCCTGATTGAACAGATCGGGCTCGGCCGCGCCGCGGTCGAGCGGCAACTGCCATGCCTTGCTTTCGACGATGGCGATGCCATGACGGTAGCGGTGAGGCTGCTTTTTCTCGGCGTTGGCGCGCTTCTTCGCGTCGGCATCGGCGAACAGAAGAATGTCCGGAACATTCTCGCGTCGTTTGGCGGACGACTGCTGCCGCAGGTATTGGGTCCAGCCCAGCGCCTTGAGCACCGGAACGATCAGGTCGTCTTCGGTCTGCGCCTCGTTCGGCTTCCCGCCGACGGGAAACTCGTGAAAAACAGCGGCAACAGCCGCACGAAAAACATCGACCTCCGCCGCGCCCAAGGCCTTCCATGCCTCGGAGTCGGCGATCCCTTCGAGCAGGAAATCGCGGGTAAAAAGAGAGCCGTGCACGCTTCCCCCTGCGTCGGCTACCGACGCACCGCCATCCTACCGGGTGGACGAAAGCGAGGGAAGGCGAGCCCTGCCGCGTACGTTTACGCCTCAACGTACTCCGCGATGCTGCTGGGCGAGGGAACAGGCAGGCCATCCTCCTTCAGGCCGTCGATGTGGAAGCGGATCGCGTCGCGGATTTCCGCCTCGACCTCGGGCGAAAGACAGATCGTGTCGTGCACCCGAGCCAAAAGCAGAGCACGCTCGGGTAGCGAATTTTCCTTGAGCAAAGCTCCGATCAGCGAGCTCGCGTCAAAGACGACGTTGGGCATCGGCCGCCGCAAGCTCGGCGGCGATCTCCTCGTCGGTCAATCGGTCGGCGCGGGCTTCTGCCTTGATCACGGCGATCAAGCCGGCGAGAGGATCATCTTGCGGCGAACCAGGACGCACCATGTCGCTCACGAGCTTGCCGACCCTCTCCCGGCGCGCTTCGTCAGCGAGCGCGGCGGCGGCTTCGCGCGACACCGGAATCGACACCATCACCGTGTCAGCCATCGAACGATCTCCTTCGTCGCAGGAATTCTAACACGGCAACTGATAGCCGCGCACCGCCGTCGTCAAAGACAGGGGAGCCCAGTCACGCCCGGGCATGAGGGCCAGCTCGTGCGCCCTTCGACAAGCTCAGGGTGAGGCAAAAACGAGCGCGGCCGTAATGTCTGCCGGCTCAAGCAGCGGATAATCCTTCAGGATTTCCTCGCGCGACGCGCCCGCCGCCAGCAAATCGAGCACGTCTTTGACGCGAATGCGCAGGCCGCGGATTCACGGACGGCCGCCGCATTGCTCGGGATTGATCGTGACGCGGTGGGTTTCGCTCATATGATCATACTAGCACAGCGCTCGATCAGCCCTCACTAGCTGCGTTTAAGGCGTGGACGGCCGGGTCAAGCCCGGGCATGACGAGCGCTCCCTCACCCAGCCTTGGGTAGGGCCTACTCCACCGTCACGCTTTTCGCCAGGTTGCGCGGCTCTCACGCCGCGTTCTGGACGTCGATCGCGAGGCGCTTGCCCAGACAATGCAGCGCTTGCTCGATCTGGTCGAGCCGCGAGGCGTGGCGGAGATCGAGCAACCGATCCACCTGCGGCGGATGCCAATCGAGCCGGCGGGCGAACTCGGCCTTGGAGATGCCTGCTCCGCGCATGGCGCGATAGAGCCCGACCTTGGCGGCCGACAGCGGCGGCAGGGCAACGGTGAGACGCCCCCTGGCGGGCGACGGCCGCGGAATATCCTTGCGATCGCCCATCAAGGCGGCGAAGGCGGTTTCGAGCGCGGCGCAGGCGCGGGCCAGCGCCGCCGCCTTGGTCTTGCCGACCGTATGCGCCTGGGGCACGTCCGGGAAGCTGGCGACGAAGGTGGCGCCGTCACGCTCGACGACAACGGGATAGCGGTCCATCACGAGTGGGCTCACCGCGTTCCGGTCTTGCGGCCCTCGAAAAAGGCGCGGAGCACATTATTCATGCGCGTCTGGTAGCCTTTTCCGGTTCGCCGGAACCACGCCAGCACGTCGGCATCGATCCTGAGCTTGACCGGCTCCTTCGGCGGCGGCAGGCCTTTGACCGCCCGCGTCCAATCGGGCTCGCCGTGCACGTCGTCGGGATCGGCCGCAATCGACGCCTCGAGCGCCGCCTCGGTCATGGCATCGACTTTTTTCCAGTCTGTCCGCGTCCGGCGTGCCGGCCGGATTTTCCTACCGGTATGCCGCGCGGTATCTCTCCGCTTCCGCATGACGCGCTCTCCGCATCGTGACAATTCTAATCGCGGGCTGCCGCCACAGCCACACCACGGCGATCATCCGGCCCTGCAACTCGCCGATGCTGAGCCAGCGTTCTTCGCCGCCGCGCGGCGACGAGACAGTCAGCAGCGGCCGGCCGTCGAAGAAGGCCGCGGCTTCGGCGAAATCCAGGCCGCGCTCGCGCAGCACACGCCGGCGCTTGGCTGCATCCCATTCGAATTCCACCGGCAGTGTACCCCCACTTGTACCTACAGCGCAAGGCCACCGGCCCAGACCGGCCATGACGGCCACGCTGCTTAGCGGCTCGCGCGGCCTTCGACAGGCTCAGGGTGAGACAAAAGCGAGCGCGGCCGTAATGTCCTGCGGCTCAAGCAGCGGATAGTCCTTAAGGATTTCCTCGCGCGATGCGCCCGCGGCCAGCAAATCGAGCACGTCCTTGACGCGAATGCGCAAGCCGCGGATGCACGGACGCCCGCCGCATTGCTCGGGATTGATCGTGACGCGGTACGCTTCACTCATGCTGCATATTAGCACAGCGCCCGATCGGCTCTCACCACCCGCGTTAAAGGCGTGGATGCCCGGACCACGCCCGGGCATGACGGGCGCCCCCTCACCCTGCCCTCTCCCCGCCACGCGGGGCGAGGGGTCACATTTTTTGGCGCGGGCGAGGGGGATTTGCAGCTTCGGCACTTTCACGTCGCCCCCGCGAAAGCGGGGGTCCAGGGCCACATGCACGTCACTCGCACTGGATTCCCGCTTGCGCGGGAATGACGAAATGGATGGCGAACGCCCCTACTCCACCGTCACGCTTTTCGCCAAGTTGCGCGGCTGGTCGACGTCGGTGCCCTTGTGCACCGCGACGTGATAGGCGAGGAGCTGCACCGGGATCGCGTATAACAGCGGCGCCACGAAGGGATCGCAGCGCGGCACTTCGATCTCGTGCGCGAGCTGGCCGTTGAGCCGCGCCAGGCCTTCGCGGTCGGAGATCATCATCACCTTGCCGCCGCGCGCCAGAACTTCTTGCACGTTCGACAGCGTCTTGTCGAAGAGCGCGTCGCTGGGTGCCAAGACGACGACGGGCACGTTGTCGGAGATCAGCGCGATGGGGCCGTGCTTCATCTCGCCGGCGGCGTAGCCTTCGGCGTGGATGTAGGAGACCTCCTTGAGCTTCAAGGCGCCTTCGAGCGCCAGCGGATAAGATGTTCCGCGGCCCAAATAGAGCACGTCGCGCGCCTGCGTCTCGACCAGCCATTCGGCCATCGCCTCGATGCGCGCATCGTGCGCCAGGACGTCGGCGGCGCGCTCGGGCACCTCGGTCAGCGCGACGGTGAGATCGCCCTCGCGTTTCGCATCGATGGTGCCGCGCGATTTGGCGAGCGCGATCGCGAGACACGCGAGCACGACGAGCTGGGTGGTGAAGGCCTTCGTCGAGGCGACGCCGATTTCGGGACCGGCGAGCGTCTGCAACACCGCGTCGGAGGCGCGGGCGATCGAGCTTTCCGGCTGATTGACGATCGAGAGGATGCGCGCGCCCTGCGCCTTGGCATAGCGCAGTGCGGCAAGGGTGTCGGCGGTCTCGCCCGATTGCGAGATGAAGAGCGCCAGCGTGTTCTTGGGCAAAAGGCCCTCGCGGTAGCGGAACTCCGACGCGATGTCGACCTCAACCGGCAGGCGCGCCAGGCCCTCGATCCAATAGCGCGCGATGAGGCCGGCGTTGTAGGAGGTGCCGCAGGCGACGATCGAGATGCGCTCGACGGACTTGAGATCGAACGGCAGCTTGGGCAGATGGACCGAGCGCGTCGCCGGATTGAACAGCGCGCGCAGCGTGTCGCCGATCACCGCCGGCTGCTCGAAGATCTCCTTTTTCATGAAGTGGGGATGGCCGGCCTTGCCGATGAGCGCGCCGGAGAGCGCGGTCTTGCGGATCTCGCGGTTGGCGATGCGGTTTTCGGCGTCGTAGATGGTGGCGCCGTCTTGCGTGACCACCGCCCAGTCGCCTTCCTCGAGATAGACGAGATTTTGGGTGAGCGGCGCGAGCGCGAGCGCGTCGGAACCGACATACATCTCGCCGGCGCCGTAGCCGATGGCGAGCGGCGAGCCGCGGCGGGCGCAAATCAAGCTGTCGTGATGGCCGGCGAACAGCATGACCAGCGCGAAGGCGCCGTGCAGCCGGCCGAGCGCCTTTGCCACCGCGTCCTTGGGCGACGCGCCCTCGTTGAGATAGCGCGTCAGCAGGATGGCGACGGCTTCGGTGTCGGTCTGGGTTTCGAACTTGTAGCCGGCCTTGGTGAGCTCGGCCTTCAATTCCTGGAAATTCTCGATGATGCCGTTGTGGACGACGGCGACGCGATCGGTGGCGATGGGGTGCGCGTTGGTCTCGTTGGGCACGCCGTGCGTCGCCCAGCGGGTGTGGCCGATGCCGATGCGGCCGGTGACGGGCTCTTTTTCGAGGCGGCGGGCGAGGTTTTCGAGCTTGCCTTCGGCGCGGCGGCGATCGATGTGGCCGTTCACCAGCGTGGCGATGCCGGCGGAGTCATAGCCGCGGTACTCGAGGCGCTTCAGGCCTTCGAGCAGCAGTGGCGCCGCTTCGCCCTTGCCGACGATGCCGACAATGCCGCACATCAGGCGATCTCGGTGCGCGCAAGGGTGCGCGGGTTATTGGCAGAGGCGCCCTCACCCTCCCGGCCCTGACGGGCCGGGCCCCTCCCTCTCCCGCTTCGCGGGCGAGGGGCAAGACGCTCGTTGCAAAGCCCCTCTCCCGTGTCAACGGGAGAGGGCGGGACCCATCGTGAAGCGATGGGGGGGTGAGGGTGAAAAGAGTCAGGGACGCGAAGCGTCCCTTCCGATTGGGGCGCGGCGTGCGCCTTCCGATTGCTGCGCATCGACCAAGAATACTCCAAAACCGCCAAAGCCAAAGATTACCGCGGCGCCTAGCGCCGGCCCTTGGCTTGCGGCTTGGCGTCGCGGGCGGCGATCTCGGCTTTGCGCTTGGCGCGCCAGGCCTTGGCGGCGCCGGGCTTCACCCGCTGCCGCGCGCGGCCCAGGGCGAGCGCATCGGCCGGCACGTCGTCGGTGATGACGCTGCCGGCGGCGATCATCGCGCCGGGGCCGATGGTCAGCGGCGCGACCAGCGACGCGTTGGTGCCGACGAAGACGCCCTTGCCGATGTTGGTGCGGAATTTCTCGATGCCGTCGTAGTTGCAGGTGATGGTGCCGGCGCCGATGTTGCTGCCCTCGCCCACCGCGCTGTCGCCGAGATAGGCCAGGTGGTTGGCCTTGACGCCCGTCGCGAGGCGCGAATTCTTGACCTCGACGAAATTGCCGATGTGGACTTCGTCGGACAGCAACGCGCCCGGACGCAGCCGCGCAAACGGGCCAATGACGGCGCGGTCGCCGATGCTGGCGCCGACGATGTGGCAGAACGCCGGAATGGTGACGCCCTCGCCCACCTTCACGCCGGGACCGAACACCACAAAAGGCCCGACGATGGTGTCGCGGCCGAGCTTGGTGTCGGCGCAGAGGAAGACGGTCTCGGGCGCGGTGAAGCTGACGCCCGATTCCATCGCGGCGTAGCGCAGGCGCTGCTGCATCACCGCTTCGGCATAGGCGAGCTCGTCGCGCGAGTTGACGCCGAGGAGCTCGGCCGGATCGCCCTCGGCAGTGCGGCAGATCAGACCCTTGCCGCGCGCCAGGCCGATGACGTCGGTGAGATATTGCTCGCCTTGCGCGTTGTGCGCGGACAATTGGGCAATGAGATCGAACAAGACTGGCGCCTTCGCCAGCATGACGCCCGACGAGACGAAATCGACGGCGCGCTCCTCCTCCGTGCAGTCGGCGGCCTCGACGATGCGCGCGAGCGAGCCGTCGTCGGCGAGGATCAGGCGCCCGTATGGCCCCCCATCAGACAAACGCATGCCGAGGACGATCACCGCGGCGTCGGGGTTGCGCTTGCGCGCGTCGAACAGCGGCTTGAAGATGTCGCGCGTGACCAAGGGCGCATCGCCGGCGAGGATGAGGATGTCACCGGCGTAGCGGCCGAGCAGCGCCTTGGCCGATGCTACGGCGTGGCCGGTGCCGCGCGGCTGGCGCTGGATGACGAAATCGGCGGGCACAATGGCGGCAGCGACGTCGTTCTGATTGGGACCGATCACCACGGCGGTGTGCTGCGGCTTCAGGCCGGCGACCGCGCCCAGAACGTGCGCGATCAGCGGCTTGCCGGCGATCTCGTGCAGCACCTTGGGACGCGCCGAGCGCATCCGCGTGCCTTTGCCGGCGGCCAGGATGAGAGCGGCGAAAGGGGCGGCCATAGTGCGTGTCTCATAAGAGACCGCGCCGGGCGCGTCTAGGTTTATGTGCGGCCGGGCCGGACCGCGATTCGTTGACGGGCGACGCAGCCGCGCCTTATCTCACGCCCCACGGGCGCTGAGCTCAGCGGGAGCGCCCACCCTCCACACGGGCGAGGTCGGTCGTTCAATCGCGCCAGCGCCCACCATTTTTCCGTGGAAATCCTGGCCTCTTCGTTCGCGCCGACTCATCGCCCTGCTGCGGCGATGGTCCCGGCCTCGCTTTAGAAAATGTTTTATTTCCTCACAGCCAGACCGCGCATGAAGCGCTCACGGATCTGGACGGGATCGCGCTCGGTGGCGCCGACGCCCGGCTTGTCGTCGATGCGGGCGGCGATCAGGCTCGGCCCGCCGGTCTTCAGCGCCGCGCCGACGAGGCGGTCGAAGGCACTCTCGTCGGCTGCCCATGTGCTGTTGGCGATGCCCGACGCGCGCGCAATCTCGACCAAATCGGCCGCCGCGGCGCTCGCGGTCTTCTGGCCGCCGGTAATCTGGTAGATGCCGTTGTCCCAAACCACGATGGTGAGGTTCTTCGGCGCCCGCGCGGCCACGGTGGCGAGGCAACCGAGCTGCATCAGCAACGAGCCGTCGCCTTCCAGCGCAACCACGTGGCGGTCAGGCTGGGCGATGGCGACGCCGAGCGCAATGGGGACCGCAAGCCCCATGCTGCCGAGCATGTAGAAGTTCTGGGGGCGTTGGCCGGCCGCCCACAGATCGAAATTGGTGTTGCCGATGCCGCCGATCACTGCCTCTTCATGCGTGAGCCGGCCAACCAGCCGTTTGGTCAGCTCAAAGCGGTTCATTACCTTCGCATTGTGAGCGTGGATCATGGACGCCTCATGCCGTGAATACTTTGCCGCCCGTCAACAGCGGCGAAAGGATGAGCACCACGGGCGCCTGGATAGAAACGGCCTGCTTGATCGAGCGATCGACGATAAAGTGAAGCTCATCCTGGCGCGC
>Ga0307373_10001210_pt1 | contig 48416 bp, 39 predicted proteins | sample OX2MG_FD_202534 | JGI IMG/M metagenome (GOLD analysis project Ga0307373, IMG submission 202534) | Soil microbial communities from Risofladan, Vaasa, Finland - OX-2 | ecosystem: Environmental > Terrestrial > Soil > Coastal area > Acid sulfate soil | place: Finland: Risofladan, Vaasa | collected...
ATCGCCCCCGGCCTCCGGTTGGTCCGGGAAGCACGCCGTCGAGCTTTACGTACGCACGTACACGACCATGCTCCAGAGCTCAGGCGACATCAAGGTCGAGTCGCTGGTCCACGCCCATATCGGGATGGGCTCGGTCCTGCACCCGCTCGCCGCCATGCCGCAGATCGACATGGGAGCGCTCCTGTATGCGGCGCGGCGACTGCCCGAAGCCATCAACAGGTGCCGCCACATCGTCATGGGCCAGAGCCCGCAGGGCTTTCGGGCGGTGCTGCGAGCTGAGATCCTCGACTGGCAGGCGGTCAAAGCCCCGGCCCGACGCCGGCGCTGGTACCACGACGGCAAGAACATGCTGGCCGTGCTGATCGCTTCAGCGTCGGACATCGACGACTTGGTGCCGACCGTGGTCGCCTACCAGATCGAGTGGAACAAGCTGCATCGGGCCCTGCAGGACATGGACCTCTCCGACGAATCGGCGCGGCAGGCGGCGGGCGCCTCCGAAGACGACTGGCGGAGGCTGCGCGAGGCCTGGGGCGAGACGTTCGACGCCAACCTCGCCGCCATCAAGCGCGAGGAATGTCGCATTGTCCTGCGGCTCATCGGCGGCAGCCATCTCGGGTACGACCGCAACGCGAGCCGCTGGTGGCAGCCCATTTCGGCGGCGATGGCCGACATGGGCGCGCGTGACGCGCCGGTCTACTTCGTATCGTCGAACGCGCACAGCCTGGTCAACGTGCTGACCGGCGTGGCGCGCCAGTTCGAGGACGAGATCGTCGACTGGATCGGACGCAACGACGCCGACCTCGATTCGGAGAGGCGCAAGCTCGAGGCTGGCCACAGCCGCGCCTCCCGCCACAACTGGCTTTACTACGGCGCCCGCCAGGTCTTCGACGCACACCCGGAACGCGAGCGGCTACGCGCCACTCGAGCCGAGATCGAGGCCGCCAACGGCGTGCGCCACATAGCCGCAAAAGGCACCGGGGTCGACTCGGCAGCGCAGGTCTTCATGCTGTCGAAGCTCGACGCAAGCGCCATCGACCCGCGCGTCGGCGTCGTGGACGAGGGCAAGCTGCGCGCCTCCGGCGCGTGCATCGTCAACGTCGACTATCCGCTCGGCGAAGCTGCGTACCACATCCTCCGCCAGGTCGCGGAGCAGGCGTCATGGGTCGCCGGCGTGTACATCCTGGGCAAGGCCGCCACGCTCAACGCGGACGTCGGCGACGTGATGATCCCCAACGTCGTCCACAACGAGCACTCGGGCAACACGTACTGGCTCGACAACTGTTTCACGGCGGCCGACGTCCAGCCCAACCTCGTTTATGGATCCGCGCTCGACCACCAGCGGGCGGTCGCCGTGCGCGGAACGTTCCTGCAGAACCGCGACTACCTCGACTTCTACTACCAGGGCCGGTACACGGTCGTGGAGATGGAAGCCGGTCCCTACCTGGATGCCTGCTACGAGATCGTCCAGCCGGACCGGTTCCCGCTCAACGAAAGCGTCAACATGGCCCAGATCCACTTCGACCTCGGCATCGTCCACTACGCATCGGACACCCCTTACACGCAGGCCCGCACGCTGGGGGCGCGCGGCCTCAGCTACCGGGGGATGGACTCGACCTACGCGTCGGCTATCGCGGTCGCGCGGAGGATCCTCCAGCGCGAGGAGGCTCTCCAGCTCGAGCCGGTGAGCTGAGGACGATTTCCTCGTGAGGGTGGTTGTGACTGCCCGCCCCGTGGTGGATCTCACCGCACGGATGGCAGCTCTCGACCTGGATGGTCGTGTGCCCGATGGCAAAGCGGTCGCAAAGACGGGCTTCGAGCCCGCGCACGACGTGCTCGGCGTCGCCCAGCGGGCAATCGCCGATGACCACGTGACAGCTGAGCGCCATCTCGTCTGACGACAGCGCCCACACGTGCAGGTCGTGAACGCCCGTGACCAGGTTGCTGCTTTCGATCTCGGCCCTGACCGCGGCGAGGTCGATCTCTCTCGGTGTGCCCTCGAGCAGCAGGTTTACGGTCTCACGCACTATCCCCAGCGCGCCGAAGGCGATCAGGGCCGCGATGGCGAGGGAGAGCAGTGGGTCGATGTAGAGCCATCCGGTCAAGAGGATGACCACGCCCGCGACCACGACTCCGACCGAGGCCGCCACGTCCCCGGTCACGTGAAGCAGGGCGGCGCGCAGGTTGAGACTGTGGCTATCGCCTCGCAGCGCGAGGATCACGAAGACGTTGATGGCGATGCCGGCGAGGGCCGCCACGATGACGATCTGGCCCTGGACCGGCTGGGGGGCGGCCAGCCGGCGCACCGCCTCGTAGGCGATGGCGATCACGATCACGATCAACGTCACCGAGTTGAGCAGCGCCGCCAGGATGCTGACCCTCTGGTAGCCGAATGTCCGGCGCTGGTCCGCGGGACGCTTGGACTGCGCCACGGCAAACCAGGCGAGGCCGAGGGCGAACACGTCGGTGAGCACGTGGCCCGCATCGGAGAGTAGGGCCAGCGAGTGTGAGAGGAGCCCGCCCACGAGCTCGACGAGCAGGATCACGACGGTGAGCCCCAGAGCCGTCCGCAGGGTGGCTCCGCGCTGGTTCACATGCTCCATGAGGCTACTTTACCCAGCGCTACCGCCACCAACCCTCGCTTTGCGCCAGGTAGGCGAGGAGCATGCCATGGCGCAGGCCCTCGTGGCTGATGTGGAGCACTGAAAGCCCGTACCAGTCGAGGAACAGGAGCAGGGCCTCGAGGCCGGCCCTCATCGCCTTCACCCGGTTAGCCTCCAGGCCGAGGTCGGCCGCCACCTTCGACGCCCGGCCGCGGTCAAGCCGAGCTTCGCATGCGAGCAGGTCGGCGGTCGTCATGACCAGCGGTGGGTTGCGGCGCGCGAGGACCAGGGGTAGGTTCGAGGCCGTCCCTCCCGTCGCCACGAGCCTCTCCGCCTCGCCGTCGGGCGCCTGGGTGAGCTCGCGCAGGGCTGCCTTTCGCATGCGCGCGCGCTCCTCCGGCCGGGGCGGGTCGGAAAAGTAGGTGCTGGCGAGGACGCCCGAGCCGATGGGGAGGCTCGTCGATCTCAACATCTCGCTCCCTCGGGCGATCACCACCTCGGTGGAAGCGCCGCCGAGGTCGACCATCGCCCACTCCCGGCGGACCGCATGCCGGCTCGAGACCCCGAGGAAACTCAGCTGCGCCTCCCTGTGGGCCGAGATGACGTGGACAGGTACGCCGATCGCCGCCGACGCCTCCCTGGCGAACGCGCGGCCGTCCGAGGCCTCGCGCACCGCCTCCGTGGCTGTGGCCACCATGTCCTCGTAGCCGAGTGCCTGCGCCTCGCGGACCACCTTGCGAAGAGCCCTGAGGCCGGCTTTCGCGCGGGGCCCGATGGCGCCGGTGCGAGCGACCTGCGCACCGAGCTCAGGCATCTCGATGAAATGCGCGACCTCTTGCAGGCGACCGCGGACAACGTCCGCCACCAGGGCGTGGACCGTGTTGCTTCCGATGTCGACGGCGGCCAACCTCATGCGACCACCACTCTAGAATCGCATCGTGGTTAAGAAATCCAGCCGTGACTAAGAAGACAAGGATCGAGCGTGACTCGATGGGTGAAATGGAGGTCCCCGCCGACGCCTACTACGGCGCTTCCACCCAGCGCGCGGTGCTGAACTTCCCGATTTCCGGCCAGCCGTTCCCGCGCCGGTTCATCCGCGCGCTCGGCATCGTCAAGAAAGCGGCGGCGGAGACCAACCGCGAGCTGGGGCTGCTCGCTCGCCGGCGTTCGCGAGCGATCACGGCCGCCGCGCAAGAGGTGATCGACGGAAAGCTCGACGACCAGTTCCCCATCGACATCTACCAGACGGGCTCGGGAACATCGACCAACACCAACGCCAACGAGGTGATCGCCAACCGCGCCACCGAGATCCTCGGCGGAGAGCGCGGATCCAAGATGGTGCACCCCAACGACCACGTCAACCTGTGCCAGTCGTCCAACGACGTCATCCCGACCGCGATCCAGCTGGCGGCCGGGATGGCGGTCCAGGACGAGCTCATCCCCGCCCTCGAGCGGCTTCGGCGCGCGCTGGAGGTGAAGAGCAAGGAGTTCTGGCCCCTGGTCAAGACCGGCCGCACCCACCTGCAGGACGCGACCCCGATCCGGCTCGGGCAGGAGTTCAGGGGTTATGCCGGCCAGATCGAAGAATCCGTCCGCCGCGCGAAGCTCGCGGTCGACGAGCTGTCGAGAGTCCCCCTCGGGGGCACCGCCGTCGGCACGGGCCTCAACTCGCACCCGCAGTACGCCCGCATCGCCTGCGCGCGGCTCGCCAAGGCGACCAGGCTCCCCGTTCGCGAGACCGCGAACCACTTTCATGCACAGGCGACTCTCGACGCGCTCGTGGCGGCACACGGCGGCCTGCGGACCATCGCCACGAGCCTGTGGAAGATCGGCTCGGACATCCGGCTGATGGGGACGGGGCCGATCGCCGGGCTCGGCGAGCTCAAGCTGCCCGAGACCCAACCGGGCTCGAGCATCATGCCCGGCAAGGTCAACCCGGTCATCATCGAGGCGCTGCTGATGGTGATCGCCAGGGTGTACGGCAACGACGCGACCGTGGTCGTCAGCGGCCAGTCCGGGAGCATCTTCGAGCTGAACGTGATGATGCCAGTGGCGGCCGCAGCCATGCTCGAGTCGATCACGCTGCTCGCGGCGTCGATACGCAACTTTTCGGAGCGGTGCGTCGAAGGCCTCCAGGCCACCGACCGGGGCCCGGAGCTGGTGGAGCGCAGCCCGATGCTCGCCACCGCGCTCAACCCGCTGATCGGATATGACGAGTCGGCGAAGCTGGCCAAGGAGTCGATGCGAACGGGTAAGTCGATCCGGCAGCTGGCCCGCGCTCACGGAGTGGGCGAGGCTGCGCTCAACAAGGTCCTGGACCTCGGCAAGATGACCAAGCCTGGGCTCGAAGGCCCCGGCGGAGGCGGCTGACCCCCGGATCGTCGATGGGAGCGCCACCTGCGGCGCTCCCCAAGCTGCCCCTTAAAGTTGCAAAAGTGAAGCAGCCACGCCCCCTGGTCAAGCTGGAGCGGCGGCCGGAGCTCATCGCTCTCGGCTCGGTGGCGATCGGCGTGTCCCTGGTCGTGGGCAAGCTCGTGGTCGGGCTGCTCACCGGGAGTCTCGGCATCCTGAGCGAGGCTGCGCACTCGTTCCTCGACCTGGCCGCGAGCGCCTTCACGCTGCTCGCGGTCCGCACCTCGCGCAAGCCGGCCGACACGGAGCACCCTTACGGCCACGGTCGCACGGAAAACCTGGCCGCGTTCGCCGAGGGCGTTTTGCTGATCGTCACGGCGATGGGGATCGCGTTCGAAGCCGTAAGGCGTCTGCTGTCCGGAGGTGCGGAGGTCAACCCGGCCGGCTATGCGTTCGTGCTGCTCATCGCGACCCTCGTGATCGAAGCGGGCCGAGCCGGCATCCTGCGCCGAGTGGGCCGGCTGGCCGACAGCGAGGCGTTGCTGGCGGACGCGACCAACCGCCTCTCCGACGTCCTGGCGACCGTCGGGGTGCTGGCCGGGCTGGTTGGTGTACGCATGGGGTTCGCCTGGGCCGACTCGCTGGCCGCCCTCTTGGTGGCCGCGATCATCGCGCGCGCCGCTGTGATGCTCGTGTGGCATTCGGGCGACATCCTCATCGACCGCGCGCCGGCCGGTGCCGAGGAAGAGCTCCGGGAGGCGATCCGGGACGTGAGCGGGGTGCGCGAGGTCCGCTCCGTGCGGGTGCGCCGCTCGGGACCCAACCTCATCGGAGACGCCAGCGTCGCCACAGGTCGAATGCTGTCGTTGGAGGCCGCCGGGACGCTGGTCGAAGACGTCAAGGCCAGGGCCCGCTCGATCCTGCCGACCCTTGATCTTTCCGTGCTCGTCGAAGGGCAGGAACAGCAGACCGACCTGGTCGAACGCATCCATGCCGCGGCCGCGCGCAACGGCGGCGTCCGCGACCTGCACAACGTGACCGTGGAACGCGAGGCGGACGGTTCGCTTCATCTGACGATGCACGCGAAGATGCCCGGCGACATGAGCCTGGCCAGGGCGTCGCGCGCCAGCAGCGCACTGGAGCGGGCGCTGCGAACGGAGCTGCCGGATGCGACGCGGGTCGACATCCACCTCGAACCGATGGAGCCCACCGTGGTGAGAGGCGAGGACGTGACGGCTCGCCGCGCTCAGCTCGCCGCCCGGATGCGCGAAGTGGTCGCTTCGCACCCAGAGGTTCACCGTTGTGTCGACGTCGAGCTGAGCGACCGCCACCAGAGGATCCACGCCCACGTGGTCGCCGAGGTCGCCGGCGACATCAGCCTCGAGGACGCTCACCGGATTGAGACCGAGCTGGAAGAACAGATCCGCCGCGCTCTACCCGAGGTGCACGAGGTCGTGGCGCGCGCGACGGCATGAGGCCCGGCCGGCCAGACGACCTGCAGACGCTCTTGGAGCTATGGGCGGCCGACGTCCGGGCCGGGCGGCGGGACAGCGTTCCGCGCGAGTCGCACCTTCGGGCCATGCTCGGGAGGATCGACTGGGATGCGCGATCACGCGTCGTCGACGGCACGCACGGCCTCGCCGCGGCCGTGGTCGTCACCAGCCGCACGACTCCCGGTGGGGTGGTCGCTTACGTCGATGCGGCCGGGCCGCCGGAGGTCGCGCTCGAGCTCACCGAGTGGGCGCTGGCCCTGTCGCGGGCCGCCGGCGCGGCAGCCGCCGAGGTCATGTCCGCGCGCGGACATGGCGACGGGCTTCGAGCGCTGGGAATGGAGATGGTGCGGCCGTGGTGGCGGATGGACCGCACCCTGGCCGGTCAGACCCCGGCGGCCCGGGCGGTGCCGGGCTACGAGCTGATCGACGGATCGACGGTCAAGCCAGGCTGGTGGGAGGAAATGCACAACCGATCGTTCGCGGACCACTGGCGATTCTCGCCGCGAATCGAAGCAGAGCTGATCGCCGAGAAGGTACCGGCACTCTGCCTGATGGCGGTGACCGAGGAGGGCGGCCTGCCGGCGGCGGTGGCGATGGGCCAGGTCGAGACGTACCAGGACGATCCACGCCCACAGCCTGTCGGCCTGGTCAGCTCGGTGGGGACCGTCCCAGAGCATCGGCGTCGCGGGCTGGCCGGCTGGTTGGTCGCCGAGGTCCTTGGCCGCCTCCGCGATGCCGGCGCCCGCCATGCATCCCTTTACGTGGACGGCTGGAACCAGACCCGCGCATACGACGCCTACTACAAGCTGGGTTTTGAGTTGGCATTTCAGGCGGAGGTCTGGGAAGCTACCTTCCCGTGAGCCCCAGGCCTCGCGCCGCGATCGCCTTAGCCCTGCTCCTGGGCACGGTGTTGGCGGCCTGCGGCACGCCCCGGATGACCGCCTCGCCCGCGTTGGCCACGGCCAGCCCCCAGGCACCGCCTCCGACCCTCGCAGAGGCGATCCAGCGTTCGGCCGACCTCGGGCCGGCCCGATCGGACACCACGGTCTACCTCAGCTTCGGCCTCAGGACCCGCCAGCCCGCCAAGCTCGCGGCGCTGATCGCCTCCGGACGCACGATCTCGCCCGCCACGTACAGCGCCGAGTTTGGCCCTGACCCCGTGGCCGTCGCAGAAGCGGTGTCGACGCTCGAGGCCGCGGGCTTTCGCGCCACCTGGCAGCCTGGATCGGGCCTGATCGGGGCGGACGGTCCCGCGCCCGAGGCCGCATCGCTGCTCGACGTGGGCATCGAGAGCTATCGCCTCGGGGATGGGACGACCTTCTACGCCTCGGTCGACCAGCCCAGGCTTCCCCCGCCCCTGTCTGCCGTCGCGAGCAGCGTCAGCGGCCTCGACGACTACCGGCGCACCCGCAGCTTCGCGGTCCGGCCGGGAGGTCTGACGCCCTCGGACGTGCTCGCCTTCTACAACCTGAAGCCCCTGCGCGACGCCGGCCTGGACGGCGCCGGCCAGACGATCCTGCTGCCGGAGATCGACGACCTCCCGGACCTCGGCGATCTGGACAAGTTCGCCACCAAGTACGGGCTGCCGCCTTTCGAGCCCCTGCTGACCGTGAGGCGCGACCCGAGCTGGGGCAGCCCCGAGAAGCCGCAGGGCGAGACCGTCCTCGACCTCGAGATCATCCACGAGATCGCGCCCGCGGCCAAGCTGGTGATCTACCTGTCCGCCCCCGACTTCGGGCACGGTGACCGCGCGTTCGACCAGATGGTCACCGATCACCTGGGCTCGATCATCTCCGAGAGCCTGGGCGCCTGCGAGCCGGACACCCCCAGCGGCCATCGCAACACGTACGCGACCATCGAGGACCGGGCAGTCGCGCTCGGCATGTCCCACTTCGTGGCCACGGGGGACAACGGCGCGTTCACCTGCGGCCAGGACCAGGACCCGGCGGCCAGCTTCCCCTCCACCCTGCCGACCGTGACCGCGGTGGGCGGTACCAGCATCTTCGAGTCGAACCAGGGCGTCTACTTCAAGGAGATGGCCTGGGGTAGCCCGCTCGACCAGAGCGGCACCGGTGGCGGAGCGAGCCGGTTCTATCCCGCACCCGACTATCAGAAGAACGAGACACAGACTGGCGGCCACGGCATGAGACAGGTCCCAGACGTCGCCGCCGACGCCGACCCGGCGACCGGCTTCCACATCGTATTCGGAGGTCGCGAAGGACAGGCCGGTGGGACGTCCGCCGCCACGCCGTTGTGGGCTGCGACCGTGGCGCTGATCAACCAGGACCTCAAGAAGAAAGGCCTTCGCGAGGTCGGCTTTGCCAACCCCGGCATCTACTGGATGGGCGAGAACGAGTCGAAGTTCTCGGCCAGGCCGTTTCACGACGTCACGGCCGGCAACAACCTTGGCTACGACGCCGGGCCAGGGTGGGATTTCGCGACCGGTTGGGGCAGCATGGACGGCGCCGCGCTGGACGCCGCGTGGGCCCTCTACATCAAGAGCGGGGGCGCTTGATGGAAGGCGGAGCAGACCGCCGGCAGAGCCCCGGGCGCCGCGGGGGTGAAAGCGGGGCGCGCCCGCTCGAGGGGCCGCCGCTCGTCACTTGCCCGCACTGCGGGTCGACGGTGCCGTCGGGAGATTTCTGCGGGCATTGCGGCGCCCACCTCACGTCCGGAAGCACGACCCGGACGCATGCGTTCGCTGCGGTTCCCTCGCAACCGGTCGCACACATCTCGATCGTGACCACCCTGTTCCCTCACCTGCCTCACCGGCGTGGCAGGCCGTTTCGCGTGGCGCTGGTCGCCGGTGGAGCGGCCGTGGTCGTGCTGGCGATGCTGCACCTCTTCGCACCGGCGACGGTCGCGGCCGTGTTCGTGATTCCGCTGCTCTACCTCATATATCTCTACGAGGTCGAGGTCTACGAGAGCGAGCCGTGGCTCGTGATCGGGGCGACCATGGTCGCGGGCGCGATCCTCGGCTACGCGTTCACGACGCTGGCCGGCCAGGCGCTGGTCCGTTCCAACCTCACCGCGGACCGCGACACCGCCTTCGTGATGTCGGGATTGACGATCCCCATCGTCGCGCAGGCCCTGATGCTGGCCGGCCCTCTTTTCCTTTACGCGTTCCGTGCCCGCTTCCGCGAGCCGCTCGACGGCCTGACCTTCGGCGCAGCGTCGGCCCTCGGGTTCACGGTCGCCAGCTCGCTGACGGCATTCTGGCCGTTGATCGACGGTCCGCTGGTGAGCAAGGGCGCGCCCCTGGACTGGGCGGTCCGCCTGACCCGCGCCGGGCTGCTCGTGTCGCTCGTCAATGCGAGCACGACGGCCCTGGTCACTGCAGCCATCTGGCTGCACCGTTATGACCGGCGTCGCGCCAATCGCGAATGGCAATCGAGCATCCTGGCCGCGTTGCTCGTGGCCTTCGGCGTCCAGATCGCCCTGGGCATGATCGACTTCGCGGTGCAGGACCTGGTCACCGACTTCGCGATTCTCGGCCTGGCCACGGTTGCGCTATTGCTGTACGTGCGGCTGGTCATCCACCAGGCGCTCCTCGTCGAAGGCGCCGAACATGAGATCGGCCCCGATGGGGAATGCCCGGAATGCCATCGCATCGTTCCGTTGATGGCGTTCTGCCCTGCCTGCGGCGCCGCGCGCGCGGCGGCCTCGAAGCAGGGCCGGCTGCCGGCCGGGGCGCAGCCCTGATGGCGATTGCGCTGAGGTTCTGCGGGCATTGCGGGGCCCAGGTCGCACCCGGCGCCCCCTTCTGCGGTCGGTGCGGCGCCCCGGTGGCGGCCCAGGGGCCGCCCCAGCCCGTCTACCGCTACCCGGCCGCTGGACCGACGACCTATCCCACGGCCCGCCAGTTCAAGCTCTCCCAGGCGACCATCGCAGGGGGACTGTTGGGACTCCTCGCGCTCGTCACCGTAGTGGTGAGCGCATTCGCCGTCTCGCACTTTGCCGGTGGGTCGCACTCCGCCTGCACCGTCAACTGCGCGCCGAAGTTCGTCACGCCTCTCCCGGAGGCGGCCGCCTACCGCAGCTCGGCCTTCAATTTCCAGGTCAACTACAACTCGCAGTGGACGGTGCGGGCACAAGACGCCAACGGGGTCACCCTCGGCACCAGGATCGGCTCGGTCGAGGTCGTCGGGACCAGGGGCAGCACCGCTGCCGAGGCGCTGCAATCCACGGTTTCGGCGCTACCGACCGGGACCTGGCAGGACGTGACGCTGGTGTCCAACCTGAAAGGCGCCCACCTGGGAGACCAGGACGGGGTGGGAGCGGTCTACTCGGCCAACTTCATCGGCGCCAGCTCGGCCGCGGTCAACGTCAGGTTCGCCGTCATCGCCGCCACCCGCAACGGGGTGACGGTGATCATGTTCGCGGTCAACCCAGCCGACCCCAAGAGCTCGCCCAGCGGAATGCCGGAAGGCGCGGAGTTCGACTATCTGACCACCGAGTTCGCCTGGTCCTGAGCGTCGGCTGCCTTCGACCTGATGAGCTCCCAGGTCTCGCGCACGTCCTCGAGCGTGGTTCTCAGGTTGCCGATCGCGATGCGAAGGGCATGGACGCCGCGCACCTCGGTGTGTGAGATGAGCGCCCGGCCCGACCGGTTGACCTCGTCGTGGATGCGCTCATTGTCCTCATCGCTGGACCGGCGCCGGAAAACCACCGTCGAGAACGTGGTCGGGGCCAGCACCTCGTAGTCGGGATCCGCTTCGATCCAGCCGCGCAGCTGCTGCGCCATGTCGATGTGCGCGGCGATGCGTTGGCGAGCTCCATCGATGCCGAATGCGCGGAGCACGAACCACAGCTTCAGGCCGCGGAACCGCCTGCCGAGCGACGCGCCGTAGTCCATGAGGTTGCGGACGCAGGGCGCCTCGTCGGTCTTGAGGTATGCGGGTGTCAGGCTGAACGCCCGCTTGAGCAGGTGCTCGTGCCTGCAGTAGAGGACGCTGCAGTCGATCGGAGTGAACAGCCATTTGTGCGGATTGACGACCAGCGAGTCGGCCGAGTCGCAACCCGAGAGCACCCATCGATGGCTCTCCAGCACCGCGGCCGCGCCGCCGTATGCGGCGTCGACGTGGAGCCAGAGCTTCTCCTCGGCGCAGACGCCGGCGATCGCCGGCACCGGGTCGACCGCAGTCACCGAGGTGGTGCCGACGGTCGCCACCACCGCGAACGGATGGTAGCCCGCCTTGCGATCGCGCCGGATGGCCTTCTGCAGCGCATCGACGTCCATCCGGAAGACGCCGTCGGTGGGGATCTTGACCACGTTGTCCTGGCCCACGCCGAGCACGATCCCAGCCTTCTCCACCGACGAATGCGCTTCCTCCGAGATGTACATCCGCAGCCTCTGACGCGACATGCCGTGCTTGCGAATCTCCAGGTGCGGGATCGCCTCGCGCGCGGCGGCCAGCGCATAGAGGGTGCTCGAAGAAGCGGTGTCGTTGATCACGCCCGAGAAGTCCTTGGAAAGCCCGATCGCCTGGCGGAGCCAATCGCACGCGACCTCCTCCAGCTCGGTGGCGGCCGGCGACGTTCGCCAGAGCATCGCGTTGACGTTCAGCGCGGCGATCAGGAGCTCGGCGAGAATCCCAGGCGTCGAGCCGGTGATGCCGAAGTACCCGAAGAATCGAGGATGGTTCCAGTGCGTGATGCCGGGCAGGATGAGGCGCTCGAAGTCCTCGAAGATCGCTTCCAACCTTTCGCCCTGCTCGGGCGGCACCGACGGCAGGGAACGCCGGATGTCTCCGGGCGCCACCGCAGGCACCACCGGCCGCTCGCGAATCGTGTCCAGGTAGTCGCCGACCCATTCGACCGCCCGGTGGGCGGCGGCGCGGAACTCCTCGGTTCCGATGTCGCCGAGCGGCTCACCGGTCATCTCGAAGTCCATCACGCTTCTTTCGCCTCGGGGATGTCGAACGATATGTCGTAGACACCTCCCGAAAGACGAGCCTGGTGAATCCAGCCCAGCTTTCGCAAGAGCCCGAGCATCTGCTGGTTCTCGGGGAGGACGATCAGGGAGAAGCTCTTGATGCCGTGCTCGCGCGCGACGTGGGCGAGGATCGCGAGCAGCGCGCCGCCCAGTCCGCGCCTCTGGAACTCGTCGATCACCGCCAGCGCGACCTCGGCGATATCCGTTCCCGCGGCGCGGTCGTAGCGCGCGACGCCCACGATCCTCTCCTTGGTCCCGGGGCGGTGCGTGGTGGCGACCAGCGCGAAGCGGTCTTTGTAATCCACGACTGCGAGCCGGTGCGCCATCGCCTCGGACAGTCGTTTGATGGGCGAGAAGAACCTGAAGTAGACGGTGCGCTCGGACATCGCCGCGACGGCCTCGTGAAGCAGCGGCTCATCATCGGGGACGATCGGCCGCATGTGAATCCTGGTGCCTTCGCGCAACTCGATGGTTCGGGGCTCGAAGTTGGGCGACGGCACGCGTACAAGGTAACCTCCGCGATTGATGAGTGCCTCGATGCGCTGGCGCAACCTCGGCGCCGCCGCAGCCGCAGGCGCGGCGTTGCTGTTTGCGCTTTTTGACATCTACCAGTGGCTGGCCGCCTACTCCTCCGACCATTTCCACAACGACCTCGCCTTCTATTACGCCGGGGCGCTCATCGGGCTCGCCCACGGTTGGTCGTCGATCTACGACCTGCACCTGCAGCAGCTCGAGCTGAATGCCATGGGATCGGGGATCACGATCGCGCAGCTCGCGCGCTTCATCAGCCCGCCGCCCGTGGCCTGGCTCGCCACCCCGCTCACCGCGCTGCCGTTTCCCATCGCCTACTGGGCCTGGAGCGCCCTGCTGCTCGCCGCGCTCGTGCTCACCTGGCGCCTGGCCGCGCCAGGCTCCGGACGGCTGCGCCTGGTGCACCTGGCCGCGGCCGTGGGCTGGCTGCCCGTGGTCTACGGCCTGCAGCTGGGGCAACCCGGGATGTTCGTCGCCCTCGGCGTGGCCGCCTGCTATGCGCTGCTTCGCGCCGGTCACCCCGGGTGGGCCGGTGTCGCCCTGGCTCCCCTTGCGCTCAAGCCGCAGCTCGCGTTCCTGGTCCCGGTGGCCCTGCTGGCGGCGCGCCGGGATAGGGCGTTCCTGGCGAGCGTGCTGGCTGTCGGTTTGCTCGCCGCGGTATCGGCGGCCGCCCTCGGGGTCGGAGGAATCGCCACCTACCAGTCCAGGCTCGCCTTCGCCGCCGGAGTGCCGGTCAACCGCGCTCTCACCCTCGCGCCGTGGTTGGGCGATCTCACCTTGACTCGGCTCGTGCAGGCGGCCATCGCCGTGTGGGCGCTCGCACTCGTCTACCTGATGCGACGCCGCGGGCCGGAGTGGACCTTCGTCCCGGTCCTGGTGGGCGGATTGCTGGCGAGCCCATACCTGCACCTCGACGATTTCGCGATGCTCGGCCTCGCCGGCTGGCTCTACCTGCGCACGCAGGGCGCTTCCTGGACCTGGGCCTATGCCCTGGCCGTCGTCATCACAGTCGAAGGGGAGCCCTTGTGGGGACCTCTCCCCGTCATCTTCACCGAGCTAGCAAGCCTGGCGCTGATCTCGGTGATCGCTTTGAGACCGGCGTCTCGCGTCGACATGGCCGGCGAGGGTGCGCCGTAGCGAGCCTACGGGCCCTTGGTCGAGCCGGCTTCTTCGTCCTTGACGCTGCCATCACCGTGGCGTCCCGCGCCAGCGACGAAACGCCTCGCACCCGCCTGCGACTCGCCCAAGGAGATCACGACGGCGGCGCCCTCGTACTCCTCCCTCGTCGCCTCGTCCAGGTTGAGGCCCCACTGGTTGAGCACGCTGCGACGGTCGACCCTAAGCGCCGCCTGAGGGAAACTCGCGATCTCGTGGGCCAGGTGCACGGCGGCGGCCAGAGCCGCCCCCGGCTCGGCGAGCCGTTCCACCAGGCCGATGCGAAAGGCCTCTTCGGCGTCGACCGCACGGCCGGTCAGGATGAGGTCGAGCGCGCGGCCCTGCCCGATCAAGCGGGGCAGCCGGACCGTGCCAAGGTCGGCGAGCGGCACGCCGAAGCGCCGGTTGAAAACGCCCAGCGTCGCATCGCGGGCCGCGACGCGGAGATCGCACCACAATGCCAGCTCGAGGCCGCCGGCTACCGCGTAGCCCTCGACCGCGGCGATCACGGGCTTGTCCAGGTTCATGCGTGTCGGTCCCATGGGGCCGTCCCCGGCGGGGTCGATCGCGTTCCCCGATCCCTTCGCCAGCGCCTTCAGGTCAAACCCGGCGCAGAAATTTCCGCCTGCGCCGGTCAGCACCGCGACCGAGAGCTTTCCGTCGGAGTCGAACCGGTAGAAAGCCCCGGCGAGCGCCACCGCCGTTCCCACGTCTACCGCGTTGCGAGCGCTGGGGCGGTCGATGGTGACAATGACCACGGGCCCTTCGACCTCGTACCTGACAGTCACCTTCCCAGGCCTCTCTATTCCGCGTCCATGAACGGGTACCGGTGGTCCGTCGGCGGCGCGTAGGTTTCCTTGATCACGCGGGGGCTGACCCAGCGAATGAGGTTGAGGATGGACCCGGCCTTGTCGTTGGTCCCTGACGCGCGGGCGCCCCCAAACGGCTGCATGCCCACCAGCGCGCCGGTCGGCTTGTCGTTGATGTAAAAGTTGCCGGCCGCGTTGACCAGGGTCTCGGAAGCCTGGCGGATCGCCCGGCGCTCACGCGCAAAGATCGCGCCCGTGAGGCCGTATGGGCTCGTGCGGTCGCACAGCTCGAGGGTCTCTTCGAACTTGGCGTCGGGGTAGGGGTAGACGGTGAGGATCGGGCCGAAGAGCTCTTCGCGCAGCAGCTTGAAATCGGGGTCGTTGGTCTCGATGACCGTCGGCCGGACAAACCAGCCGATCCTGTCGTCTCCCTTGCCGCCGGCGACGACCTTCGCGCCTTCGGCCTTCTTCGCATAGTCGATCGCCTTCATGTGGTTCGCGTACGCCTTGCCGTCGATCACCGCGCCCATGAAGTTGCGGAAGTCGGACACGTCGCCTTGCGAGATGGCGTCGACCTGGTCGGCAAGGTCGGCTTTCATCGCCTTCCAGATGGAATGGGGGATGTACGCGCGCGACGCAGCCGAGCATTTCTGGCCCTGGTACTCGAATGCGCCGCGCACCAGCGCGGTGCGCAGGGCATCCGGGTCGGCCGACTTGTGCGCCACGATGAAATCCTTGCCGCCGGTCTCGCCCACCAGTCGCGGATACGTGCGGTAGCGATCGACGTTCTGCCCCACCTCGCGCCACATGCCGTGGAACACCTCGGTCGAGCCTGTGAAGTGGATGCCGGCCAGGTCGGGACGGTTGAGCACGCGCTCGGAGATCTGCGACGCGCTGCCGCTGACCAGGTTGATCACGCCCGGCGGCATGCCCGCCTCGAGCAGGATCTCCATCAGGAAATGGCAGACCAGGAGGGTCTGGGTGGCGGGCTTGAACACGACCGTGTTGCCCATGAGCATCGGCGCGGTGGGCAGGTTGCCCGCGATGGACGTGAAGTTGAAAGGGCTGACCGCGAAGACGAAGCCTTCGAGCGGCCTGTACTCGAGGCGGTTCCAAGCGGTCGCGTCGTTGTACGGCTGCTGGCGCAGGAGCTGGTCACCGAAGTACGCGTTGTACCTCCAGAAGTCCACCGTCTCGCAGGCCGCGTCGATCTCGGCCTGGTGCACCGTCTTCGACTGGCCGAGCATGGTCGCGGCGTTGATCGTGTCGCGCCAGGGACCGGCCAGTAACGAGGCCGCACGGAGCATGACGGCGGCTCGCTCGGCATATGACGTGGCAGCCCACATCCTGCGCGCGGCGAGCGCGGCTTCGATGGCGTCGTCCACGTCCTTGGCCGCGCCTACCGCGTACTCCGCGATGGTCAGCTCGTGACGGTGAGGCGAGCGCAGATCGCCGCGAGAACCGCCCCAGCGCTTCTCAGCTCCGATCTGCATCGGCACCTCTGTCCTCGCGTCGGTGAGCTCGGCAAGGCGCGACTTGAGGCTGATCCGGTGAACATCGCCGGGGGCATAGGTGCGCACCGGCTCGTTGGTCGGTTTGGGAACTTCGAAATGTCCGTCGGCGGTCATGTGGCCTCCTGCCCTGGGTTGCGTCCGGCGCCTCAATGGATGATCGCGCATCCGCGCAGGCGACGTAACCCGAGGCCGTATCCCGTGAGATGGTCCTGCGGTACTCGTCCGCTTCCGGCACGGCGGCGTCGGAGCGAGTTCGCCAGACGGTCGCCCTCCTGCGCCGGCGCGGGTATGCCCTGAGCCCCCGCCGCCTGGGCGAGCTCTGCGTGGGCGGACCCATGGCCGAGACCGAGGTGCGCTGGGCTGTGGCGGCCGCAGAAGGCCTGGCCCTGGCCGGCAACCTGGTGGTCGATCGTTCGGATGTGGACCGAGCGCCTGACATCAGCCGGCGGTCCGTGTCTCACGTCACCGACGCCGGTGAATACCTCGAGATGACCGTCGCCTTCATCCGCCGGCTGGTCGTGGTCGCTCCATTCATCCAGAGCGTGTCGATCGCCGGCTCTCTCGCCAGCGGCGGCTTCCGCGCCTCGGACGACGTCGACCTCAACCTGATCGTCGACGACGGCCACCGCCACCTCGCTTACGTGGCAGTCAACGCGCTCGGGCTTTTGCACGCCGTGCGCCACCGCGACAAACCGGTCGACCACCTCACGAGAAGGCCGGTCGCGCCCCGTCTCATGACCGCCAACCTCATCCTCGAAAGGGCGCAGTGCTTGCCGCTGTGGAGGCAAGACGAGGACATGGCTTTCGAGCTTATGGTCGCGGAGCCCGTCTTCGGCATCGACGCGCTGATCGAGGTGATCGATGCCAACGAGCCGCTGCTCGACCACTTCCCGCAGCTGGCGGACAGGTCAGCGCCGCTGCTCATCGACCATCCCGCCCGGCGCCTTCCCGCCGCGCTGTTCCCACGCGTCCTCGACGGGGCGGCCAGAGCTCTCGGCGAGGGCGCGTGGAACTACATGCAGTGGACGCGCCGCCATAGTCCCGAGGCGCTGGCGCGAGTCGCATACGTGCGCTCGACGATGCGCCCCTACACGCTGTTCGACAATCCGGGCAGCGGTTGATCTTCGCCGCCGGCGCCGGCGTCGTGGTCGTGACCAGCGTGCTGCTTTTCCTCTTTGGCGTGAACCTGCTCTTCCTGACCTGGCGGGCGGCCAGGCTGCGCCCGGCGCGCAGGCCGGCGATGCCGCGCGGTGGGGAACCCCTCGTCTGCGTCCAGGTGCCGATCTACAACGAGCGTTATGTCGCGGAACGGGTGATCGATGCGGTCTGCGACCTGGAGTGGCCGCAGGGCCGCCTGCAGGTACAGCTCCTCGACGACTCCGACGACGACACCACCGACATCGTGGGCCGGATCGCCCAGCGCCGCCGCGCGACGGGGTTGCGCATCGACCACGTGCGGCGCGGCACTCGATCAGGCTTCAAAGCCGGGGCGCTTGCCTACGGCCTGACCGTCACCGACGCGCCGTTCATCGCGATCTTCGACGCCGACTTCGTCCCGCCGGCGGACTTCTTGCGGCGGATCATGGGCGTCTTCGACGACTCCGGCGTGGCCTTCGCGCAGGCGCGCTGGGGGCACCTGGACGAGGGCTACTCGTGGTTCACGCGGCTGCAGGCCCTGGCGATCGATTTCCATTTCCTGGTCGAGCAGTCCGTGAGGTCGGCGAGCGGCTACTTCACCAACTTCACCGGGACGGCCGGCGTCTGGCGCCGCGCTGCCATCGACGATGCGGGCGGCTGGAGCGATGCGACCCTGACCGAGGACCTCGATCTCAGCTACCGCGCGCAACTGCGTGGGTGGAAGGCCGCGTACCTGGAGGACCTGGTGGTGCCGGAGGAGCTCCCGGTGTCGATCGACGCGTACCGCCGTCAGCAGTCTCGGTGGGCCACCGGCAGCTTTCAGTCCGCCTTCACTCTGATCGGACCCGTGCTTCTCAGCCACAACCGAGCCGCCGTGAAGGTGCAGGCCACCGCCCACCTCCTGGCGTACGGGGTCGGGCCTGTGATGCTCGTGCAGCTCGCGTGCTACCCGGTGCTGCTGGCCGCATTCGCCCTCCACGGGCTGCGGCTCCCGTGGTACCTCGTGGAGGCGTCGGTGGCGGCGATCTTCGTGGGCATCTCGCCGTGGATCGGTTTCATGGTTGCGCAGACCCGGCGTGGACGCCGGTGGTGGTCCGGCTTCCCGTCCTTTCTATGCCAGGTGGTCGGCGCCGGCATGTCCGTCAACACGATGATCTCGCTCTTCGGCGCCACGCGGCGCGGCGGCGCCTTCGTGCGGACGCCCAAGTACAGCATCGTGGAGCGCGGACAGGAATGGCGGGACCAGGCTTACGTGCGAGTCGGGGACCCACGCGCGATCGTCGAGTCGGCATTCGGCCTGGCTGCGTTGTCCATGGTGCCCGTCGCCATCGCGTTGAGCGAGCCTCTTCTTGCCCTTTATGCCGGGATGTTCGCGCTCGGCTTTTTGACCGTCGCGGCGTTGAGCGCGGCGGACCTCTTCCACGTGCTCACCCTGCGCAGCCTCGGACGGCGCGCCATGAAGCGATTGCAGGCGATCGCGCCTGCGCTGGCGCTGGCCGCGCTGGCGGGGAGCCTCCTACTGGTCGCGGCGCAGATGCCCGAGCCCTTCGAGGACGGGTACGCGCACTGGCTGATCGCAGCCAACCTCGCGGCCACGGGCCATCTGCACGACCCGATCTTCGGCATGGAGGACACCTGGCTCCCCGGCTATCACGTCCTGGCGGCGCTGATGCTGCGCGTCTTCGGCCTGTGGCAGCTCGGCGCTCTGAAGGCCATGGGCGCCATGCTCGGCCTCGCGACTGTCGCCTGCGTATATTCGCTGGCGCCCAACGTGCGGCAGGGCCGCATCGCGGCGGTGATGCTGCTGCTCAACCCGGTCTTTCTCTTCACCTCAGGCTCTGCGGTGGTCGAGCCGCTGCTGACCTCGCTGCTCACAGGAGCCGGGCTCGCCGCAGCGCGGGGCAGGATGAAGGTCGCGGTCGCGCTGGCGACTGCGGCATGCCTGACCTCGACCAAGGCATGGATCTGGGTCGGGGCGGCCGCAGCCTTCGCCCTGGTCGCGGTGCTGCGGTCGCGCGGGCCGGTGCGCAGACGCATTCCGGCGCTTCCAGGCCCCGCTAGCTCACGGGGCGCCCTCAGAGTTCGTGGGACTTTCGCGTGGGCTGTCCCGGCGGTCGCGCTGCTGGTCTTCCTGCAGCTGGGGTTCGCACCCGCCTCCCACTCCGTCGCCCGCGGGTCGCTCGAGCTGGTCTCCGCGACCGGCCGAGGCAGCGTGGCGGCCGGCGCGCTGGCGCGCCTCCTCGAACTCGTGGGGACGTACGGCCTCGCGGCGCTTCCGCTCTTCGCATTCGGCCTGGTCGGCATGGTCATGGTCGTCCGTCAGAAGACGTCGCCACTGGTGCGCTTCGTCTACCTGCCGGCGATCGTGTACCTCGCCGCGGTGTTCGGGCTCGTCGCAGGCGGCGCCTACACGGGCAGCCACCGCTACCTTTACCCCGTTCTGCCCGCCCTGGCCCTGCTGGCCGCGGCGGCGCTGGATCGCCAGGCGGGGGTTGTCCGCGTCCTGGCCGTGGCGGCGGCCGGTCTGCTGGCGGTCGCTTTCATCCCGGTCTTCGCAGGCTTCGCGGCGGAGAACGCCGGCCTGGTCGCGGCCGGAAAGGCCGCCTCCGCGGCGCCCGGCATGCTGGTCACGGATTCCCCTGTGGTGGCCTTCTACAGCGGGAAGGCGCCGAGCCAGATCACCGGGTCGCAATCGCTGCCCCTCGACCGCGCGCAGGCTGTCGAGTGGCTGAGCGTGCACGGCGTGACCGAGCTGGTCGTCGAGGACATCAGCTACTACCGCGCGACCTCGCTGTTCCCCGACCTCGCCGCCGGCCGCGCCACCGCACCTTTCGAATCCCTCGGCCGGCAGAGCCAGTACAACCAAGCCGGCGGCAAGGCCGTCTACGCGTACCGGTTCGGCGCCGCCCTGGCGATGCAGTCGATCTTCCCAGGCGTCGACGCGTCCCTCGCGGCGCCGCCGGCCGAAGGCAAGACCGCGCCCCTGGCCAAGGGGATGACTCTTCGTGTCGGGAACCAAGCAGTGGCTGGAGAAGGCATGGGCTTCGGCGTGCCGATAGTCCATTACGCCGACGGCTGGGTTTACTCGCGCACCAGCGCGACCGTCGATGCGTCCACCGCAAGCCAGGCGACCTGGGCCCGCACGTTCGAGCTCGATGAGATCGGCGGCGACGCGGCGCACCGCTACCAGTTCGCGCCGATCGCCTCACGCGGTGAGATCGAGGTCACCTACACCGTGGACGCCACCGGCATCTCGATCCAGGTCAGGCCGCTCTGGTTGGCGCCGGGGTTCTCGGAGGTCGGCATCCTCAACGAGGAATCAGCCGCGTTTGACGACTTCGCGGCCGCCGGTCAACGCACCCTGGTCGGGCCGGCCTTCGGCAGCTGGGTGCCGGTCAGCGGGCCATGGGCCCGCCTGCAGTCGAAGGACCTCGGCGTGCAGTGGTCCTTGCCCCCCATCTCCGGCGCGGCGCTTTACGGGGGACGTGAGCTGGTGACGCCGGGCTTCGACTGGGCTGGCCTCGACTACATCTTCCCCGCGAGCTTCGCCGGCGCGAGCTACCACGTCAGCGTCAAGGAGGCGACATGACGCAGGAGCGCGTTGACGTCGTGCTGGTCTATCCGCAGCGCGCGCCCGAGCATGGACGTCACTGGATCATGCCGTCGCTGGGCCTGATGTACCTCAGCGCCTCGCTTCGCCAGGCGGGCTACTCGGTGCGGCACATCGACCACACGTTCATGGAGCGGCGCGAGGTGCTCGAGCAGATCGAGCGGCTGCGGCCTTCGGTCATCGGCGTCTACTGCATGATCACGATGCAGGACGAGGCGCTGTCACTGGCCGCCCAGGTGCGCGGGAAAGCGCTGACGGTCGTCGGCGGCCCATATCCGTCGGGCGAGCCCGAGACGTTTGTCGACCACTTCGACCTCGTCGCGGTCGGCGAAGGCGAGGAGACGATCGTCTCGATCATGCAGCACCTCGATGATCGCCGCTTCGAGGACATCGCTGGACTTGTCTTCAAGCGAGATGGCGAAATCGTCCGAGGTCAAGCCAGGATGCGCACCAAGGACATGTCGCACCTGCCGCTGCCATATCGCGGCGACGTTCCCAACGAGCAGTACATCAGCTACTGGCGCAAGCACTGGAAGGACGCGACCACGCCGCTCATGTCGACGCGCGGCTGCCCCTTCCGATGCGACTTCTGCCACAAGTCCGTCTTCGGCGACCTTTTCAGCGCGCGCCCGGTCGAGTCGGTGGTGGCCGAGATGCGCGAGATCGCCGAGCTGGGATACGACCACATCTGGATGTCGGACGACCTGTTCACGCTCAACTACAAGCGCACGTTCGAGCTCGCAAAGGCGATCGAGGAAGCGCAACTTCCGCTCACATGGGAGTGCCTGAGCCGCGTCACGCACGTCGACCAGGCACTTTTCGAGCAGATGCAGCGCGCCGGCTGCAAGCGCATCTTCTTCGGCATCGAGTCCGGCGATGAAAACGTGCTCAAAGAGATGAAGAAGGGCATCACGCCCGACCAGGCCCGCGCCGCCGTGGAAGCTTGCGTGGCGGCCGGCATCAAGGCGGCCGGCTTCTTCATGGTCGGCTACCTGGGCGAGACCACCGAGTCGTTGATCAGGAGCATCAACTTCTCCAGCAGCCTTCCTCTCGATTACGTCAGCTACACGATCGCCTACCCGCTGCCGGGCACCGGCTTCTACGAACGTGTTCGGGAGCGCCGGCAGCGGGGCGAGTGGCACAAGGTCCGGCACAACCGGCTTCTTTTCAACACCGACTTCTCCGAGCACAAGCTGCGCGCGGCGATTCTCAAGGGCGCCATCCAGCACCGGTTGAATCGGATGCACATGCGACCCGCAGCCAGAGCTTTCCAGCTCGCCACCGACCCTGTGCTACGCGCGCTGCGGTAGCGGCCGGCGTGGGCGCCGCGGTGGCGCTGGTCGCCTGTGGGGGCGGCACGTCGATGCCCGCGGCGACCCATCCCTACCCCCCGACCGGGATCGTCCTGCTTTCGCTGAAAGACGGCGCTCGCGTGGCGTCGACCGCCATCGGCTCCGACCCGGTGGCCGTGATCGTGTCCGACGACGGGACGACGGCCTATCTTGCCGACAGCTCCCCGGGTGACGTGTACGCGGTGCGCCTGCCAGGCCTGGCGGTGGCCTGGAAGCAACACGTCGGAGGGGCGCCCTTCGGCCTCCTCTTGCAGGGCGGCGATCTCTACGTGAGCCTGTTCGACGGCGCCGCCGTGGACGTGCTGGACCCGGCCACCGGCGCGCGGCTGGGGACCCATCCGCTGCCCCAGGGACCGGCCGAGATGTCGATCGACGCCCACGGGCGCGTGGCCGTCGCCGGGACCCGCGGCAGGGTCGACTGGATGGACGGCACGTGGCTGCCGGCCGGCAACGGCTTCGGGATCGCGCTCGCCGGCGGGGTGCTGTGGACCGCTGATTACGAGCGGGCGGAGCTGGTCCCGGTGCCCGAAGGCCGCCGGATCGGGCTTCCGCTGCCGGTCTTTCCGTTCTGGCTCGCGCCCGGCCCGAACGGCACTCTGTTGATCGCCGCAGAGGGCCCGACCGAGGACACCGATGCCGGCGGCGTGTTTTCCTACGACGCCGTGAGCAACACCTTCGAGACACTGGCCCGCCCGCGCGATCCCGACCAGGTCGTGCAGTCCGGTTCCACGGTGCTGGTCGCGGCCCACGGAGATCGCGATGTGCTGGCCATCGATGGGGCCGGCACCAGCGTGTGGGCGAAGGGCGCTGCCGCCGTCGCGCTGGCGCCCGACCCCGCGGCGGGCCTGCTCGCGGTGATCGTGAACTCCCATGAGTGATGCCTGGCCAAGCCTCCTCCGCGTCGCCACCGGGCTCTACTGGCTCTACTTCGCCAGCCAGAAGTGGCAAGGAGTCGGCTGGATGCGATCGCTCATGGTGACAACGGCGCGGTCGAACCCGATTCCAGGCCTGCACGAGTTCCTGACCTCGGTGGTCGCCCCCAACTGGCTGCCCTTTGCGATCGCCCAGGCCGTGGGCGAAACCGTGGTCGCCGCGCTCCTCATCGTGGGCCTCGCCACGCGCTGGGCCGGCATCCTCGGCCTGCTCCTGGCTGCGAACCTTGCATTGACGGTGGCGTTCGCCCTCAACGACGACGGATTCAGGTGGCTCTACTACCTGGCCGTGCTCGTGAACGCGCAGGTCATCGTCTCGGGCCCCGGTCCATTTGCACTCTCACGGTTCGGATGGGTTCCCGCCTTCCTGCGCTAACCGCGGCGGCGCTCACCGCGCTCCTTTGCGCGTGCGCCGGGCCCACGGCGGCGGCACAGTCGCCGTCACCTTCATTGGAGAACGGATGCCGTACCGGGCCGCCCGAGGGCGGCGTCCACGACCCGGATCGCTTCCAGGTGCTCAATCCCTGCACTCACGCGGCCGGCACGGTGGTCGACGTCGCTCACGAAGACGACGGCGACTACCACGTGTGGTTCACGCCCGACCCTGCGTACGCGTACCTGATGAACTCCGAGAACCACTTCCAGGCGCGGCCCGCAATGCTGGCGGAGATCACCCCTGACTGTGCGCTCAGCAGCCACCCCGCGGACGCCCAGTCCGCAGCCCGCTGTCCGGCCTCCACCCTGCCGATCCCCGTGATCGGTGAGCAGGTCTCGATGAACGGGCCTTGGGTGCTCGACACCGACCACGGCTGGCGCGAGATCCATCCCATCGACTCGATCCAGATAGGCTAGACACATGAGTGTTGACGCCGAAGGCTACGGATTCCCCGAACACCAGCGGACGCTGGCCCGCTTGATGGATGACATTCGCGTGCTGTCGCCCGCGGGCGTCGAGCGCGTGGCCCAGGGTTGGGACCGCCACGTCGGCCTGCGCGGGCAGCAGGCGATGCACGAAGCCGAGAAGGCAGCGGTGCAGGCGATCGAGAAGGCCGATCGAGGACCGGCCTGGGACGAGGTGCGCAAGAATCTCTTTGGTCTCACGGAGTCGGGCGCGGCGCTGGTTTCGTGGAAGGCCGAGCACGGCGACATCGGGCACAAGGCCGAGAACGCCGCTTTCATGGCCGCCCTCGGCCTGGTGGCCGGCAACCTCATCAGCAAGGCACAGGCGGAGACGCTCGTGAGGCCCCTGTCCGAATCACTCCCGTGGCTGCTGCCTGAAGGGTCGCAGCCCCAATAACCCGGGCCCTCCGGGACCTGACTAAGAGGGCGGCTCGGCGAGATCCACCGACAGGTCGGCCAGGGTGGACTCATCGACCGGTCGCCGCCTCTCGATGATCTTCCCCCCCGCCTCGTTGGTTTTCGAGTCGTTCATCGACAGCACCCCCTGGACCAGCCCGTCGCGAATGTAAAACACCGAGAACGACCTCGCCTCGCGATCGCCGCGCCACACCGCCCTGTCGTCTCCCGACGCCTGGCCCCGATATTCGAGGTTGACATCGTACTGGTCCGACCAGAAGTAGGGCAGCTTGGTGTAGGGCGCTGCCTGGCCTGCGGCGACCGACGCCCCGATCCCCCGTCCGTGGCCCTTGCCCACCTCCCAGTGCTCGACCCGGATGGCACGCTGGAGCACGGGGTGGCGATGGAGGGCGATGTCACCGCCCACGTACACGTTCTCGGAGGCACGCAATCCCTCATCCACCGGGACGCCTCCGCCTTCGATCGACAGGCCGAGCGCTTTCGGCAGCTCGAGGTTGGGGTCGATGCCGATACCGACCAGGACCAGATCCACCTCTTCGCTGCGTCCGTCGGAAAGCGTCACCCCGTCGATCCGACCAGCGGCCAGGTGCCACCTCTGCACAGTGGTGCCGGTGCGCACGTCGACCCCTTTCGAGCGGTGGATGGAGGCGTAGATCTCCCCGACATCGTGACCGAGGGCGCGAGACAGCGGGACCGGCGACGCCTCGATCATGAGGACGTCCTTGCCCAGCTGACGCGCCGATGCCGCCGCCTCGGCGCCGATGAACCCGGCGCCGACCAGGAGCATGCGCCGGCTGGAGTCGAGCGCCTGCTTGATCGCCTGGCTGTCCCGCAGGGATCGCAGCGTGAAGACGTTCTCCGCGGCCGGGAGGTCGGGCGGCCGGCGAGGGGTCCCGCCCAGGCCGAGCACGAGTACGTCATAGGCGAGCTCGGATCCATCGGCCAGGGTGAGCCGGCGCTTGGCCGTGGATCCGCCCGTGACTCGCTGACCCAGGCGAAGGTCGATCTTCTGGTTCGCGTACTCGGAGTCTTCGTGAAGAAAGACCTTGGACAGCTCGACCTCACCTCGGAGATACTCCTTGGAGAGATAGGGCCGGTCGTATGGCCGGTCGGCGTCGGCGCTCACGACTACCACCTCGCCGTCAAAGCCACGCTTGCGCAGCGCGAACGCTGCCGCGTCCCCCACGCCTCCGCCGCCTACGATGACCACTCGTCTTGCGGCCACGCGACGTACCTCCTGGAAACCTCTATCGAGTCAGACGGCGTGCTTGCCCGGGCGGTGCATCCAGCCGTGCGGGTCGGGCGCCGCACCGCGCTGGATGTCGACCAGGTGCTGGCGCAAGCGCATCGTCAGTTCCCCCGGCTTGCCGTCGCCCACGGCCCAGGCCCCATGCGATGACTTCACCGCGCCGACCGGGGTGATCACCGCGGCGGTCCCGCAAGCGAAAACCTCCGTGAGAGTTCCGTCCGCGCACCCTGACCGCCATTCGTCGGTGCTGATGCGGCCCTCATCGGTCGCGTAGCCGAGGTCCCGACCCAGCGTGAGCAGCGCGTCCCTGGTGATGCCCGGCAGGAGCGTGCCGGTCAGGGCCGGCGTCATCAGACGGGCCTTCGAGCCCCGGCCGAACACGAAGCACAGGTTCATCCCGCCCATCTCCTCCACCCAGCGGTGCTCGTGCGAGTCGAGCCAGACCACCTGGTCGCAGCCCTGCTCCGCCGCCTGGGCCTGGGCCAAGAGGCCGCCCGCGTAGTTGCCACCGGTCTTGGCCGCGCCGGTGCCGCCGGGCGCCGCGCGGCTGAAGTCCTCGGACAGCCACACGGTGACAGGCTTGACCCCGCTCGGAAAGTAAGAGCCGGAGGGCGAAGCGATCAGGAGGAACGTAACCTCGGTCGCCGGGTGAACCGAGAGGCTGACCTCGCTCGCGAACATGAATGGTCGCAGGTAAAGGCTGTGCTCCGGCTCGGACGGCACCCACTCGCCGTCGACCTCGAGGAGACGCTCGATCGACTCGATGAACGCGCTCTCGGGCAGCTCGGGCAGAGCCAGACGGTGGGCCGATCGCCGGAACCTCGCCGCGTGGGCGTCGGGCCTGAAGATCGCGATCCCGCCGTCCGCCTGGCGAAACGCCTTCAGCCCTTCGAAGACGCCCTGGCCGTAATGGAGGATCGATGTACCGGGGTCGAGCCGCAGCTGTTCGTACGGTTTGAGGATGCCGTCATGCCAGCCTTGCTTCGAATCCCAGGAGGCCTGGACCATGTGCTCGCTGAAGACGCGCCCAAAACCCGGGTCGGCGAGCATGCGCGCTCTCTCGCCGGCGGCCACCCGGCGAGCTGCCACGTGGATCTCGAAACCAAGGCTGGAGGTGTGCGTACTCAAGCTGAGCCAAGCCTACACGCCGCGGCGGGGGCCGTCCTCGAAGGAGACCGGGTCACGAGACCCGGCCTCGCGAGAGGAAGGAAGGGGTTCCTAGGGAGCCAAACGTGCCACGGCGACCGGGACGGTCACCGGAGCCGGCTCGACGGTGGGGATCGCCCCCGCCATCAGCTCAACCTGAGAGGTGAGCGCCCGGAGGGCGAACCTCTTCCTTTTGGGCTGCCCCTTGCGTGTGGGGGCCGGTGTGGCCACCACGGGGTCGAGCAACTGCCGCAACTCGATCTGTAGGAGCCGGTCGAAATCGTTCATCAGTAGTAGAAACGCCTCCCACAAGAGGACTACCCGGCTCGCTCCAAAAAGTTGTGGCAGGACTCGGATGAGCCGGACGGAGGGCTCCGGAAAGGAGCCTACGCCGCGCGCTGGGTGGGCTGAACAGGCGTCCGCTCGAGCGGAAGCGGTGCGACATTTCCCCTCTGCCTGGCCTCCACTAACACTCCACCGTCGCTGAGGTCGTGGGCCAGCTTGACCAGCTTCAACCGGAGCGGTCCCGGTCCGAGCGCCTTCGCCGCCAGGACCACCAGCGGCTTGACGATGACCGAGCTTTTGGTGCTGTAGAGCGTCCTGCGCGCGTGCATGGTGATTAGAGAACGCCGGCTCGTTGCGGAGTATTGGAGCCTCGGCCGCGAAATCGATGACATGACTTCTACCTTTCCTGGAACACGCAGCCGGCCATTCCTCGCCACCCGAGGTGGCGGGGAGTCGCACTGAAGCAGCCAGTGCCAACCCCCGTCGCTTAGACAACGCCGCGACGCGGCCCGGTACCGGTACCGTTAAGAACGCCGGCAGGCCTGGAGTCAACGACCCTGGCGGTAGAATCGGCTTGGGGGAGACGGTAGCCGTGGAGACGGTCAGCCAGCTGGAAGCGGGTTTCTGGGACCTCCTGGAGGCGTTCCAGGTTGTTTCGACGGAGCTTGCCCGCTTCAAGAACGTCGAGGCGGTCGCGGACGGCGCGCTGGGCCTGGCCCTCGAGCTCACCAAGTCCTCGGTCGCTTTCATCGGGCTGGTCGATGACGCGGGCGAGCCAAAGCGGGTCTTCTCGCGGGCGGTCGACCCCGCGGAGGCGCTCCCGCCGGATGAGATCGAAAGGATCGTGGCCGCCACCGCCGTGCCGCCAGCGCAGGCTGGGACCGCCGAAGCGGCCTGGAGTCGGAGCGCCAACCCCGGCGCCCGAGCCTTTCGCTCGTACTGCGGCCAGCCCTTGATGGCCCGCGGCAAGGTGATCGGCATGATGGGCGTGTCGAGCGCCAACGGCTACACGGCCGCGCAGCGGCGGGCGTTTGCCGTGTTTGCCAACCAGGTCGCCGCCGCGCTCGAGATTTCTCAATTCGAGGAGCGCCGGCAGGAGATGATCGATGCCCTGATCAACGTTCGCGCCGAGCTCGATCGAAGCGAGCGGCAGAGGCTGATCAACCAAGAACATGCGCAGAGCGCCGCGCGCGTCGAACGGGCGCACGAGACTGCGGTCGCGGCCCTGATCGAGGTGTCGCTACATGCTCGCAGCGAGCACAGCCTGGCCGATTTCTATCGCCGGCTCACGGCGAGCATTGCCGAGCTCGTCGGCGCGGGCAAGATCCTGTTCTGGCAGCTGAACGGTGAGGGCATGCTGGCGGCGATCCCCGGCGCCTACGGAGTCGACGACGACTTTGTCGAGCGTCTGTACCCGGCCCCCTGCACGCCCGACCGAGACGACCTGCCCAGCCAGGTCGTCTTTCACGACCAGTCGTTCCGCGCCTCACGCAAAGACGAGTCCGGCGAGTTCGGATACGTGCTCGACGCACTCAAGGTCGATGACGCGATCGCCGTGGCGTGGCGCGCGGGGAACCTGAGGTTGGGCCTGGTCGCGGCATACGACTCTCAGCGGCCCGAAGGCTTTTCGCGCGAGGACTGCTGGGTTCTGCAGAAGGTCGGACTCGCCGCGGGCCTCGTCTGGCAGCTGAAATACGCCGACGCGGACCTCAAGAAGACCGTCGAGCGGCTGCAGAAAGTGGACAGCGCGCGACAGCTCCTCTTGAAGAACGTGTCTACGGCAGTCGACAGGACGCGGAGGAAGTTTGCCAGCGAGCTCCACGACGACGCTCTGCAGAAGCTGACGGCGGCGGAGCTGAAGCTGCAGCGTCTGCGTGATCCAAACGGTCAAAATGACGCGATGGTCGGGGAGACTTACGCGCTGCTGACGGAAACTGAAGCCGCCCTGCGGCGGATGCTCTTCGAGGTTCGCCCACCGGCGCTGGAGCTTCCCGGCGGCTTCGAGGAGACCGTCCGCGACCGGATTGGGATGCTGAGGTCACTCACGGGCATCGAGTGCGAGGTCGAGGTCGAGTTGCCTGACGAGCTGAGCTACGAGCTCAAATCGATCGTCTTCCGCCAGGTGGCGGAGGCGCTCACGAACGTCGAGAAGCACGCGGCGGCGACTCACGTCCAGGTTTCCGTGCGGGCGACCAGCGGGGCGGTGCATGGATTGGTGGTCGACAACGGTCGTGGTTTTGTCGTCGCAGAGCGCGACCGCCTGCCCGGCCATCTCGGGCTGCTTGCACTCAACGAGCGCTCCCTGCTCGCGGGCGGCTGGACGAAAATCGAGAGCGAGCCCGGGCTGGGGACCAGGGTCGAATTCTGGATACCGGTCACGTGACAGCGTCGTCGCCGACCCGCGTACTCGTCGTCGAAGATCACCAGGTCGTCGCTGATGGGTTGTCCGCGCTGATCAACGACCAGACCGACATGACCGTCGTGGGCACCGCCGGGTCGGTTTCGGATTCGATCTTGCGCGCCACCGAGCTCCGGCCCGACGTCGTGCTGATGGACTTCCGCCTCGGTGACGGGACGGGCGCCGACGCCGCCACAGCCATCCGCCAGGTGCGCCCGGAGACCAAGCTCATCTTCCTGACCCGAGAGGACGGCGACGCCGCTCGTTTCGCGGCCCTGGAGGCGGGGGCGAGCGCATTCATTCACAAGTCTCGGGCGGCGCAGGAGGTGGTCGAGGCGATCCGCACCGTGGCGGGTGGAGGCTCGCTGTTCACCCCGCGCGCCATCGCCAGCCTGCTGACCAAGCGCCGCGAGGCGGACTCGCAGCTCGAGAGGCTGACGCCGCGAGAGAAGGAGGTGCTGCGGCTGATGGCCGAGGGCACGTCCAGCCGCGACATCGCCGACCAGCTCGGTATCAGCTACACCACGGTGCGCACGCACATCCGCAGCCTCGGCAGCAAGCTCGGAGTTCATTCCAAGCTCGAGGCGATCGTGAAGGCTCGCGAGCTGGCGCTCGTCGAGTAGACGGTGGTGGCCCTCTAGGCTCCGGAGACTTTTCGGCGTCCGGTCCGGCCGAGCAGCTTGATGGCGGGTCGGTCATCCTGGTTCCACCGGCGCACCGTTCTGCGGCGGCGCTTGTCTTCGTACAGATCGATGTCAGCCGACTGGTAGACGCCCTGCCAGTCCTGGCCGGCCCGCCAGGCCGCGATGCCGATGCTGATCTCCACCGGCTCGGGCGACTTCGCGCTGAGCCCTACGTGCTGCACGGCGTTGCGCAGGCGGACCGCGACCTCGCGCGCACGATCCACATCGGTCTCCGGCATCGCGACGGCGAACTCGTCGCCCCCGACGCGCGCGCACACGTCCGAGGCGCGCACCACCCGCTGCAGCTGCTGGCCCACCAGCCTGAGCGCGGCGTCGCCGGCCCGATGCCCCTGCCGGTCGTTGATCCGTTTCAAGTTGTCGAGGTCGATCATCATCACCGACAGACGCCGGTCGTGGCGCTCGGAGAGCGCGACCTCCCGCTCCATCACCCGCTCGAACTGGCGCCGGTTGGCAAGCCCGGTCAGGTGGTCGGTCCGAGCCTCGCTGGCAAACTGGCGAGCCCGATCCAGGGCGATGGCGACCTGGTCTGCGACCGCCGCCATGAACAGCAGGTCGGCGGCGTTGAACACGCGATCGACCATCGTGGCCACCGTCATCATTCCTACGGCTCGACCGCGCACGCGCAGCTGCGCCCGCAGGCCGTTCCACTCTTGCCCGGAAATCCTGTCGACCTGCGATTCCGAGCGTCCCAGCACGGAAGCCGAGGCTTTGACGTTCGGCCCGACCTCGCGCGAGAAGCCGTCCACCTGGTCCAGGTCGAGGCCGACGGTGTGCATGAGCTTGAAGCTGGAGCGCACTCGCAGCCACAGCGCTCCAGTGCTGAGCCGCAAGGCGGCGAGCGCTTCCACGAGCGCGACCTCGGCCGTCTCCGCCACGTCGAGCGATCGCCCCATGGCGGTCACGATGGCGGCGAGGCCATACATCTCGCTCTCTCGCGCGCGGTGCTCCTCATCGAGATGCTCGAGATAACCACGCGCGATCGCCGTCGTCAGTCGCTCGGTAACGTCCTCGAGCCGGCTCTGCGCGAGCGAGAAGATCTCGTCGTGGCGAGGGCTGCCCTGCAGCGGCAGCGAGATCATCTCGATAGTCGTGCGCCGGTAAACCGCAAGCACGTCGAAAAGCGACTCGAGAGGCACGCCCTGCGCTGCTCTAAGCCTTCCAAAATCGCGTGCGCGCTGCTCGCATTGTGCCCAGGGCATCTCGACGTCGGCCCGCAGCGACGCCAGCAGCATCTCGATAAAGCCGGCCGAGGTCGCGACCAGGTCCTCGCCCGTCTGCTCGCTGAGCGTGATCAGCTGCGGCGAGCGCGCCCGCACCACGTCGAGAGTTTTCCGTCCGCTCTCTCTCGTGTCGGCGGCCAGGCCGCTCGCGATCGCGCCCAGCACATCGCCCGAAAAGCCACCGGCGGACGCCACCCCTGGATTCATTCCACAGTGAGAACGTCGCCCTCGCGGTTGACACTTGAATCGCGGCTCTACTGCAAGTGAGTTAGTGAAAATCCGCGCAACCGTACGGCGACCGGGAGGGGGGTCGACGGCCAGAGTATGGGCAGGGTGAGCGAGCTCGCAAGGGTCGCCACCACTACACGGGGGAGATACCAACAAAACATGGCAGAGTCGATCTCCGAGTCAGTCGCCGTCGGCGCCGTAAGCGAGCCTGGCATGGCCTACCAGGCGGGCAACGAAGCAGATTTCGAGCGTCTCTACCAGGCTTCATACGGCAAGATCCTCGGCACGCTGACTGCGATGCTCGGCGATCGGGCCGCCGCTGAAGACTGCGCGCAGGACGCATTCGAGAGGGCTTACAAGAAGTGGCCGACCTGGCAGCCGCTTGCGCCCGCCGAGGCGTGGGTGCACAGGATCGCCATCAATGCCGCCGTTTCGTATCAGCGCAAGATGCGCCTGCGCGAGGTCGGCGAGGTGATCCGCCGCATCGGCCGGCCAGGGCTCGCGCCCGACCCACAGGAGCTGGCGGAGCACCGCGATCTCGCGGCGGCGCTCGCCAAGTTGCCGCCCAAGCAGGCGGCCGCGATCGTCCTTCGCCACTACCACGGCTACACCAACCGCGCGATCGCCCAGGCGCTGGGCATCCCCGAGCGCACCGTGGCTTCCCGGCTCGCGGTGGCCAAGGAGCGGCTACGCGTCATGCTCAAGAGCTCCTACGGTCCCGAGGCGGGGATCGAGGAGCCGGTCGCCGAGCCGAGGCTCGTGCCCGCGACCGAGTAGCTCCATTCCGGCGATTCGTCCCTGAGAGGGGGTCCCTTCAAGGCTGGGGGCTCCCTCTCATTGCGTCTGGGGGGTCTTGGGTCAGCGATAGTCCGGGTACGGAGCGAGCCAGCGCGTCACGAACGCCGCCTGGGCGGCGCGAAGATCCGCTCCTCCGCACACCTGCGAGCGGGCCGCGTTCTCCGCGGTGTCCTTCGAGTACGAGGCCGGATGGGGCTCTGGCGAGAGGTTCAGCGTGTTTGCCGGAGAGCCGCCGAGCTCGAGCGGAACTCGATGATCCTCCTCGTACGCCGACACGGGGCCGGGCAGCCCCTCGGCGTCCATCTGCTGGACCTTGAGCGGATCGGTGTAGCTGGTGGGCGGCCGGACGGTCGCGGTCCAGCCCGAGACACAGATCGTGGAGCGGATCGTGGCCTCGGTCACGGCCGGATTGAGTACGCAGTAGACCACGGCACCCACGTGACACGGGTCGGCGATGAGTGCGGCGACGGCAGTGGGCGATGGCGCCGATGCGGAAGGCTCGTCTGGCGAGCTCGCGGTGGCGGGCGATGGCGTTGAGCCTGCGGTGGGATCGCATGCGACGCAGGAGAGCACCACCGTCCAGCCGATCGACCATGCAAGAAGGGCCATTCGGCCGGGTCTTTGCGACTGACCGAGCACGCCGCCAAGGGTACGCACCAGACCGAGCGCTGGGATCGGTGAAGAAAAGGTGCGGACGCTTGGGCCGTCAGGCTACCTCGCGGCGAGTTTGGGTCAGGGAACGTAGGAGGAGGGTCAGGCGGCGGCGCGGCGGACTCCAGAGCCCTGCAGCCCTCCCATCGCTACGGCGCTCATACCGTGCGGCGTTCGAATCTGCGCACAGGCCGCAGCCGCAGCCGCGGCCGGTATCACGGAGCCGGCGCCCGAGCTTGTCAAACCTCGCATGCATCGAGCGGCGACCCAGGTTCCTCGCCGGCCTAGTGTGTTCCCGGCAGGTAGTACGCGGGCTGGCCGTTCACCACTTTGTTGATGAGGCCGGAGGGTTCCGAGTACCACTCGTTCGGCATCCCCATCGCGTCGAGCGCCGTCTGCATGAACCGGTGCCAGATCGGCGCTGCGATGTAATAGCTGTCCGAGTTGAAGGTCATCTTCTGGCGCCAGTCGGGGTTGCCGCCCCAGACTGCGGCGACCAGGTGGGGCGTGAACCCGACCGTCCAGGCGTCGGCAAACGAGTCCGACGTCCCCGTCTTGACGGCCACGCGCCGGCCTGGAAGCGTCAGCAGCGAGTTGTGGCCGAAGACCATCGCGCGGTTGTTGTCGTTGGACATGATCGCTTGCATGATGAAGGCGACCCTTGGGTCGACCACCCGGGAGCCCGGGTCGAGCTGGTGGGCGTACACCAGGTTTCCGTCCTTGGTCACGAGGTTGATCGCGAACGGGGACCTGAGGATCCCTTGCGTGGCCAGCACAGATGCCCCGGTCGCCATCTGCAAGGGGGTCTCTCCGTAGCCGCCCAGGGTGAGGGACGGCCCATAGGTGTCGAGCGGGTCGTTGGTCGTGAAGACCGGGTTCCCGGCTGAGTCGTAGTGCTGCTGGTAAGGCGGTGCGCCCATCGTGCGAGCCATCTGGACGACGTCCGACACGCCGACCCCAAGCTCGACTTTGACCGCGGGGATGTTCAGCGAGTTGCCCATGCACACCTGCAGCTGGCAGGTGCCGTGGAACCTCCGGTCGTAGTTCATCGGCTTGTACACCTCGGTCGAGCCCGGGGCGCGATAAGAGAAAGGCGCGTCCTGGATGGGAGTCGTCATGGAGTACTTGCCGCTGGCGATCGCCGCGGTGTAAGTGAAGATCTTCATCGAGGATCCGGGGTTGCGCGGCGGCCAGACGGCCAGGTTGTACTGCCCCCCGTTGGCGTTGGGGTTGGCCGAACCGACCATCGAGATGATCGCGCCGTCGGTCGGATCCAGCGCTACCAGGGCGCCCTGGCTGACGTGGCGGTAGGCGAGCGAAGCGATGGTGTCGGTCACCGCGCTCTGCGCAAGCTGCTGCACGGTGGCGTTGAGTGTCGTCACCACCCGCAGGCCTCCGGTGTAGGTCGCGGTCGACCCGAACTGGCTGATCAGCTCAGAGGTGACGTATTGGACGAAATCGGCCGCCACGATCTGGTTGGACGGCGTGTACATGTGCGCGGGGGCTGAGATGTCCTCGGCGAACGCCTTGGCCGCCTCGGCCGCCGTGATCTTGTTGTCGCGCAGCATCGCGTCCAGGACGGTCTTCTGGCGGTCCTTGGCGGAGGTCCAGTTGATCAGGGGGTTGTACAGCGTCGGCCCACGGATGATGCCGGCCAGCATCGAGGCTTGAGCAAGATCGAGGTCCTTGGTGTCCTTGTGGAAATAGATCTCAGAGGCAGCCTGGGCGCCCCATGCGGTATTGCCGAAGAACACGCTGTTGAGATACCACTCGAGAATCTGGTTCTTGGTGTAGGTGCGCTCGATCTCGAAAGCCAGCAAAGCCTCCCGCACCTTGCGGTCGATCGTGGTCTCATTGCCGACCAGCCGGATCTTGACGAGCTGCTGCGTGAGCGTGGACGCGCCCTCAACCGCCGAGTGGGCGCGCCAGTCGGCCAGCGAGGCGCGCACGATGCCCTGCGGGTCGACCCCCGGCTCCTGGTAGAAGTTGCGATCCTCGATCGAGATGACCGCTTCCGGCAGCAGGGAGCCCATGTCGGAAAGAGGTTCGTAGTAGTTCTGGTAGCCCGGCGGGTGCAGGTCCGCGAGCAGGGTGTTTCCATCGGCTGCATAGATCAGGGTGTCCTGGGGCATGGCCGTGGTCACCTGGCTCGGGTCGGGCAGCTTGTCGGCGAACGCGACGTAACCCGGAGACGTGATCAGCAAGCTGGGCACCGCGATGGCGAGCAGCACCAAAAGGCGTGCCGTCCAGCCTGCGGGCCGGGTCAAGCGGCCCCTGGTGATCTCGCGCGGCGCGCTGGCGCGCCGCCTCATGCCGTTTGGCCTACGAGGCCAGACTATCTGGTCTTTGTGCAACGCCATCTTCTTCTTCCTCAACTTTTGCCAGGTCCGACTGCATGGGCGTCAAAGGTCCGTACCACCCGATCGATTGCGCACCCAACAGCGCCTTGATGTGGACCACCTTTGCGGTCGACTCGGCCACCTCGTGCAGGCGCCGTGCGGCCTGCGCGTTGCGAACGGTCGCGGCAGCCTTCTGCGCCAATCCGCTGACTGCTGGCGCGCCGGCCGCCGTGTACCAGGCGCGCGCGGCGAACTGGAGCTGGTCGGTCGTGTCACGAAGCGACTCGAGACGGGTTCGCGACTCGACGCGGCCGTTTTGCGCGGCGCGGGCGAACCTCGCCGCCTCCTTGGGGAGCAGGACGTTGCGGGTCCATACGGATGCACGGGCCAGCTTCGCCAGGACGGTGGTCCCGGTCACCGCCATCGCTGCCGGCGCGCGTCTCTTCCATCGGTCAATCCCATAAGAGATCGCGGGCACCGGTGCGGGCGCGGGCGTCAGCATGGGCAGCTCCATCCATTCGATGAGCCGGACTCGTGGCTGCCACGCGCGTGACCTTCGGTAAGACTGGAGTAGAACGAGGGCCAGGACGTCGACGGTCGCCAGAAGGACGATGCAGACGGCGATTGCGAAACGGTTGGCGGAGATCGCGCCCAGGATTCCACCGACCAATCCTGCCGCGACGTTGTTGATGAGCTGGTCGATGCCCCAGAACGCTGACGTGGTCAGCTCGCGGGCATTGGGGTCGGTGACGTTGATCACTCCGAGCACGCACGCGGTTGCGAAGGCGGCCCACAGGCCGACCTCTACCGCTCGCGGGATGACCCGCCGAACTGCAGGGACGAATGTCGAGGCGACCATTCCGGTGAAAAGAGCGATTGAGAATTGCAGCAGCATCGGGACTTCCACGCCCAAGAAAACGCGGTCCTACCGCCAAGTATTGGGGCTGTCGTTTATCGCGCCGCAGCGACCTTTCTTAAAACGAACCCGGGCATATTTGCGAGCTGGCGCGTTGTCTGGTTGGTGCGGACGCTGACCCGCTCAGCGTCCGCACCTTGATCAGGGGGTGAACATGGCGGTTCTGATGATCGTGCTCTTCGTCGTGATCGGGCTTGCGGTCAGGGCTGGCGTGTACGGCCGACGCTGGAACGTAGTCGACTCTGAGGCGCAAGATGCATTCATCGACACCTGCGCCCGGACCTTCGTCCTCGTTCTTCTCTCTCTGATCGGCCTTATGACCCTGGGCATGATGTACGGAAACGTCCTCGGCGCAGCGCACGCCGGCCCGTAGCCTGCGAAAAGTTCGGTACCGCTCCGCCCGGCAGCGTTTGCTGATTAGAGGCGGCTCCGCCGTTTTCGCTTTTGCCCCTGCCACCGAACGCAAGGACTGAGATGACACTCGCTGCATCCCGATGCCTGCTGTGACGCGATTCGGGAGCGAGGTGAACACGCTCGCCCTCGACCTCGCTTGGAGCCTGTGGTCCGAGCTCGGCGCCGGCGGCGGCGTACGCCGGCACGACTGGCAGGCGGTCGACCTCGAGCCCCTGATCTTGTTCACCGCATGGCTCGCGACCGACAGCCGGCTTCGTGCCACCGCCATGGAGTGGTCGATCGCAAACGCGCGATTCGCATCCACCTTCCGTCTGCGGCATTTTGCCCAGCGCAGCTCTCCCGCTATGCGGGCGTCTTTCGGCAGGTTCGCGTCCACGGTAAGGGCGCACGCGCGGGTGCCATGGCCAGCGCAGGGAGATCCGCTGGCATTACTTCGGCACGATGGCCCGGGATCGCCCGACCTGCGGCGGCCGTCGTTGATCCAGCTCAGGCTCCGCGCCCTGGTGGGAGTCTCGGCGCGCGCGGAGATCCTGAAGAAGATGCTCGCCGAGCCCGATCGGCTGCAGTCCGCATCGGCTCTCGCCGACGATGCCGGTTACGGCAAAGGCAGCGTGGCGCAGGCGCTCGAGATGCTGACGATGGCGGGAATCGTGCTTGTGCAGCCGGCCGGCAACCGACTGCAATACCGGCTCGCAAGGCCCGGGGACCTGGCCCAGGCGATGCAGTGGCTGCCGTCGGCGTACCCGGACTGGTGGCCGGTGTTCCGGATCACAGAGGCGCTATGGGATTATGCGCAGCACCCCAGCCCCAACCAGTCGGGCCGCGGAGGCGCCCCCGGCCGGCTCTTGCAGCGAATCGACGCCGACGCTCACCGGCTGGGCATCGCGCACCAGATCCCTGAGGCGAGTGGGGCAGCGGCCGTCGCGGAGCTGGAGCACTGGGCGATCGGGTTCCTGGCCGATCAGTCGGGCCGCGCCCCCGGAGCAGGCCCTTCAGGACAAGTCTCGTATGTCGTGCACCACATGTCGTTCGGCGGCTGGCTCGGGACAGCCGCGACCGGCGGACGGCAACCGAAGACGATCGAGGTGGAAGGAAAGGCACAGCTTGACGAAAGCACAGGGCCCGCCGCGCTGGCGCACACCATGTTCACCGACGCCCTCCAGAAGTCGTCGGGGACGGCCCCCCACCGGGCGTTGATCCCGGTGATCAGCCGGGAGTTCGCCGAAGAGCTGCTGCGGCCCATGCGGGCCGGCCAGGAGGCGACGTTCACCGCCGAGTTCCTGCGCCGCTGGTACGAGAACCGGCACCAGAGGTTCGGCGCCACCGCCTGACGCCTACCTCAACCGTATGACCCCGCCCCCTTGAGGGGCCCGAATCGCTCAGGTTGCCCGAGCAGGCGCACCCAATGGGCCCGATCTGCTTGCTTTTCAGGCCAATTGACAATAGTTGAAGGTAATTAACCCCAGCGCCGCTGGTGCGCTGCTTGGCCGACAGTAGCTTCCCCCAAGTCATCAGCGCCCCCGACTGTCGGGGCGCGCCATTGGGGGGGTTTAATGCAGTCAATTCGCGGCCTTTTGGCCAATCTCAGGACCCGGTCCTACGTCCGCGCGGCGCTGACCGTCGTATTCGCATCCAACCAGCTGACCGTCGTGGCCCTGGCGGCAGCACCGGGTGTCGGCGTCGTTGCCACCCATGCCATGAGGGCCGCTAATCTCTCAGCGGCCGTCTGCCACTCGGCCGGCTCCGTCTCCCAGCAGCAGTCCTGCAGCGGGCAGGCTGACGCCGACCCTCCGCAGCTGAGCCTGCCCGACGGGGCGACACAATGCCCCGCCTCGGGCCCCGCGGCCTCGTGTTCCGATGCGACCGAAGCCGCAGCGACGCCTGGCGTCGCTTCGATCCCGGATGGCCAGGCCGCCTGTCCCGTCACTCCGGATACCCCTGCTCTGCCCAGCCCCGCGGCGTGCACCGACACGGTCCTCCCCACGCCAACGCAGGGATCTCAGGCACCGGCTGCGAGCGCACCGGTGGTCACGCCAAGCGTGCCCATCTCATCACTCGAGGTCGCCGGTCCTTCGACCCGGATAGAGCTCACCGCCGACTCGCCCAGCGCCCAGCCCGGGCAGAACGCGACCCTGACCGCAACGGCAAGCGCCAGCGTGACCGGGACTGGCAACGCGATCGAGATCTTCGACTTGGCCGCGGGCACCCTGATCGGCGCCTGCACGCAGTCGAGCCAGTGCATAGTGAGCTACGCGGCGAAATCCGGCGTTCACACGTTCGCCGCGTTCGTCACCGGGCCGACCGCGACCATCCCCGTCAACGGCCCAACCTCCGAGTCCAACCAGGTCGATGTCAGCTGGATCGGCGTCACGCTGGACGCCAACAGCGCGATCGTGGGGCCCGGCAAGTCTGTGACCATGACGGCCAGAGCGACCATTCCTGTCGAGAAGTCCGGATACCTGCTCGAGCTCTATGACGCCGACTCGAAGGCCCGATTGACCTTCTGCAGCCGTGGCACTTCCTGCACGACCTCGGTCACCCAGGCAGCGGGCGGCACGCGGCACGTAGTCGCCGCGATCGCCAAGGCTTCTGGCGTGTTTCCCCCGGCCATCGCCAAGGCACAGTCCGACCCTCTCTCCCTCACCTGGCTGGCCGTCAACCTGGCCGCCAACACGACATACCCGCAGGTCGGAGGGACGGTGTACCTGACGGCCAACGCGAACGCCGACGTCTCCCACACCCCCTGGAGCATCGGCATCTACGACCAGCAGGGCCACCTCGTCGACAAGGCATGCAAGACCGGCGCGACCTGCAGCGCGCAGATAATCCTCACCAGCGCAGCGACGCCATGGTTCACCGCGGTGGTGGGCGCCGTGCCACCGGTCAGCTCCTCGGGCAAGCTGGGCGCTCTTCTCAACCACATCGTGGGCCCGGCCAGCCTGGTCAACATCCAGGCGAGCTCGACGCGGAAGCAGCCGACCCGCATGTTGTGGGGCGTCGACTCCTGCAAGGCCTTCACCTCCGATCCCACCGGCGCCAACGGGCTCTACCCGCAGGTCGTCGCCGCGTACGGCGCCCCGGATTTCTGGGGCCGCTACCTGACGGACACGGTGTGCCCCGGAATCAGCGCGACCGAGGTCGCGGCCGCGGCTCACAACCACATGGGCATCCTTCCCATCTACAACGACTACGACTGCTCGAACGTCTCCGGGTACGCCACCGGCAACGGGTATGCGGCGGCCGCCGCGGCCGCCGCGAGCACGCTTGGAATCCCTTCCGGCCGCGCCCTGGCGATCGACATCGAACCTCCGGGTGACGCGTGCCCCGGCGCTGCCAACGTCGACGCCGGCTTCATCCAGGGCTGGTTCGACGGGATCACGGCCGCCCACTACGTCCCTGCCTACTACGGCAACGGCACCGCGGGCAGCGAGTTCGCCGGCGCGTGGTGCGGGGCGGTCGGAGCCCAGGCCGAGGTCGGCACCGAATCGTACCTGTGGTCGTTCGAACCTTCTCTGCTCGGCAGCTACACCAAGGCGACCGCCCCCAACTACTCGCCCGAACAGACCGGCTGCGCCGGCATCATGGCGGCGTGGCAGTACGAGCTGAGCGCCGGTTCGAACCCTGACGTCGACACCGACGAAGCCCTCTCCAAGCTACCTCTCTGGTTCCCCTGATCCAGCTCTTGGCCTCCAGTCCCCGTTCCCTTTGAACTTCCACAAGCGGACCGGGTGTCGCGCCCCTTTCCGGCGTTCTCACATCAGGCCTCAATGGCTTTTCTCGCAGCTATCAGAAGGGGGAAGTAATGGAACAAAGAGACACCGAGATCGTCCGCGATCCGGTGACGGGCGCCGTCCGAGAGGAGCGGCACGTCACGGTCGACCCGCCGGCTGACCCGGCTGGCCCGGCCGCTCCGGTGGCGGCTTCGTCCGAGGTCGTCAACACATTCAACCCGGCGCGCCGGACCGTCGAAGTGATCTACCTGGTATTCGGCATCATCAACGGCCTGCTTTTGATCCGGATGGTGCTCAAGCTGCTCGGCGCCAACCCGCTGGCCGGCTTCACGACCTTCGTCTACGGCATCACCGACGTCTTCCTGGCGCCGTTCCGCAACCTGCTGCCCACCGTGGGCAACAACCAATCGCAGCTGGAGATGTCCGTCGTGGTCGCCATCCTCGTCTACGCGCTCATCGCCTGGGTGATCGCCCGCATCGTGACCATCATTTTCTCGCGCAACGTGACTGTCGCTCGCAGCAGCCGCTCGCGCGGTATGCGGCCTCGAGGTTACTAGAGAAACCAGGGTTCCCACTCTCGAGACGCGGGGTTGGTCGGGCCACCCCGCGTCTTTTTGTTTCCGGTCTTGGAGGGCCCCTTCAGCCCGCGCGCAGGCCCGGGATCGCCGCGAGGTCGCGGATGTCTTGCACCTGGCGCGTGATCCAGCGCGCGATGTCGTTGACCCGCACCACCTCGCGCGCCGCTTCGTTGAGCTTCCGTCTCTCTTCCACGCTCATCACGATGCCCTGGTGCATGGCATCGGCGGTCGCCTCGATGTCGAAGGGGTTGATCGACAGCACGTGCTGGTGCAGCTCCTCATGAGCGCCGGCGTTCTCTGACAGAACGATCACGCCATCGGCGCGGTTGACCAGCGCGCCCTCCTTGGCCACGAGGTTCAAACCGTCGTAGACGGGGTTGACCAGGAGGACGTCGAAGTTCCTGAGCGCCGCCATCGCCTTTCTTACGTTCTCGCCAAACTCGAGCCGTACCGGCTGCCAGCCCAGGGCGCCGTACTGCGCGTTGATCCGCTGCACCACCTGCCTGACGCGTCGGACGTAGTTGCGGTACGCCGCGACGTCCTGGCGAGACGGCTGCAGAAAGGCCCAGAACTGCACCTTGCCTTTCAACTCGGGATGGTGCGCGAGCAGCTTCTCGTAGGCAAGGAAGCCGCGGACGATGTTCTTGGAGGGATCGGTACGGTCGATGCGCACGATCAGGTGCTGCGGGCGCCATTCACGGAGCTTGCGCTCTTCGACCATGACGCCATGCGAGAAGGCGAGGCGCGTGGTGGACGCCACATCGATCGAGATCGGATAGTGACGGGCATAGACGACACGGCCGTCGATGAGCACCGCGCGTTCGCGCTCATCGACCGCGAGGCCGGCATTCTCCTCGCAGGTCATCAGGAAGTTACGGACGTCGAGGCTCGACTGGAAACCGACGATGTCGCAGCCGAGCAAGCCCTGCAGGATGGCGTCACGCATCTCACGCGGCAAGACCTTCCAGTACTGCGGCGTCGGCCACGGGATGTGGAGAAAGTGCTGGATGACCGCACCCGGCAGGTGGTCGCGCACAAGCTTCGGCACGAGGTAGAGCTGGTAGTCGTGGACGAGGACAAGCGGCCGGTTGGGCAGTCCCCTGCCGACCTCGACGACGCGCCGCGCCACCTGCTTGTTGACCTCGACGTAGCCGTTCTTCCACGCGCGGTGAATGCGACCGTTGATGATCGGCTGTTGGGCGAGGTCCCACAGGTAGTGCTGGATGAACCAGAGCACCGGGTTCGAGATGACCGAGTAGTACTGGTCGTACTGCTCAGGCGTCGGCGCCACGTAATGGAGCCGGGCTTCGCTCCGGATCAAAGGCGCGGTCCAGGTCGCCCCGCGCTCGGCCACCAGCGAGCGCTCCGCATCGTTGCGGGCGCAAGCCACCCAGTCCGCCGCCGTGACCTCGGCGAGGGTCAGCAGTGCCGTGATAACCCCACCTGCGCCGCGGCTGAAGCCGCCCTCCGGCCGGGGTTCGTGGGGCGCGCGATTGCTGACCACGATGGCCGAGTTGTGCGGCAGAGTCCGCATCACATAGCCACGCATGGACGTGCCTGGCCTACGCCGGTCGACACTGTCCTGGAATGGGCTGTCAGCCATCAATCGACCTATGTAGGGGTGGGTTGCGGCGACGCCGGCGCCGAAGGCGACGGCGATGACACGGGCGAGGGAGCCGGTGACGGCGACGGCGCAGGCGATGGGCTGGGCGTGGCCGCCGGCGCAGTGCTTGGAGACGCGCTTGGGCTCGCCGATGGAGTGGCCGTCGGCCTCGCCGAGGATGACGGCTTGGGAGAGGCCGTGCATCCGCCCGCGAGGAACGGGTCCTGGGTGTCAGAGCCGCAGCCGCGCACGATGCCGGGAGGCTGCGAATACCAATCGCGCATGCCCGACGGAAGCGCATTCACGAACCGCTTCATCGTCGTGAGACCGACGTTTTCGCCGTACGCCCGGATCAAGCCACCTCCGCCGTTGGGCGCGGTGTTGCCGACCCACACGCCGATCACGATGTCGGGGTTGTAGGCCATGATCCACGAGTCCGGGATCCCACCTTGCCCGTTGTCGCTGGTTCCCGTCTTGCTCGCCATCTGGCGGTTCCAGCCGAAATGCCACTGGTTCTGGTAGCTCTTAAGCACGTCGCTCATGAGGTACGCCTCGGCCGGGGTGAGCACGGTCGTGGGGCTGGGCGTGTTGTGCGTGTAGATGGCGTGACCGCCGGCGTCGTCCACCTCGCGGATGAGGCTCAGGCCGACCCGCTGTCCCTGGTTGGCAAACGTCTGGTAGCCCTGGACGTGCTCGAACAGAGTGACATCGCTGCCCCCGATCGCGGTCGAGAGCCCTGGATCGAGGTTGCTCTGGATGCCCATCTGGTGGGCCAGGTTGATGACGTTCTGCATGCCTTCCATCTGGCCGACCTCGACTGCGGGAATGTTGCGCGAGTTGAGGATCGCCGTCCGCGCGGTGATGTCGCCCATGCCGCCGTTGTCGAAGTCATGCGGCGTATAGCCGTTGAAGTTCGTCAGCGTGTCGTGAAGCACGGTGGCCCAGGTGATCTTGTGATCCCGGAGCGCGGCCTCGTAGACATATGGCTTGAACGACGACCCCGGCTGCCTTTCAGCCAGCACCACGTCGTACTGCCCGGCGATCGAATCGTTTCCGTAATCGGCCGACCCAACCCACGCAAGCACTTCGCCAGTCTTCGGATCCGCCGCCAGAAAGGCCGAGTTGTTGACGTTCATCGACGAAAGGTCCTGCACGCCGTTGGTGACGGCGTTCTGCGCGCTCTGCTGCAGGCCGAGGTCGAGCGTGGTGTGGACGACGATGCCGCCTTGCTGGATCGCCGCGGAGCCGAACATCCTCTCGAGGTCGGCGAGCACTTGGTCGACAAAGTGGGGCGCCAGGCTCTGCCGCGCGGTGGGTTGAATCTTCAGCTCCGACTTGATGTCCTCCGCCCTGGCCGTGTCGGCTTCCGACGAGGTCAGCGCTCCGGTGGCGACCATGCCCTGGATCACGTAGAGCTGGCGCTGCCGCGCCAGTTCGTAATGGGTCACCGGGTCGTAGGCGCTCGGAGCCTGGATCAGGCCGGCTAGGAACGCCGCCTGCGCCGGGGTCAGGTCTTTCGCGTCCTTGGAGAAATAGGTCCGAGCGGCAGCCCCGATGCCGTAGGCGCCGTGCCCGAAATAGACGCGGTTCAAGTACATCGACAGGATCTGGTCCTTCGAGTAGCGCTGTTCGAGGGTTTGCGCGAGGATCAGCTCCTGGACCTTCCTGGTCAGGGATTTCTGGGGCGTGAGCAGCTGGATCTTGACCAGCTGCTGCGTGATGGTGCTCCCCCCTTCGTTGAGACCCCCCTGCGTCACGTCTACCCACAGGGCGCGGCCCGTGGAAACCACATCGATGGCCCCGTGGCTGTAGAAGTTGCGATCCTCGGCCGCCATCACGGCCTTGGGGGCATACGGGCCCATGTCCTGGAGCGCGAGGTCGATGTGATAGTGCCCGGCGGGGTTCCAATCCTCGATCAGCTTGCCGTTGCGGTCGAGCACCACGACGTCGCCCGCGGCCAGCACGTTCTGGCTCGGGTCGGGCAGGTCCTTGACCACCCACAGGATGTAGAGCGTCAGGGAGATGAATACGACTCCGATCGCGGCGGCAATCCACGCCCGCTTGGCCCACAGCCAGGCGGCCGGATTACGACGGGGCGCTCGCCGCGTACCGGGTGCCACTGAACTGGGAACCACCCTTCGCGCTTCTCCTCCGAGCGCTCGATTGAGCACGGCGTGAGGCCGCGCGGGAGCGCTTCTGAAGGACAACGCCTGCTCCGATCGCGCTACTCGGAGCGCGAAGAAACGCTTGGTGCCTAGCTGAACTCCACCGCGATGTACCCGTAGCCGTTGGAGACAGCCCACGCGGTGGCCACGTAGTGGTACGGCCCGAGGATGTTGGCACGGTGGTCGGGGCTGTTCATGAACATGGTGTTCAGCTGCGTGTCGTTGATGCCGGCCGACCAGTCGCCGACGTTCTCCCCGGCCTGGTGGCCCAGACCGCAAGAAAGATCAACGCTCGGCCCGTTGGTGTGCGAGATGAAACGCTGGGCCGCCATACGCTGAGCGTTGCTCACCGCCACGCTGGACAGGCAGGAGCTCCATGTCAGGGGCGGTAGCCCGTAGCGTGCGCGATCCTGGTTGATCAGCGCCTGCTGGGTAGTTCGCACGACGATCGCCGGTGGTGGCGGTGCGGCGTGATGGACCGGCGCGGCGGCCACGCCGGCCGGAGGTGCTACAGGGGGCGCCGGCGGAGGGGTGGGACTGGGGTCGGGGCTCGGCCGGGGGATCATCCGCTGGGGCGCAGGATCGCCATAGGTGACGCCCGAGTAGGTTGCCGCCGAGCTCGAGGGATGTTTCGCAGCCGTCAGATCGCGCGCGCCGACCGTGTCTCGATGCGCGACGGTGGACACGCCCCAGGCGAGCGCAACGACGAGTCCGGCAGCCGCCAACCATGAAAGGATTCGCATCTACCGGAGTCTGACGGCGGCGGCCTGGCCTCCCGGCGGTGCTGTGGTTAAAGCTTGTAAATCAATCTTTTACAGCGTTAAACCGGGGTCTTTGGCTGCAGGTTCTGTTGACTCATGCGGGCAAGCGGCTCTTCAAACGCTCGAACGCCATGACGAGAAAGGTCTCCGCGACCCGTTCCCAGCCCGACGATTGGGACCACATCGCGGCCATGGCGCGCAGCGCGAGCTGGAGGGCCTCGTAAACGGCGAATCGCTGCAGCGTCGCCTCCGGTCGCAGCTCCAGGTAGCGCCGGATGAAGCTCGCACGCGTTTCCTCGGCTGCGACGGATTCCTTCCAGTCCCTCGGCGTGGACGGAATCGTGTATGCGCAGAACTTCCCGAGGTCGTAGCTGGTCTCGGCCATCGCGAAGTAGTCGAAGTCGATCAGCGTGAACTCGCCATTGTGATGGATGAACTGGTCGTACTTGAGATCGCCATGCGTGGGCAGGATCTCTTCCACTTGAGTCTTGCGCACGCGATCACGCATGTGCGCGATGAGGTCCGAGAGCAGGAAGTGACCCGTCGGCAGTACGTATGTGAACTGTTCGGCGACGCGATCGAGTCGAGCCAGCTCGAGCTCGAGGTTGATCACGCCGTCGACGTCGATCTTGGATTCGTGGATGACCGCCAGCGCTTCCGCTGCAACGTGGCCGAGGTGCCGGAACTCGGTGTTGGCGCGGTGGCCGCTCACCGGGAGGCCAGGCACTCGTTCCTCCAACAGCAAGCCAAGGTGATCTACGAAACCAAGCTGCCTCGGCAGGTTGAGGTAACCGGGATGGTTCTGCGACGCTTGCCACAGCGAGTTCACGATTCGGTTCGTGCGAAGACCGCGGTTGCCTGGCTGAACCTTGCCGAAGACGTCCATGTGGCCGCCGTCCAAGCGGTAGCGCAGGATCGCGCCGATCTCGGGCATGTACCTGATTCGTTCAATCTCGAGCCGGCGCGCCACCGACAGGATCTCCGCACTGTTGTTACGGTCAGAACCGACGAGCACCTGGGCCATGCGGACCGGGTCGGCAGCCTCGGAAAGCCCTGGCATGGCCGGATCGAACGGGTAGAACCAGTAGGCGTGCTGGGATTCCGGAAAGAGCCTGGGGTAGCCGAGGCCTCCGATGGGATCGCAGCGCCTGTCCGCTCCGTGCAGGACGAGCTGCGAGCTGAGCCTGTCCCATGCCGCAGGATTGAGAGCTCCCTTGGCCACCAGCCTCAGGCGCCGCTCTTGCTCGTCCTTATTGATGGCGATGTCGAAGAGGGTCCAGTACGAGTCGGGGGGCTCGAGCCTGGAGGAGCGTCGCTTGACGCGGCTCAATTCCCAGCCGGACCCGTCGAGGACCTGCTCGACGAATCCCGCCACGGATGCTTTGTCCGTCGCCTCGCCCATGGTTACAAGAGTTGGTGCTTGCGTTGTCATGTCAAGGGATTGCCCACATAGGGAACGCTGAGCGGGGCGTTCTGCGACATATCCACGCCAAAGAAACGTGGCCCGTGTCCAGGATGGCGGCGAGGCAATCGCTTCTATCCACGTGGAGGTGGGCATTTGGAAGCGTTCGGCGAATATCTAGCGAGTCGGCCTGTGCTTGCGCGACGCCTGGCCGTCAACGCGTTCGTACTCATGGCGGGAGTTTTCCTGATGTTGGCCCGCACGTCGCCTGCGCTGGCCGCGGACAACTCTCACGGCCAGGGCAAGGCCCAGGACAGGACCAGCGCCTCAGCCGTGGTTCAGCGGCAGGAGAGCCCGACGGTCAACGGGGATCACCAGATCGGCGGCGACGGAAATGGCGACGGCAAAGGCAAGCCGAACACCACCGGAGGCTCCGCAGGGGCCGGCCACGCAAGCAACGGCAGCACGACCAAGGCCGACTCAAACATCAAGGCTTCCATTGCTGACAGTGGCGCCAGTGCCAAGGCGTCGAGCAACGCCGAGGCCGGCGCGAGTGCTGTGGCGCCGGTCGTCACGCCGGTGGTCACGGTGGCGAGGACCGACAACGGTGCCAAGGCCAGCAGCGACGTCAAGTCAAGCGCCGCCGTGGACACCGCGGTCACCGGAAAGGACAACGGCAGCGCCAAGTCGAACAACGACAGCAATGCCAACGGCGCAGTTGACGTGAGCGCCAAGGCCAAGGCCAACGGCAGTGCCAAGGCGAACGACAACAGCGGCGCCAACGGCTCAGCTGACGTGAGCGCCAAGGCCAAGGCCAACGGCAACGGGTCCGTCGCGACGGTCATCACCGGCAACGCGATACATAAGGAGCCCGGTGCAGGCAACTCCGACTCCAAGGGAGATGTCGCAGGCGGCAAGATCGGCAACGGCGACGATAAGACCAAGGAAACGGACGCCACCAGCACGGGCGTGAGCACCGGCAACACCACCGGCAGCACGGTCACGACCGGGGTCGGCGGCGGGGGCAACAGCACCGGCGCCCAGACCACCGGCAGCACGGCCAGCGGCAACACGACCGGGGTCGGCGGCGG
>Ga0307373_10001211_pt1 | contig 48413 bp, 44 predicted proteins | sample OX2MG_FD_202534 | JGI IMG/M metagenome (GOLD analysis project Ga0307373, IMG submission 202534) | Soil microbial communities from Risofladan, Vaasa, Finland - OX-2 | ecosystem: Environmental > Terrestrial > Soil > Coastal area > Acid sulfate soil | place: Finland: Risofladan, Vaasa | collected...
TGGTAGGGGCGGTGGGGATCGAACCCACGACCTTCGGCTTAAAAGGCCGCTGCTCTACCACTGAGCTACGCCCCTAAATCTGGAGTCCACGATAGTAGCGTGAGCGGCGCGCAGCCGCAACCGTCAACGGCAGCGCAGACGAATCAGGAAGCGGGGCTCTCGTCCAACGAAGCGGAACGGCGTTCGCGCTTGCGCTTCCACTCGTAATCTTTCCGCAATTTGCCCATGTGCTTTTTGAGTTGCGAGATGACTTCCGCGAAAGCGGCGCGGACGCTGCCGTGAACGTCATCGGCCTCGCCCGTCGCGTGCAGCGTCCCGGTGGGCAGCGACAAATTCAAAGACAGCGCAAAGCTGTTTTTATGCGGAATGCGCCCGAAGGCCCCGTGCAATTGCACCAGGTCCGGAGCGAACCGCTTCAGAAAACGCTCCAGCTTTTTAACGTTAGACTGCAGTTCCTTCTCGGTCTGTTCGCGCAATTCGGGCTGCTTGTAGCTGAATGAGGCCTTCATAGGAACCTCCTGGACTGGGAAACGCGGAAGGGAAAGCGAAGCATATACGCATAACGTAGCCAGCCATTACAGACTAGCAGGGCGTCTGGCGCAACGCAATCGGTTCGATTGACACCTGCTTCGGCCACGCATAGTCTGCGTAGAACAAGGAAGATTCGGCCAGTGAAGCCGCCGCAAAAAGAATCCGCGCACCAGATCCGGGTCGGCCCAGCGGGGTGGTCGTATGCCGATTGGGGCGGAATCGTCTACCCGAAGCCGCGGCCGCGCGGATTCCACGAACCGGAATACCTCGCGCAGTTCTTCGACGCAATCGAGATCAACACATCCTTTTATCAGCCGCTTCGTCCGGATCTTGCGAAAAAGTGGACCGAACAGGTCGCCACGAACCCGCGATTTCTCTTCACCGCGAAGCTCTGGCAGAAATTCACGCACGAAAGCGCCACGACCCGGGAAGATGAGAAGAGCGTTCGCGCGGGCTTTGACGTGCTTCGAGACGCAGGGCGGCTCGGCGCGGTCCTCGTGCAATTCCCGTTTTCATTCCACAACACTCAGGAGAATCTGGCGTACCTTGCCGGCTTAGCGAAGCAATTTCGCGATTATCCGCTCGTGGTCGAGGTCAGGCATTCGTCGTGGACCGGGCGAAAACTGGACGACTTGCTACGGGAATACGGCGTCGGTTTCTGCAACATTGACCAGCCCGTGATCGGCCGTTCCGTCGCGCCGAGCGAACGCGCAACTTCCGCCGTCGGCTACGTTCGGCTGCACGGGCGCCGGTATGACACATGGTTCACCGATGATCCGGCGGTTCCCAGCTACGAACGCTACAACTATCTTTACACGGAGGAGGAATTGACGCCGTGGGCGGCTCGTGTCAAGAAAATCGCGTCGCACGCCGATTCTACGTTTGTGATTACCAACAACCACTATCAAGGCAAGGGCGTCGTAAACGCACTCGACCTGATTCATCTTCTGAGCGGAGAAAAAGTGAAAGTGCCGGAAGCGTTGAGACATCACTACCCTGAACTCGAAAAGATCGCCAGCGGCCCGCCACTCGAGCCGGTACTTTTCTCTCTTCCGCCTCGTTAAGCGCGCGAGCTACCGGAATCAGCTGCGATGCACGGAACTTTTCGCGTTTTTTGATTTTTACTTCTTGAAGAGGTCTTCAAACGCCTTGCGGGCGTCAGTAGGCCGCGAATTTCCGGCGGGCGCCGGGCTCGGGCTCGCCGAATAATTCACCGGGGAAGTATCTTTCTCGACCGTCATGCGAAATTCAAAGAACGTGCATTCGTTCTTCGCATCCTTGCGAGCGATGCGTTCCGGGATGGGTTGCGTGCACTCGAACTGCGCCGCCGTGTCGAAGTGAACGCATTGTTTGCAGCTATGCATTTCAAAATGGCATTTCGGGCACTGCCCGTTCTGATCGAACCCCGGCGCTAAAATAGTCCCGCAATTCGAGCAGCGCGCACGCATCACGGTTCCCACCATGCGCGGAGTTCGCGGGCCCATCTGCTCCTGACGCGGGCGTGGTTCCGAGGGCGGCCGATCGCGCTTTTTCTCCTCGCGCTCACGGTCGCTATAACCCTTATGCTTATACTTCCGCTCCATACATTTCCTCCGGGGGATGCCCCATGATACTCCGAATCGATTTTCGCAACGGTACAATTCCGCGATTATCGTGGAAACTTCAGAGTTACCGCGGCCTTCGCGAGCCGCGCGCCCTCAGGCGCCGTACACTTCGATGGAATAAATCGGCGGCGGAAAATCCGCCCGGAAATCCCGGCAGCGCCCTTCGCGGCGCCGGCCAGCAACAAAAATTCGCCAGGTTGACCTCTGGCCATGAATTCGCGCCTTCCGCAGAAGTCCATCAGGGGTCAATGCGACGCCACCCGGAAAGCACTGCAGCAATTCTACTCCTTTGCCCAGCGGCGGCAAAACCCTTCCGCGGGCAGGTCTGGGACTATGAGTTTTCGCGGCGCGCCCGCGAAGCCGAGCAGCGCTTCGGCCGCCAGGTAGCCGCTGCGCACGGCTCCTTCCATGGTCGACGGCCATCCCGTGCGCGTCCAATCGCCCGCGAGAAAAAACCCGGGAATGCCGATTTCCTGCGGCGGACGCCACGCATCCGAGCCCACCTCGGGCGAGAACGTCGCATGCACTTCCTTCACGACCGTCGCCTTGCGCAATTGCGCGGCGCGCGCCAGCGGCAAAACCTCCTGTACTTCGTTCACGCACAGATCGATGATCTCTTGCCGCGTTCGCGCAATCAGGTCGTATGACGCGCTGATCACCAGTTGCAAATACTGCCCGTCCTCGCCGTTGGATTTCCCATTCGAAGCATAGAGCAGCGACTTATTGAAAATCCATTGCGCCGTGTGATCGAGCAGCGTCAGAAACGGCTTGTCGAGCACGGGCCGGTCGTACCACAAATGCACGCCGGTGATCGGCGACGTGCGCAGGCGGCCCAGATTCGCGAAGGCGTTCTCCCGTTCCTTCACTTCCGCGGACAGCAGGGCAAGCAGGGCGTCATGCGGCACGGCGGCAATACAAGCGTCCGCGCGTTCCTCGGCGCCGTCGTCCAGCAGAAGCGACTGAAACTTGCCTTCCGCGATGCGAATGCCGCGAACTGCGGCGCGCGTGCGAACTTCTCCGCCGCAGCGTTCAATCCCCTCCCGGCAGCCCGCATACAAATCTCCCAGCGGCACGCACGGAATGCCCAACACGTATCCCCCGCGGTTCGCGAGAAACGCTTTCCAAAAAACATCGATGCCGTACTGCGCATCGGTGCGGTCCAATTCTTCGTCGAGCGCGCTGACTAGAACGACGCGCCAGAATCGCGCAATGGCCGCTTCCGTCTGCTGATTGCGCCGCAGCCAGTCGAGCATCGTGACGCCGTGGCCATCCACCGGCCGGCCGCCCGCGCGCGCAATCCGCAACACGCCTTCGGCAATCGCGCGTTTGTCGCGATAGGCGAGCGCGCTGAATCGCAGGAACGAAAGCGCCATATGAAACGGCGGCGGAAGTGCCGACGACCGGATGGAATTCACCCGCCCGCGCTTATCCGCAAAGTACAGCCGGTCATAGTGCCGGATTTTCGATTCTGCCCCTGCGCGCCGATAAAAGTCAGCGAGATTCGTGCAGCATCCCAACGTGACGTGCTGGCAATTGTCAACGTGGCTGCCGTCGGGCAGCGCGTACGACGTCGCGCGCCCGCCGAGGTAAGGGCGTTTTTCGAGCAGCCTGACGCGCAGGCCCGCGTCAGCGAGGGCTGTGGCCGCCGACAGGCCCGCCAGTCCGCCGCCAATCACGATCACGGTTTCGCAGGGCATCGCTTTCCCCAAACCATCCCATCCGCGCGCGCGCCAGAATCCATAATTTTTCGGCGGTTGATAATCGCGCGGCGGGAACCGCCAACACCGCAAGATCGCGCGCTTCGATTTTCCCGAGAATGCCGGAATAAATCCGCGCCAGCGCCCAAAGGGCCGCGCGGCTGTCCTCGCTGACCATATCGAGAAGAGGCCAGCTCTCGCGATAGAATTCCCAGGCGCGGTCCGCCTCGAAGCGAACCAATCCGGCAAGCTCAGCCGCCTGATTTTTATCTCCCAGCTGGCGTGGCTCGCAATGGAACCGCCGGAAATCTTCCCGCGGAAGATAGACGCGCCCCATTGCATAGTCGCTCGGAAGATCGCGCAGAATATTCGTCAGTTGAAACGCGATGCCGAGCTTTTCCGCCAGATCAGGCGCTTGCGGATTGGAAAATCCGAAAACGTGGAGGCAGCACAAGCCCACGGTTCCGGCGACACGGTAGCAATATTCCCGCAACTCGCCGAACGTCTCATACGAAGAAATTTCCAGGTCCATCTCCGCGCCGGAAATTAAATCGTGCAGATAGCGCGGCGGAATTCCGTACGTTGCGACCGTATGGCAAAACGCGGGCCATACCGGGCCGCTGTTTGCGTCGCCTGCTAACGCGCGGGCCATTTCCGCTCGCCGTTCGCTCAGCCGCCGCTTTTTATCCTCAAGCGCTCCGGGCTCGTCGGAAATATCGTCGACGCCGCGCATGAAGGCATAGAGCGCGCACAGCGCATCGCGTTTCGCGCCGGGCAGCAGCGCGAAGCCGTAGTAGAAATTGCGCGCGGCCGCGCGGGCGACTTTTCGGCAATGGCCGTAGGAAACGGCAACCGCGGCAGCGTCAGGCATGCCGGCCGGCAAGCGAGGCGCCTTCGGGCTTCTGGCCATTCTCATCGGAAGAACGGAAAACCGAAAGCATCCTGGAAATCAGCGCGCGACCGAGCAGCCGCGCTTGCACCCGGCGATCGAGCGACGGCCGGTGATGCAGCGTGTCATAGCCCATCGCCTCAATCGCATCCAAAACGGCAGAGCCGCCGCGATGGAACAGTTGCAGATCCACGCGAAACTCGGGCGACACACGAGCGGCCAGCGGCGCTCCCGCGGCGAATAGCGCGCGTGTGCGCGCAATCAGATCCTTCATCAGCACCGCATAACGAGCATCGAATCGCTTCGCTACAATGTCATCTTCGGCGACGCCGTGAGCCACGGCCAGTTCCAGCGGGATGTAGATGCGGCCTTTTTCGAGGTCGCGTCCCACATCCTGCCAGAAATTCGCAAGCTGCAGCGCGGTGCACGTCGCGTCGGAAAGCGCCTGCCGCTCCGGATCGCGATAGCCCATCAGATACAGCACCAGCCGGCCCACGGGATTTGCCGAATAGCGGCAATAGCCGATGACGTCGTCCCATTTCGCATAGCGGTGGACGGTTTGGTCCTGGCGAAACGCGATCAGTAAGTCGCGGAACGGCTCGATGGGAATATCGCATTCGCGCGCCGTCTCCGCCACGGCGATCAGCACGGGATGCGTGGCCGCGCCACGGTATGCGCGCTGCAATTCTTCCTCCCACTGATTCAGCAGTTCGGTGGCGCGCTGCGGATTTGGGACTTCATCTCCCAAATCATCGGCCCAGCGACAGTATGCGTAGACGTTATAAAAGTGCTGGTGGAGGCGCAGCGGGAGAAGCCACGAAACGACGCGGAAGTTTTCGTAATGATGCGTCGCGAGCCATCGCGTGTAACGCTGCGCTTCGGAGAGGCCACAGCCTTCGGCGGGCAGCAAGCGTGCGATTTCCAATTCTTGTTGTCCCAGCATGAGGCTGCGGGCCGTCAAGCCCAGGGATTGACCGCCGTCTTCAGCTCGCCGTTGCGGTGTTTCATGTCCTCAAAAGCGCGCGGCAGATCGGCGAGGGGAATTTCTCCGGTGACGAAGTCGCTGGCGCGCACTTCACCGCGCGCGATCGTCTCGAGCGCCTCGCGAATGAACTGCGGCGTGTGATGGAATGTCGCCTTGATGGTGATCTCGGAATAGTGGAGCAGCGCCGGATCAAATTGCACTTGCGTGCCGTGCGGGCAGCCGCCGAACAAATTCACTTTGCCGCCCTTCCTCACCATTTGCATGGCCCATTGCCAGGTCGCCGCCGACCCTACGGCTTCGATCACTGCATCCGCACCGCGGCCGCCCTCGGTCAATTGCCGAACCATTTGCACCGGGCTGTCCATGGTCGAGACGTCGAACGCCGCGTATGCCCCCAGCCGCTCCGCCGCCTGAATTTGGCCTTTCCGTTTGCCCAGTGCGATGACGCGTACGTCGCGCGCCGAAAGCGCGCGGATGAATTTCAGCCCGATGGGACCGCAGCCCACAATCACGGCCGTGTCGCCGGGACGAATGTCCGTCTCGTGAATCCCGCGCAGCACGCAGGCCAGCGGTTCGACCATGGCGGCATCGCGGAAGCTGACGTGATCGGGGATCTCGAGCAGGTTCTGGCGAACGATGCGGCCCGGAATCCGGACATATTCCGCATACGCGCCGTTATTGAATAGCAGGTCCTCGCACAGATTCGGCTGGCCCTTCCGGCAGTACAGGCACGCGCCGCAAGGCGCCGAATTTGACGGAACCACGCGCATTCCCGCGCGAATCGTGCCGTCCACGGATCGTCCCGTTTCTTCCACCACGCCCGCCAGCTCGTGTCCAAAAATCGCCGGCGGATGAATCATTCGCGGATGCGAGCCTTGTTTCCAAACTTTCAGGTCCGTGCCGCACGTCAGCGCCACTTGCACGCGCACCAGCACTTCATCCTCGCCGAGCTCGGGTATGCCCACGCGCTCGATCTTCAAGTCTTCGCGGCCGTACAAAACTGCCGCGGTCATCGCTCCCATGGAATCAGACGTCATGAATGCGTGATCACCACTTTCAAGGTATTCTCCGCCGGACGGGCGGCCAGCCGCAACCCCTCGGCAATTCGATCCGTCGAAAACCGATCCGAAACCAGTTGCGCCAGCGGCAACCGCCGCTCGAACACGATTCGAGCATACTCCTGTTGCTCCGTAATTGACGCGCTATAACTTCCGAGAATTTCCTTCTCTTCAATACCCACCGCGGCCGCGGGGAATTCGATGCGCAGCAGCGGATCATTGTGGGCAAAAAGCAGCACTCGGCCTCCCGGCCGCGTAAGAGCTAACGCTTCGCTGACGAGTTTAGGATCCGGCGCAGCCAGTAAAACCACGTCTGCACCTCGGCCGTGCGTATGTTCGCGGACCTGAGTCTCTAACTCATCGGATGCAGGATCGAACGTTGCGGTTGCGCCCATGCGCAAACTGGCCGCACGCCGGCCCGCCAGCGGGTCCGTCGTCATCACCTCGGCGCCTGCCAGCTTCGACAGTCCCGTCAGAAGCAGCCCGATCGGGCCTTGTCCCATCACCACGGCAAATTCGCCTTTCGCCACGCGTGCCTTCGCAACCGCCTTGGCGGCGGTGTTCACCGGCTCGACAAACGTGGCTTCTTCAAACGTGACGTCCGGCGGGATTGCCAGCATGCCGCCTTCGACAATCCACGGCATTGCGCGAACATACTGCGCGAAACCTCCACCATTCGGCGTGAAGCCCGCCGTCAGGCCGACTTTTTTGTACTGCACGCATTGCGAGAAAAGCTTGCGCTCGCAATAGAAGCACTGCCCGCACGGAACGTGATGGAAACTGACCACCCGGTCGCCGGGCTTGAATTTCCGCACGCCGCGGCCAACTTCGACCACGGTCCCCGCGAGTTCATGCCCGAAAATCTGCGGCGCGGGAACAAAGCCATGCGCGATTTTCTTGATGTCCGTTCCGCAAATCCCGCAGACCGCCACGCGGAACAGCAGTTCGCCTTCGCCGATTTCGGGAATCGGCACTTCTTCACAAATCACGCTGCCTTTCCCGCGATAGACCCCCGCGAGCATCTTGTCGCCGCGATGCTCGCGCGGCGCGGTCTCCATGTGTGTTGTCGTGGAGCTCATGCCCGGGTTGCCTCGGCCACTTCCGCTCGCCGGATCGCTCCGGTCGCGATGTCCTGCACATATATTTCGAGAAGCTCCGCCAATTTCGTCGCGGCCCGCCGGCTATTGCGTCCCAACCGCAGCAGCGCGGGCAATTTGTGGGGCGCGCGCGCCACGGCAAGCGCGAGCTTCGCGTTGTCGATTTTGCCGGAATGATTCAGGACCGTGCTGAAATCCATGGGCAGTTCCTCGTTCGCCGCGTCGCTGATCGCGCGGATGACCACGCCCGGGATTTTGCGCGCCGCCGCTTCCGTCAGCACCGCGAAACTTTCCATCTCGACCGCTTCGGCCATGCGCCCCAGCCGGCTCTTCCCTTCCGCCGTGACAACCATCTCCGACGAGGAGAGCAGCCTCTCCGCAACGCGAGCGCCGCGCTTCTCCGCTGTGGTCAAGAGATGATGATCCGCGGCGATCGTTCGCCCGCTTTCAAGCTCCATCACTTCACGAGCGGCGAACACGTCTCCTATACAATACGCCGGACGCAGACTGCCCGCGAAACCCGACGAGATGCACACGTCCGGCTCCCAGCGCACGGCGTTTGCCATGACGCTTTTCGCATTCGCAGAGCCAATGCCCGTGAAAGCGACTCGCACCCGAGCTTCGTTCACCTCGCTCTCGTACGCCGCAGTTCCTCCCTCGGCGGTGCGGTGAAATGCGCGGATTTGGCGCCAGGGAGCGAATTCATTCTCGAGAGCGAAGGTGATAAGAATTCTCACAGTCAAATCTTCAAGCCGCCGATGCCTGCGCCAAATGCGCGCGGCCAACCAAAGTCACGTAACCATGTTCCGCGTACCAGCGCACGGCACGCTCGAGCGCGGCTTCGACGGTACCCGGCTGATAGCCCAATTCCTTGCGCGCCTTCTCATCATTGACGAACATCTTGTGCCGCGCAATGCGCACGCCCTCGATGGGAATCCGCGGCTCGCGTCCCATCACACGGGAATAGGCAGCGTCGCCATACGCCGTCATCAGGGCCAAGGCATGGGGGACGCGCCATGAGGGAGCTGAAAGCCCGGTCACGCTCGCGAGAACATCCAGAAATTCTTTCAGCGTCATATTGCGCCCGCCCAGCAAATATCGCTCGCCGATTTTTCCCCGCGCGGCGGCCAGCAGGTGCCCGTCCGCCACATCTTCCACGGCGACAAAATTCAGGCCGGTGTCCACATACGCCGGCATGCGGCCACGAAGGAAATCCAAAATGATTCGTCCTGTCGGTGTTGGCTTCCAATCGCCCGGCCCGACCGGCGTCGTCGGGTTCACGATGACGACCGGCAAGCCCTCATGAGCCGCGCGCAAGGCCTCCTGTTCCGCCAGGAGTTTCGAGCGCTTATAGTTTCCAATCATTTCATCAACGGTCGTGCGGTTCGTTTCATCCGGCAATTTGCCTTCGCGAGGCACGGCGATGGTCGCCACAGTGCTCGTGTAAACGAAGCGCTCCACTCGCGCGCGCCGCGCGGCCGCGAGCAAATTGCGCGTTCCGGTGACGTTGCTTTCATAAATTTCCCGTGGATGGCGCGACCACAGACGGTAATCCGCGGCGACATGGTACACGCGATGGACGCCCGCAAGCGCGCGATCGAGCGAGGCTTCGTCCCGAAGATCGCCTTCCGCCCATTCGACAGGAACGCCTTCCAGTGCCTGGCGACGGCTTCCCGGACGCGCCAGCGCTCGTACCGATTCACCCGCAGCGACCAGCCGCCGGGCAACGTGGGAACCCACGAACCCGGTCGCGCCGGTAACCAGCGTCGTCATAGGATTCGAAAGGCCTCTTCCTTCTCGCGGTTCTGCTCGTTGACGATGGGACCCACGGCGGACGGCGCATCCGTCCTGTGAATGTGTCCATTCCCGTGGCCATTTCCGTTTCCGTTTGTTTTCGGCGCGCCGTTCGATTTCGCGGGCGCGCCTTTGCGTCCACCCATGCGGCCAGATACCTGCCATTGCAGCATCTTCCAGGTGTCGCCGAATTTGTGATTTCCGCCCAGCACCGCGGAGGCTTCATAGCCGGACTGCACCATGCAGTTCTCGCAGCGCGGATCGCGGCCATATCCGTATTTTTCCCACGGCGTATTGTTGATTAAATCGCTGAATGTCTCGTGGTGCTGGTCCGTCATCAAGTAGCACGGCCCCTTCCACCCGCGCGGGTTATACGTCGGATTGCCCCAGGCCGTGCACATCAAATCGCGTTCGCCGCGCAAAAATTCCATGTAGATGGGCGACGTAATCACGTTGAACTGTTCGAGCAGTTTGCTCGCGCGCTGGAATTTCTCGTTCACGTCTCTCCGCGACATGAAAATGTCCTTGGTTTGCACGGAAGCGTAGGAATACGCCGGCGAAAGCATGTTGCCGTCGACGCCCAGCGTGCGCAGGTAGGCGAATAGCTCGGCGATCTCTTCAATATCGGTCTCTTTGTAAACCGTCGTGTTCGAACACACCAGAAATCCCGCCGCCTTGGCCGCCTTGATTCCCGCAATCGCCTCGCGGAACACGCCGTCGCGTTCCACGCAAAGATCGTGCGTTTTTTCCAGGCCGTCCAGGTGAACGTTAAAAAAGAAACGCGACGTCGGCTTAAATTCCGCCAAGCGCTTGCGAATAAACATGCCATTCGTGCAGAGGTAAATGTGCCGCTTGCGCGCCAGGATTTCCTTCACCAGGCCGCCGATCTCCGGATAGATCATCGGCTCTCCGCCGCAGATCGAAACAATCGGCGCGCCGCAATCATCGAGCGCGGCCAGGCACTGCTCGACGGTCAGCATCTCATTGATCGTCGACTTGTATTCGCGGATGCGGCCGCAGCCGGTGCAGGTCAAATTGCACGCATGCAGCGGCTCGAGCATCATCACCAGCGGAAATTTCTCCTCGCGGCGAACCGCCTTCCCGGCAAGATATTTCGTCAGGTTGGCGGTCAAGCTCAGCGGAAACCTCATCGATTACCCCCGTGTCCATTTCGGTGCGCGAATTCACTTGGATCGAACTGCAAAGCCGCGATTTCCTTTCGGATTCTCATTCGCAAGTTGCGGTAGCGCGCCAGCGCATAGAGCGGGAAGGAATTCCGGTACAGGTGGTATTTCAAATAGAACACGCCCGGGAATCCCGTGCCTGTGAACTGATCTTCATCCCACGAGCCGTCCTCATTCTGCCGCTCGGCCAGCCATGCGACCGCACGCAGCACCGCGGGATCGTCCGGTCTCTCCGTCGCCAGCAGGCCGATCAAGCCCCACGCTGTTTGCGATGCCGTGCTTTCTCCCGTCCCTTTGAGGCTCGGGTCCCCGTACGAAGCGCACGTTTCGCCGAAGCCGCCGTCGGCATTTTGCACCCGTCGAAGCCACTCCGCCCCGCGCCGGCTTTCCGTGCTTTCCGCAAGATCGATTGCTTCGAGCGCGCGCAGCACGCCGCTCGTACCATACACGTAATTCGACCCCCAGCGGCCGTACCACGCGCCTTCCGTGGTTTGCTCGCGCTCCAGATAGTTCAAGCCGCGGCGTACCGCCGGATGAGCCGCCGTCCAGCCGAATTTCCCCAGACATTCAATCGATCGCGCCGTCACGTCGGCGGAGGACGGATCAATCATCGCGTTGTGGTCGGCAAAGGGAATCTGCGTCAGCAGCGCGTGATCGTTGTCGCGATCGAACGCGCCCCAGCCGCCGTCGCGATTCTGCATGCTGAGCAGCCACGCGATTCCCCGGCGCGCCGCCTGCGCGTATCGCTCCGGTTCGGCGGGCGTCACATCGCGAAGCGCGATCAGCACAAAGGCCGTGTCGTCCACGTCCGGATAGAAATCGTTGCGAAATTCAAAGGCCCATCCTCCCGGAGCGGCGTCTTTATTTTTCACTTGCCAATCCCCGGGGCCAAGAATTTGATGATCCAGCAGCCATCGCGCCGCGTTCTGGAGTGCGGGATGCGCTGCATCCAGTCCCGCTTCTTCGAGCGAAACCATCGCGATCGCCGTATCCCACACGGGAGAGATGCACGGCTGCATCCGCACGGTGTCTTCTTCCTCGATCTCGTAGCCCGCAATCCAGCCGAGTTCCCGGGCGATCAGCGGGTCGGTCGCCGGATATCCCATCGCCAGCATGGCATATACGGAATTCGCCATCGCCGGAAAAATGGTCGCCAGCCCTTCGCTGCGCTCGATATGCTCGAAGAGCCAGCCCCGCGCGCGCGCCAGCGCCCAACCGCGGAACGGCTTCCACGGCAGCCCCTCGTGAATTTTCAGGATGCGGTCAATACCGAGGAAAAGATTGCGCCAGGAAAAGACCCGGCGGCTCCATGCGAACGCCGCTTTCCGATTTTCCGGATCCGCGAATAATTCATCCACGTGTGCGTTTTCCGGAATGCTCCATCCCGGCCGCAGCGCATAGACGATCGTCAGCGGCACAACGATGGCCCTTGTCCACGACGACATATCGTACAGGTTCACGAAAAACCAGTTCGGCAGCAGCAGCAATTCGGGCGGAATCGCCGGCACCATGTCCCAGCCAACCGCGCCCACCATCGCCAGATAAAATCGCACGTACGAATTCGTCGATTCCAGGCCGCCGAGTTCGTGAATTCTTTTGCGCGCGCGCTCCATGTGCGGTGCGTTCGTCAGTTCCCCGGAGAGCTTCAACGCGAAATAGGCCTTAACGGACGTATTCAATTCCGCCGGACCACCGGGATAGATATTCCAGCCACCATCAGCAAGCTGCTTTTCGCGAATGTAATTCGCCAGCTTCTGGACTTTCTGATTTTCGCCGTCTCCGAGGAGGTAATGCAGCAGGATGTGGTCGGATTCGAGCGTCGTGTCCGCTTCCAGTTCGCCCCACCAGTACCCCTCGGCGGCCTGCAGCGACAGCAAATGCCGCGTCGCGCGTTCGACAGCGTCGTCAACTCGAGACTCTACCTCTTGCTCGGGCATGCGCGCTCGCTGCGCCGCCGTGGCTGTCCGTGTCTGCATCTCTGGAATCTGCATCGCCTCTGACATGGTCCGCCCGTCAAAAAAGTCTTCGGCCCGTAAGAATTATAAATCGGACACGTTTGCGCCGCCTCTTGACCGGCAGGTGATCAGCATCCGGCCGGCAACGCTATCGGTTCGACGTCCAAACACTAATCCAGCGTTCTCCGAGCGCGGCCATACGCGTCGAGCGCGCTCCTCCGTGCTAGTTTTTCGCGCACCCCGACGGGCCGCCGGCCTTCAGACCGACCGGGTCCTCTGGAATGAGATGCAAGTTATCGCCAGAAGGTACCCTTCCCGGTCTAAGACGTTTCCCAAGAGCGGGCTAGAAATGCAATAACTTACACAAGAATAACAAATTATCCCGGTGTTCGAGCCGCTGGTCAACACAAAAACAGACCCTCGATGCCACGAATGTCATACTCGCTGCTTAATCCTCAGCGTCAAGGCGATAGGACTCGGCGAATGATTCGACGCGCGGCACTGGGTATCGGAGACCCAATTGGTTGCAACACGCACGGCTTCGTGCGAATCGTTGCCGCGCTCACGCCCGGCCAGCTCCGCCCGAATAAAGGCGAGCGCAGGACAAAAGCGTCCGCCAGGCCGAGCATCCTCCGCGCGGAGATTTTGAACTCCCCGCGGCGCGGGTCGAGAACAAGGATCGCCAGCGCCGGATACAAATAATTCAACGCCGCAGTGCTCTCAATGATCACATTCTGGGCACCGTCGGCGAGCGCATTTAATTCTGGCAGAGCTTCGGCGAAATGACCGGGCCGTATCCGGAGCAGGAATGCGCGCTCCGCGCCCGCCGCGAGAAAGCGCGAAGTATCGGAATCTCCAGAACGATCTGTTTCCGCCTGGAAAACGTAGTTTTCCGTGCCGCTTTCCTCCGCGTGGTGGTGCGTGATTTTCACGGCCAGCCAATCGCACTCGGCGAATGACCGAATCACGTCCGCCGCGAACGCCGTCTTTCCCGCGCGCCGGCACTGTCCGCCAACCACAATCACGCGCGGCGATTCGCGGAGCATTCTTGCGCGTTGTCTTCGCCGCAAAGCCCAGCCCGTTCCGGACGCGGAAAAATCCAGAATCAATTTCTCCCTTTCTCGAGCCTGCGAACGCGCTCCGCCAGTTCCGGCAATCGCGCGAACCAGGCAAACTGTTTTTTGAACTGCGCCAGCGGCCGCGCGGGCGTGCCCCAAACGGTCTCTTTCGCGCGGATCGTCTTGCCATTCAAGACGCCCGCCTGTCCGCCCACCGCGGCTCCGTCTTCAATCCGGCAGTGCTCGCCGAGCCCCGCTTGCCCCCCCACCAGCACATGCCGGCCGACGTTGCAGCTTCCCGAGATTCCTGTCTGCGCCGCGATCACGGTGTGTTCTCCAATCCGCACGTTGTGCGCTACGTGAATCAGATTGTCAAGCTTCACTCCGCGCTCGATCCGCGTGGTTCCCAACGAGCCTCGCGCGATGGTCGTGTTGTTTCCAATCTCAACGTCATCACCAATCTCGACATTTCCCAACTGCGGAAATTTCCAATGCCGTCCATCGCCATACACGTAGCCGAAGCCGTCCCCCCCGATCACCGCGCCAGAGTGAACCGTGACACGATTGCCCATCCGCGCCCCAGGATAAATTGTCACTCGCGGATGCAGCCGGCACGACTCTCCCACGGAAACGCCCTCGCCGATAAAACAAAACGCGCCGATTTCCGTATTGGCTCCAATCACGGCGTTCGCCGCAATCACCGCGTACGCGCCAACGTGCGCCTTGGCGTCCAATTTCGCCGAGGGATCGACCAGCGCGGACCCATGTACTCCGCGCGCAATCGCCGGTGACTCCAACAGCCACGCCGCAGCCTTCGCGAATGCGAGCTTCGGATTGCCGGCCACGAGCAACGTCTTGTTTTCAAGTTTCATTCCTTCGCGCACCAGCGCGCAACCCGCCGCCGATGTTTCCGCTCGCGCCAAGTGCTTTGCCGCGTCCACGTAAATCAAATCCTCCGCGCCCGCGTCCTCGGGACTCGCAACGCCTGAAACCCACCGTGACAAATCCCCCCGCAATTCCGCCCGCAGGTATTCCGCAAGGTCCAGCGCCATTCGTCTCATGTCTTGCTCTCCCTCTTCTTCATTGCCACCCTGGCAATTCGCCCCGCGATTTAAGGATTAAGACGGATACAGCAGTGGCTCCCCGGGTGGCCGGTTCTTCCATCGCTTGTGCACCCATAGCCACTGATCCGGATGCGCGCGAACGTAATCCTCGATCACTTTGTTGAAACGCGCCGTATTCACGCGAATGTCCGCGTCCTCGTCCTCAGTGCGCTCGAGCGGCACGGCCGGCTCGAAGCGCAGCCGGTATTTGCGCATCGAATCGTCCCAGAACAAAAATCCCGGCACCACGGCGGCGTCCGTCCGCCGCGCGATGCGCGCCAGTCCCGTCGTCGTTGCGGCGGGGATCCCGAAAAAATCAACGAACACCCCTTCGTCGAGCGATGTGTTCTGGTCGGCGAGAATGCCCACGGTCCCGCCGCTGTGCAGAACGCGCAGCATCGCTCGCGCCGCGTTGTTTTTTTCGATCGGCTGATTCCCTGAAAGGCACCGGTAACCATTCACCAGCGCGTCCACGCGCGTATTTTCAACCGCGCGCGCCAGGAACGACAGCGGATGGCCATAAAGCGCCTGCGCGAACGGCGCCAGTTCCCACGCGCTCATGTGCCCGGTCAGGAACAGCACGCCTTTCCCGCGTCTTCGCGCCGCATCGAAATTCTCGAAGCCATCCAGCACCACCACGCGCTCAATATTGCCTCGCGACAATTCCGGAAAATGCGCAAACTCCGCCGCCATCCATCCCAGATGCCGCGTCATTCTCCGGAGGATTTGGCGCCGCTTCGCATCCGTCCAATCGGGAAACGCGAGCCGGAGATTCACCAGCCCGGCGCGTTTAAGCTGTGGCCGGCACAATAACAAGACTCGCGCAATCGCGGCAGCGGTGGCGCGCGCCATCGGACGCGGCAGGAACGCCAGAAATTTCAGGATCGTCCACGTCGCGGCAAACTCGCACCATTCGCGCATCGCCGCCATTCTGTCACAGGTATTTTCCGCGAGCCAGCGCGTGTGTGTGCCGTGTCAACGGCGCTCGCCTCTGCTACACTCGCTCGCGATGGACGAGAAACCGACTCTGTCGCGCCGCAATATCGCTGCCGCTCTGCTGGCCGCTATCGTGCTGGCGACCTGCCTTTTCAGCGGCCTCTCCGCCATCGGATTGACCGGCCCCGATGAGCCGCGCTACGCCTGGATCGCGCGCAACATGGCGCACAGCGGTAACTGGATTACGCCGGTCCTCTACGGCTTGCCCTGGTTCGAGAAACCGATTCTCTACTATTGGTCCGCCGGCTTCTTTTTCAAATTTCTGCACTCGCCCGAATGGGCTGCGCGCCTGCCGTCGTCTTTCGCGGCGCTCGTCTCCGCGCTGGCGATGGGGTGGCTCGCCCTGCGGCGCTACGGCGCGGCAACGGCCTGGGCTGTTCTGCTCATTTTTCCAACGTGCGTTGGTGTGATCGCATTCGCGCACGCCGCATCGCCCGACATGCTTTTCACCGCGAGCCTCGCTCTCGCCCTCGTCTGCGCCGCCAGCGTGCTGGAAAACCATGGCGTATTCGCCGGCGAAGATCGCCCGCGCGGCGGCAGCGACAATCTCGCGCTGATCTTTCTCGGTGTATGGCTGGGTTTTGCGACGCTTGCGAAAGGGCCCGCCGCAATTATCCTCGCCGGCGGCAGCGTGGTTCTCTGGGCGCTGGCGACGCGAAACTGGAAGTTGGCCTTCCGTTTTCTCCATCCGCTCGCCATTTTGTTTTTCTGCATCGTGGCGTTGCCGTGGTACATCCTCTGCGGCTATTTCAATCCGGATTTCTTTCGCACGTTCATTTTGCTCCAAAATTTCGAGCGATACCTCACCCCCATATTTCAGCATCGCCAACCGTTCTGGTTCTTCGGTCCCGTCATTTTGCTTGGACTTCTGCCGTGGACCGCATTTCTCGCCGGCGCCGCGTTCGACGCGCGCCGCATCTTCCGCGACGGCACGTGGCGGAACTCCGCGGGATTTTTCATCGCGTGCTGGGCCATTTTCCCGGTCCTCTTTTTCAGCCTTTCGCAGTCGAAACTTCCGGAATACGTCTTGCCGGTCTTTCCGCCGCTGGCGCTGTTGATGGCGCGTTCCTTTGTCCGCGCCACGGAGCGCGCGCCCCGCAAAGCACAATGGCTCGGCGTTGCAACGGGAACCATGTGGGTCGCGCTCGGCATCGCCGGCGCGATCGGCTTCCATCGCTTGCCGACGTACCAGCCGCCCTATCAGCAAGGAATCTTTCGGTGGGTGCTCGCCGCGCTCGTGATCGGAGCCATCACCGGAACAATCGTTGAAATGGTCAGTTTGTCACGAAACGTCTGGCTGGTAATGGCGCTGACGGTGCTGGTTTCCGCCAGTTTGGTCAGCATGGCGAGTCTCCGCGTGCTTCCGCAACTCGATCCGCTCATCTCCGCCAGGCCAATCGCACGCCAGATTTACAAAATTCTTCCGCCAGGCGCTGCGCTCTATACCGCCGGCGACATCAATCGCAATTGCGATTACGGTCTGCGCTTCTATCTCGATCAGAACGCATTCCCGCAATTCGATCCGCGCAACTCGCAAGCCAGATATGCGATTCTCAGCAGTGGCGGCGACATGGCGCTGGATAACCTGGGAATCATCCACAGAAAAATTGTCGCCAAGTTTCTTCCGTACTGCTGGGTGGAATCACTGCCTATGTCCGGAGCTTCTCGCGGTAAATAACGCTCTATTGCGCCGGCTGCCCCGAGGGCGGAAGGTATTTCAGGAAAAAGTTGACAATGCGGCTTTCGTAGTTGCGGCGGCTTTCGTCGCTCATTTCCGCGTACGTCATCGTATCGATGGCCTGTTCCTTGGGCTCTGGCGCAGCTTCGAACATCTGCAGCGTGTCTCTGCCCAATTCCACTTTATCGGTCGATTCAATGAACAGCTTCGGAATGCCCTGTAAACGCCCCAGACGCGCCAGAATGGGAGGAACCGTGCGGTATTGATAGTTGATCATCCGAAAACCGAACTGGCAGAACGTCTTCACCAGCGGCAGCGCACCCAAACCCGTATGGCTCACCTGAATCGCCAGGAAATCCGAAGGTTGGTCATACACCGAATCCACGGCCACGGCTTGGATGCGCGGCTCTTGCGTGGCCGCGGCCAGCGCCGCGTAGCCGCCCATATCCGTGCCCCAAACGCCGAAGCGCGTGGTGTCGATGTCCTCGCGATTTTCCAGTCCCCGGATCGCCGCCAGCAGTTCCCCCGTTTCCCTGTAGCCCAGCGTCGTGCGCCCCGGGACGGACCCGTGGCCTACAAAATCGAACAGAAACACATTGAACTGGTTCTCTTGCAGCGCCGTCACCAGCGTCAGGATGTCCGCCCGCTGTGACCCGTAGCCGTGGCACAGCACGATCGTCGGCCCATGAAGCAGGCCCGGGAAAAACCATCCGTCGCGCGTCCCTTCTCCCGGAATCGTAAATTTGTATACGGTCGGGTGGCCCATCAACAAAGTGACATCCACGTTCGCGGGACTGCGCGGCGGCGTAAGAATCTGGTACAGCAAATATCCTGAAATCGTCGCGGCCGCCAGAAAAACGAATAGCGCCAGCGCCAGCACCGAGCCCAGGATACGCGTGATGCTGGCGGTCGAACGCCGAAAATTCGATGTGGGACTCACGCTTCGCCGGAAGACTCCGTTCTCACAACCGCCGCGCAGTGTAGCATAATTCGCGCGGCCATCATCGCGCGCCAATCGCGTTGGTTAGTAACGGCTGGCGCACGCACGCGTCCGCAATCTCCCGCGAATCAAACGCCAATCCCTTATCTTTCTCGCGGAACCGCGCCTCGATGTTTCTGTGCCGCCCCGGCCCCGGCAAAGCTATAATCTCCGAGGAGACACTCAGGCCATCCATGCAGGTTGTCGATCTGCGCCAAGTCCATTCGCGTTCGCTCGAACCCCTCTTTCACGAAGAGGCGGAACAGTGGCGCAACGATCTTCACTGGGATTACCGTCCGTCGCAGCATTTGATCCGGAAATTTATCGATTCGCATTCGCTCGCGGGCTACTCCGCGTGGGACGGCAAAGACCCTGCGGGCTATGGCTTCTACGTCTTTGAAGAGCAGAAAGGCCTGATCGGCGGCCTTTTCGCCTCGCCGCGCTTCTCGCAAATCGAAACTGGCAAAAAGCTTCTCCTCGAAATGCTTGAAACTCTTCGCCAGACTCCGTTCATCGAACGCATCGAAGCGCAACTCATGCCCTTCGGCGCGGCGCTCGATCCCGTTCTCGAAGAGCAGCGTTTCCGCCTACACCACCGGCAATTCATGCTTCTCCAGCTTCCGGTGACTCCACGCAGTAAACCCGCGGCGCCGGATGGGCTGCTCCTTGAAAGCTGGACCGACCGCTGCCTCGAGCCCTGCGCGCGTTTAATCCAGCGCGCCTATACCGATCACGTCGATAGCGAAATCAACGATCAGTACCGCACGGAAGAAGGCGCCATGAAATTCCTGCGTAACATCGTCCTGCTTCCCGGCTGCGGTCAATTCTTCCCGGACGCATCATTCATTGTCCGCCCCGGCCCGGGAGAAAAGCCGATTGGCATGGTCTTGACGTCCACCGTCGCTCCCGGAGTCGGACACACCACGCAAATCTGCGTTCTGCCGGGATACCAAAAGAATGGACTGGGCCGGCGCTTGATGGAAGCGTCTATTTATGCGCTGCAAATGCTCGGCTATCGTGCGCTCTCGCTCACCGTCACCACGATAAATACCAACGCCGTGCGCCTCTATGAAAATCTCGGCTTCCGCACCATCAGGAGCTTCGCCGCCGGCGTCTGGGAACCCTGAAAACCCCGGGTGCGCAAAAAGTCCGCAACCGCTGATTTTATTTCCTCGCGCGATCCTTCAGCAGATTCTTCAGCTCGGACATGAATTCCTTCACATCCTTAAAATCCAGGTAAACCGAAGCAAATCGCACGTAGGCAACCTTATCGAGCTTCTTCAATCGCACCATCAATTGTTCGCCAATTTCCGAAGTTGTCCGCTCCCGATCTTTCGCTTCATTCACAAACCGCTCCGCGTCATCCACCAGCGCTTCAAGCTTTGCCGTCGGCACCGGCCTCTTCTCGCACGCGCGGAGCAATCCCTGCAAAATTTTGTGCCGGTCGAATTTTTCGCGCCGGCCGTCCTTCTTGATCACCATGTACGGTATTTCGTCGATGCGCTCATACGTGGTGAAGCGCTTGCCGCATTTCAAGCACTCGCGCCGCCGCCGAATCAAATCCCCCGCGCGCCCTTCGCGCGAGTCCACCACTTTGTCATCCAGATGCGCGCAGAAAGGACATTTCACCGTGGCGTCTCCCGCTGCCGCTTCGGCGCATCCACCACGGACGCGTGCTCGCCGCGCTCCTCGTCCGCCGCTTCCTCCCGCGCCAACCGTCGCAAATCTCCCATCGACCATCCTTCGCGGATCAGCAAGGGCGCGCCCGCAACGCACACCGCCGCGAACGTCACCAGCCACAGAACAATCGCCACCGCCGCGGCCGCCTCCTTTTCTACTCCAAAAATGACCGTGAGGACAAGGAACGTCGCCACTTGCGTCCCTCCGCCGACGGCGGGAAGCTGCGCCACCGAGCCCACCATGGTGAATGCCAGCACCAGCAGCGCCGCGCGAAAATCGAATTCGCCGATGCGCCCGCTGAAGCTCCGTATCACCCAGAAATAAACCAGGGCCACCACCACCCAGTGAATAATCGTATAGCCCACCGCCGCAATCAGATCGCCGGGCGAACGAATCGCCTGCAACCCTTCGCTGAACCCATCAATCAATGTCGCGATTTTCCCGCGCCAGCCGCCGCGCCGGTGAAATCCGCCCAGGCGCGACTGCAGCCAGCGCGCCCCGTGCAATCGAAAATAAATCAGCACCGCAATCAGCACCATCAGCAGCCCGAAAAGCGCCCATCCGGCCAACCGCGCATCGTGTACCAGCGTACCTGCCGTCGCCGCCGATCCCTGCAACGCCTGGCGCGGCACTTCCAGCAACCCGAAAATGGCCAGCACTGCCGCCGCTCCCGCATCGAAAATGCGTTCCAGTACGTACACGCCAAAACTATCCGCCACCGGCAGACCGTCCTTGCGCGCAATCAGCAGCGGCCGCACGGGATCCGCGGCGCGCCCCAAAACGAAAATCGCCGTGAACCCCATAATCGTCGCGCCGTATACGTTTCGAAACGCCGGTCGCCCCATGTAGCGCGAGAATCGCACCCATCGCAGCGCCCGCAGCGCATACGAAACGTAGATTCCCGCCGTGGCGAGCAACAGCAACGGGATACTTGCTTCCGCCGTCGCCGCGCCCAGCTTCCGCCAGCTAAACCCGCCCGGCAGGATCGCGCCGCGAAAGCGGTAAAGCAGCCCACCCGCAATCGCCAGCCCCACGATCAGCCAAATTGTTTTGCGTACACTCTGCCGCATGGTCGCGCACCGTATCAGCACCGCTTCCCAAGTGTCAAGCGAGCCTCCTGTTCCAGCAACGCGGATTCTGTCGCGTCGGCTCGTCCTGAGGATTGATGAAGGGCGTCCCGCCGCCTTCGTTACGCCCGCGTTCAGGCGCTCTCAAAATCGTCATCGTTCGAGACTGGGACAATGGAAAGAAAGACCAACGCAAATAACGCATCGATTCCACGCCCGCAAACGACGCAAGGCACTTGTGTTACCCACGCACCCCAGCTAAGATGCCGCCGCAGTGCGGAACTTTTCGGCCCCTTACCTCGTTCCATATTATGAGGCCGCGAGGTGATGCAACTTGCGAGGACAATGACGATTGGAGCCGGACGCTCAACTGGTTCAGCGCTGCCTCCGGGGGGAGGGGCCGGCATGGGAGGAACTTGTACGCCGCCATGCCCGCCGCGTTTACAATCTTTGTTACCGTTTCACCAGCAATTCAGCCGAAGCCGAGGATTTGAGCCAGGAGGTTTTTTTACGCATCTACCGAACGCTCGCGAGCTATCGCACAGCCTACGGCGGCTTTCCCACGTGGCTCACCACCGTCACGCGCAATCTGCTGGTCGACCATTACCGCCGGACTCGCCGCGACCGTGTGACCGACTCGCTCGAGGACGTTCTCCCGCAGGTCGAACAGAAGCATTCGCCCATGCGTACGCCGGACAAAGCCGCGATGGCGCGCGAATTGAGTTCCCAAGTCCAGTCCGCGCTCTCTCGCCTTTCGCCCGAATTGCGCGAAGCCGTGATCTTGCGCGATCTGCAGGGCCTGGAATACAACGAGATTCAGGAAGTTTTGTCCGTGCCGGAGGGCACGGTGAAATCCAGAATCAACCGCGGCCGCATCGAACTGGCCCGCGTGCTGCAAGACATGGGCGTGAAGCCAGGCTAGGCTGCGAGCAAAACGTTAGTAGCGCACTGAGTAGAACCTGGGTAAACCCTGAGTCAGACTAAGGCAATGACCTGGAGCTGCATACAAATCGAAGAGCGGCTGAGCGAATATCTTGACGGCGCACTTGTTGGCGCCGAGCAGCAGGAGTTCCGCGCTCATCTCGCCTCCTGCCCGCGCTGCGCTCCGCTTCTCGCGCAGGTAACCCATGTCATTGGACGCCTGCGTACGCTTGAGCCGGAGCCTGCCCCGCCGGCGCTCATCTCCAAAATCCTCGATCAAACGCTCGGCCCGCGCAAAACCAAGTCCGACTGGCTGGGCTGGTTGCCGATGCTCTGGCAACCTCGCGTCGCCATGGGTGCGGTCACGGTCCTTGCCACTTTGTTCATCATTTTCCAGGCCACCGGCGTGCGCACGTCCAACGTCACCGTGGCTTCCTTGAATCCGGTCAATATCTATCATTCCGCGGATCGCCACGCGCATCTCGCCTTCGCGCGCAGCGTGAAATTTGTGAACGACCTTCGCGTGGTTTATGAAATTCAGTCACGCTTGCAGCCGGCAACCGGCGTTTCCGCAAACAGTCCAGAGTCAGCGCCTCCGCCGTCTGAATCTCAACCCAAATCCCCGAGCCAGTCGCGGCAGAAGCATAGTGCCAATGGAAGTTTCGCTTATGTCGCGGCGTTCCTCGCAGATGCTCCGGGAGGGAGCCTCCGATGAAATGCGCTGTTCACACCGATATTGACGCCACGGGCTTCTGCCGCAACTGCGGCAAGGCGCTTTGCGCGCAGTGCGCTCGCGAAGTCCGCGGTGCGCTGTACTGCGAAGCGTGCCTGTCGCACATGGTCGCCGGCCCATCGCCAGCCGTGCCGGGGGTATCGACTGGACCGAATCCCGCAGCGGCTTGCGCCCTGGGATTCGTTCCCGGCTTGGGCGCGGTTTACAATGGCGAGTATGTGAAAGGCCTCATCCACGTCGTAATTTTTGGCGGGCTGATCGCCATCATGAATAGCGACTCCATTACAAGCGGAATGCAGGCAATGATTGTCGTCTTTTTCATCGCTTTCTGTTTCTATATGCCCATTGAAGCCTATCGCACCGCGCGCGCCAGGCAGCTCGGCCAGCCCATCCCCGGAATTTTCGGCGAAACAGAATCACACCGGCCCATCGGCGCCTTCGTCTTGATCGGCCTCGGCGTTCTGTTTCTGCTCGATACCCTTGGGCTTCTCAGTTCCGTCTGGATCGGGCGGCTCTGGCCGCTGGGGCTTGTCGCCCTCGGCGTGCTCTTGATTTGGAAGCGGACACAAGTTCCCTCGTAGGAGGATTCAGTATGTCGCGTTGGAGGAATTGCCCGTGTACCCGTTGCCGCATGCGCGGCTTGATGGGCCCTGTGATCCTGATTACCGTCGGCGTTCTTTTCTTCATCGGCCAATATAATTGGCATTATTCCTTTGAACGCTTGTGGCCCGTCATCCTGATCGTCATCGGCGTCGTGAAAATCCTTTCGGAAACCGCCTCCGCGGAAGGTCACGTGGATTCCATCGGCTGGCAGAATCCGCCGCCCGGCGCGCCGCCCGTTCCGCCGCCCATGCCACAAAACGTACCGCCGCAGAATCCGCCTCCGCCGCCGCTATGACCTATTACTACCATCGACGGCGCTCGGTCTTCAGCGGGGTGATTCTCATCCTGATCGGCGTGCTCTTTCTTCTCTATGAATACCATCCCGAGATCCAGATCGGCCGCCTCTTTCTCCATTACTGGCCGCTGCTGTTAATTCTCTGGGGCGTCGCCCGCCTCTTCGATCATCTGGTCGCCTCTCGCGCCGGCGAAACCGGGCCGCCCGCCATTTCCGGAGGAGAAGTCGCGCTCATCGTCCTTCTGCTCGTCGCGGTCGCATCCATCGCCGGAGTCGACTGGGCGCGAAAGCATAATCCGGGCATCGATTTCGGCATGGGCAACATCTTCGAGCACTCCTATCACTGGAGCAGCTCCCTGCCCGCCGTCCCGGCAAAGCCAAACGAAGTCATCTCGATTTCCACCGTGCGCGGAAATATTTCCGTGCGTCCTGGCAGCGATTCGGAACTTCACGTCGCTGTGCGCAAAACCGCGCGCGCATCGGACGAGGCCAATGCGCGCAACCGAGCCGACAACGTGCGCGTTCAGGTGACTCCCACCAGCAACGGCTATCAAATTCAGCCGCAAATTTCAGGCGGCGCGGATTCCAGCGTGAAAGTGGACCTCGATGTCGAGCTGCCCAGCCAGTCCCGTATCACCGCGCAAACGTCTCACGGCAGCATCACCATTTCCAAAATGGACGGCCCGGTCTCGATAAACTGCCAGAGTGGCGACCTGAATATCCACGACATCTCGGGCGACGTGAATGCCTCCATGGCCCACGGAGACGCCCGCATCGGCAACATCAAGGGCAATGTGAGCTTGAATGGTCACGGCGGCGAACTCGATCTCTCCGGCATCACTGGTGACGCCACCATCGACGGCGATTTCTACGGCCCCGTTCGCGCTCGCAACGTCGCACAAACCACGCGCTACACCTCTTCGCTCACCAACCTGACCCTCGCGCAGCTCTCCGGCCAGTTGGAAATGGATTCCGGCAACATGACCGTCTCCGGCGTGCAGGGCAGCCTCGCGCTCACCACCGCGAATAAGGACATCACGCTCACCGGTGTCGCTGGCAGAATTGATCTCACCGACAAGCGCGGCGACATTCACGTAACCTTCGCCCATCCGCCGCATGATGATCTGCGCGTCGCCGACGAATCCGGCAATATCGACGTCACGCTTCCCGCGCAGTCCAGCTTCGAGATTTCCGCCGTTTCGCGCAACGGCGAAATCCAAAATGATTTCTCGGCCTCGGGCGTGAAGTCAACGAATACCGGCAATATGACCGTCGTGCAGGGCGCCTACGGCGCGCGCGGCCCACGCGTCAAGCTCAGCACCACCTACGGCACCGTCTCTATCCACAAATCCCAATAAAATAATTCGCGGACCCGGGTCATCGCGCGTCCGCACGGCGTCACACCCCCAGCTTCACCAATCCGTCTAGCAGATCGTAAAATCCCGGGAACGAAATTCCCACGCAGTCCGCGTCGCGAATCACTGTCTCGCCGTCCGCTCCCAGCGCCGCAATTGACATCGCCATCGCGATGCGATGATCGTCACGCGGATCGATCGTCGCCCCGTGCAGCCGCCCCGCCGAGCGTCCCGCCACGCGCAGCCCGTCCGGAAATTCCTCCACCTGCGCGCCCATCCGGCGCAGATTCTCCGCTACCGCCGCAATCCGGTCGCTTTCCTTCACGCGCAATTCCTGCGCGTCGCGAATCTCGATTCCCTCTTCCGTGTACGGCCCCAGCGCCGCCAGCATCGGCAATTCGTCAATCAGCCGCGCCACCATCGTTCCCGAGACTTTGCCGCCCTTGAGCGGCGCATGATGCACGTTGATGTCGCCCAGCAACTCCCCGTCGCGCATCGCCAGCGCCACCACGGAAATCGGCGCGCCCATCGACACCAGAAAGTCCAAGATCGCCGTGCGCGTCGGATTCAGCCCCACGCTCTGAATCGTGAGTTCCGTTCCCTGCACGATCAGCGCCGCCGCTAGGAAAAATACCGCCGCCGATAAGTCCCCCGGCACGGTCAGCGGCCGCCCCACCAGCTTCGGCCATCCTTGCAAACGAATCGCTTCGTTTTTCTGCTCCCCGCTCCGGTCCGCGACTCGTTCCACACTGGCCCCAAGCTCGCGCAGCGCCAGCTCCGTGTGATCCCGCGTCCGCACCGGCTCGCGGAACACCGTTTCGCCCTCCGCGAAAAGTCCCGCCAGCAGCACCGCCGACTTCACCTGCGCGCTGGCCACTTTCGGCGCGTACTCGATTGCCCGCAGCTTGCCTCCACGAATTTCGAGCGGCGCGAATTCATCGTCGCGCGCGCGGATCTGCGCGCCCATTTCCCGCAGCGGCTCCATCACGCGCCGCATCGGACGCCGCCGCAGCGACTTATCTCCCGTCAGTTCCGAAGAAAACTCCTGCCCCGCCAGCGCGCCCGCCAACAGCCGCATCGTCGTCCCGCTATTTTCCGCGTCGAGCGCCTTCCGCGGCCTTTCCCATCCTCCCAGGCCCTTTCCTTCTATAACCACCCTGCCTTCCCGCTCTTCGATTTTCACTCCCAGCTTCGCAAGGCAGCCGAGCGTGCTCCGGCAATCGGCCGCGCGGGAAAAATTGAGAATCTCGCTCTGGCCTTCCGCCAGCGAAGCCAGAATCGCGTACCGATGCGAAATGGATTTATCGCCGGGGACCACAAGCACGCCACTGAACGCCTGCGCCGAATGGATGCGTCTCTTCGTCACGCCAAAATAGTAGCACGCCCGCGCGAAACAACCCCGCGCCCTTCATCCGTGTCAAACAGAATGCGGCCGTACGGAGCACGCATGTCGTGAACCGTGCACGGAAATCAGCGCTCGCCTTGCCGTTACCGCGGAATCACACCCGCGGAATGCCGATTTGCTTCGCGCGGCGGCGCACGCTATCATGAAAGGTCTTATGCGTCTGCGTCCCAGCCTTCTATTAGCCGCTCTAGCGGTGCTTTTTGTGGCCTGTTCCCTCAGCGCTGCCCAGAACCCCGTTATTTTTCCGCTCGCCGATGTCCATCCGGGAATAACGGGCGTCGCCTACACCATCTTCTCGGGCGATCAGATCCAAAAAATGGATGTCACCGTCCTCGGCGTTCTGAAGAATGCCATGGGCCCCAAGCAGGACGTCATTCTCGTCCAACTCTCCGGCGCTGATGTCGCTCGAACCGGCGTTGTCGCCGGCATGAGCGGCAGCCCGGTCTATTTCGACGGCAAGCTCGCCGGCGCAATTGCCCTCAAAATCGGCACGTTTACCAAAGACGCCATCGCCGGCGTCACGCCCATCCAGACCATGCTCGACATTCAGAAGGCGATGGCGCCGCCCGTTCATTCCGCCGCAAACTTCTCCGGCGCATCGCCGGCTGCCCTCGGGCTCCAATCCGCCGCGCCGATTCAGAAAGTCTCCCTCGGCGGCGGAAGATTCCTTGTGCCCATTGAAACGCCGCTGGTCTTTTCCGGCGTAACGCCGGAAACGCTCGCCCTCTTCTCATCGCAATTCCAGGCCTACGGCATGACCAGCATGGTCGGAGGCACCACCGCCGCGCGCCCCGATGATGCCAGCCTGAAACCCGGCGACATGGTTGGCATGAGCTTGGTTTCCGGCGATCTCTCGCTCTACGCCGGATGCACCGTCACGGCCATCGTCGGCGACCGTGTTTTTATTTGCGGCCATCCGCTCTTCGGTTTCGGCTCAATCTCTTTGCCGATGACGCGCGCGCATGTCGTCACCACTCTGGCTTCGGCCCTCGAATCCACCAAAATCATGAATACCGGAGGGCCCATCGGCACGATCATGCAGGATCGCACCACGGCCGTCGTTGGCCGCCTGGGCGCTTCTCCCGCCACGCTTCCGGTCGACGTCAACGTCACCACCCCCGAGGAACAGCGCCATTTTCATTTTAATGTCGTCCAGAACCGCAAGCTGACTCCCACTCTCGTTGCGCTCGCCGCGTACAATGGCATCGTTTCCAACACCGCGTACACTGACGGCACTACGCTTCAGCTCAATGGCCAGATTAATATTGCCGGGCATCCTTCCGTCGAGCTGCGTGGCATGTTCGCGCCGACCGGCGCAGCCGTCCCTGACGGCTATCAACTCGCCGTCACCGTCGAATCCGCTTTCGCGCGCATTTTCACCAATCCCTACGAGCAGCCCAAAGTGCAAAGCGTCACTCTCAACGTCACCAGCCTGCCCCAAAACCGCTGGGCTGCGATTGACGGCGCTTGGAGCAATCAGAGCGAAGCGCGCCCCGGCGAAACCGTGCGCATCAAAGTCTTGCTGCGCCCCTATCGCGGCGCTCCCTTCATTCAGGAAGTTCCCATCACCATTCCTGCGCAGGCTGCTCGCGGCAGTCTTCAAATTCTGGTCAGCGACGCCGCTTCGCTCGATCGCATGCGTGAACTTTTTCCCGGCGCGCCGGGAGGCCAGTTGCAGGACCTCAACGAGCTCATCCGCGTGATCAATCGCCAACGCCAGAATGATCGCCTCTACGTCACGCTGCTCGAGAATTCGCCCACGCTGCTCGTCGAGGATAAAGAGCTTCCCAATGTTCCGACGTCGGAGATGAACGTTCTCGATCAGCATCGCGCTCCTGGCGGCGCGCAAATGCTTTTCCAGTCCGTGATTGGCGAACACTCCGTCGGCATGAAGCAGGTCATTTCGGGCCAGCAGTATCTTTCCATCACAATTAAGTGAACCCGGCGAACAAAAGGAGCGTGTGACCACTGATGCGGCGAGCCACACTGGCATGTATCCTCTCGATGATTTTATTTGGTGCGGTGGCGGCGCGCGCTGAGCATACGCGCTTCTGGCAGCAATCCTCCTTCGACGAATTCCTGAAAGGCACGCACAAAGGTGTCGCGCTCCGCAGCGATGGCACGCTCATGCCCGCGCCCGAATTCAAGCCCTTCGCCGACCCGAATCTCGCTTACGTCTGGGCTCTCGCCGTGGATTCTCGCGGCCGCATCTATGCCGCGGGCGGCTCGGACGCGAAAGTGATTCGCCTCGACGCTTCCGGAAAACCAACCACTGTCTTCCAATCGGCTGAGCTCGAGGCCCAGGCCCTGGCCGTCGACAAGCAGGACAACGTCTACGTGGGAACTTCGCCGGATGGCAAAGTCTATAAAATCACGCCGGATGGAAAGCACAGCGTTTTCTTCGAGCCCAAGTCGAAATATATTTGGGCGCTCGCCTTTGATTCAACCGGCTCGTTGTTTGTCGCCACCGGCGACAAAGGAAAAATTTTCGTCGTGGCGCCCGACGGCAAGGGTCAGCTTTTCTATAAGAGCGACGAAAGCCATGCGCGTTCGCTCGCCTTCGATCATCAGGGCAACTTGCTCGTCGGCACCGATCCCAGCGGCCTCATCATTCGCATCCCGTTTCACGCCAGCAGCGCATCCCCGCTGCCGCAAGCCGGCAAGGCATTTGTGGTGTATGAAACCAGTAAAAAAGAAGTCACCGCGCTGGCCACCGATGCCGCCGGCAATATCTACGCCGCCGCCGTTGGCGTCAAGCCTCCTCACCAGCCGCAAACCGGCGTCAACCCCGCTGCCGCCGCTCAGCTCGCCGCCGTGTTTCAGGCCGCCGCCGCGCGCTCCGCTGCCACTGCCGCCGCAACTCCCGCGGCAACCGCCGCCATTCCAACCGCCGCTCCCATGATTTTTCCCACGTTTCCCAGCCCGACCGGCGGAAGCGAAGTCTATCGCATTGCTCCGGACGGCTCGCCGGAATCGTTGTGGTCCTCGCCGCAGGACGTTGTCTATACTCTCGCCTTCTCGCCCGGCAATCGCCTCTTGCTTGGCACGGGCAATCATGGCGCGATCATCCAGCTTGATGGTGACCATCTTTTTTCCTCTCTCGCCAGCTCCGATGCTTCGCAAGTCACTTTCCTCGCCGCGGGACCTGCCCGCAAGGTTTATGTCGCCACTGCCAACCCCGGCAAGGTTTTCACCCTCGGACCTGCCTATGCCACGGAAGGAACTTTCCAATCCGACACGTTTGACGCAAAAATTTATTCGCGCTGGGGCCGCTTGACTTGGTGGGGCGCGCATGACACGCCGAACGCCAAAATCGATTTCTATGTTCGCTCCGGAAACACATCGGATCCCGACGATTATTGGAGCCCGTGGTCCGGCCCGTACTCCGACGCATCGGGAGACGCCGTCCAGTGTCCCCCGGCGCGTTTCATTCAGTGGAAGGCCGTGTTCCATGCGCCCGCCACGCGCGGTAGCCGGCAAGATGAACCCACGCTCTCCTGGGTAAAACTCGCGTACCTGCGCAAGAATGTCGCCCCGGTGATCGACGGCATCGTCGTCGAGGATCCGGGTCTTCGCGCACAGGGATTTTCCGGAGTCACCGCCGGCCCGCAGCAGCCTTCGCCTGTCCCTCTTCGTGTCCCGCAGAATCCGGTGGATGGCGCAACGATCTTTACAAACATGGCCCAATTTGAGCATCCCATGACGTTCACTGCCCCGCCGCAGGGCATTTCCGCGAAGGGCTATCAGACCGCCGTCTGGACCGCGCATGACGACAATGGCGACACGCTCGAGTTCTCTCTCTACTATCGCGGCGCGGGCGAGAAAAACTGGAAGCTCCTGAAAGATAAAATCCGCGGTGATTTCTATTCTTGGGATACCAATTCCATGCCCGACGGTGCCTACTACTTAAAACTCGTGGCCTCCGACGCGCTTTCCAATCCTGTCGGCCAGGCACTCACCACCGATCGCGTCAGTGATCGCTTTGAAGTGGACAACACTCCGCCATCCGTCGAAAATTTGCGCGCCCAATCGTCCGCCGGCGCATGGCACATTCGCTTCACTGCCCACGATTTGGCCAGCGCCGTTGCGAGCGCCTCTTATAGCGTCGACGCGCATCACTGGCAATCCGTCTTCCCCGTCGGCGAACTCACCGACGCGCCCGTCGAGAACTACGACTTCGTGCTCCGCGATCTCAAGCCCGGCGAGCACACTGTCGCCGTGCAGGTCTTCGACCAGTTCAAAAACTCCACCGCGGCCAAAGTCACCTTCACCGTCCCGCCCGGCAGTCACTGAACTCGTCCGCCGCGCGCATTTTCGGCTCTTAACAGCTCGTTGAAAAAGACATTCGCTGTCATCCCGCCCTGAGCCTTAGCGAAGGGAGCCGCCATCCGGCGCGCCTCTTGCGTCCCGGATGTCTGTGCGGGACGAGGGATCTGCATTTTACCTCGCCGTGCCACGCTCGCTCCGCTCCTCAAATGTGCAATAATTCTCTCAATGACAACCACGCCCAGCCAGCAATCGCCTTCGGGCATCGCGCCCGATTTCCAAGCCATTCGTTCCGCCCACGCGCGCATTCGACCGCACATTCATCGCACTCCGGTCTTCACCTCCGAATCGCTCGACGCGATGACCGGCGCGCGCCTTTTCTTCAAGTGCGAAAATCTCCAGAAAACCGGTTCGTTTAAATTTCGCGGCGCCACAAATGCCGTCTTTTCTCTCTCGGACGACGAAGCAAAGCGCGGCGTCGTCACGCAATCCTCCGGAAATCACGCCGGAGCAATCGCTCTCGCCGCCCGCCGCCGCGGCATTCCCGCATGGATTGTGATGCCCAGCACCGCCCCGCGCGCGAAACGCCAGGCCGTCGAGTCCTACGGTGGCCGCGTCACCGAATGCGAGCATACTGTCGCTTCCCGCGACGCCGCCTGCAACGCGCTCCAGGAGAAAACCGGCGCCATCCTCATCCATCCGTACAACAACGCTCAAGTCATCGCCGGCCAGGGCACGGCGGCTCTCGAATTTCTCGAAGACGTTCCCGATCTCGACGTCATCGTCACGCCCGTCAGCGGCGGCGGCCTTTTGAGCGGCACGTCCATCGCCGCGAAATCGCTGCGCCCGCAAATCCGCGTCGTGGGCGCGGAACCCAAGAACGCCGATGACGCTTATCGCTCGCTCGCTTCCGGCAAACTCGAGCCCGCGGCAAAAGCGGAGACAATTGCCGACGGTCTGCGCGCGACGTTGTGCCCGCTCACGTTCTCGATCCTGCGCGAGCGCGTCGATGAAATCGCTCTGGTCACCGAGGAGGAAATTCTCTCCGCCATGCGTCTCTTATGGGAACGCCTCAAGCTGATCGTCGAGCCGTCCGGAGCCGTCTCCGCCGCGATTGCGATTCACAAAAAATTCCCCGTCGATGGCAAGCGAATCGGAATCATTCTGTCCGGAGGCAATCTCGACCTCGATCAGATCCCCTTCGTTCGCGCCCCAAAATGAAGTCTTCACTGAAGTTTTATTCGAGGTGATTCGCGGAAGATGCTTTACGGAAACTGATTTGCGTCACAACCAGGCTCCGCCTATTTTTCTGATGCCTTCCAATCCGTGGGCGGAAATGAGACGTGCCAGAATCCCGGAGCCGCATTGTCGAATTCCGCCGGAACCAGAAACCCCTCGCCAATGGCATGCGGTTTTCGTGTGACGCGGCATCCCATACTCTGGTGCGTAGGGGCGTGCTCCAGCGTGAATCGCGCACCGACGGGAAAATTTTCCGGAGAGACCAGCAGCGCGCCCGTGTCATTCACGTCCACGGTGAAAGCCTGAATCGTTATCGCTTTCCCCTCGATCGTTACGTGAAGTTTCACTGCCACGCGCAGCATCACGCGCTGGCTTCGCCTGCGTTCATCGTGCGGCGCCAGTTGCACGCCTGTATCCTTTGCCGCGCTTTCCTGTCTCATCGTCGCAAATCCTCGCGGAACGGTTTGCTCCAAAAACTCACGACATTCTCATTTCACATCTCCGCCGTGCTTTCACGGCCCCGAGCTGTTCGTTTTTCTCTTCGAACTCCGGCAAGGAGCGGAGCTCCCGCTTCGTCCCGGACGGCGCCAAAAGCGTTTTTTCTGTGCCGCGGATATACCGGAGAGGGAAATCGTTCCGCGCGTCGCGCCCCATCAATCCACGTCTGTGCCATCACCGGCGATTTGCCTCAGCGCACGGTGTAGTTCGCCTGAAGCACTTTCTAGTTGCCCTGAAAAACGAAGAGCTGCCGAACGCCGTCGCCAGCCCTGCAGTCTTTACAATTCCACTCCCCAAAAATCCATCGCCGGATTGACAAGTTCCACGCCCAGCTCCCACCCATCCACTCGTTTGTTCCCTTGATGGACCACCACGGCCCCTATCGAGCGCTGCGTCGCCAGGTTCGTCACTACCAGCCGCTGATCGAGCGCCATCGCTTCCGGCGACACCAGCAGGCACCCGTAGAAATTCACCACGCGCGTGTGGGCGCGTTCGCGATGCGGCCGCTCTCCCCGGCTTTCCAGCCATTCGATCGACACCGGAACGCGCGAGTTCATGCGTGGTCCTCGCCGCTTTTCCCGCATTTTTGATTCCAAGGAGGCTTCGTGGGTAAACTGTCGTCTGTTGGGCACCGCGCAACAACCTCGCACACATCTAACCCGTTACATATCAATACAATATAAGATAACCCGTCCGGGAAATTGAGCACTCATGCCTGTAGGTAATACTAGTACCCAGGCCGCCCTACGTCAATAGTACTCGGAATTCGCCCTTCCGCTTTTGCTGCGGGTTCCATTTGCGGAATGAGCTCTAATTCTCGGCTGTGCGCCGCGACTGCGGCGCAAGAAGAGGTTCATCCACTTGCCCTGACTCGCCTGCAAACGTCTTGCGTGCGCCTTTGCCAATCCAGGCCTGGAACGAATCCATGTAGGTGTAAAACACAGGGGTCAAATAGAGAGTCACAACCTGGGCGAAGATCAGTCCTCCAACCACGGTCAGCCCCAGCGGCCGCCGCGAGTTCGCTCCCGCGCCGAAGCCCACGGCAATCGGCAACGTCCCCATAATCGCGGCCATCGTCGTCATCATAATCGGCCGGAACCGGATCAAGCATCCTTGAAACACTGCTTCCTCTGCTGTCGAGTTGCCGGTGCGCTCCAGTTCCAGCGCAAAATCCACCATCATGATCGCGTTCTTCTTCACAATTCCAATCAGCATGATGATGCCCACGAAGCCAAACAGGTCGAGCTGCATATGGAACAGCATCAGCGTGGCCAGCGCGCCGAACGCCGCGGCTGGCAAACCGGAAAGAATCGTCAGCGGGTGAATGAAGCTCTCGTACAAAACCCCCAGCACGATATAGATCACCAGAATCGCCATCGCCAGCAGTATCCCCAATCCCTTGAGTGACTGCTGAAACGCCTGCGCGGTCCCTTGAAAACTTGTATTGATCGTCAGCGGTAAAGTGTCGGCCGCGAGTTTTTGAATTTCGTTCACCGCCTGCCCCAGCGCCACGCCCGGCGCCAGATCAAATGAGATGGTCACCGACGGAAGCTGTCCCAGGTGGTTCACGGTCAGTGGTCCCAGGCTCGTCGTCACGCTCGATACGGCGTTCAGCGGCACCAGCGGCCCGTTCGCGGAGCGCACGTAGAGATACGACAGCATCTGCGGATCGCGCTGGTACTGCGGCTCGAGCTCCATGATCACCCAGTATTCATTGTTCGGAGCGTAGATCGTGGATACCTGCCGCTGCCCGTACGCCGTGTATAGCGCGGTTTCGATTTGCTGCGGCGTCACGCCCAGCGCCAGCGCCTTGTCGCGATCAATGTGCAGATTCACTTGCGGATTCTTGATTTGCAAATCCGTCGTCACGTCCTGCAATCCGGGCAGCTGCTTCATTTTCTCGTCTAAAATTTGCGCGTACTTGTAGAGCTGGTCCGTTTGCGGGCTCACCATCGTGTACTGGTATTGGCTTTTCGTCAGTTGCCCGCCAATGCGAATCGCCGGCGGATTCTGCAGGAACACTTTCAGCCCGGGGATCGTGTTCAGCTTCGCCTGCATCTCCTGCATCACGTCGGAAATCGTCATGTGGTGCTCGAATAATGGCCGTATGGCATGGAGCAACGAACCAACCACGGCCACGTGCCCATATTTCGCGTTCCATCCGTCGTAGGTCGCGTTCGTCGTCCATGGCCGCTCCGACGGATCGTGCAAATGGTCGAATACGCGCCCCACATTCAGTCCTTGTCCGCCCTGGCTGATGCTCGAAAAAAATTGCATGGTATTCGGATCGGCCAGAACGATCTTGTTCACCGCTTCCTGGTGCGCCTTCATCGCATCAAACGAAATTCCTTCCGCTGCCTGCGTGAATCCCACGACTTCCGACGAGTCCTCGTCCGGCAGGAAACCCTTCGGGATCACCCAGAATTCCCATGCCGTTCCCGCCAGCAGCAGCACGGCAACCGCCATCACCGTCACGCGATGCCGCAGCGCCCAGCGCAGCGTCACTTCGTACGTCCGCAGCATCCGCTCGAACATTCTCTCCAGCGCGTTGTAGATTTTTCCGTGCGTTTCTCCGATATGCGGCCTCAGGAACCGGCTGCACAACATCGGCGTCAGGCTCAGCGACACCACGCCCGAAACCAAAATCGCCGAAATAATCACCACCGCGAATTCGTGCAGCAATCGCCCCAGAATTCCGCCCATGAAGAACACCGGCAGAAACACGGCGGCCAGCGAGCACGTCATTGAAACGATCGTGAAGCCGATTTCCCGCGAGCCGCTCAGCGCCGCTTCCAGCACTCCTTCGCCATGCTCCATGTGCCGCACGATGTTTTCGAGCATCACAATCGCATCGTCCACCACGAATCCCACCGAGAGCGTCAGCGCCAGCAGCGATAAATTGTCTACGGTGTAATTGAGCAAATACATCACCGCAAACGTGCCCATGATCGACATGGGCAGCGCCAGGCTCGGAATAATCGTCGCCGACGTGTTCCGCAGGAACAGGAAAATCACCAGCACCACCAAAATGATGGCCATGAACAAACTGAATTTCACGTCATTCACGGATTGCTGGATCGATATCGACTTGTCGTACTCGATCGACAGGTGCATGGCCGGCGGCATGATCGCGTGAAACTCGGGCAGCAGTTTTCGGATGGCGCGGACAATCGCGATCGTGTTCGTCCCCGGCTGCCTCTGCACCGCCAGAATGATTCCCGGACTCGCATTGATCCAGTTCGCCAACTTCGTGTCCTGCACGCTGTCGTAAACTTTCCCGAGTTCGTCCAGCCGCACCGGCGAGCCATTCCGGTACGCCACGATCAACTGGCGGTACATCGCCGCATCCGTCATTTGCCCGTTGGCTTGCACGGTGTACGCCTTGTGTATCCCGTACAGCGTTCCCGTCGGCAAATTCACGTTCGCGTTCTGAATCGCGGACGTAACTTCATCGAGCCCGATTTGCCGGCTCGCCAGCTCCTTCGGATCCAGCTCGATGCGCACTGCGTACTTCATCGAGCCAAACACAGACACCTGCGCCACGCCGTTCACCATCGATATTTGCTGCCCCAGCAGGGTCTCGGCGTATTCGTCCACTTGCGACATCGGCAATGTCGGCGACGTCACCGCCAAAAACAAAATCGGCTCATCCGCGGGATTCACTTTTCTGAATGTTGGCGGCGCCGGCATATTGGGCGGCAACTGATTCGCCGCGGACGCTATCGCCGCCTGCACGTCCTGCGCCGCTCCGTCTATGTCCCGGCTCAAGTCGAATTGCAGCGTGATTTGCGTCGATCCCAGCGAGCTCGTCGACGTCATCGAATCCAGGCCCGCGATCGTTGTGAATTGTTTCTCGAGTGGCGTTGCAATCGCCGAAGCCATCGTCTCCGGACTCGCTCCCGCCAGATTCGCGGAAACCGTGATCGTCGGAAAATCGACGTTCGGCAAATCGCTGACCGCCAGATCCCGGTACGCAAACACACCGAATAGCAGGATCGCCAGCATGATTAGGCTGGTCATCACCGGCCGCTTAATGAAGTTTTGTGCGATCTGCATCGTAGCTTTTGTGTTTCCTCGAAATAACCGCGGGCGTTATTCCGGTTTCACGTCAGGGCACAGCCTGTCCGCACACGCTGGCTTCAGCCGTGCCGCAGACGGCCAATAATCAATGCGGCCTTCGACGTTGTAGGCCGTTGTCATGATTCGCCGCGCCGCCTCTAAGCGCTTCTTGAAACATGCCGAAGGTTTTGTGGGTCGCGGCTTTAGCCGCGACGCAAAGCCTGCAAAATCCGTTGGGCTTCAACCCCTGAAGTGCCTCCAAATCAGTTTTTCAACAGGCTGTTAAAGACTCGTCCTCACTTTCACTTTTGTTCCGGGAACCAGCCGCAGCTGTCCATCCGTCACCACCGTTTCGCCCGGCTTGATTCCCTCGGCAATCACCGATTCGCCGCCAACCGTCCGCTCCACTTTCACCGCGCGCGATTCCACCGTCATATCCGGCTTGATGATGAACACGTAATCGCCCTGCTGGCCCGTCTGCACCGCTTGCGACGGCACCACGATTGCTTTCTCCTGCTCCGAAAGCCGCAGAACAACGTTAACGAATTCTCCGGGCCACAGCCGCAGGTCCGTGTTCGGGAATGTTCCCTTCAGTTCAATCGTTCCCGTCGTCGCGTCCACCGTATTGTTCACGAACGTCAAATACCCGGACTCCGCCGCGGACTTATCCGAAGGGATCGCTTGAATTTCCAGCCTTCCCTTCTTCATATACGCTTTGATCTCGTCCAAATATTGCTGCGGCACCGAAAAATCGATGTAGATGGGAGAAACCTGATTGATGACCACGAGGATCGGAAGGTCGTCCGCCTTGACCACCGTTCCCGGATACACCAGTTGGCTTCCCGTGCGGCCGCTGATCGGCGCGTAAATCAAGCAGTACGCGACTTGCAATTTCGCCGTCTCAATCGTGGCTTGGTCCGCCTGCGTGGCCGCCTCGTCCGCATCCGCCGTGGCAACGAACTGGTCGTACTGTTCCTTCGGAACGATTCCGGACTTGTACAGCTCGTTGTAGCGCTCCGCTTCCACTTTCGCCAATGCCGCGTTGGCCTTGTCTTTGCTCAAATTCGCTTCCGCCAGTTGCAGGTTCGCGACGAACGGACGGTTATCCAACGTGATCAGCAGGTCGCCTTTCTTGACGAATTGTCCCGCCGTGTAATGCACCGCGCTCACAATTCCCGCCACTTGTGATTCCACCGACACCGTCGCATGCGCCTCGCCGGTCCCAATTTCCCGCAGCTCGATCGGCATCGCCTTTTCCACGGCCTTTGCCGCCATCACCGGCACCACCACCGGATCCACCGGAGGCGCGGCATGCTGCGCGCATCCCGCGGCTCCGAGAAATGCCAGCGCCGGGACAACCATTACCAGTTTTGAGAATCGCTTCATTTTCCCCGTATCTGCTCCTGATCCTCGGTGTGTTTTGCATCTTCCGCGCGCGAACAAATTCTCCGCGATTCTTCTCCCGCGAAGTTTCCGTTCATCGTTTTGCGCGGGCGAACGCGCGGCATCCCGCGCCGCCGAAAATACAACAAGACCCTCTGCGGAATCTCACCCTAACGCATCCTCGATTTTCCAGCCAAATCGCCTTCGCTGCTTCTTTATATCTGACGTTCGCGCATGCCTCCGCGTTGCAGCCACCCTCGCCGCGCGTTTCTCCGCTAACAATAAATTTTGCGCCTTGCTGCTGCCCGCGCGCGCGCGTCTGTGCTACGATTCGGGGTCGTAATACGCGCGTATACCGCATGCCTCCTTAAGAGAGGGAGAACGGATGGAAATCAGTCAGGCTTCGCGTAACGGAAAACCTTACCTCCTGCCGGACAAGCCACTCCAGTCGCTCGACGACTACATCGCCATCGGCGGCCTGAAGGCGCTCGAAAAGGCGCGTTCCATGTCGGCGGATGCGGTGATCGCTGAAATCAAAAAATCCGGCCTGCGCGGACGCGGAGGCGCCGGCTTTCCGGTCGGAATCAAATGGGCCAGCCTCGCCAGCGATCCATGCCCCACAAAATACGTGGCCTGCAACGCCACCGAAGGCGAGCCCGGCACGTACAAAGACCGCACCATGATGCACCGCAATCCGTATCAGCTTCTCGAAGGCGTGGCCATCGCCGCGCACGCAATGAACGCGCAAAAAGCGTTCATCGCCATGAAAGGCACGTTCGAGAACGCCATCGCTTGCACTGCGCGCGCGCATAAGGAAATGACCGCGCGCAACGCGCTCGGCGCAATTCCCATCGAATTTGTCTACGGCCCCGAGGATTATTTGCTCGGCGAAGAAAAGGCCATGCTCGAAGTCATCGAGGGCCGCGAAGCCATGCCGCGCGAAATGGATTACCCTCCCTACGTTCTCGGTCTTTTCGCCGGCTACCCATCGTGCATCCCGGGCTACACCAATCCCACGCTCGTAGGTAACTGCGAGTCAATGTCCAATATTCCGCACATCATACGCAACGGCGCGGATTGGTTTCGCACGATGGGCACCGCGGATACGGCCGGCCACATGGTCTTCACGCTTTCGGGCGACGTCCAATACGAAGGTGTCTTCGAGCTGCCTCTCGGCACCACGCTGCGCGAGCTGGTCGAAAAACATGGCCAAGGTGTGCGCCCCGGCCGAAAAATCAAGGCGATTTTTTCCGGCGTGGCCAGCGCGGGCGTCTACCCCACGGCGAATCCGAATTCCCTCGACACGCCGCTCGACTTCGGTTCGATGCGCAACGCTGGCTCAGGCCTCGGCTCCGGCGGCTTCATGGTCTATGACGATACGAATTGCATGGTGCAAGTCGCGTATTGCTTCTCGAAATTTCTGTGGATCGAATCCTGCGGCCAGTGCCGCTCCTGCAAGGACGGGCTCGACGAAGCGACGCGCGGCCTCGAACGTCTCATCGACGGCAGCGGCAACGAGATCGACGTCGAAGCCATTCTCCAGGCGTCGATCAACGCGCCGCGCGGCAATCGCTGCTTCTTGCCCACGGAGCATTCGCTCATCATTCCCAGCATTCTGCGGACGTTTCGGCAGGAATTCGCCGAGCATTATCATCGTGGCTGCCGCAATTGCCGCGTCCCCGTGCTTCCGAAAATGCACGACTACGACGAAGCGACGCACCAATTCCACTACACGCACGGCCGCCTGACGCCGTAGCCGCGCCAGAGCGAACGTGCGATTTTGCTTGGGCGTTCGCACTAACGCTTCTCCAACGCGTAACGCAAAATCGCGAGCGACGCAATTACGGCCGTTTCCGTACGCAAAATCTCGCGTCCGAGCGACGCTTCGCGAAATCCATTTTTCGCCGCCGCCACGAATTCCGCCTCCGTCCAGCCGCCCTCGGGCCCAATCGCGAGACAAACTTCCTTCGCGGAGACGGCTTGCAAAATTTCGCGCAACGGACTCGCATCCGCGCGCTCGGAGAGCACAATTTTCACGCTTTCGTTTGCCGCGTCGAATGCGTCTTCCACTTTCCCAATTTCCGCGAGCAGCGGCGGGCGCAATCGCCGCGACTGTTGCGCGGACTCAATCATAATTTTCCGCCAGCGCGACGAACGTTTTGCCGCCGCTAAAATCAGCGCCTTCTCGCTCCGCGCCGCCGCCAGCGGAACAATTTCCGTCACGCCCAGTTCCGTCGCTTTTTCGAGGCACCATTCCATACGATCGAATTTCACAATCGAGAGCAGCAATTTTATTCGCAGCGCCGATTCCTCCGCCACGATCCTCTCGATCAGCGCAAATCCAATCGCCGCGCGCGAGATTTTTTCGATGCGCCCGAGCCACACTTGCTCGCCGTCGCTCAGTTCGTAAAGTTGTCCCGGTTCCGCGCGCAGCACGCGCCCCAAATGTTCGACCGCTTCGCCGCGAAGTTCCGAGCGTTGCGACTCGAATTTTTCAACGAAGAATCGTCGCCGCATCAGTCACCCACACAAAACCGAAAGTCCGAAGATCGGAAAGCGAAACTCGAAACTCGCAAAAGGCAGATGGCCGTGAGGCGGAGCCTCGAAAACAGGAGCTGCGATCGCCTGAAAATCGAGAGCCGAAGATCGAAAAGCGAAACTCGAAACTCGCAAAAGGCAGATGGCCGTGAGGCGGAGCCTCGAAAACAGGAGCTGCGATCGCCGGAAAATCGAGAGCCGAAGATCGAAAAGCGAAGCTCGAAAAATGGGAGCCGCAAAGTGAAACTCATTTGCGATCAAGAAATCATAAGTGGCGTGTTTTGAATTAGTTGCGTTTGCGGGACTGCGCATCTCATTTGCGATTAAGATTGTGCGAATTTGGTGGGTATTTTCTGCGGAAAGTGCGTTCCGGACCGGCCTGGCGAGGCAGGCAGGCAGGTTTTTGATTGGGGGCTGGGGCCTTCACCCGGCTCCTTACGTGTCGAATTAGCGCTAATAACTACTTTAGCATACACCGAGGCCAAATGCCAGCGAAAAATGGAGGCGCAGTGACCCTTCCTTCGTCAGGGCAAGCGAGCGGCGAATGGCTAGCAAAAACAAGAACACGTCGCGCCCTTCGCCACGTCACTCAGGGTAAACGGATGAGACGCGCGAAACGAGCGACCGTTCCTTACCTCACTACGAGGGATAAATTGCTTCGGATTTAGGGACATGGAGTGCGGAGCAAGCGGAAGATACGGCGAAAAACCGCACCCTTAAACGTCAAAGGGTGTGGCACCCTCGCGTTTTAGGCCAGCCATCATAAGAAGGCCGTGTGTGAACGCAACTGCGAGCCCTTCGACGCCAAACCAGAAGCAGTTAACTGTGCCACCCGCTGTAACAGGTCAATTCACAGGCGGGTCGTGAACGCAGGATTATTTCTTGGACACCTTGCTAATCAAGACCACCAGTAGGACCACCACCACTATGCCGATCACCGTCCAAGTCCACATCCCTCCGCCCATCCAACCACCCATGTGTCCCTGTATATAGCTCATCATAAAGGTCCTTTCGTTGTGCTGCGGCCAACCCATTATTCGACGAGATCATGTTAGATGCGGCCAGGGAAAGAATCTGTCCACTTAGGCACATATTAGGAACTCGCGTATATGCGCGAACGCGCTTCAGCGGGGACTTACGACCAGGCGCGGAGAGCTGGCTGAAGATGTCTTTGACTTTGTCGAAGAAGGAGGACGAGCGTTCGACGGGCTGGTTTTCGACTTTGACGACGCGATGCAACTGCTCGAAGAGGGTTTTCTGCCCCTTCGTCAATTTTGACGGAATGGCGACGCGGACGGTTCCCGTAAAGCGGCGGGTATTGCCGCGCTGAAGCCCGCTTGTGCAGGCAGGCCGCGGCCCACAAGACGTCTGCGAGGGCGCGGTGCCAAGGGCCGGCTATTGCTGCAACAGGATGGATACCGTGTTGGAATTGGCTACGGCGAGATCGAGCCGCCCATCGCCATTAAAATCGCCAGCCGCGATCGAATCCGGCCCGTTCCCAACGGGATAGGGTGAGCTTGCTGCTTGGGTGAACGTACCATCGCCGTTGCCCAGCAAGAGAGTCACGTTATTGCTGCCGTAGTTCGCTACGGCCAGATCGAGCTTCCCATTTCCGGTGAAATCACCCACCGCGATTGCGTCCGGTTCCGTTCCTACCGGAATCGGCGAGCCGGGCGCAGGTGTGAAGGTGCCATCGCCATTACCCAACAAAATCGTCACCGTGTTGTCGCTGTAATTCGCCACCGCGAGGTCCAGCTTGCCATCTCCATTGAAGTCGCCCACGACGACAGTCTCGGCTGCGTTTCCGACGGTAATCGGTGAGTCCGTTGCGGCAGTAAACGTTCCATCGCCGTTGCCCAGCAGGATGCTCACAGTGTCGGTCCAGCTTCCCAGGGCTAGGTCGAGCTTGCCGTCGCCGTTGAAATCACCCACCGCTAAACCACAGCCCGTAGCATAGCCCGGATTGTTTGGGTTTGGCGCTAGCGTGAACGCACCATCACCGTATCCCAGCAAAACATTAAGACCGTAAAGCGCGGCGCCGACGGCTGCGTCCAAGTTCCCGTCGCGATTGAAATCTCCGGCGGCCATAGAACACGCCGTTGGGTCATTGGTTGTGCCGTCCGCTGAAGAGGGCGTGAACGTCCCATCGCCATTGCCTAGCAAAATTGGCACATTGTTGACCGTGTATCCTCCATCCGCTACGGCTAGACTCAGGTTCCCGCTGTTGTCGAAGTCGCCCACTACCAAGGCGTCGGGCTCGGCGTCGCCCCCGGTACCCGCCTGCTGCATATTAATCGGGGAGCCAGGTGCCTGAATGAAAGTACCATCTCCGTTGCTCAGGAGGACCGTCACGGAGGTGCAGCAGTCAGTGACGGCCAGGTCAGGCCTTCCGTTCCCGAAGTCGCCCACCACGACTGCTATGGGACCGTTTAGCTGGGGAGAGGAATTCGCGGGGTTCGAGAAATTGGCCGTGGTCTCGGGCGTTGCTATCGAGAAGAAGAGCGCATTCGAACGACCACCGCCGGGCGTTGGATTGACAACCGTGATCGAAGCGGTACTCGCCGCGGCAATGTCCGCCGATGGAACCTGCGCAGTCAGTTGTTTGCTACTCACAAACGCTGTTGTCAGCGGTGCGCCGTTGAAGTCCACAGTGGCCCCAGAGATGAAGCCTGTCCCGTTCACGGTCAGCGTGAAGCCCGCCCCGCCGGGCGAGGTCGCGTCCGGGACCAACGGCTGGTTGACGAATGGCACAGGATTTCCCGGCGGAATATTCGAATTTATTGTTATACCCAGATCCGCGTAGGTTGACATGGCCACCGCATCTGTTAGTTCCAACTCGAAATTCCACGTTCCTCCACCGATTGGCGTGCCGCTGACGGTACCCGTACTCGAATCGAGACTCAGGCCGTTGGGTATCTCACCCGAAAACACCGACCACTTGAAAGGAGCAGTACCGCCGGACTCGGTGACCGTCTGACTATAAACTGATCCGGTCGTGCCGCTAGGCAGCGACTGGAACGGCGGAATCTGGGGCACCGGATTCACGGTGATTTGAATCGAGACAGTTTTGGTGTTATCGGCGACCGAAGTGGCTTCGATGGTAGCGGTCTGGGAACTCGAACCAAGGGCGGGTAGCGGACCATTCGTATCATACGTGACGGAAGTCGCGGTGGGATTCAAGAGCGATCCGAAACCGGATAGGCTCCAGCTCACGCCTTTATTCAACGTATCATTTGCAAGTGTCGCGCTGATGCCAACGGTTTGACCCATATCCATTTGAGCGGAAGCAGGCGAGAGGCTGACAGAGATGGGCGGAGCCGGACTTGCGCAGCCGGCTTCCCATAATGCCGTTGCCACCAGTGCGACGGCAACGAAGATCAGCGCGAGAGGTCGCTTCATTATGGCCTCCAACCGAGGCGCCGAGCAGGACGCTGAAACGCCTACGCGCCCCGATAGCAATAGAGTAAATCAAAACTTCCGGTATCAACTCCGCTGTAACCCCAACGCTACACCCGCAGCTTTGCCGGGTCAAGCTTGGGTCAGTGATCGCCGCGACACTTGGCAGCAGCGGTGGGAGCGAAAAATTCCTGCTATTTCACTTTGCGGAACATGGATGTGGTTAGCTGAAGATGTCTTTGACTTTGTCGAAGAAGGAGGAGGAGCGCTCGACGGGCTGGTTTTCGACTTTGACGACGCGATGCAACTGCTCGAAGAGGGTTTTCTGCTCCTTCGTCAATTTTGACGGAATGGCGACGCGGACGTTCACGTAGAGATCGCCCTTGCCGCCGTGCGGGTCGGGGAGTCCTTTGCCCTTCTTGCGAAAGAGCGTTCCGGGCTGCGTGCCTTCGGGAATGGTCAGCTTTTCATTTCCGTCGAGCGTGGGAATCTGAATTTCCGCGCCGAGCGCCGCCTGCGACACGCTGATGGGAACGTTGCAGTACAAATCCGCGCCGCGGCGTTCAAAAAACGAATGCTCCTTCACTTCGATGAAGACGTACAAATCGCCGGACGGGCCGCCATTCGCGCCCGGCTCGCCTTCGCCGGCCACGCGCAGGCGCATTTCGTTGTCGACGCCGGCGGGAATCGCGACTTCAATCGTGCGCGTCCGTTCAACGCGCCCCTGCCCGCGGCATTCCGGGCAGCTTTCCTGGATCACTTGTCCCGCGCCGTGGCACGCTGGGCACGTCCGCGAGACGGCGAAAAATCCCTGCTGATAATGCACCTGGCCGCGTCCGCGACACGTCGCGCAAGCCTCCATTTTCGTTCCCGGCTTGGCGCCCGTGCCGTGGCACGGTTCGCAATTCTCCATGCGCGGAATCTTGATTTTCGTTTTGACGCCGGCCGCCGCGTCCTCGAACGATAGCTTCAGGTCGTAGCGCAAATCCGCGCCACGTTGCGCCCGCGCACGGCCTCCGCGCTGCGTTCGCGAACGGCCGCCGCCTCCGCCGAAAATATCCTGGAAGCCAAAAACGTCGCCGAAGATGTCCTGAAATTCCTCGAAGATCGTTCCGAAGTTGCTCGCGTCAAAAACCTGCCCGCTGACGCCCGCGTGGCCGTAGCGATCATACGCGGCGCGCTTCTGCGGATCGGAGAGCACGCTGTAGGCTTCGCTGGCCTCGCGAAATTTGTGCTCGGCGTCGGCTTTATTTTCCGGATTGCGATCCGGATGGAATTTCAGCGCGGCTTTGCGGTAGGCGCTCTTGATCTGCTCGCTGGTGGCCTCGCGCGTGACGGCGAGGATTTCGTAATAATCGCGTTTGGAAGTGGAAGGCATCCTGTTGTCTCAATTCACCGTGGTTTTGGATTCCGAATCCTCGCCTTCGGGATTCGCGGCCACGCGCACCATCGCGGGGCGCAACACTTTGCCGTGAAAAACGTACCCCGCCTGCAATTCCTCGAGCACCGCGCCATCCGGCTGATCATTTGTTTCAACGCGCTCGATGGCGTGATGCATATGCGGATCGAATCGCTGGCCCTCGGTCTGGATTTGCGCGACGCCCTGCTTCGCCAGCGCGTCGAACAATTGCTTGCGGATCAATTCGAAGCCCTTGCGATATTCATCATGCGCCGCGTCGCGATGCGAGGAAATCGCGCGATCCAGCGCGTCCAGCACGGGCAGCAAGTGCTCGACCACCGCCTCCGCGCCGCGATGCCGCTCCTGATGCCGCTCGCGTTCGATGCGCTTGCGGTAATTATCGAAATCGGCCTGCAGGCGCACGAGCGTATTCTTTAGATCGGATTTTTCCGCGACGAGTTTCTCGATCTCCTGCATCACGGCGGCTTCGGCGGCCGCGCCGGACGCTGTTTCATGGGTTTCAGGGGCCTCGGAGACGTCGTCGCCGATCGCGCCCGCATTCGCGGCCGTCTTGACGTCCTGCTCCTTCTCGGAATCACCGCGGCGGCTCACGACAGCTTGTCTCCCTTCGACTCCTCGGAAAAAAGCTGCGACATCAGCGCCACGACCGTGATCACGCGCTCATAGTGCATGCGCATCGGGCCGAGAATTCCCAGCGTTCCTCCCGCTTGCTCGCCCAGGCGCGCAGGTTCGCCGCGGCCGTACGGCGCGCTGACCAGCGCCAGATGCTTCCCCGCGTTCGACATCTGCTCGACGCCCAGCTCGACGTGCACCGGCTCGGGCCCTTCGATGCAGCCGCTGAGCAGCGCAATCAGGCGGTCGCGCTCTTCGATGGTGGTGAGCAATTCGCCGAGCTGCTCCTGATTCTGAAATTCCGCGGCCGCCGCGAATTGCGCCGCGCCACCGATATAGACGACGCGCTCGGCATTCTCGACCAGCAATTTCGGGTCGCACAGCATCAGCGCGCCGCTCGCCAGTTGCTCGTATCGTTCGCGATCGCGCGCGAGCTGCGCCTTCAGGTCCGCGCAAATCGCGTCCAGCGTCCATTTCGGATAGTGCCGGTTCAGATATTCGGCGATGCGGTCGAGTTCCGGCTGCAAAAAAGCGCGCTCGGGACGTATGCATTTGTCGCGCGTCATGCCTCCGCTGGTGACTAGCACAACGAGCACGCGGCCATCGGGCAGCAGCAAAAAGCGCATGTGCTCGACAAGCGTGCGCGACAGCGGCGGCGACACGATGATTCCCATGCCGCGCGACACAGCCGCAAGCACGTTGCTGGCGCGCTCCATCACGCCTTCGGGCGTGGTCGCGGCATCGAGTTCGCGGCGAATCCATTCGCGATCCTCGACGCGCGGCGTGGCCTGCGCGGCGATTTGCTCCACGTAAAACCGGTACGCTGGCGCCGTGGGCACGCGCCCCGCCGACGTGTGCGGCTGGTACAAATATCCCTCGTCTTCGAGGTCCGCCATGATGTTGCGAATCGTCGCGGAGCTGAGCGGCTCGGCGTGCATTCGCACCACCGTGCGCGACGACACAGGCTCGCCTGTCTCGATATACGCGCGCACCACTTCGGCAAGCACTTGCCGGTGGCGATTTTGTTGCAACGCTGGAGCAGCCGTCATGAGCCTCGCATCTTGCGACGCAGAATTGCTTGCAGACAGGCAAATCGCGCGCTGCCTACATTTTTAGTTTAACCACCGCGCGCGCGAGCGTCAACTTAGCTCGTCCGCAGTGTGCAAACCCGCGAAACGTTGCGACGCTGCGTCAAAGTTCGGTTTCCGAAAGTTGGGCGAGCTTCAAAAGGTGCCTGAGGAGGCCGACTGATCGGCACGGAGAGGCGCACGACGCTGCCTTCTTTTCCGTAGATGTGATGGCTGCCGTGGATTCGAAGAAGTTTCCAGCCGCGGCGCTCCAGCAGCGCGGCGAAGGTCTTGCCGGAAACGGATTTCATACGGCGATTTCTACGACGTGGTCCTTGCTCGTGGATTTGGGCGTCTCGACGTCAACGGACAGGCAGCCCTCCACCGCTTCGTAGAGGTTCTTCAGCAATTCCTCGAAAGTTTCACCCTGCGTTGCCCAGCCCGGAATGGCCGGGACCTCGGCCCAGTAGCCGCCCTCATCTGCCTGGTGAACGACGACCTTTATTTTCATCGAAGCTCCTGCAACACATTATAGCCCATTCGCGCTTGGCCGAAACGCTCTGGGATTAGCGGCACCCTCAAATCGCAACGTATCGAGTTACCGCGCCGCAGAGTCCGCCATCTGCAAAGTGTGATCAGAATTCGCCGGAGGTGGGCGTTGGTAAGTTATGCTGTTCCGCCCTTTCGATTCGACGGGTGATCCACAACACGAGTGCACACGCAAGGAAAGTCCAAACGACGGTCATCACCACAATAACTGCCAACAATGCAGCGAAGAAAAGAAAATGGCTTCCGAAAAGCAGATCGGCGGCGCTTCCCAGCAGCGGAGGAACGAACAAGGCGATTGACAACGACGCCGGAGCGAATACCACAAATGCAATGGCGACAGCCCGCGCTTCACGTCGCGAGAAATGCTCCTGGAGTTTTCGAGATATCCACCAAGTCGCTAAGCCGGTTGGAAGGAAGACCGCCGCGGCTCCTGCCACTGTTTGCCCACCAGACGCGACGCTGGATGCGCGTAAAAGCGTTGCCGCGATCAGGACCAGCGCGGAGCATCCGGCGACAACGAAAAACGCTGCTTCCCCCACAACGATAAGCAACCGAAGCGGGTCACGCATCGCTAGCTCCTGGTTTTCAGCCTCTAGTCTTATGTATCCTAAGTATCTTGACTAATAGAGGCCGGCGGTGCATACTGGCAATATGCCCCTTCCACCTGCGCCCGAACTGTCCCTTACGGACTCAGATCGCAAGCAGTTATTGGAGATTAG
>Ga0307373_10001212_pt1 | contig 48386 bp, 45 predicted proteins | sample OX2MG_FD_202534 | JGI IMG/M metagenome (GOLD analysis project Ga0307373, IMG submission 202534) | Soil microbial communities from Risofladan, Vaasa, Finland - OX-2 | ecosystem: Environmental > Terrestrial > Soil > Coastal area > Acid sulfate soil | place: Finland: Risofladan, Vaasa | collected...
TGTAGGGTTTCTCGCTCAAATTACCCATACAGGAATTGGGATGGGATGCGCTATCTTTTTCTCCGCGAAGGGTCAAAAACTATCCCCGCTCCACCCACAAATTCTGCGGAGGAACCAAGAAAGATAGAGAATTTCAGTCTCAATCAGACTTGCGTCAGACCCAAACCAAGCCCCCGTTAACTTTACGGATTAGAGTGTTAGGCTGAATCAGCTCTTTGGTGCGTGGATTTCCTGGCCTGGGATTATTTGCGCAATGGGCGCCGCCGTTGTATAGTTGCGGCTTCTGGAGGCCAGAGAAATGAAATATGGTGTCAGAAGGTTTCGCCATTATTTGCCAAGCTGCATTATCGGGTGGTTGGCGCTGATGGCAGTGGGAGTTGCTTCTGCGACCGCGCAGCAATATCCGCAGAGCTTGTATCAGGAAATGCGCTGGCGGGAGATCGGACCGCTGCGCGGCGGCAGGACGCGAGCCGTGTGCGGCGTGCCCAGCGAGCCCAATGTCTTCTATGTCGGCGCAGTGGATGGCGGCGTATGGAAGACGAACAATTACGGCCGCACGTGGACGCCCATCTTTGACCAGGAGCCCACCGGCTCGATCGGCGCCATCGCCGTGGCGCCCTCCGACCCGCACATTGTCTATGTGGCGAGCGGTGAGGGTTTGCACCGGCCTGATCTCTCGACGGGTGACGGCATTTACAAATCCACGGATGCCGGAAAAACTTGGAAGCATCTTGGCCTGCGCGATGGCCAGCAAATCCCGCGCCTGGTGGTGGACCCGTTTGACGCGAACCTATTGTTCGCGGCGGTTCTTGGCCACCCTTACGGCCCGAACCCGCAACGTGGCATTTACCGTTCAACAGATGGCGGCCGGACATTCCAGAAAGTGCTTTACAAGAACGAAAATACCGGCGGCTCCGATGTGGAGCTTGATCCGTCCAACCCCACCATTGTTTACGCTTCGCTATGGGAAGCCCGCGAAGGCCCCTGGGAAAACGCAGCGTGGAGCGGCACGGGCGGCGGCCTGTTCAAATCCACCGATGGCGGTAGCACCTGGGCCCAGCTCACGAACGGTCTGCCAAAAAACCTGGCGCAGATCAACGTGGCCATCGCCCTGAGCAACCCCAAGCGCCTCTATGCCACCATTGCCACGATGGGGAGGGGCCCGCAAAGCCTGGGCATTTACCGGTCCGACGATGCGGGAGAGAACTGGTACCGTGCCACCACGGATCCGCGTCCGGCGGAGCGCATTGGCGGCGGCGACTTGCCGGTGCCGAAAGTTGACCCGAAAAATCCCGATGTGGTCTATGTCACCAGTATTGTGACGTGGAAATCCACGGATGGTGGAAAGACTTGGACGGGCATTCGCGGCGCTCCGGGCGGCGACGACTATCAGAACATCTGGATCAATCCCCACAACCCCAAGATCATTCTGCTCGGCAGCGACCAGGGCGCCATCGTCACGGTGAACGGCGGCCAGTCATGGAGTTCCTGGTATAACCAGCCGACCGCCCAGATGTATCACGCCGGAACGGACAACGCCTTCCCCTATCGCGTGTGCAGCGGCCAGCAGGAAAGCGGCTCGGCTTGCGTCTCAAGCCGTGGCAACTGGGGCGAAATCACCGAACGCGAATGGCTGCCGGTGGGCGCGGAAGAGTATGGCTACGTGGCGCCCGATCCGTTGAATCCAAACCTGGTTTACGGCGGCAAACTCACACGGTTTGATGGGCGAACCGGCCAGACCGCGGACGTTTCACCCCGACCCCTGCGTTCTCCAGGATTCCGCATGGTGCGGACGGAGCCGGTGGTGTTCTCACCCGCTGATCCCCACGTTCTCTATTTCGCGGGCAATACCTTGTGGAAGACGCGCAACGGCGGCCAAAGCTGGAAGCAAATCAGCCCGGACCTTACCCGTAAGGCCTGGGCAGTCCCAGCGAGCGTCGGCAAATATCAGAATGCGCCTTCGGCCAAGCCGGTCCGGCGTGGCGTCATTTATGCGGTTGCTCCATCCCCGTTGGATGTGAACCTGATTTGGGCCGGGACTGACGATGGCTTGATTCAGGTGACCCGCGACGCAGGCAAATCCTGGAAGAACGTCACGCCGCCGGAACTCAAGCCCTGGTGGAAGGTTTCCACGATCGATGCCGGCCACTTCGACAAGCAAACCGCCTATGCGGCCATTAATACATTTCGCTTGGATGACCTGCGACCCCACATCTTTCGCACACACGACGGCGGTAGAACCTGGACCGGAATCACCAACGGCATCCCGGATGGGGCCAATGTGAATGTGGTCCGAGAGGATCCGCGTCATAAGGGATTGCTCTTCGCCGCCACCGACCGCGAGGTCTATATCTCCTTCAACGATGGTGGCCGCTGGCAACCCTTGCGGTTGAACATGCCTGCCACATCGGTCCGTGACTTGGTCATCAAGGACGACGATTTGATCGCGGCCACGCATGGACGCGGCTTCTGGATCCTGGATGATATCACTCCGCTTCGCCAGTTGAGCGCGAGCGTGGCGGGCGCCCGCGCCACTCTCTTCCGGCCTGAAACCGCCGTGCGGGTGCGCTGGGACGTGAATACGGATACGCCCCTGCCGCCCGACGCTCCCGCTGGCCAGAACCCGCCCGACGGAGCGATCCTGGACTACTATCTAAAGTCAGCTTCATCGGGTTCGGTGACGCTGGAGATCATGGATAAACGAGGCAAATTGGTGCGGCGCTACTCCAGTACTGACCCGGTTCCACAGATCGACCCCATGCTGCCCGTTCCAACTTATTGGGTGTGCCCGCCCCAGTCGCTTTCCACTCAGCCCGGAATGCACCGGTTTTTTTGGGATATGCACTATCCGCCCTTGCCCGGATCGCATCCGGAGTATCCGATGCAGGCGGTTTACCACAATACGGCGCCGACGCCTACTTCGCCCTGGGTCATGCCAGGAAATTACACCGTTAAGCTGACGGCTGGCGGCCAGAGCTACACACAGCCTTTAACCGTGAGCATGGACCCCCGAGTCAAAACGCCGCTTTCCGGGCTTAGGCAGCAGTTCCAGCTCTCGAAACAGGTCTACGATGGCTTGGTGCAGGATTCAACGGCGCTGGAACAAATTCGCATCTTACACGCACAATTGCAAATGCTCGAGAAAAGCGACGGAGCGGGTTCTGTGACGGAATCGGTGGACGCGCTGGATAAGAAGGTTGAGGCGCTTGCGGGGCGCGAACTTGGCGGATTCGGCTTCTTTTTTTATCACGGCCCCGACACGCTGAACAGCATTCGCGGCTCGCTTCGCCAGCTTCTTGAAACTCTGCAAGGTGCTGACGTGGCGCCCACCACCCAGGCCGCCGCAGCCGTTGCCAATCGCCAGGCGGCGCTGAACAGGCTGCTTGCAAAGTGGACCAAAATGAAGAGCCAACCGCTGGCGGTGGAAGCGATGGCGGGAAAAGCGAGCGGCCCAAAGTAAGCCAGGGCCGGCGCGTCACCCCTCACCCCGACCCTCTCCCCGCAAGCGGGGAGAGGGTCGGTACCGCGGAGCGGTGGGCGTTCGTTGGACGAAGTGCTGCAGTGGTTTTCGACAGGTCCTTAAGTGAACAGCATGGGCTCTTCTTCCCACTCAACCAGGTTGGCTTCAAAAACTCATTGTCGAACACTGCCAACCTCGAACAAGGCGGAAGGCAGGCTTATCCCTGCCCGCCTGCCCCCAACTCGCGGACGATGTTACCCACAAAGGTCTTGGCGTCGCCAAAAAGCATCAAGGTCTTGTCGAGATAATAGAGTTCGTTGTCGATGCCCGCAAAGCCCGGGCTCATGCTGCGCTTAATCACCATGACCGTTCTTGCCTTGTCGACGTTCAGAATGGGCATTCCATAGATCGGACTGCCGGGGTCCGTGCGCGCCGCTGGATTGGTAACGTCGTTGGCGCCGATTATCAGGGCGACGTCCATTTGCGGCATCTCGGGGTTGACCGTGTCCATATCCATCAGCTTGTCATAAGGGATATCCGCCTCGGCCAGCAGCACGTTCATGTGACCTGGCATGCGGCCCGCCACCGGGTGAATGCCGAACTTTACTTCCACCCCTCGCTTGGTCAGGGAGTCATAAAGTTCGCGCACCTTGTGCTGGGCCTGGGCCACCGCCATGCCGTATCCCGGAACTATTACGACCGCGTTGGCCGCGCCCAGAATGGCGGCGGCCTCTTCGGCTGTGGCGCTGCGCGCGGTCCGCTCTTCCTTCCCCGCCACGGCAGAAGCCTGAACCTGGCCAAAGGCCCCAAACATGACGTTCGTAAAGGAACGGTTCATGGCTTTGCACATGATGACGGACAGAATGAAGCCGGAGGATCCGTCAAGGGCGCCTGCAACCACCAGCACCTTGCTGTTCAGCACAAAGCCCAGCAAGGCGGCAGAAAGGCCGGCGTAGGAGTTGAGCAGCGAAATGACGGTGGGCATGTCGGCTCCGCCGATCGGAGTGACCAGCAGAGCGCCGAAGATGAGCGAGACGACCACCATGACCGAGAAAAGGTGGGTGGATGCCGGATGGAAAACAAGCCACAGCGCCATGAGGATGGCTGCGCCCAGCACCGAAAGGCTGACAAGATTCTGCCCTTTGTAAGTGATGGGGCGTTGCGGCAAAATCTCCTGGAGTTTGCCGGCCGCGATCAAGCTCCCTGTAAAGGTGAGTGAGCCGGTGATCACTTCAAGCGCAATTTCCGTCATCATGAACTTGGTGAGGTGAGGAATGCGCACGTAGTATTCGGCGATGCCGATGAGCGCGGCGGCCAGGGCGCCGCAGGCATGGCTGACAGCTGTCCGCTGCGGAACGGCCGTCATGGGGACAAGGCCGAGCGGAACACCCACCATCGCCCCCACCACCAGCGCGACCACGATCCATTGGTACTGAATGATTTCAAAGTGGCAGAGCGTGGCAACAACGGCGATGACGGCTCCAATTTCGCCCGACAGCACACCCCGCCGCGCGGTGGAAGGCGAACTTAACCACCGCAGGGCCAGGATGAACAGCGCGGCGGCGACGAGATAGGCAAAATCGATGAGTTGTTGGGGCGTGAACAGTGTCATGGTTTTTTGGTTTTGCTGAGTTTGAACATCCGGAGCATACGGTCCGTGATGAGGAAGCCACCCACCATGTTGCTGAACGCGGCCGCCACCGCCACGGCTCCAAGGATGGTGGAGAGCGGCGATTCGTGCCGCCCGGTGATGATGATGGCCGCCACCACCACAATGGCGTCGAGCGCGTTGGTGAGCGACATGAGGGGCGTGTGAAGCAGCGGCGAGACCCGCCGGATGACCTCAAACCCGACGAATCCCGCCAGAATGAAGACATACAGGTTTGAAATAAAGTCCGAAGGCACGGTTTTCTCCTTTACGCCTCATCTTGAAAGGCGCCTTACCGGGCAGAGGTTTCTGCCTGCCTCTGCGTCTTACCATTCTCACTGAGGAAGTATCGGAGCGGACTCAGTCGGCAGCGAAAAGAATTCCCTCACCCGGGCGCTGACGATTTCTCCTCCCCGTGTGACCAGGGTCTCGCGGGTAATTTCGTCGTCTAAATTGAGTTGGAGTTTCCCCTCCTTGAACAGGTGGAGCAGGAACTGGGTAATGTTCCGGGCGTACATTTCGCTGGCATGAAAAGGCACGGTGCTCGCCAGATTAATGCAGCCGATGATGGAGATTCCGTGCTCCACCACCGTTTCACCGGGGCGCGTCAGTTCGCAATTGCCGCCACGTTCCGCGGCAAGGTCCACAATCACCGAACCCGGCGCCATTTTCGACACCATCTCGCCAGTCACCAGCACCGGTGATTTCTTGCCGGGAACCACCGCCGCCGTAATCACCACGTCGCTTTCCGCCACCACGCGCCCCAGTAATTCCCGCTGGCGCTGGTAAAAAGTGTCGTCCTGAGCCCGCGCGTAGCCGCGCCCATCCTGGGCGTCCTTGGCCTCAATGGGAAGCTCGACGAAACGCCCGCCGACACTCTGCACTTGCTCCTTCGCGGCGGGCCGCAGGTCATAGGCCATGGCCACCGCCCCCAGGCGCCGCGCCGTGGCAATGGCCTGCAAGCCGGCCACCCCGCACCCGATGATGAAGACGCGCGCCGGGGTGATGGTCCCGGCCGCTGTGGTGAGCATCGGGAACATGCGTGGCAGGGTGCTGGCTGCAAGCACCACCGCTTTGTACCCGCAAATCGTTCCCATCGACGAAAGCGCGTCCATGCCCTGAGCACGGGTAACGCGCGGCATCAACTCGATGGAAAATGCCGTCGCGCCGGTGGCGGCCACATCCTGGATGGTTTCAACCGATCCCAGCGGACGCAGAAACCCGATCAGTGTCTGCTGGGGGCCGAGGAGCGCAAGATCGGCTCTGCCGGTCTTATCATTCGACCCGTGGCAGAGCACCTGCAAGACCACGCCAGCGCTCCTGAACACCTCGGCCCGGTCCACGATCTTTGCGCCTTTTTCGGCATAATGCGAGTCCGGAAATCCGGCAGCGGTTCCCGCGCCCGCTTCGATGACGATCTCGAATCCTGCCTTGACAAGGCTGGTGATAACGGCGGGAACCAGCGCTACGCGCCGCTCTCCGGAGAAAACTTCTTTGGGAACACCGACGATCATATTGGCCGCCCTGGATCAGATTTCGCCGCATGGCAGCGACACCGTCTTTTGATGTCCACGATTCACCGAGGTTGCCTCCCTTTTGACGGATGCGCCAGTCGCTTCAAAGTTCCGGCTGAATGCCAAAGTGGGTGTTGGGTGAATGCCCCGGTCCCACAAGCCGCAGCGTTTCCAACCGGCCGTTCAAGCCTTTTCCGAGACACCCTGAAAACCCACAGGAACCGCAATGCTCACATTCGTACATGACAGAATACAGGCTTCCACGGCTTTTGCGCTACTCCAACATTAAAAAGTTCCAGGAAACTTTCCCAAAGCGCCTTGCGAGGCCCAATCTATTTCTCATGGCCGGCGGTCCGTACAGGCCTCAGCCGTCGAGGTGCGAAGTGGGGGCGGGACTCAAGGCGCGACCCAGGCTGCCCCTCGAATTGGATATCCTGACCCGCCGCAAGGCACTTAACCTTCCGGGTTATCGCCTGCATCCACTCGAAGGTGACTTGAAAGGCTTCCGGTCTGTGACGGTTCGGGCCAACTGGCGCATCATTTTCCTTTTTCAAGGCAGTGGTGGGTTTGACGTTGAACTGATTGATTACCACTAGGCAACGAAAGGAAAGACACCATGCCCATGAAAAACCCGCCTCATCCCGGACGCAGCATACGAGCTGCTTGCCTTGAACCCTTGTGCCTGTCCGTGACGGAAGGCGCAAAGGTTCTTGGCGTCACCCGGCAGGCCCTTAACAACGTGGTGAACGGCAAGGCCGCAATCAGCCCGGAGATGGCGATCCGGCTCGCCAAGGCGTTCGGCAGCACGGCGGAAACGTGGTTGCGCATGCAGCTTGCCTATGACTTGGCAACCGCCCGAAAGGACGAAAGCAAGATCAAGGTTCGGCGACAGCGCCTCGAAGAACTTCACGCCCATTGAACGATGCCTAGCCCTTGGCGTGCCGAAATGAGTTTATTGCGCAACTTGCCACAAGCGAGATTTTCCTGTATTCTGATGGTGATGCAAGTCCATTTCACGCCTGAGCAGGAAGCGCAGCTTGCGCAAATCGCAACCGCGACCGGCACCGACCCGGAGCGACTGGTGAAGGATGCCGCGTTGCGTGTGCTTGAGGAAGACGCCCGTTTTCGGGCCGCAGTGCGTGAAGGCATCGCACAGGCCGACCGTGGCGAGTTTATTGAAGAACAAGAAATGGACGCACGGCTGGAGCAGATGTTGCGCTCATAAAAATGCGTATCCGCTGGACGCCTGCCGCCGCAGCGGACCTGGAGCACATCAGCAATTACCTCAAAGATCAACATCCCCACTACCAGCAGCCGACCATCCGCAAACTGTATGAGGCTATCCGTTCGCTGAAAGCCTTGCCGCACCGTGGCCGTATCGGACGCGAACCAGGAACCCGAGAGCTCTTCTTCCCTCCCCTCCCCTGCCCTATATCGCCGTGTATCGCGTCAGAGAGCAGAGCATCGAAAGTCTTGCGGATCTACCACACCGCACAGGAGCGGCCTTAGAACAGCAACGCCCCGTTTCAAAGAGGGTGCGCCGTCAGCACGCGGCCCAAGAACGCCATGCGCACTGACCGAGACCCCGCGACGGTCATGCCGAGCGCTTACATCAAGAGGAGACGTATGAGCCGCCCGCGATCGCGCCGCAGAGCTACGCTCTGCGCCAGCCCGCGCATGTGGTAAACTTTTCGCTGTTCTTTGTAGGGGGCAAAAACTTCACCACGGAGGGATTAGCTATGAATGAGGCGGAAATTGCCAGGCGGCTGGAAAAGCTGGAGCGTGACAACCGGCGGCTGAAAGGCTTTGCCTTTGCCACGATGGTCCTGGCGGCCGCGGTTGGCGGGATCTACGCGACGCGGCCGGTTCCAAAGACGATCACCGCCCATGCGTTTGAGGTAGTAGATAACTCGGGGAGCCTGCGAGCCAGGATGTCGGCCGACCCGATAGGCGACACGGGCATCAGGTTCTATGACGCACACGGGGCGCTCATGCGAGCGATGATGGCCGTCCTTCCTTCGGGTGAGTCACGCATCGAGATCAATGACGCGCACGAATACACCAGCGTGGCCATCAGTGCCGGTCCGTCAGGCGATCCAGTCATCAAGCTGAACGGCCCGCAAGGCACAAAGCGCGAGGTGATCGGCCAGTACGGTATTGGATTTTACGACGCGGGAGGCAGTCAAAGGGCGGTCGTGGGCGTGAACCAGATAGGCGCACCTTTTATCTCGCTCTCCGACGCGCAAGGATTTAGCATGGACTTGGGGAGCACGGGGACGGAGAACCTGACCACGGGCCAGACGCAGCAAACTTCTGCCGCATCGATCGTCATGTTTGGTAACGGCAAGGGTCACCACGTCATTTGGCAGGCTCCGTGAGCTTTTTCCCGTGCCACCGTGACACCCTCTACCGCTCATTGGTGGCGACATGATAAATCAGTTGCCATAAGGGAAGCGGAGGACCACTACATAATCTCCTTTCCACTGGCGTATATGATGCTGAACCCTGAGCTTACACACAGGAGAGTGCCCCATGGCCGAACCAGAAAAGGTACTTACAATCTCAAGACTTCCTGACGGAAGATTCGTTCTGTCAACGGATCCCCAGCGGGCGCTTTCAGAAGCTGAGTTGCGCGTAGCACTGGGAAGAACAATCAGCCGCACCGATATTATTGAAGATTTGATTCAGGGGGCGAAACGAACATCTTGAAAACGCAGCCTGGACCTTCTTGGTAGGCTCAGTTGTCTTGGCAGCGGGTTCACTTTGAAAAGCGGACTGGGCCAAGCGCCCCTGGTACAGTCGCTATCATCTTCTCGTAGATGTTGTTCTCTCCGAGCCAGCTCTTGCTCGCCCATTCAACACATTGGCCCGAAGGAATATGCAGCGAAACGACTCCGCCACCCTCAAGGGCAGTAGCAAAACTGCCGTAAGGTCTTCCTTCCGTTGCGAGTTCCATAAGCACCCGCCCAGAGAGGCCCCAAAAGAGCAAACTGCGAACCGACTGCCAGTATGCGCCAAGGGCATACTTATACGACGTGCCATTATATAAGCCCAAAGATCGCTCATTGCACGTCATTAAGACTCGAAAGTCGTACGGCGTGGATCGTCGCCGCAAATTTACTTCGGTTGTTGGATTTTCTTTCATGTCCCGACGGCTCCAATTTGGCGAGACGGCTGATAGCTACTTCTTGGGGCGCTTCATGAGAGCGAAACACCACGATTCGTTCTTTCCCATTTTGGGCAAGATAGCGATGACTTCCCACCCCTCTGCGCCCTCAGCGTTGAGTTCGGCTTGGCTCTTCTCTACGTAGTCGTCTCCTTGACCCTTTCCCAACGAAAAAATCAAAAATTTGTATTCCCACATAAATGCTCAGCCTCTATTCCCCATTGTACACCAGCCTCAAATCCCAATCCGACGGGTGGCGCATACATGCCGCGGGTGGCGCCGACATCGGTTTTCATGTCGGCGCCCCTGGGCCGGTAATGCAGAGTTCTTGCTTTTCGAACTCTGCGGTTCTTGGGTTAGGGATTGGTGAAAAGCCGCAGACTTCCTGGACATCGGAAGTCTGCGCTACCGGCTCCTCCGGTATGATCGCCGCAACAGAGTTAATACAAGGCACCGCTCACTTGGTAAATCACTCCAAGCCGCCTTCTTCAAGCTCTGCCATCTTCACCAGATGCTTAAGCAGCCCTATCTTCAAAGGGTGATTGCCGTGGATTGGGACCGAAAGTCTAGCGTTGCTGCCCGGTTTTCCGTATATGTGATGGCTGCCGTGAATGCGGAGTAATTGTCAGCCCTGACACTCGAAAATCTTCGCCAGGTCCTTTCCAGAAAGCGCCTTCATAGCGCAATTTCGAGCACTTGGCCAGGCTCATTCTCGCTGGCCTTCTCCACGCTGGCGGAAAGACATCCTTCGATGGCTTCTCGGACGTTGGCAAGCAGCTCCTCGATCGTCTCACCTTGACTCGCGCAACCCGGGATCGCCGGAACCTCAGCCCAATAGCCACCCTCCTCCGCTTGATGAACCACCACCTTGATCTTCATGCTGATCCTCCGCTGCCATCGTAACTTGGCCAGCCCATAAACGCAAAAGCAGGCAGCCCAGAGTTCGTGCGTTTCGAACTCTGCGGTTCCTGGCTTGGGGATCGGTGAAAAGCCGCAGACTTCCTGGCAAACGGAAGTCTACGTTACCCGCTCCTAACTCTACCGCCGCTCACGAAGAGAATCAGTGAGAAATGAGAAAAGCCTTTCCGCTACTGTGAAAGGGATTTCTCTCTTTTCCGTGTTTGACCAAGATTCAATTCATACAAGCCTTGTGCTTTCAATGGACTATGGTTTGGCAATGAACGTGCCTGCTATGCAAGGGGATGTACAGGAAGACTACGGTGACTCCGTGGGATCTCAATTGGCAAAGGGCAGAGGTGTGTTATATGAAAATGAAACTGGCTCTAATATGTTTTCTGGTGGTTCCATTCCTTGCAGTCGGGGCCCGCGCGGACATTCTTGGAAGCGCAGAAAGCTTTGCGGTCTTGGGCGGCTCGGCTGTGACCAACACTGGCTCAACGGTCATCTTCGGAGACCTGGGTGTTAGCCCTGGTAGTTCGATCACCGGCTTTCCGCCAGGAATTGTGCACGGAACAATACATGACAACGATGCAGTCGCGGCTCTGGCTCAGGCCGATACCCTCACTGCCTATAATACCTTGGCGGGCCTACCTTTCAATGTGAACTTGACGGGAAAGGATCTAGGAGGCATGTTCCTGACGCCTGACGTTTATTTCTTCAGTTCGTCAGCACAGCTAACAGGTCTGCTCACACTGAATTTTGAGGACCTGAATAACGCTAACGTCATTTTCCAGATTGGGAGCACGCTAACGACTGCAAGCTCGTCGTCGGTATTGGTGATTAATCTCGGCAAGAATGACAACATTTACTGGCAGGTTGGCAGTTCCGCAACTCTCGGGACAGGTACTTCGTTTATGGGGAATATCCTCGCTGATCAGAGCATCACTCTGACCACCGACGCCACCATTAATTGCGGTAGAGCTTTGGCGATCAACGGTGCGGTAACTATGGATACCAACACCATCAATAATTGCTCCGGCGGCGGCACCGGTACTCCTGAGCCGGGAACTCTTACTCTGCTTACCACAGGTGTGTTGGCAGCGGGTGCAAATTCTTCGAATTTCTCTTTCCTGGGATTGTGCGGTGCAATTGCTGCGTTTCGCAGAAAGCTGAAGCGGCAACGGATGGAAAGCTGAAATGCGCCGTACCGTCTGAAGGAGTATCGGCGTATAGCGTAGCGCGTAAGGGGAGTGGGTGCCTACCCACCACCGCCGCATCACAGTGCCGATGGGATCGGATCGTACACGGCTGTTTGGTATGTCAAGCTGCGTGACGCAGCGCGGCCTTCCGGCCGCAACCAAAATGGCCGAAGCGGACAGGCTGCGTTCGGAAGATGATCGATGTGTAGAAGCCCTATATTTATGCGGTTCCTGGCTTGGGGATCGGTGAAAAGCCGCAAACTTCCTGACAATCGGAACTCTGCGCTAACCGATTCGCCGTGAGGACTCATCTGCGCCCGCCTATCAATCTTATCGATCTATCCATGCAGGTGGGGTTCCAGCAAACTCATGATGGGCTGCTTCAGGCCCGGGCCTGCGGCGATCAGGCCCTTCAACAATGCGGACTGGTTATTGAGCCGGACCGGTTCACGATCCAGGCCCACAACGAAGCCTCCCGCCGCCTCAACCAGGGCGATACCCGCCGCGACGTCCCATTCGTGTTTGGGAGTCAGCGTCCAGGTGGCATCCGCCACACCCGCCGCTACCCGGGCCAGCTTGTAGGCGACAGACCCCATAGGTTGCACTGTGAACAGCCCGTTCGTGAACGGCTCCCATTCGCCGCGCTTGATCTCACTGCGGCTGGCCAACACCACAGCGCCCTGAAGATTGCTGAGCGGCCTGGGACCGGCGGGCTTGCCATTGTAGGTTAATCCCTGCCCTTTCGCTCCCAGGAACACTTCCCCGGTTGCAGGATTCAGGATGCCACCGGCTATGGCGCGGCCATCCTCGACGCAAGCCACGGAAATACACCACTCTGGAATCCCGGAGACGAATTCCAGAGTGCCATCCAGCGGGTCCACAATCCAGACGCGCTCCCGGCCCAGGCGGTCCGGGCTATCCACGCTTTCTTCAGACAGCCAACCTTCGCCGTCACGGACCAGGGCTTCGCGCAGAGCGTGGTTTGAGGCATGGTCGGCTTCTGTCACGGGGCCACGTCCATGCGACTTTTGCTCGGCCTTCACCGCGCCAGAAACGAACGGAGACACGGCGCGGGCCGCCTCCTCAAGCGCGGCCTTGATGCGCTCGAGGACTTCCAGGATGCGATCGGGCATCAGCTCCTGCCTTCGCCGTTTTCGTTCTGGCTGCTGGAGCCGATATAGCCTTCCCGCTCCAGGTGCAGGAATATCTCCTGGGCAGCCTCTTCCGGCGTCAGCTCCGAGGTGTTGATGGTAACGGCCGCGTCCGTGGGCGCTTCATAGGGATCGTCGATGCCGGTGAACTGCTTCAGGATCCCGGCGCGCGCTTTGGCGTAAAGACCCTTGCGGTCGCGGCCTTCGCAGGTTTCGATGGGTGTGGAGAGGTGAACCAGGATGAAGCCGCCCGTGGGTTGAATCATGGAACGGACTTCCTTGCGGATGGAGTCATAGGGGGCAATCGGCGCGCAAATGGCGATCCCGCCATTCTTGGTGATCTCAGAGGCCACAAAACCAATGCGGCGGATGTTGATGTCGCGATGCTCCTTGGAAAAGCCCAACTCCGAGGAAAGGTGCTTGCGGACAATGTCACCATCGAGCAGTGTCACGGGTCGCCCGCCCATCTCCAGGAACTTGGTGCGCAGCACGTTGGCGATGGTGGACTTGCCGGAACCGGAAAGCCCCGTAAAAAAGACCGTGAAGCCCTGGCGATGACGGGGTGGATAAGCCTTCTGAAGCTCTCGCGCCACTTCGGGAAAGGTGAACCAGGTGGGCAGATCTCGTCCTTCCGCCAGCCGCTTCCGCAAGTCTGTGCCGGAGATATTGAGGACCCGTGCCCCTTGCGGCACCTTGTCCTCTGGCGTGTAAGTGTCCTGGTCCTCCAGATAGACCAGCATCTGGAAGGGCACCATGGTGACGCCGAGCTCCTTCTCATGCGAGCGCAGCAGTTCCTGGGCGTCGTAGGGGCCGTAGAACGGCTTGCCCTTGGAATCGTTCCCCGGCCCGGCGTGATCGCGGCCGACAATGAAATGGGTACAGCCGTAATTCTTGCGGATGATGGCGTGCCACAGCGCCTCACGGGGGCCGCCCATGCGCATGGCCAGAGGCAGCAGTGAAAGTCGAACGGTATCCTTGGGATAGCGCTTGAGCAGCTCCTGGTAGCAGCGCACCCGGACGTAGTATTCCACGTCGCCGGGCTTGGTCATGCCCACGGAAGGATGGATCAGCAGATTGGCTTCCACGTCCTTCGCGGCCCTCAACGTCAATTCCTGATGAGCGCGGTGCATGGGGTTGCGGGTTTGGAACGCCACCACCCGCCGCCATCCGAGACGTGCAAACTCGCTGCGAGTTTCGGCAGGGGTCAACCGCAAATTGCGGAAATCGTAATGCGAAGGCGGTTGAATGCCTTCGATCTTTCCGCCGATGTTCCAGGGATGAGCCTGCCGTGAGAGATAGGCCACGCCGGGGTGGGTGGCATCGTTGGTTGCGAAAACGGATTGGGCCTCAGCCTCTTTGTCCGGCTGCCAGATTTCCTCGACGTGGAGGGCGGCCAACATCACACCTTCGGGATCACGCAAGGCCACCACGGACCCAGGTTTGAGGGATTTGGCAAACTCCTCCTTCACGTCCAAAGTGACCGGCACTGGCCAGAGGGTTCCATCCTTCAGCCGCATTTCGGAGCAGACGCGCTGATAGTCGGGCCGGGTCATGAAACCCCGCAATGGTGAAAAGCCTCCGGACATCAACAATTCCAGGTCGCAAAGCTGGCGACCTGTCAGGTCCCAGGAAGGCCAATCTTTGGATTGGGATTGGGCCTCCGCAGCCCGCCCCGGTGGAGCCATTAAATTGACTATTTCGCCACCATGTGGCGGAATCAAGTGATCGTGCATCATTGAGAAGACCTCATCGAATTGGTTTTTTGAGTCAATTGATCAAAGTTAGTATAGTGTCCACGAATTGCGAGGGCTTTGTAACGAGCCCTCCGCGCCGCCAGAGGAACCCTCTGTGCCGGAGATATGGTATTACCTTGAGTGTTTCCAGGTCTTCAATCAGTTTCATGGCATTTCGTGGCTCAAGGTCAATATCCGCAGGCCGGAAGCATTGGACAGAAACAGATCCTGAAGCTTACATATGACGAAGATTCAAGGTCAAAGGCGCCAATTAGGGTTTGACGATTCGCACCGCGGGATGGCTCCTTGAACCAGCATAGCACAATAAATCTTCAAGCTTGCCTTTGTTTATATACACATTCATGCTTCGGCGCTTAAATTCCGGTCTCAACGATAGACCCTTGCATGGAGGTAGAGGGATTGGAATTCCTGGAGCACTCTGGAAAAGCTAAATCGCTCGCACAAGGTTTCATGGGCGCGGGCGGCCATGCGCGCCGCCAGTTCCGGGTCCTCGATCAGGCGAATGAGGGCTGAGCCCAGCGCTGCTGGGTCACGCGGTGGCACCAGCAACCCGGAAACTCCATCCTCAATGATTTCGGGGATACCACCAACCCGGGTGGCCACCACTGGCGTTCCCACCGCCACCGACTCCAACACCACGTTGGGCAAACCCTCTGCCCAGGAGGGTAGGACGGATAGGTCCGAGCACTTGAGTATTTGCGGAACGTCGGTCCGCCGTCCCAGGAAAACCACCCTACCTGCAAGTCCCGCTTCTTTTGCCCGTTGCTCCAAGCCTTGCCGTTCGCGCCCATCGCCCACCAACACGAACTTCGCCTGCGGGATACGCGCGTAGATGGACTTGGCGGCTTCGATCAGATCGGCGTGGCCTTTTTCTGGAAAATTCATATTGGCCACCATGGTCACAACCTTATCCTCGGGCCACAGGCCTGGCAGAACTTCGCTACGGTTGGTGCGAATGAGCGAGAATTGGTCTGCATCGATGCCATTTCGCACCACCCGGATTTTCTCGCCTGAATAGCCATCTTCTTGGATCATGAAATTGCGGATGGCTTCGGAATTCACAACAATCACTTGCGAAAGTCCAAGGATTTTCCGCAGCACTGCCCTTTTCCGGGGCGTGTACCACGACAGACTACCCAAGTCACGGCGGTTCGAAATGCGAAGTGGAGTGCGGGCCAACCAGGCGGCGGGGATGCCCATGAGGTTGGCGTAAAGGTCGAAGGTCTGGACCACTTCAAAACGTTCGCGCCGGAGAAACCAAGCAAGCCGCAAAGTTGTCAAGAGCCCGGAAAAGCTATCGACTCCGCCTTTTGGATGGAACTCGACCACATCGAAGCCTGCTTCCCGGACATGCGCCAGCAAAGGGCCCTGCACGCGCAAGCAGCCGACGGTGACCTGAAATCTACTTCGGTCCAGGCGGCAAGCCGTTTGAACCATCTGATTTTCAGAGCCGCCGATATTCAAGGTGTCTATAAAATAGAAAATGCGCAGACGTTTATCCTTTTCCCGTTCGGCGGATCGAGCTTTCCCGCCAGGTTTCTGCCCGCACTGAGGCGGGGCGAATTGGGCCGTTTGACGCGAACTGGGCATACTGGAAAATCTGTGGACTCGCTTAACCCTTGGCATCCTGCCGACTCTCGGCGGCGGCAGAGGAGGCGATCAATGACCGGTAAATCTCCAGCCACTGCCCGCGAATGTTTTCCCACCGGTATTTCCGGCATTCCTGGTGAGCGTTGGTTGCCAAGCGCGATGCCAGGTCCTGCTCTTTCAGCAGCCGGATGACGTTTTGTCCCAGCGCCTGCCAATCCCCCGGCTCGCACAACAGGCCGGTTCGCTCGTGCTCCACAACATAGCGGATGCCTTGGGGCGCAGTGCTGACCACAGGAGCACCACTGGCGAAGGCTTCCAGTACGGACATAGGCATGTTGTCGAGCCAGGAGGCGTTGATAAAAATATCTGCCCGGTCGTAATGCCGCCCAATCTGATCCCGGGGAACAGGTCCAGTGAACTCGACGCCATTGAGCTTCAACTGGCCTACCAGAGACCGAACCGCCTGTTGAGTAGGCCCGGCTCCTACCAGAATAAGACGGGCCTCCGGAAATTCCTTCTGGACCAAGCCGAACGCCTGAACCACCACGTCCAAACTGTAATAGCGGTGGAAACCTCGTGTGCAGACCAAAACCGGAAGCAAGGGATCGCGCGGCCTGAAGCGGAACTGGCTTTCGTCCACCAGATTGGGAACGATTCGGGCCTCAATCCCAAACTGGCCGAACACTTCCGCCAGAAACGGAGAGGGAACCACCAGGCATTGGACGCGCCGCAAGATGGCGCGCGCTGTCCACCAATGCTTCAGGTGGTCTTCAGCTTCGCCGCTGTGATAGTTGATCAATGCGCCCTTGCCCCGCAACCGCGCAATGAGCCAGGCGGGAAACGGGGACAGAAGAAATGACCAGTAAGAGGCGGAAAAAATGTGCGCGGCATCCACTCCCTTCAAGCCGGCCCATAGCTTTGCCCAATAGAGCGGCGCCCGAAGCGCAGTTCGCACATATGGAATGGGCTCCGCCCAGCTTAGCCACGCAGGGAGAGGCGGATCGTGGGGGATGAAGCGCGCTTCAAGTTCCGGGTCATTTTTCCAATGGCGGATCAGAAGGTCCGCTTGCGCGGATTGGCCGCCAATATAGCGAAGTGAAGGGGCGACAATAGCAATGCGAGTCCGGGCGCCCTGGGCGGCGCCGGACCCGGGCAGCGGACGAGTGCTGGCCGAAGGCGGCGTTGCCTCATCCTCCGGATTTTTTAATGCGGTGGGTTCTTTCGCTGACATTGCAAATCAATACTTGCACAACGAAGTAAGTCGGCGGCGCTCCAACGTCTGTAGCGCCGGTCTGCGACCGGCGCATTTCGCCGCTCATAGAGCGGCGCTACAGCGAATGACCGTCGCCGACTTATTGCGATGATTGCGTAGGGGCGACCCTTGTGGTCGCCCGAGGGCGGGCACAAGGCCCGTCCCTACGCAGCCAACCATCTCTCAGTCACGCTTGCGGAAGAGAAAATCATTGGTTCCGGTGGTGTTGGTGGCGCGCAGATTCACCATTTCCATTCCCAGCTCGCGGGTGCAGAAGCGGAACATTTCATGGACAGAGGCAAATTCGTAGGGGTAGCCGCCAAGCCAATCCCGCACGTCCGTCCAATAGCTCATGCCCCGTTCCCGGCCATAATCCCGGACGAACTTGGCGGGGCTTTTGAAAGAGGCCAGACTGGACAGGAGGCCAAACCTCAACATATACGCCCATTCCATCGAACGCTTCACCAGAGTCGATGAACTGTTATAACGCTTCTTGACGCGAAGCCAGAATTCAGAACCCTTTCGACCTTCGACCCGGTTATAAATAGTGACGTAAAACAGTCCACCCTTTTTAACCCGCGATGCGGCATTGCGGATGGCTTGCCACATGTTGCCGGTGTGGTGAAGCGACCCCCAGGCGTAAACAATATCTGCACTCGGAAGATGGTCAAGGAGCGTTGCGTCCAGGATCGACCCTTCTTCCACGGTCCAGTTCTGCGGGTTTCCGGCCCGCCGCTTCAGCTCCTGGCAGCACTGGACTGAAAAGGGGTCAACATCCAGGCTGAAGATGCTCTGGGCCCCCAGGCGGTGGGCGGCGAGAGAAAACAACCCGCTTCCGCATCCAATATCCAGGAAACTCCGGTCCTTCAAGTCCTCGACTTCAAGGAATTCGCAGATGGATTGGAGGGCGCGCTGCTCGCGTCCGGGCGTGAGGTGCTTCTCCAAAAAGTCTTGCCAGTTCCGGCCAAAGGAGAAACTGACCTTCTCCTTGCGTTCGTCTTGCGCGCCAATGCCCACGTTTGCCGTCATTTTTGTAGTCACCATTCCGGGAATGCTCTTCCAGTGATTTACCGAATTTCCATGTGCCGGTCGGCGCGAGGACTGCGACGGAACTCTTTCTGCATCCTGTTAACCCCAATACTGTTCACTTAGGGGCTGTCAGATAATAACTGTTCCATTTCGAACCCAATACATCCCCTCACCCCTGCCCTCTCCCCGCAAGCGGGGAGAGGGTGACGCGAAGCGGCGGGTGAGGGGTGCCGGTTGGAAGTCGGTGTCTGCCTGCGATGTTTTCACGTTCAGTGAACAGTATTGCTGTTAACCCGGATTAAATCCTGGAGGGAGCAGGAGCCACCAGAGCGCCCATCCATGGAACGCCGGGTGACTCCGCACAACTCCGTTCGAGAAAGTTCCGGTGCCAGAGCTCAAAGATCAGAAGGCGCCACAGCACCCCAGTGTGATGGCGATAGCCCTCAAGGTGCTCATCGATCACCGACCGCACCTCGCGCGGATCAAAATAGCCACGCTGCAGCGAGCGAGGTTCCAGCAGCAATCGGAGCAGGTCTTCCTTGAATTCTTTTCTGAACCAGTGGACCAGAGGGAGCGCAAAGCCTTGCTTGGGGCGGTAGATCACTTCCTTCGGCACGCCCACCCGTTCGGCCAGCTTCTTGAGGATATATTTCTTCTCGCCATTCCGCAGCTTCCAAGAGGCCGGAAGGCTGGTGACGTATTCGACAAAAACGTGGTCCAGGATCGGCACGCGGGCTTCGAGCGATGTGGCCATGCTCATGCGGTCAACTTTGGTGAGGATGTCCGCCACCATGTAGGTTTTTGTTTCCAGGTAAAGGAGACGGCTCAAGGCGTCGGTGGCCGGAGCCTGGGCCAGAACATTGCGGAAGACCTCATGAGGATCTTTGAGGCCTGCCGCCACGCTGCGAAATTCGGCGGAAAACACAGATTTTCCTCGCCCCGCCGCGTGCAGGCAAGTTATCGAATCCAGGAAACGGTCATCAGCCGACAGCGTGGCGTTGTAAATGAAATTTCTGCCCCGGAATTTGTGGGGCAGCCTTGGAAAAATCTGGCGCCGGTAAAGTCTTCCCAGCGGGTCGGGAATAAGGTTGAAGATCTGGCGGCGGAGGTGAATACCATAGCGGTCGTAGCCGGCGAAGAGCTCGTCACCGCCGTCGCCGGAGAGCGCCACGGTGACGTGTTGCCGCGCCAGGCGGCAGACGTGATAAGTAGGGATCATCGAAGCGTCGGCAAAAGGCTCTTCCAGCCCGCCGGTGAGAGCCTCCAAGGTGCCGGAGATATCCGCATCCACGATCAACTCATGGTGTTCCGTCTGGAAGCGTTTGGCCACCAGACGGGCGTGCTCGCTCTCATTAAAATCCTGCTTGGAAAAGCCAATGGAAAAAGTCTTGACGGGCCGGGAGCTGGCGCGGGCCATCAGGGCGACGACGATTGAGGAGTCCACGCCTCCGCTCAGCAGCGCGCCGAGCGGCACGTCGCTGATCAGGCGGATTTTCACGGCTTCCGCCAGCCGCTCTTCCATCTCTTGCAGGCACTCTTCCTCACTGCGGGGAACATGGGTGCCGTACTGTGGAAGATCCCAGTATTGGCTTACCCGGATTGTGCCGCCGGCTAGTTCCAGCACGTGGCCGGGAGGCAGTTTGCGGATGGATTTGAACGCCGTATCGGGGTCGGGAACGTAGCCAAAGCTGAAGTATTCGAGAAGCGCCTGCTGGTTAATCTCCTTCAATTCCGGCGCTGCCGCCAGGATGGCTTTGATTTCCGATCCGAAGTAGAATGTTCCGTTCACGAAGGCATAATGGAGTGGCTTGATTCCCAGGCGGTCGCGGGCCAGCAATAGGCTGCGATGCTTCAGGTCAAAGACGGCAAGAGCGAACATTCCCCGCAGTTTCTTTACGCAATCCGCTCCATGATCCTCAAAAAGGTGGGCGATGACCTCGGTATCGGTGTTGGTATAAAAGCGGTGGCCGCGGCTTTCCAGTTCCTTGCGGAGAATGGGGAAATTGTAGATTTCTCCGTTGAAGACCACCCAGACCGTTTGATCTTCGTTGTGAATGGGCTGGTGGCCGCCAGCAAGGTCGATGATGCTCAAGCGGCGCATGCCAAGACCCACCGGGCCGTGGGTAAATATGCCTTCATCATCCGGGCCGCGGTGGATGATGGCCTGGCACATGCGGTGGACCGTGTGGGGATCCACTTTGACGCCGGGATGGGTTGCCATGATTCCTGCGATGCCGCACATAAAACGATCCAATCCAAAGGCTTCTTCTTCATGCAGGATGGCTCAGCGCCGGATCCGCCTCCCGGTGTAAGGCACCCGCTACCGTGCTGCCTTTGTGGCGTGAGTCTCTGGGTGCTTGAAACCGCGACGCCCGGGAGCGTCGAGTCAGGTAGTCCAGACGGCTTTGCGTTTCGTCTGAGGCAGCAGTTGTCGAATCTGCACGGCTCCTGGGTGATGGCGCGTGTCCTGCGATTCTGAGACGTAGGCCCCGCACGAAGAGGCGATGCGATATAGCGCCGTCGCAAATGCAAACAGAAAATACACAAAGAAATGATAGGCCACCGGATAAAAAAGTGATGAAACGGCGAAGACGGCAAGGGCGCTCTTGACGGCCGTGGCGAACGTGGCAAGTTCCGAGCGGTCCGCGATGCTTTGGCGGGCATCCCAGACATTGCGGAATGCACGGTAAAAGATCATCAGAAAAATAATCAAAGCCGGTATTCCAGCCTCCGCACTCAGTTCCGTGTAAACGTCATGGGTTTCATGCCATCCACTGATAATCTGGAAATCTCCCGGTCCCACACCAAACAGCGGATGTTGGACAGAAACAGTGAGGCTCTTTTGCAGGAGTTCCTTCCTTGCTTGGGCGGAATCGTAGGATTCCGCGACATTCTGGTTGGGATCGAAGGTTCCTCCCAACCGTTGCAGAGCCAGCTTGCCAGCTAAGGGCAACATGATGATGGTTGCCACGAATACAAAAAAAACCAGTAGCACGCGCCGTTGCTTGACTCCGAATCCCCAAATGCAAACTCCCGCGCCGATGAGGAGACCGATCAAGCCACCCCGCGAGGCTGTCATGAGCACGCAATAGACCATGACCAGCATGATCAAGACCCAAAAGACCTTCCGAACAGGGTTCTTGGCGCGAATCATGAAGGCAAAGCAGAAAGGGAAAGTCAGTGCCATGGCCAGCGCCAGGTCGTTGGGGTTCGAATAGATGCCGTTGAGGACGCCTTCCAACCGTCCGCCCATCTGGTGCCCTTTAACGATCGAGATGGCGGCGATCAATCCCGCTGAAACCGTCTGGAGATAAATGAGTCTGCGAAGGCGGTCCAAGGTCACGACGCACATGGACATCACCGCCATGATGAGGACCACCTTGGCGAAATCCTCCGTGACTTGAATGGCGCCTCCCTTCCAAAGGGTCGAGAAAATAGAGGCCAAACCCATCTGAACGGTCAGCGCCCCGAGATAGAACACTTCCTTTGGCAGGCCACTCTTCGCCGAGCCAATTGAAAGAATGAAAGCGATCAGTGCAAAAAGCCCGGCGACCTTGGCCAAGGGAATGAAGTGCAGACCCGGAATCCAATCCTCGGGACGGGCGCAATAGACGACGAAAAACATCTCGACCCAGAAAAAAGCGCCAGCCATGCGTGAGCCGCTGGTGGAGGATGCGCCCACCTTGAGCGGCGGGGTCGATGCGCTGCTCGGAGACGCCGGGCCGGGCGGCAGGACCGGCGTTGGAGTCTTTATCGCACCCATACTTGTCTCTTTCCCGTAATAAAATAGAGAAAAGCCACGGCCGCTGCGGTGTTCAGGAGGACAAACGCCAAGGAGGCTTCACCCAAGCGTCTCGCCGCTCCGCGCCCGGTCTTGGCCAAGCCGAGCAGGGCCATAGCATAAAAGCCAGCCTGGACAGCAAAAACAACCTTATAGAAAACTCCGAAAGCGGCCAGCGAGGCACCCAACATTCCGAGCAGAGCAAAAGGCACCAGAAGCCGCAAAAGCTTGTGACTGATGAATTCCAAGAGCAGCGGGTTGCGCCAACTCAAGAGCCACGGAGCAAGCTGAACCAACTGGTAATTGCCAGTGAGCGTCCGGACTTTGCGCTGGAATTCCCGGCCCGAAGGTACGGCACGGTCCCAGGCTCTTGCCCGCGGTTCAAACAGAACCCGCTTGCCCGCTCGTGCGATATGCATCGGAATGTAGACGTCATCGAGCAAGGTGCGGGGAGGCAGGTGCGGGATCAATTCCCGCCGTGCAGCGTATAGGGCGCCTGTGACCCCCACCACCGAGCCCGATTCACTTTCCAGTTGGCGGATTTTCTTCTCCAGCTTCCAGTAAAGGCCAACACCTTCGGCCCCGCTGTGCTCGCCCGGATCACCGAGCATCAACTCGCCGCTCACGCAACCCACCGTAAGATCGGAGAAATTTGCCACCAGGTTCTTCAAGGCATCAGCTTCAATCTTCTGCCGCGCGTCGGTGAACAGGACAATTTCTCCGGTTGCTGCCTTGATGGCGTGATTCAAGGCTCCCGCCTTGCCCACCCGCTCATCCAGGAAAATGGCGCGAAGGCGCTCTGCACCCTGGCCGTCCAGGAGCTCCTTCGTCGTGTCGGTCGAACCGTCCGACGCCACGATAATCTCCAGGTGGCTGGCCGGGTAATCGAGTCCATTCAGATTCGCCAGCTTCTTCGCAAGCACCGCAGCCTCGTTGTGGACGGCCATCACCACGGAGACTGGCGGCAGAATCGAGGCACGGTGAACCGGGCGTGGCCGCCAGCGGCTGCGCAGATAGAGCGCCAGGGGGTAGCCGGCATAGGTATAAAAAATCAGCAGTGCTGATCCCCAAAAAATCCATCTCATTGCGCGCCCCGTCCCAGCACAATCACTTTAATGGTCTGCAGCATGATCCAGAAGTCCAGGCCGAGCGAGATATTCTTGATATAGAAGAGATCGTATTGCAGTTTTTGGCGGGCGTCCTCCAGGGTATTTCCATATTTGTAGCGGATTTGCGCCCATCCGGTGATTCCGGGGCGGATGATGTGCCTCAGATTGTAATAGGGGATTTGCTCGATAAGCTGCTCGACAAACTCCGGGCGCTCCGGTCTTGGACCGACAAAACCCATGTCTCCCTTCAAGACGTTCCAAATCTGGGGAATTTCATCCAGCCGCAAATAGCGCAATACCCGCCCCACTCGCGTGATACGGGGATCATCGTCCTGAGCCCAGGTTGCGCCGGTATCGGCCTCTGCATCCGAACGCATGGTGCGGAACTTGTAACAGGTAAACGCCCGTCCGGCCCGCCCCACGCGCTTCTGGCGGTAAAGGATGGGGCCCGGCGAAGTCAGCCTGATGGCCAAAGCAACGAAAGGAATCAAGGGGAGCGTAATCAGCAGGCTCACCACTGAGATCGTGACCGACATGACCCTCCGCAGGAACATAAACAAAGCGTTCTGCCGGAAGCCCTCGGAAAAAATCAGCCAACTCGGCTGAAGCTCATGAACCTCAATTTTGCCTGAGATCTTTTCCAGCAGGTTCGTTGCATCCTCAACCTTGATGCCCGAAAGCCGCAATTCCAGCAGCTCGCGAACCGGCATGGTGCCCCGCCGGTCACTGATCGCCACGATGACGTGATCAATCGCCCCCTTTTCTTTGAGAGCCAAGAGCTGCGAGGCCATCACATCGCGCGTGAGGGAGCCATTGGCGATCGCCGCGGCCCAACCTACCACATCAAGACCCAGGTCAACGCGCGCGCGCAGGGCCTCCACCAACCGCTCCGCCCGCTCGCCTGCGCCCAGCACGTAAACCCGCTCGCGCAGGAAGGACTGGCGGATGAGCCAGATGTACATCCAACGCCACGTCAAAACGCTGACAGTGAGGATACTGACTCCGAGGAGAATGATGTTGTCACTCAGCAAAAAGCCGGGGATGAAATAGCCCAGCGCCCCCAAAAGGAGTGAAAGTAAGCCGATAACAATCAAGACGCGGAAATAGGTCTCGCCGCTGGACGGAAGCCGTTGCGGATCATACAAGTCGAAATAGTAAAAGCAGACAAAGGCCAGGACGGCAATGGCCAGAATTTTGATGATGCCGTCCTCCGAGCGGAGGACCAGGAGCGAGTCCTGGCCGAGGCGAATCCAAGCCGCCAGGGCAAAGGAAAGAAGAACAATCAGGGTTTCGCCGCATACCAGGACGAGGGTACGGACCGGATAATAAACATTGAATAAACGAACCACAACCAGTTACCCTTTGTCTCCGTTCTTGGACGCCGAATAATACCCGGAATAGTAGTAAGCACTGTAGGACGAGTGCGGCGACACGCGATTCAACACCACGCCCAACGGATGCTTGTCCGCGAACAAGTGGGATGCCCTCTGCGCCATATCGAAGGGAGTCACGCCGGCACGGACGACCAGGAGCACGCCGTCACAGTGTTCAGCCAGCAGGCTCGCGTCGGAGAGCGGCACGGAGGGGGGAGAATCCAGAATGATCCAGTCAAACAAAGGTGATAGCCGGTGCAGCAGTGTCTTCAAGCGGCCACTCGAAATGAGCTCGACCGGGTTGCTAACCAGGGTCCCACCCGGAATGAAGAACAGGTTTTCCGGAACGCCCCGTTGAATGATGGATGCTAAATCCGCTTCGTTTTTCAGGTAATCCGTCAGGCCAGGGTTGGCGGGAGCGCCTAGACTGACGTGCAATTGGGGGAGGCGAAGGTCCGCATCCAGTAGAAGCACCCGCCGCCCTTTTTGTTGTGCGATGGAAAGAGCCAGATTGGCAGCCACAAAAGTCTTTCCCTCGCCAGGGAGAGCACTGGTCACCAGAACCGTTTGTAACGGCTGCTTTTCCCGAAGCTGGGTCAAATGTGACCGGAGGGTTCGGAATTCCTCTGCCCCGGCGCTGCCGGAAAAACCATTGGTGAAGACCATGGTGCGGCGATCCGGCTTCCATTCCATTGGGGCGGCGGAGGTCATTAGAGACTCTGCGGTTCCAGCCCCGGCTGTGGTCAGCACGGTGCCTTGGGACCCCAGATCAGCGCCGGGCAAATCGACCCCGGTGGAGGCCAAAGGCGCATCTTCCGGCGCGCCGGGCGCGCCCGCCTCCACCCTGGATTGGGTGCTCTGCGCCCTGTCTTGCTCCGCCTTTTTGAGGGCATCGTGTATTCGGCTCATAAAAACACTCCTTGAATGGCTTCCGGCATCATTCCGTCCGCCGCAGCCGGTCCATTAACGTGGCAAGCCCCTGCAAGGCTTCAACCAGCCGGAGATTCTCCGCTTGGCTGGCTATACCCTGGGGAACGGTGGGCTCGATTTCATGCAACTCAAACTCACGCGCCACGCTTTCAACAGTTTCCGGGCCGATCGGGCGCGTTTGGTCGGCATAGGCGCTAATCATTGCGTGCTCACAAAGCAAATTGATGACGCGCGGAATACCCCGGGAAAATCGGTGGAGGGCCAGGATGGCGGGGTCCGTGAAAACGGGTTCCCCGCCGTCAAACCCTGCCACCTTCAGCCTCCCGGTCACGTATCCTTCCGTCTCCTCGACGGTCAGGGGATGTGTCTTGCACCGCAGCGTGATGCGCTGCCGCAACTGCCGGAGCTCCGGCTGCCGCAGTTTCAGCTCCAGTTCGGGCTGGCCGGAAAGAACGATTTGAAGCAACTTCTCAGTATAAGTTTCAAGATTGGTTAGGAGACGAATCTCCTCCAGAAGCTGTGGCGAAAGGTTTTGCGCCTCGTCCACGATCAGAACCGCTGTTTCGCCAGCCCGATACCGCTCAAGCAACCACTGGTTGAGCTTCATGAGCACTTGGCTTTTCTGCCGTGTGTCGCAGGGTATGCCGAAGTCCGCCATCATGAAGTCGAAGAATTGCGGAACGTTTAATCTCGGATTGAAAATGAATGCTGTCGGCAAGCCCTCGGTGTGAAGCCACTCGAGCAGCTTGTTAATCAGCATGGTCTTGCCGGTTCCGACCTCGCCCGTCAACAAAACGAAGCCCTTCCGCTTCTGAATGCCATACGTCAATGACGAGAGGGCTTCTTCCGTGTGCTGGGTTGTAAAAAGATAACGCGGATCGGGATTAACGTTAAACGGGTTATCCCGCAATCCAAAGAATTTCTTGTACATGACCCCACTTGTCTAAACTGGATGAATCACGAATTTCGCCTACTGAGCCACCCGGGCGCGGCCTCTGCCGTGCCATTCAAGCCGCCCGGCATATTCCCTTGCAGTGCGCGGCTCGCGCCGGTCATCCGCGAAGCAGAAAAATACCGTAAGATTCCACTTTTGCAGGGTTCAAACCCTGCCCCGGCGGTCTCGGCGGTGGGACCATGGCTCATCTAGCCTAGGTTTGGCCAACACCGGCTAACTCCTTGGTCTCAGTCTTCTTCCCGACCCTCCGTTTGCCGTTGCGCCTGCCATTTTCAGGGGCGATTTCAGGCACCAAAGCCAGCGTTGGCAATGCCAGGAAAAACTCGATATCGCGCTCGTCACGGAGCGCCTTGTCACCCATCTCGACCATGAGTGCAATGGTCAGACCCAGCGCCAGCCCTATTCCGAGTCCCCCGCCGGCAAAGAGCCAATAGTTGGGGAAGGAAGGATTCTCAGGCAGACTTGCAGAGTCCAGCACCTGGAATTGTTCACCTTCCTGGCGCTGTTCCAGGCTCGTGGACATCGCCGACTCCTGGGTTTTTGTCAAAAGCGAATCATAGAAGTCCAGAGCCGTCTTGTACCCTCTCACGATGTCCTTATATTGCTCTTCCACATCAGGACTCATTTGCAGGCGGGACTGATAGACTCCTATCTGTTGCCGCAGCCGGGCTTCTTCCTTCATGCCGGCATGAACCGTGTTTTCGATGCCAAAAAGCTGGCCGCGGAGTTTCTGGATTTCAGGCGGCTCAATCTTTGCCAGGGCAGTTTTTTGCTGGGAAGGGGGCTGGTTGGCCTGCGCGGCCCGTTGCTGAGCAATTTGCTTTTTCAAGCCCGTGATGTCCTGCTTGGTTTTGATGACATCCGGGTAGCTATCCGTGTACCGGCCCTCGAGTACGGCCAGATAGTCTTGAAGCTTGGCCAGTTGCGCCTGCAAAGTTTGAGGACTGCTACCCCCTTCCGTTTGGAGGGCTTTCCACGCCTGCAATTCGTTATCCAGCATGGTTTCGACGTAAGTTTTGTCCTCCTGCGCCCGGTCGACGGACTCCCGCACAGCTTGGAGCTGGGAGGTGAGGGTTGAGAGAATCGCGGCGTTGCTTCTTTCCTGATCCGGCAAGGATCCGAAGTTTTGGCGTTGAAAGGCAGCGAGCTTTGCGTCTTGATCGTCCAGCTTCTTTTTGGCATCGTCCAGTTGCGACTGCAGGAAATTGGTGGTTCCTTCGGCTTGGCCCTCACGCTCGCGGATATTCTCCTCGACAAACATGGAAGTCAGCTCGGCGCACACCTGTTGAGCTAGTTTTGGGGTTTTTGCCGTGAAACTGATGCGGAACCCCGGCACCGTCTTCTTATTCGGATTGGTGTCTTGAGGCTTTTTGGAGAACTCAACGGGAACCACCAGGATATCCTTGCGCATCCCCTCGACCACGTCCTCAATGGATTTGCTCTTGAGATCACTCTTGTAAAGCCCGTAGCGCTCAATGATTGGCTGGAGCCGGGTGCGGCTCAGAATTTGTTCCTCCATGGTCGCCAGGCGCGCCGTCAGGTCATCGCCCACGACCGGGGGCACGAACCTCTCCGGAACTTTGGGTTCTTCAATGAGGATCAAACTCGTTGACGTATATTTCGGAGTCAGCGCCAAAGCGATGATAAAAGCCACCAGGGGACCAAGAAGCGCCGGGAGCAGGATCATCCACCGCCGCCGCTTCAAGAGAGCCTTGTAATCATCCAAATTCTGTTCGCGGCCAATAAGCATAATCAACCTCTCGTTTACCTTGTTCTCGGTTGGAGCAAGGCTTCAGATGCCGATCGGACTGGGGAAGAAACTCAACCCAATCCCGAAAACGTTCAAAGCTGGCGCGTGCCCGCAGACCAGGGCCGTGCACAACCCCGAGTTCGAATTTTGATATTGCAGCTCGTAGCCCAAGTGGACGGACATGTGGCGTCCTACCGGCCGGACTAGCATGGCGCTGGCAAATGTGTAATCAAATTTTGTCCCGAAAGGAGCCAGCGTATTAGGTAGTGCTGAGTTCTGCGCGAAACCAATATCGATATCCCCGTTCCACTTTGAAGTGATCCGGTAATTGGCGAACAACGAAAGGGTGTCGGCCGTGGTCCCGGAAATGACACCTGAACCCGGTTCAACAAAGCGCATGGCCGAGATCCCGAGCGCCCCCCTGTGAATCGCGTAGGTAAGGGATACCATCCCTGTTGCCACGGCACGATTGACCGATCCCGCCGCTGATTGGATCCTGACAAGCTCCGGGCCAGCGAAGGCTTGGAAAGCGAGCTTCCCGGTCACCTTCCGGCCATAAGAGAACCCCGCCATTTGGGTGTGGAGCGAGTTGGGCAATCCAGGGTAAAAGATGAGTGAATAAGAATAGAAAAGGCCGACCGTATCCTTGGCTGTGACCGCATGATTGAACCCCAACTGCCCCATCGCGTCGTTGACGTTCAGGAAGCCATTCTGTGAGAAATGAAGGTAGCCGAATGCACCCATTGCCGTGATCGAGGACGTTGGAGAGAGACTATAGGTGGCTTGGGTGACCACGGTATTGCTGAACTGGGCGAAAAGACCGGTCAAGACGCTGGTCTGCGACGCAACCATCGGGTTCATTTGCCCCAGGCTGGATCCTAGCCCCAAGGACGCTGCAGGGTTCTTCCCGAACCCTCCGATGACGCCCACGCCAACAAACCCCATGCTCGCCCCCGGAATCGCCGACATCGTATCCGTCAACTCCAGTTGCCATCGCTGTGCCTGCAAGACGTCGGAAAAATCAGCCATCTGGAAGTAAGTATCCAGAGAGGACCGCTTATTGTAAATCAGCCCTCCACCCTGGTAGCTGGCGGAAAGTACGTTCTTCTTGCCGATCGCCTCCAAGGCGACGCTTGCCATCGGGATGGTGGTGGTTTCGTAGTCGACCAAGCCGGGTTCAACAATGGTGCTGGTGTCTCCTACCTCACCGATGGTAAAGGCCGGTAAAATATAGCTGCGGCCCTCGGCCAGCGTCCCCAAGCCGAGCAAATCCATGCCCGTTAGCGGGTGATTGTCAGGAACCATTTGAGGGCCATTATCCTCGGTCACGCTGGAGGCGGTGGAGGCGGGTCCAGGGTTGCTTCCGGCGCTGGAATTGGCGGGCGAGCCGCTTTGCTGAGATGCGGATCCCGAATTCGTCGTGTTCTGCGCCCTCAGCATCGCCGATACAAGAAGGAAAGCAATCACCATCGGGCAGGGCTTTAGCCATTTTCGCATAACAGTTCCTTACGGAGCGATGATTGTATCCCCAGGTTTCAATTGTACATTTTCTTGCATGTCCTGCCCCCTGATGATCTGCTTGTAGTTGAAAGGAAGTTTCACTTGCTGGCCATTTTGAATGCGCAGAATATATATTTTCTTGGAGTTTGCAAACTGGGTCAGCCCCCCCGCCGCGGAGATTGCCTGGAGGGCGGACATGCCCGGCAGCAGGGGAAAAACTCCACCGTGTTCCACCTCCCCAACCACATAATAACGCTGGCTGTTGATTCCTGAGACCACTACCGTAACTTGCGGGCCAGCAATGAATTTTTTGAGACCGGTGGTAATGGATGAAGCAAGCTGCGAGGCCGTCAAGCCGGATGCCTGAACGTCGTTGACAAGGGGAATGGAAATCTTCCCATCTGGCCTTACCGGGAGACCCTTCGAAGAAATGTCCGGCTCTTTCCAGACGCTGATGTCCAAGACGTCCCCCGGGTTGATCACGTAATCGGGTCCTGCCACAAGGGAGTTCGGGGCGGGAGCGCCGGCCACGGGCACCGGGGATGCCTGCTTTTTCTTGTGCCGGGCGGCAGCAGGAAGTGCCAAAAACAGAGCGAGAGCCAGATATGTTCCTCCCATTAACGCCTTTCTCTTCATAGCCTTTCGGGCCTCCTTCGAATCCACATTCTTATCGGCCGTTATCTTCCAGGCCAATTTGCTTGAGCTTATAAAGCAGGGCTTTGTAACTGATTTGCAGTTCCTGCGCGGCTCGTTTCCGGTTCCATCTTGTTCGTGTCAAAACCTTCAGGATCAATTCGCGTTCTGCCTGCCTGGAAGCCGCTTTTGCCGCTTCCTTCAGTGAATGCTCACCGTTTCCAGTCCATGCTCCACTCGTTTCGCGCAACCGGGAGCCTGTCAGGTCCGTCAAGGCCATCTTTTCATCGCCCGTGGCCACCAATTTCCGGACCGTGTTCTCCAGTTCCCGGACATTTCCAGGCCACGAATACACCTGAAACTGGAGCCGCCCGTCAGAACTCATTTGGGGCTTGGAATGCCCAAAAGCACCCGAATATTTGGAGATAAAAAACTCAAGCAATACAGGGATGTCTTCCCGGCGTTGCCGCAAGGGGGGCAGTCGCAAACAGACCCCACTAATCCGGTAGTACAGTTCATCACGAAAACGCCCCGCCTTCATCTCGTCTTCAAGGTTCTGACAGGTGGTGGAAATAAGCCCGTGTGACCTTCTTGCTCCACCTCCCCCGCTGTCCAAAAAGGAAAGTATTTCAAGAAGACGGCTCTGGCAGGCCACCTCAAGTTCCCCGATTTCATCCAGGAGCACTGTTCCGTAACCGTTGCTTCCGAGTGCTCCGCGCTCCTCAGGTCCGGACTGCATCAGGCGGTCGAGCTCTTCCAGGCTAAGCCCGGAACAGCGGACCTTTATGAAGGGACCATGACGCCGGGCGGAGGTCCGGTGAATCTGCATGGCCAGGACCTCCTTGCCTGTTCCCGTTTCTCCTGCCAATAAAACTGGAATGTCAGTGGGAGCAATATCGGCAATGATGGCTTCTATGGCACGCATGGAAGGGCTGACACATTGAGCTACTTGCTCCTCAATTATACCAGCTCCGGCCACGTGTAGACCATCGTCACTTCTCGATGAAATCTTTATAAACATATTAAACCAATAGCAATCTGGAAATTGTCCCTCTGAACATGAGAACGCGTCAAGCGAACCCCAATCAGACAGCACGGCGTGGGCCAATCCGTCGAAGACAAGGTGATTGCTAACCAGGCCGGTTAAACTACCCATTTACAGCAGTATACTATAGCAACGCGCTTTATTGGCCGGTTTAGCTGGGGCAAGATGTCGGTATTGATTTCCATAAAGTGGAAATAAAGTTACCTTTCGTACCCGACTAGGTCACCATGCATTTAGACAGTATAATGACTCAGGCGTACCCGGTTTTCATGCGCCAGGGCAGTGGAAAATCTGCCCGTGCGGCCTATAAGTGTTTTATTCACAACGCGCAAGAGCGGAAGTAAAATGAGGCCCTGAGTGTTAAGCGAATTCCTTCTTGCCTTGGGAATCGAATGGAAGCCCGTTTGCACTCGACAAATAAGGCCGAATATAAGATTATATCGTTAACTCACGAGAATATTGAATGTCAAGCAACTCGCCGGAATCCGCCATCGTCCAGGCCGAACCGAGGACCTCTTCGGGCTTGACCTGGGCCTTTAGGGGTTTTGTCCTGCTGGCCTTCCTAGTCTATCTTTACTCCACCATTATCCCCCACCTCATCGGGCAATGGTGGAACGATCCCAACTTTTCACACGGTTTCTTTGTTCCCGCCTTTTCCGCCTATCTCATTTGGAAGGAGCGCAAGCGGCTCGCAACAATTCCGCTGAAGCCCTCTTGGACCGGCATCTTAATTGTCTTTTTCTCGCTCGGCATCCTGACTTTTGGAATTCTTGGGGCTGAGCTCTTCAGCCAGCGGTCGTCCCTGGTGTTTCTAATCGCTGGATTCGTGGTGACTTTTCTGGGCTGGGATTACTTCCGCGCAGTTTTCTTCCCGTGGGCCTTCCTATTCCTAATGATCCCCATTCCCGAAATCATCCTGAATCAGATCACCATGCCGTTGCAGTTTCTGGCCTCACGCCTGGCGAGCTCCATGCTCACTTTCCTCAACGTTCCGGTGCTGAGAGACGGCAACGTCATTCATCTTCCGGACATAACTCTCCAGGTGGTGGAAGCCTGCAGTGGAATCCGGTCATTGGTCTCCTTGGGGACGCTCGCCATCATCTACGGCTATTTGCTGGAGTCCAGCATCGTCATTCGGGTGCTTCTGGTGGCCGCCTCGGTTCCCATCGCGGTGATCGCCAATGGCCTGCGGATTATGGGAACGGGCCTGACGGGTTTATACTGGGATCCGGACAAGGCTCAAGGCTTTTTTCATGAGTTTTCGGGGTGGGTCATCTTCATCGTTTCGCTGCTGTCCTTGTTCCTTTTGCACGGTCTTCTACGGATTATCGCCCGGCGGCTAAGGAGGTCACATCTATGAATCCTAACCATCAATCGTGGCTTCGCTTTCTGGCTGTGGCCGCTCTCCTTCTGGTGGCTTCCGTTTTCATCCACAACCACACTCACGCGGAGGAATTGCCACCCCGCGATGATTTAGCCCGGTTCCCAACCCAGCTCGGCGAGTGGACAGGCACCGATGTCACCATCTCGGATGATGCCAGACAGGTCCTCGGTCCAGGCGATTTTCTCGAGCGGGTCTATTCAAACCCTTCGGCCGGCGCAGTCGATTTGTTCCTGGCGTATTTCCCCAGCCAGCGCAGCGGAGATACCATCCACTCTCCTAAGAATTGCCTGCCGGGAGCGGGGTGGACCCCGGTCCAGTCGGGTCGGATCCGTATCCCCTGGGGAAACGGTGGCCGGCTCGTGGCCAATCGCTACATCTTAGCCAAAGGCCTGGACCGGGAGGTCGTACTCTATTGGTACCAGTCACACGGAAGGGCTGTAGCCAGCGAATATTGGGCCAAGTATTACCTGATCGAAGATGCCATCCGGCTGAACCGTACCGATGGGGCCCTGGTGAGGGTGATTACACCGTTAGCTTATCAGGAGCCTATCAATGAGGGAGTGTCCAGGGCGGAGGCGTTTGCACGGCAGGTTATGCCGCTGCTTGGGAACTTTATCCCGCGATGAGCGGAGGTCGTCCGTGAAAAGCCGGCTTTTGGAAGGGCGCTGCCGGAAACGGGGAAAGAAGCGCTGATCAGGCCGGCGGAGGGAATCATATGAGGAGCACACCGGAATTCTTCAAAAAATCGATCGTCATACTGATCGCGGCGTGCTGCGCCGCGTGTTCCACCGACCCGAATGCCCGCAAGCAGAAATACTTCCAGAGCGGGCTCAAGTATTTCCAAAAGGGTGAATACCGCGCTGCCGACATTGAATTCGCCAACGCCACCCGGATCGATCCCAAGTTCGCTGCGGCCCACTATGAACTTGCAAAATGTAATCTCAAGTTAGGTGTTTGGTCCACCGCTTATCAGGAATTGACGCGGACCGTTGACCTTGACCCCAACAACGTGAAGGCGCACTTGGCTTTGGGAAACCTTCTGCTCGCGGCGCGCCAATTCAAACGCGCCCAGGATGAAGCGCAAACAGTGCTGAAGAAGGACCCGAATAACGTCGGCGCGCACATCCTGATGGCCAATGCGGATGCGGGACTTTCCAACATTGAAGGCTCCCTGCAACAGATGCAAGGCGCCATCCAGCTCGCGCCCACGCGCCCGCAGTCGTACTTGAATATGGCTCTCCTTCAGCTTGACGCCAAGCAAACGGCCCAAGCCGAAGATAGCTTCAAGAAGGCGATTCAACTCGATCCGAAGTCGGTTTCCGCAATTCTCGCTCTCGGCAATTTCTACATGAGCCAGAAGCGTTGGCCCGATGCCGAACAGCAATTCCAGCAAGCCGTCACCCTGTCACCCAAGTCCGCCGTGCCCCGCGTGGCGCTCGCCAAACTTTATCTGATCCAGGGACAGAAGGACAAAGCGGACCAGGTGATGATGGATGCCAAGAAGGCCTTGGCAGGCCAGCACGGAGACAACCGGCTGCTCGGCGACTACTATTTCGTCACCGGAAACATGGATAAGGCGTTGAGCGAATACGCCTCGGAATTCAAGGACCACCCCAAGAACCAGGAAATTAAGAAGAATTACGCCCAATTGCTATTGCTCCATGGCGACGTGGATCCCTCCCAGAAGCTGGTGGATGAAATCCTGAAAGATCATCCCAAGGATGAAGCGGCTTTGATCCTGAAAGGCCAGATTCTGCTCCATAAGAACCAGGTGAATGACGCTATCCAGCCGCTTCAGTCGGCGGTCACGGCGGAGCCGGATAATCCTGCGGCCCACTATTTCCTGGGCGTGGCTTTTAACGCCAAGGGTAACTTGAGTCGCGCCCAAGCCGAATGGCAGAATGCCGCGCGCCTTCGCCCCACGATGCTCGAGGCCCAAGAAGCTCTGACCAGCATTGCGATTCGCAAGAACGATCCGGATCTCCTGAGGCAAACTTCAGAAAAACTGATTCAACTGAGGCCCAACGCCCCCAACGGTTATGTCTTGCACGCGGCGGCGCTGTTTTCAAAACACGATACTGCGGGCGGCGAAGCAGACTTGAAAAAGGCCATTGAGGTTGCTCCCGGCGATCCTCTTGGGTATACGCGGCTTGCCGGATTCCGCCGTTCCCAGAAGAAATATCCTGAAGCGCAGCAACTTTACGAGAAGGCGCTCAGTTTGAATCCGGGATATTTTGAAGCGCTGGACGGGTTGGTGGGGCTCTACCTGGATGAAAAGAAGCCGGCCCAAGCCATCAAAGCGGTAAACGCCCAAATCGCCAAGAGTCCCAACAACGCCGCTTTCTATTTCACCCAAGCCAAGCTCTACGCCGCGACGCGCGACTTGCCAAAGGCCCTGACGGCGGCGCAAAAATCCGTGGATCTTGCCAAGGACAATTTTACAGCGGTAATGCTGTTGGCTGGCCTGGAAGCCGCCTCCGGCGACCGCGCCGGCGCCACGGCGGGCTATCAACACGCCATGCAGTTGCAGCCCAATAACCCCCAGCCCTTTGTGCTTCTGGCTCAAGTGCTGGAACAGCAGGGTCAGTGGCAAAAGGCCCAGGATCTTTATCAAAAAGCGCTGCAGGTCTCGCCCGATTACCCGCTGGCTGCCAACAACCTCGCTTTCCTTTATCTCCAGCACAACATCAATACCAACGTGGCGCTTTCGCTGGCCCAAACCGCCCGGCGCGGCATGCCGGATTCTCCGGCTACGGCCGACACCTTGGGGTGGGCTTACTACCATCAGGGCCTTTTCAAGCTCGCCGCCGGGCTCTTTGAAGAGGCTTCCAAGAAGTCTCCCAATGATCCCGATATCCACTACCACCTGGGCTTGGCGGATCAGAAGCTGGGAGATGCGTTGCGGGCTAGACAGGAACTCGAAAAGTCCCTCACGCTCGATCCCAACTTCGCGGATGCCAGCGCCGCCAAGGCGGCGCTGGCCACCATGCCGCGCGGCTGACCCGGCGCACCCGGGTTTTTGACCGGGGCCCTTCACACGGGTTTAGTTTGACGGCCACCCGGATACGCGATCACCGTGCCCTGGCGGTCCTCGAATAAGACCTCGCGAATAGCCTGGGCTAGGATCAATGCTGTTCACTGCCTGACCCATCACCCCGGCCCTCTCCACGCCTGTGGGGAGAGGGGGAACCGCGCAGCGGTGGGTGAGGGGATCTGGTTCAGCCGTGTGCATCCGTCCCTGATCCGCCGGTCGCACGGATGGGTCCGAAGCTCGAAACTGGCAGGTCCAGGAGTGGTTTGGAGCTTCGCATTCCTAAGCCGGAGTTGTGATACTATTTTCCAATCGGAATTTGCAAAGCGCCTGGGTTGAGCGCGGCCTTGCCGTGCCATCCAAGCCGGGCAATGTGATTGAACTGAGAGGTTTTGTATGTCTGGCCATTCGAAGTGGGCAACGATTAAGCATAAGAAAGGCGCATTGGATGCCCGCCGCGGCAAAATCTTTACCAAGCTGATTAAGGAGATCACGGTGGCGGCGCGCATCAGCGGCGGTGACGCTGACTCCAACCCCCGCCTGCGCACGGCGATCGCTGCGGCGAAGGCTGAAAACATGCCGGCTGACAACATCAAGCGCGCCATGCAAAAGGGTACGGGCGAACTGCCCGGCGCCACCTATGAGGAATCAACCTACGAAGCCTACGGCCCGGGGGGCGTGGCCATGATCTTGGAAGTGGCTACGGACAACAAGAACCGCACGATTTCGGAAATACGCCATATTATTTCCAAGCATGGTGGAAACCTGGGTGAAAGCGGCTGCGTCGCCTGGATGTTCTCGAAGAAGGGTTACATCGTGGTTGAAAAGTCGAAGGTGGACGAGGAAAAGCTTCTGACCTTGATTACCGAGGCTGACGCCGACGATATGAACGACGATGGCAGCAATTGGGAGGTTTTTTGCGCGCCCAATAAGCTCCACGAAGTTGCCGACAGCCTGAAAGCGGCGGGGGTTGAGCCGGACGTTGTGGAAATCTCCATGATCCCGCAAACTTACGTCAAACTATCGGGCAAGGTCGCCCAACAAATGCTGCGCCTCAGCGAAGAGCTGGAAGACCACGAAGACGTGCAGCACGTATACTCCAATTTTGACATTGAGGAATCCGAGCTTCACGCGCTGGCCGAAGCCAAATGAGCGCCCTGCGCCGCGGTTGCGACCATTTGAAAATGGATGGCTCTTCGGACTCCAGACGAAACATGGCTTCCTTCCGTTCTTCTGCCGGCGGACCGGCGGGTTTTCATTGGTTTTCTATTGCCATCGTGTCGCTTGCCTGCCTTTTCCTGCTCCCTCCCATTGGTGCTGAAGCCCAGGAGTCCCCTGGCGGCGCCAGCTTGAGTTACACCAAAGTGCTGAAGGGCAGCATCCCCGAATACGAAAAGGTCACGGTCAACGCCGACGGCGCCGGACAGTACGACGGCCGCAAACTCACGGATGCACCGGACCCCCGGCCTTTCAAGCTGACGCCGGCGGTGGTGTCCAAGCTGTTTGATCTGGCCGCCAGCCTGGAAGACTTCCAGAATGTCGATCTGGAGAGTCATAAGCGCGTCGCCAATTTGGGCCGGAAGACTTTCGTCTATCGCAAGGGCGCCGAGCAATTTCAATGCGTTTTTAACTACACGCTGAATCGCAAGGCGCGGGAGTTGACGAACCTTTTCGAGGGTTTGGCGGCCGTGGAGAACCACCTGGCCACGCTGGAATATTCCATGAAGTACGATCATCTGGGACTGCCCCGCGATCTCACGGAAATTCAAGCCGACCTGGATCAGGGCGCGCTCACTGACCCCGCGCTCCTCGCTCCCGATTTGAAAGAAATCATCCAGGATTCGCGCTACCTGCATATTGCCCAAGTCCGGGCGCAACGCATTTTGGACCAGATTCAAGACTGACCCGGATTATAAATACTTCGCCAGCTCGTTGACCACGTTCTCGACTCCCGCATAGGGATCGTCCGGTCCCTCAAACTCCACCGAATAGATACCCTTGAATCCAAGCTGGCGGGAAATAGCCACACATTCCCCAAAGTCGAACTGGGTTTCCTGGCCTTGAGCGTCAAACTTCAGCCCTTTGGCGTGGCACACGCTGATGGCAAGTGGAAAAAGCAGGCGCAAACCGCGCAGGCGGGTGGTTTCATCCAGGAAATTACCGAAATCCGGCAACGCCCGCAGATAGGGGCTGCCCACGCGCTTGATGAGATTGGCCAGTTCGTCCGGGAACTGATAACCGATTCCGGCATGATTCTCGATTAAGACAAAAATTCCCAGCGGTTTGCCGTATGCCACAAGTTGACGGTAGGATTCGACTGTGGGCGCGGGATTCTGCGGATCGAACTTCCCGGGATCGGCGCGGACCGATCGCCCTCGCAGAGTGTGAGCCATGTCGATCCATTTCTTGACCTCGCCGATGGCCGCATTGCGGATGACCGGGTTGGGATCAGAAAGTCCTCCTCCGGTCCAAAGCTCATCGATGTCCACAGGGATGTTCACCAGAGTGGAATGAGCTCGGACGAGCTGATTGCGAAGTTCGGTCACGTAGGCGGCTTCGGTGGAGGCAAAATGCGGCGCTGCGAATTCCAGGTTATGGACCTTGTAGCGTTCTGCGATCATTCCCGGAAAATCGAGCAGCGCAAGCTGTTGGTTGTAGGGAATTGTCCCCTTCGTCTTCGCCGTCACGAAGAACCGGTGGAAGCTCCAGGTTGAAACCCCAATGCGGGATCGAGGGCCGGGAACGTAATGATGAACCACCCTGCGCCGGCGCCGGGCAAGCGCCGCAAGGTCCGTTCCGCCCATAAGCCCGGCCGCTGCTGCTTGGCCCCACCGAACCAGGAAATCCCGTCTGTCCATTCTGTGTTCTCCGTGGGGTTCTGCGGCCGAATTCGCGTTGAAGGGCGCCGCACCATCCTGTACAACCCGCCCATTATTTTTCCTGGTTTTCATCTCGGGCCATGCGGCGCGAAATTTCGCGCAGTTTTTCCGCGAGCTCGGGAAGGCGGGAAAGATAAGCGTGAATCGTTTTGAATTGCTCGAAGGGCCGGGCGGGAGTTCCCCAAACCACCATTCCCTTTTTGATGACCTTGCCGGGAAGAATTCCGGCTTGGCCGCCGACACGAACCTGATCTTCAATTCGGACGTGCTCGCCAATGCCAACCTGCCCGCCAATCACCACGTGATCCCCGATTTCTGAACTTCCGGAGATTCCGGTTTGCGAAACGATGATGCAATGCCGTCCGATACGGACGTTGTGGGCGATCTGCACCAGGTTGTCGATTTTGGTTCCTTGTCCAATCACCGTCTCACCCAGCGAACCCCGGTCGATGGTGGTGTTGCACCCCACCTCTACGTCATCTTCGATCCGGACTTGGCCGATTTGCGGGAATTTTTGATGCCGGCCCTCCACAAAGATATAGCCAAAACCGTCTCCGCCAATGACCACGCCGGAGTGCAATATCACGCGATTTCCGATACGGGCGCCGGGATAAATCGAGACATGGGGATGGAGCGTGCACTCCGTTCCGATCTCCACGCCTTCGCCCACAAAACTTCCCGCGCCGATTGACGTGCCCACGCCGATCTTCGCGGACTTTTCGATGACAGCATTCGGGCCTACGCTGGCCCCGCCCGCCACCTCTGCATCGGGTGAAACTACGGCCGTCGGATGAATGCCCGGCGCAACCGCAGGCGGCGGTAGAATTGCCGCGGCAACTCGAATCAAGGCCAGCTTGGGACGCGCCACCGCGATGGTGGTGTGGCCCGCCACCCGTTGGCCCGAAGGAACGATGATGCAACCCGCACCGCTTCGTACCGCCTGCCCCAGACCTTGAGTTCCTTCCGCAAACGCAATCTGGCCGCCCGTGGCCCGGTCAAGCCCGGCAATTCCCCGGATTTCCGTCTCTCCGTCTCCATCAAGGACGCCCTCAACCAGTTTGGCAATTTCGTGGACTTTCATTCTGAACCTCGACTAACGGGGATACAGTGGCGGCTCGCCGGGTGGACGGGTTTTCCAGCGCCGGTGCACCCAGAGCCATTGATCCGGGTAACGCCGCACGTATTCTTCCAGCCGCCGGGTAAAATTAGCCGTGTTCGCCCGGATTTCCTCTTCGGGGTTCTCACAGCGAATCCATTCGACGGAGTCAAAGCGGAGGCGATATTTTCCAAGCTCACGGTCCCAGATGACCAACCCCAGCACCAAGGGCGCTCCGGTCTTGCGCGCAATCCGGGCAGGGCCGGTGGTGGTGCAGGCTGGCCGGCCAAAGAAATCAACGAAGACGCCTTCGGAAACAAGCATGTTTTGATCCATCAGGATGCCGACCGAGTCACCCTCTTTCAGGGCGCGCAGGACCTCACGCGCAAAATCCCGCTTCTCAATAGGCTGCCCGCCGCTCAAGCAACGAAGATGATTAATCAGCCCGTCGATCAGAGGATTATCCAGTTGCCGGACCACAAACTTCACGGGATGACCGTAAATACCATGAGCGAAGGAGCCAAGCTCCCAGCACCCAAAATGCGCGGTCAGAAAGATCAGACCTTTGCCCTGTTCTTGCGCCCGCGCAAAATGCTCAAAACCATCGTAGACGATGAGGTCCTCAATATTGGCGCGGTTCAGACCCGGAAAGTGGGCGAAGTCCGAGAGCATCCTGCCCAGGTTTTGGAAGCAGGCAAAAAGTACCTTGCGGCGCTGGCGGGGAGACCATTCCGGGTAAGCCAGGGCCAAATTTTGAAGCCCCACCTGCCGCAGTTTGGGCCAAACCCAGTAGCAGAACGCAGCAAGCACGGCGCAGATGCCACGGGCCAGACGATTCGGCAAATGGCCCAAAACCCCAAGCACCATTCGGGCGGCCGCGTATTCAATCCAGTCCCTCCGCGGCGTGGGCGCTCGCGGTGGGTTAGGATTGGCCGGACTCCAGCCCGGAGTTGAATCCGTTTGGGCAGTAAAACCCAATCTCTTTGCTCCTCGCTATAGCCCGCTTATCTTATCGTAGCCAGTCAAGAGGACATCCTTGAATCCGGATTGAGTCCCCCGTGCCGTTTCCCGCCGGGTATTCCTTTTGCCGCCGCCGGCCGCGGCGCTCCGCCCTTGAGAATGAAATTATTTTGCCGCAGATTCCATCATATTCAAGATTGTATTCAAGCTCCAACCCAGGATTGAATTTCTACGAATATGCCAGGAATGCACGCGCGAACATGTTACCGGGGCAAGCCAAGACCTGCCGGGCTTCGCTTTGAATCTGGGTTATTCTTTTGCCGGAAGGTGGCTTCTGGCCTATGATTAACGCGATGCGGGGCTGCCGTTTCCGCGCCAGCCGGATGAGCGGGAAAAAGAGGGCGCGCTGCGCGGAGCGAAAAGTCTTTTCTTACTGAAAGGAAGACGCCTTGCCAGCCGAAATTATCGATATTCGCCACTTCGAGGCGCGCGACTTCCAGCCATTGCTCGCTTCTGAATCCCGAACCTGGGAAAAAGAACTCCACTGGGACTTCACTTCCTCCGCGCACATCATTTCCGCGTGTCTGGGGGAAAAAAGGTTGACCGGGTATGCCTTGGTAAAGGCCGGGCGGGTCGTGGGTTATAGCTTCTTCGTCAACGAGGGGATCAAGGGCCTCATCGGGGACTTGTTTGTTGAGCAAGAGTGGGTCGATCCGGAAGAGCGCCGGATGTTGGTGGAGCACGTTCTGGAAACCATCATGGCAACTCCCGGATTGAAAAGGGTGGAGTCTCAACTTCCCCACTTCAAAGTGGAAGACGTGGGCCCGGACTTCCTAGCCCGCGGATTCGAAGTCTATCCCCGGCGTTTCATGGCCCTCGACCTGAAGCAGTGGACCGGCGAGGATCCCCCTTCGGCTAACATCTGGGAGAGTCTGGAAAATTTCACTCTGGTTCCCTGGCTCCGGCGTCATGACGCCGATGCCGCCAGCCTTCTCTTTCACACCTATCGCCGCCATGTAGATTCAAGGATTAATGACCAGTATCTTTCAATTCCAGGGTCATCCCGGCTCATTGAGAGCATCCTGCACCTTCACGGCTGCGGGGAGATCCTCCCGGGCCTTTCCCAGGCGGCTATTCACCTGCCCACGGGCAAGCTCGCCGCCATCCTGGTGCTCACCGAGGTTCGCCCCGGGACCGCGCATATTCCACAGATCGCGGTGGCGGAGGAATTCCAGGGGCACGGGCTTGGGCAGGCCATGATGCAACAGGGCTTCCGGGAGCTCGTGAAGCGTGGCCTGCATGAAGTCACACTGACGGTGACGGATTCAAACGCCGGGGCCGTGAGGCTCTACGAGCGGGTTGGATTCCGGACCTTTAGGATCTTCGGAGCCTACGTTTGGGAGCAGCGGGATTAGTCCGGATGCTATTCATTTAGGGCCCGTTCAGAAATAACTGTTCCATCTTCCAACCAGCACCCCTCACCCGCCGCTTCGCGTCACCCTCTCCCCGCTTGTGGGGAGAGGGGATGTATTGGGTCCTAAATGGAACAGTTATTATCTGACAGGTCGTTAGCCAACTATGCCATTGGAGCCTGATTTCCACGCGCTGTAGGGGCGGGCCTGGTGCCCGCCCGTGGGCGACCACAAGGGTCGCCTCTACAAGAGAGCTTCATGAATGATCCGGGTTAAGAAGACACCGTTCTTGGTGCGGCTATTTTGAGCGGGTTTTCAGCAAATCTTTCAGCTCGTCCATGAACTCGCGGACATCCTTGAAGTCGAGGTAAACCGAAGCGAATCGCACGTAGGCCACTTTGTCCAGCCCTTTCAGCCGGCTCATCACCAGCTCACCCACTTCGTTGGACGACCGTTCGCGATTGATGGACTCGGCCAGATAGGATTCCGTCTCATTAACGATCTCTTCCAACTTGCTCACCGGAACCGGGCGTTTTTCACAAGCTTTCAGGAGGCCCGCCAGCAATTTCTGCCGCTCAAATTTCTCCCGGCGGCCGTCCTTCTTCACCACCATGTGAGGAATTTCATCAATCCGCTCGTAAGTGGTGAACCGCTTCTCGCACTTCCCGCACTCCCGCCGCCGGCGAATGGTGTCTCCGGCCTTGGCCTCGCGCGAATCAACCACCCGGTCTTCCAGATGACCACAAAATGGGCATTTCATATGAAATCAGGGGCGACCCTCGCCGCCACCCGCGCACAGCGGCTCAAAGAGTAATCCGGGCTAAGCTCCGGGAACTGCTGCTCTCTGCGCCGCCATCACCTGCTTTTCGTCTTCGGCCATTCGCCTCAGCTTGCCCAGCGTCAAACCCTCATAGAGTAGCAGAACCACGCCAAGAGCCATGCAGGGGATCATCACCACCGCGCCAATCAGGATGCCAGCGGACGCGGCCTGCTCCGGCGGAGCCGAAAACAATTCCCGCAACGCCAGAATCACCGCGACCTGGTAACCGCCGCCCACCCCCGGCAATTGCACGATCAGGCCGATGGCGGCGAAAAACAGAGTCATCGCCGCCGCTCCCCAGGTGAGATGGGCCAGGGTGCCCTTCACGCTGTGGGCTACCAAATAGAAAGTGCTGACGTTGAGGAACCACAGTACCAGCGTCCACCCAACGCTCGCCAAAAAATCCTGCAGGTCTTGGATCACCTCCAGCCCGGTCGAGAAGGAGTGAATGAATTTTTTTAAGGGCTCGCGCAATTTTCGTGGCGCCCACAACAGAAGTCCCGGCAAACGCCGAAGAGCATCATCGGAATACAACCGGAGCAACACCAATCCAGCCACCAGGACGCCGGAGAGAAGCAGCACCACAATGGCGCCGCCGTGCATGCGGCGAAGCGACTGCTCGGCATGGCGGGAGGCGGGATGGATGGGATCGAAATAAAGGGCCAGAGCAAAGAGCAGAACTATGGCGATGGCATCGTAGACCCGTTCCAGAATCCAAATGGCAATTTGCGAGCTGAAAGGAACTTTTTCAGTCCGGGCAATGTAAGCTGGGCGCACCACTTCGCCCGTCCGTCCGATCAGGTAAATCGCGCTGAAGCCCAGGATCTGGGCCACAAAAAGATTCCAGGCGGAAGCTTTTTTTAGCGGGTCAAGGAAGAACTTCCAACGGTAGGCCCGCGCTACGAAAGTTGCATAGGTGGCCACTACGGCCAGAAGCAGATATTCCAGCTTGGCATGGAGGATCGATTCCCAGACGGCATTCCATTGGAAAGTCTTCCACCACCTCCCATGCCGAAGGAAGACTATTGCCAGAACCAGACCGGTCAGGCCCAATGCCACCCACAACCATCGCTGTTGGCTCTTGTTCATCAATGTTGCGCCGTTTGGATTCCAGTCGGTAAGGTAGCCAAACGGTGAGTTGAAGTCAAGCAAGGCCAAAGCGTCGCTGCGGTTCGGCTGGGGGTGTTCCGGCGGCATCAACTGGCTGCCGCTCATGATTTTCCGAGATTGTTCCTCCCAACCCAGTCCGTAAATTCCCGGCATGGTCCCAGGCTCTGTAGCGCCGGGCTTCAGCCCGGCAGCCTGGCCCAGACGGTAAATTCCCGGCATGGTCTTCCGGTCCAATCTTGCGCTGGCCACCTCCCCATAAGGATATTACTATATAGTTATCTGCCGGAATCCCGCGTAGGAAGCACCCGGAATTGTTTCCCAGTCGCCCTGATCCTGGGCTGCAAACTGCCGAAGCTGGACATTTCTGATAGAATGCATCACAAGTTTCCAGACGAGCGGAGCCTGCGAGGACCCATCTCGGCGCAATGCCGGCCCGGGAGAATATGAGTGGACCAGGACCTGGAATTACTAAAGCGATGCCTCGCAGGCGAGGGCGCGGCTTGGGAGGAGCTTCTGCGAGCCCACACCTCCAAGGTCTATAACCTTTGCTACCGCTTCACCGGCAGCGCCCCTCAGTCCGAGGACCTGACGCAGGAAGTTTTTATCAAGATTTATCAAACGCTGAAGAGCTTCGACTCATCCCAGGGAGCATTCTCCACTTGGCTGAATCGCATTGCGCGCAACCACCTGGTTGACCATTATCGCCGCACCAAAAGAGATAGGCTTACCGACTCCATCGAGGAGAAAGTTGAAAAAATTGAACAAAAGCCCTCCGGGGGGCGCGATCCCATGGCGGAGCTGGAATCACGCGAAGTCCGGGAGCTTTTGCAGGCTGCTCTTGCCTTGCTCTCCCCCGAAATGCGGGAAGCCGTGATCCTGCGCGATCTGCAAGAGCTGGACTATCAAGAGATTGCCCAGGTTCTGGGAGTGCCGGAAGGGACCGTCAAGTCCCGCATCAATCGCGGAAGATTGGAACTTGCCAGGATCATTAAGCGTATGAAAGGTATGAAGGGGTAAGATAGCGGACCATGAACCATCTTGAAGCGGTCAATCAAATCAGCGAGTATTTGGAGAAGCGGTTGGGGCCGGCGACGCGCGCCGAAATGGAGTCGCACCTTGCCACCTGCCCCGAATGCCGGGAAATGGTGGAGGATGTCCGGCAGGTGATGGAGCGTTGCCACATGGCCGAGCCACTCCAACCTTCACCGTGGCTGATCTCAAGAATTATCCACGCCACCACCGGCCAGCGAAAGCCCTCGTGGGCAGACCGTTTGCGGGATTCCGTCCGGCCCTTGCTCCAGCCTCGAGTCGCATATGGCATCTCCATGGCGGTCTTTTCCATTTCCTTCATTCTTCATGCCGCCAACGTCAATATACGCTCGCTAACGCTAAGAGACCTGAACCCTGGGACATGGGCCTATCGTGCCAACAGCAAGGGTCATCTGCTGGTCGCCCGGGCGGAGAAGTATTACTACGACTTGCGCGTGGTCTACGAAATCCAGAACCGCCTGCGAGAATTGCGGAACGATCAGGATGAGCAGCGTCCGAGGATGCAGAAGAAAGACTCACCCGGCGGCGCTCAAGGCCGGAGCCGGCAGAGTTCCATGGAGTTGGCTGCAATTCCCGGATTCAGCCGGTTTTCACCCAATGTGGGCGTATCCGACGTGCTCAGCGCCGAGTCCAAGAGGAGTCTACCCCGATGAAATGCTCAAACCACCCCGAAATTGAAGCAACCGCCTTCTGCGGCCAATGCGGACGGGCGCTTTGCGCCTCATGCCGCCGGGAGGTGCGCGGCATGATCTACTGCGAGTCCTGTCTCGCCGCGCGCCTGCAAAGCCCGGCGCTTCCACCCCTGCTCGGAACCGATAGCGCCAACAACCCCGGCTTGGCGCTGTTCCTGGGCTTCATTCCAGGCGTGGGTGCGATTTACAACGGACAGATTGTGAAGGCGATCGTGCAGGTCCTGATCTTTGGATCGTTGATTGCCATCTCCAACCGCGTGGGTGATCCGTTTGACACCATTTTCGGACTGGGCGCGGCGGCCTTTTACTTTTACATGGTGATTGACTCCTACCAGACAGCGCGGCGCAAGCAGATGGGTCAACCCCTGGAGGAATGGCTGGGTCTTGGCGACTTCAAGATGAACGCCCCGATTGGCGCCGCCTTGCTGATTGGTCTCGGCGTTCTGTTCTTGTTGGACAACTTCGGCATTCCAGTTTTTGAAAACATCGGAAAGTATTGGCCGGTGGTCTTGATTGTGATTGGCGTCATCCTGCTGCAACGCAAGATGGGCAAAGGTGGCACGCCGCCGCCCTCATCGCCAGGCGACACCAGCTCAACATCGCTGACCAAGCAGTAGGTCCATTGATGCGCCGGCTCTTTGCAAGGCTCAAATCAGAAGGAGGTTCAACGTGGATATCATGTCACCCCCAGTGCTTGGCATTCTCGCCCCATTCCTCATGGTGGTCTTGATCGTGGGGATTGTGATGTTCAGGAAAGTAAGGGAAAACGAGCTGCGCGTTCATCAGGAATTGCGCACCAAAGAAATGGAGCACGAACGCAGGCTGAAGGAATTGGAAATTGAGAAGGTCCGGCTCGAGCTCGAAAAAGCCAAGATGGAGCAAAAGGTTTAGTCAAGAGACCGGTAATTCCGTGGCGAACGGGAACGGACGCCGGCCCGGGGGACGTTAGGCCGGGCCTTCTGCCCGCCCTCGGGCGACCCCAAGGGTTGCCCCTATTACGGTGACCCGCGCGCCTTTCCGGAGTGGCATCGACCATGACAGACAACGAGAGTCCAAACACCGTGACCGATTTCAGGAACAGACGGCGGCCCGGCCTGACCGCGCCCGTGCTCCTGATCTCTCTGGGGATCTTGCTTCTGCTGAACCAGTTCATTCCCCGCCTGGGTTTCGAGCACACTTGGCCGGTCTTATTGATTGAATTTGGCGTGTTCCGCCTGGTGGATGGATTGATGCCCCCCAGGCCGCCGGAGGGACCGAGGGTCTAGGCTGGATTATTCACGAAGTCTTATTCGCTGAAAGCTGATCGCTGACGGCTGACTGCTTATACCTGTCACTCGTCACTTTACACTTGTCACTTGCTTCACGGATGGACAAACAGGAAGGACAGCAACCATGAGCATTTACTCATCCTACCGGCGCGGTTCGATCTTCTGGGCATTAACCTTGATCGGGGTTGGATTCATCTTCCTTTACCAGAATTTCAATCCCGCCATCCGCCCGTGGACACTCCTTGCCAAGTATTGGCCCATCTTGATTATCTTCTGGGGTATTTCCAAGCTCATCGATTACATCCAAGCCAGCCGGATTCCCGATGCACCGCCCATCAGTCTCTTTTCCGGCTCTGAGGTCGTGCTGTTGCTGCTGATACTTATCTTTGGCTCACTGGTTTCCAAGATTGTGCTTCATCCCTGGCAGCACTGGTCCTGGGTGGGGATCAATTCCAACGGTGAAGATTGGGCCAATCCTTTTCTCGATTCCTACAACTACACGCAGACGTTTTCCCAAAGCGTTCCGGCCAATCCCCACCTGGTCATCACCAATCGCCGGGGCGATGTCGAAATCCGGGCCGGCAATCAGTCCGGGATCGATGCGGTGGTGAAGGAAACCATCCGTGCCAGCAGTGAGGATCAGGCCAGGAAGCTGCACGATCAATTGAAAGTCTCAATGGCCGAGCAGTCTGGCCATTACATCCTTCAAACGAACCTGGATTCTATGCCCAATGGCGGCAGCGCCGTGCGGCTGGATTTGACCTTGCACGTGCCGGCCGCCACCACAACGCAAATTGCGGCTGAGCGTGGGGGAATCATCGTCGACGGCTTGACCGGCGACCAGACCTTAACCAGCGACCACGGCGACGTTCAGGTTTCAAACGTGAAAGGGTTCGTCCGCGTTCACAAAAGCCACGGCTCAACCGAGGTCCGCGACGTGAATGG
>Ga0307373_10001213_pt1 | contig 48376 bp, 44 predicted proteins | sample OX2MG_FD_202534 | JGI IMG/M metagenome (GOLD analysis project Ga0307373, IMG submission 202534) | Soil microbial communities from Risofladan, Vaasa, Finland - OX-2 | ecosystem: Environmental > Terrestrial > Soil > Coastal area > Acid sulfate soil | place: Finland: Risofladan, Vaasa | collected...
GCGCGATTTCTCCAGCGCGGCCAAGGGCGAGACGCTGGAGGACACGATCCGGATCGTCTCCGGGTACGCCGACGTGATCGTGCTCCGGCACTACGAGGAGGGTGCGGCGCGTCGCGCCGCCGAGGTCAGCGAGGTGCCGCTGATCAACGCCGGTGACGGCAAGGGGCAGCATCCGACCCAGGCCCTGCTGGACGTCTACACGATCAAGGACGAGCTGGGCCGGCTGGACGGGATCACGGTGGCCATGGTGGGCGATCTGGCCAACGGCCGCACGGCACGCTCCCTGGCCTACCTGCTGAGCCGCTATGAGGGGGTCAGGATCCATTTCGTGGCGCCCGCGGCGGTCGCCATGGGAGAGGACATCAAATCCCACCTGAGCGAGCACGGAGTCGAATGGAGCCAGACCGCAGACCTGGAGGAGGCGCTGGGAGTCGCCGACGTTGTCTACCAGACCCGGATCCAAAAGGAGCGCATTGAGCGCGGGGCGGAATACGAGGCCCTGCGCGGGCTCTACCGCATCGACGCCTCCACCATGGCGCGTCTGCGCCCCGGCGCCATCGTCATGCATCCCCTGCCCCGGGTGGACGAGATCGATCCCGAGGTCGACTCCGATCCTCGCGCGGCGTACTTCCGCCAGGCCCGCAACGGCCTGCACATCCGCATGGCCCTGCTCGACATGGTGCTGTCGTGAGTCTGCCCGTCCAGCCCCGACTCAAAGCCACGGTCATGGACGCCGCCGCCATCCGGCGTTCCCTGCACCGCATAGCTCACGAGATTATCGAGCGCAATCACGGCGTTCGAGGCCTGGTCCTGGTCGGAGTCATATCCGGCGGCGACCACCTGGCGCGGCGCCTGGCGCTGATCCTGAGCGAGCTCGAAGGGATTCAGGTTCCGGTCGGCAGCATCGACGCCTCCCGCCATCGCGACGACCGTCATCTGCGCCCGCAGCCGCCTGGCCCCGGCTCGCAGCTGCCTTCGGTCACCGACGCCACAGTCGTCCTGGTGGACGACGTGATCCACCACGGGCGCACGGTTCGGGCGGCCATCGAGGCCCTGATCGAGCACGGCCGCCCCCGCGCCATCCAGCTCGCCGTCCTCATCGATCGAGGTCACCGTCAGCTTCCCATCCGCCCTGACTACGTGGGCAAGAACGTTCCCTCCCGGGAGACCGAGGTGGTCGAGGTCAGCCTGGAGGAGAGCGCGGGTGTGGACGCGGCCGTGATCCTGGAGGCGTGATGCAGCAGCCCAAGTCCCACGCCATCCTGGTCTTGGAGGATGGCCGACACTTCCTGGGCCAGCCGCTTGGCGCCGACCTGGCGGGAGAGGGCGAGGTGGTGTTCAACACCGCCATGACCGGCTACCAGGAGGTGCTGACCGACCCCAGCTATGCCGGGCAGATGCTGTGCATGACCTATCCGCTGCTGGGCAACTACGGCGTCCGCGATGCCGATCGGGAGTCGGCTCGGATCTGGGCCCGGGCGCTGATCGCGCGCTGGGTGGCTCCCGTCCCCTCCCATCACAGCGCCCAGGCCTCGCTCCACGATCACCTGTGCGCGCAGGGCATCCCCGGCGTCCAGGGTCTCGACACTCGCGCTCTGACCCGGCACCTGCGCTCCCACGGCACCATGCGCGCGGTGCTCACCCACGAGGCGGGTCCGCCTGCCCCCGAGCGCATCCGGGAACTCGTGCAGCGGGCTCAGCGGGTGACGCCGCTGGGGGAGCAGGATCTGGTCGCCCAGACCTCTCGCCGGCATGCCCAGGACTGGTACGAGCCCCTCCCGAGCGAGCTCCGGCCACCCGACGTGGCCGACGGCGACGGGCTGGTCGTGGCCGTGGTCGACTACGGCGTCAAGTCCAACATCCTGCGCTCGCTGGCCGCGCGCGGCTGTCGGGTCCTGGTCCTGCCCCACTCAGCGAGCTGGAGCGACGTGCGCTCGAGCGGGGCCCACGGACTGCTCCTCTCCAACGGGCCGGGAGACCCGGCGGTGCTGGATCAGCCCCTGGAGCTGATCTCGAGTGCGCTCTCCGCCGGACTCCCCCTGTTCGGCATCTGCCTTGGGCACCAGCTCCTGGGTCGCGCGCTCGGCGGCTCCACCTCCCGGCTCCGGTTCGGGCATCACGGCGCCAATCACCCGGTCAAGGATCTGATCACCGGCCGGGTCCACATCACCTCCCAGAACCACGAGTTCCAGGTCGACGCCGCCAGCCTGCCCGAAGGCGATTTCCACATCGCCCAGATCAACCTCAACGACGGTTCGGTCGAAGGCCTGGCCAGCCGCACCCGCCCCGCCTTCTCGGTCCAATACCACCCTGAGGGCGCACCCGGGCCGCGGGACAACCAGTATCTGTTCGACCGCTTCCTCGAGATGGTGCGCGAGCGCCGTCCGCTGAGCCTGGCGACGGGGGGCGCCGCCCCGCGCGAGCGGCCGCGCAAGGTGCTGATCATCGGGTCGGGCCCGATCGTCATCGGCCAGGCGGCCGAATTCGACTACGCCGGCACCCAGGCCTGCAAGGCGTTGCGCGAGGAGGGGGTCACGACCGTGCTCGTGAACTCGAACCCGGCCACAATCATGACCGACGAGGAGGTCGCCGACCGGGTCTACATCGAGCCCTTGACGGTGGAGTCACTCGAGCGCGTCATCGAGCGCGAGCGCCCGGACGCGGTCCTGCCCACCCTGGGCGGCCAGACCGGGCTCAACCTCGCCATGGAGCTGGCGCGCAACGGGGTGCTTGAACGCCACCAGGTCCGTTTCCTGGGCGCCGACGCCGAGGTCATCACGCGGGCTGAGGACCGCCAGGCGTTCAAGACCATGCTGCTTGAGATTGGCGAGCCGGTGCCCCCATCCGAGGTCTGTCAGACCCTGGCTGAGGCCAAGCAGTTCCTCCAGCAGGTGGGCCTGCCACTGGTCGTGCGTCCGGCCTACACCCTGGGCGGAACGGGGGGCGGGTTCGTTCGCGACCAGAGCGAGTTCGAGCGCGTGGTGGCCTCGGGTCTGGCCGCCTCTCCCATTGGGCAGGTGCTGGTCGAGCGCTCGCTCTGGGGCTGGAAGGAACTCGAGTACGAGGTGATGCGCGACGGCGCCGACACCTGCATCACGGTCTGCAACATGGAGAACCTGGACCCCATGGGTGTGCACACGGGCGACTCCATCGTGGTCGCGCCGGCCCAAACCCTGAGTGATCGCGACCACCAGATGCTGCGCTCGTCGGCGATCAAGATCATCCGCGCGCTCGGCATCGAGGGCGGTTGCAACGTTCAGTTCGCGCTCGACCCGAACTCGTCCACCTACTTTGTCATCGAGGTCAATCCGCGGGTGTCTCGCTCCTCGGCGCTGGCCTCCAAGGCCACCGGGTATCCCATCGCGCGGGTGGCGGCCAAGGTCGCCATCGGCCTGCGCCTGGACGAGATCCAAAACCAGGTCACGGGCAAGACGACCGCCGCCTTCGAGCCCGCGCTGGACTACTGCGTGGTCAAGATTCCGCGCTGGCCGTTCGACAAATTTCCCGGCGCGGACCGCACCCTGGGAACTCAGATGGCTTCCACGGGCGAGGTGATGGCGATCGAGCGCACCTTTTCCGCCGCCCTGATGAAAGCCCTGGCCTCGCTCGAGCAGTCTCGGCCCACGGACGAGGATTTAAGTCCGGCCCGGCTTCGCAGCGAGCCCAACGACCGCCGCCTCTTCGCTCTGCTGGAGGCGTTGCGGGGGGGAGCCGAGCCCGGCCAGATGGCTCGCGAGAGCGGCATCGACCCCTGGTTCATCGCCCGCCTGGCGGAGGTTGCCGCGACCACCTCTGAGGCTCCCGAGCGCCCCATCACCTACAAGCTGGTGGACACCTGTGCGGGCGAGTTCGAGGCCCAGACGCCGTACTACTACTCGTGCCGTGAGGACGAGAATGAGGCTCAGCCCCTGGCTCGAAGATCCGCCCTGGTGGTCGGGTCGGGCCCGATCCGGATCGGCCAGGGCATCGAGTTCGACTATTGCTCGGTTCACGCCGCCTGGGCCCTGGCCGAGGCCGGTGTGGGGGCGGTGATGATCAACTCCAACCCGGAGACCGTCTCGACCGATTTCGACACCTCGGATCGCCTCTACTTCGAGCCCCTCGACCTTGAGCACGTGCTCCAGGTCGCCCGCCACGAGAACGTCGCGGGCGCGGTGGTCCAGTTCGGAGGTCAGACCGCCGTCAACCTGGCCGATCCCCTCGACCAGGCGGGTGTGGCGCTGTTCGGTTCCACGGTGCAGGCGATCGATCTGGCCGAGGACCGCCAGGCGTTCGCTGCCGCGCTCGAAGAGCTCGGCATCCGCCAGCCCGTGGGCGCCACCACGACCTCGGTGGAGGAGGCGCTGGGTATCGCCGATCGGGTCGGATACCCCGTCCTGGTCCGGCCCTCCTACGTGCTCGGTGGGCGCGCCATGGAGATCGTGCGGGATCCCTCCGAGATGGCACGGTACATGGGCTGGGCGAGGGCGGCTCTGCCCCGGGGGCAGGTCCTGGTGGACAAGTACCTCTCCGGCGTCGAGATCGAGATCGACGCCATCTCCGACGGGGAGACGGTGGTCATTCCCGGCGTCATGCAGCACGTCGAACGCGCGGGCGTCCATTCCGGAGACTCGTACGCCGTCTACCCCGCCTACGGCCTGGAGCCCGAGCAGCTGGCGGACGCCATCGACTACACCACGCGCATCGCGCGCCACCTTGGCCTCCGCGGCCTGCTCAACATCCAGTATGTGGTCCACCGCGGCCAGGTCTATGTGCTGGAGGTCAATCCGCGCGCCTCGCGCACCGTGCCCATGCTGTCCAAGGTGACCGGGGTGCCGATGGTCAAGCTGGCCATGGGGGTCATGCTCGGCCGCTCCCTGCGCGAGCAGGGCTACGTCAGCGGGCTGGTGCCGGCCCGGCCTCTGGTCGCGGTCAAAGCCCCCGTCTTCTCCATGAGCAAGCTGCCGGCGGTCGACTCCTACCTGGGTCCGGAGATGAAGTCGACGGGCGAGGTCATGGGCGTCGCCGCCGACCTCCCGACCGCTCTGCGCAAGGCCTTCATGGCGGCGGGCATGCAGCTCGAACCCGGGGGTTCGGCGCTTCTCACCATCGCCGACGCGGACAAGCCCGAGATCTTCAACATCGCATCGGGCCTGACCGGCCTGGGCTACAGGCTCCTGGCCACCGAGGGCACGGCCCGGGCGCTGGAGCAGGCCGGGTTCAGACCTGAGCTGGTGGGCAAGATCGGCCAGGGCGGGCGATCGGTGGTGGACGTCATCACCCAGGGCGAGGTCAACCTGGTCATCAACACCATGACCGGAACTGTGGAACAGGAGGTTCCGGGTCTGCCCGTGTTCCGCGACGGGTTCGAGATCCGCCGGGCGGCGGTGGAACGGCGCATTCCCTGCCTCACCTCGCTCGACACCGCGGCCGCGCTCGTGGAGTCGACCCTGCAGGCTCCCGGACGGCTCGAGGTGAAGACCATCGGGGAGTGGCGGCAGGGCGACTGATGCACGATCTGTGGGCCGTGTTGACCGGGCGCCGTGCGGTGTCGGAGTCGATGTGGGTGCTCTCGTTTGAGGCCCCGGCGATCGCACGCGAAGCCAGGGCCGGCCAGTTCGTGAATCTGCTCCTGCGCCCCGGACCCCTTCTCCGCCGGCCTTTCTCCGTCTACGACAGCCATGAGGACACGATCGAGATCCTGCTCAGCGCGGTGGGGGTGGGGACACGCCTCCTGCTCCAGCTCGATACCGGCGATGCGGTATCCATCCTGGGCCCGCTGGGTCACGGCTTCGAACTCGACCCGGACGCCGGCCCGGTGGCCCTGGTGTCGGGCGGACTGGGGGTGGCGCCGATGCCGCTGGCGGCCGCGGCGGCCGCCAACCTGGGTCTGCGCGTGGACTGGGTACACGGCGCCCGCAGTGCCGCCCAGCTGTGCTCGGAGTGGAGCGGTGACGAGGTCCGCTGGGCCACCGACGATGGCTCCAGGGGATACAAAGGGTCGGTGCTCGACGTGGTGCCCGAATCGGCGGGGCAGATCCTGGCCTGTGGCCCGACCGCCATGCTGGCGGCTCTGGCCGGGCTCTACCCCCGGGCCCAGGTGGCGGTCGAGACCCTGATGGGCTGCGGCACTGGAGTCTGTCTGGGCTGCGCGGTACCTCGGGTCGCTGGCGGCTACGACCGCGCCTGCACCGAGGGCCCGGTCTACCCCGCCGCCGGCATCAGGTGGCCCGAGCTCCCCGCCCCAGCTCACGGGCCGGCCTGATGCCAAGGGTGGGGGGCGTGAGCCTGCGCAATCCGGTCCTGGCCGCCAGCGGAACCTTCGGCTATGGCACTGAGGTGCCACTCCTGGATCGACGGCACCTGGGGGGCATGGTCTCCAAGGGCATCTTCCTGGCGCCCCGGCCTGGTTCGCCTCCGCCTCGCATCGTGGAGACCGCGTCCGGAATGCTCAATTCAATCGGGCTCCAGGGGCCCGGGGTCGAGGCCCTGATCCGCGATTACACCCCACTCTGGGCGAGCTGGGACTTTCCGGTCCTGGTCAACATCAACGGCGAGAGCGTGGAGGAGTACGGAGAGCTCGCCCAGCGACTCGACTCGGTCCCCGGCGTGGCCGGGCTCGAGATCAATATCAGCTGTCCCAACGTGCGCGCCGGAGGCATGTATTTCGGCAACGACCCGCGTCAGGCGGCACGCGTCATGGCCCGGGTCCGGCGCCGGACCCGGCTCCCGGTCTGGGTCAAGCTGACCCCGGCGGTGACCGACATTGGCGTCGTGGCCCAGGCGGTCGAGGCGGAGGGCGCGGACGCGGTGTGCGCCATCAACACCATGGTGGGAACCGCGTTCGACCCCCGGAACGGCCAATCCCGCCTGGCCTTTGGCCAGGGAGGCCTGTCCGGTCCGGCCATCCATCCCATCGCTGTCCATCTGGCGCAGAGGGTGGCAGCCGTGGTGTCCATCCCCGTGGTCGGGGTGGGCGGGGTGGCCGATGCCGACGGGGCCATGGAGTTCCTCTTCGCCGGCTGCTGCGCGGTCCAGGTGGGTACGGCCACCTTCACCGACCCCTGTGCCATCGAGCACGTTGCCCGTGGCCTGGCGGAGCGCTTGACCCGGCTCCAAGGACCAGCGCTCGAGCGTCTGCGCGAGCAGCCGGCGCGAATTCTGCTTCCCGGTTCGTCCCCGCCTCAGGGGGAGGGTACGGGGCCGAGCCCGGTCCCCGGCAACGGGCGTCAAAACGCTCTTTGATCTGGTGGCTGACGAGCTCTGTGCCCCCGGTAGCGGGGTGGAGAGGGGATTGATCATGCACTCGCCGGGGGTGAGCACACAGGGTCGCGTCTTCGCCTTTCTGCGCCGCGGCTGTCTGGTTGCCAAGCTGCCCTCAGAGCGCATGCAGCGTCTGCTGGAGGACGGCTCCGGTGCGGTCTTCGAGGCCGGACGGGGGCGGGCGATGAGGGAGTGGGTGACGCTCGCGCCGCCCGAGCGCGACACCTGCACGGACTCTATGGTCGAGGCGCTGGAGTTCGTGAAAAGCCTGCCCGCAGCTGCGGGCGCACGACGCCAGCGCTTCCGCTAAGCCCCTCGGTCGAGGATCCTAGCGGCGCCGCGGGGCTCGGGCTGCGGCGCGCGTAAGCCGGCGCACCTCGTCCCAGCTTCGAGTCAGACTCTCCAGTTCGCGCTTCAGACGCGCGTTCTCGCTCCGCAGGTCGTGGTTCTCCTTGATCAGTCGGGCCACCAAGTCCTTCGCCTGCCGGACCAGCGCGGCGACACCGGTGGCGGCCGATGACTGGGCTCTGGGCACAGTTCGAAATCATGCCACTTAGCGATCGCTGTGGTCGATGTTGCGAAGACATTGGTCGGGTTCGAGCCCCTCACGCCAGGACGCGCACCCCACGGGCGCATAATCCTCTGTTGTGCTGACCCCGAGCCTGCCCGACACTGGCGGCCGCCGCGCCGCCCGGGCTGGGTCCCAAGCGGGTCCCCGCCGCCGCGGGCGGGCGCGATGAGGCCTCCTCGCCGGCGCCGCTCCTCGCTCTCGGTGCCGGCCATCCAGCCTCGCTTCCTGGAGAAGGCCGCCATCCTGACCTGTGACGAGGTCATGATCGACCTCGAGGATTCGGTGCCGCCCCAGCTCAAGCCGGAGGCACGCCGGCTCGCGGCCGACGCACTGCGCCGCCTCGCCTACCCGGGCAAGGTTCGAGCCGTGCGCATCAATCCTCCCTCCGGTCCCTGGGGCCTGGACGATCTTCGGGCCCTGCTCCAGGGCACGCCGCCGGACTGTGTGGTCATCCCCAAGGTCGAGGACCCAGACCAGGTGGCCATGGTCGATGCGGTGCTCACCAGGCTCGAGGCGGAGGCGAACATTTCCACCCCGGTCGGTCTTGAGTTGCAGATCGAGAGCGCCCGGGGACTGGCTCGCGTGGACGCGATCGCCTCCCGGTCAGAGCGAGCGGAGACGCTGATCCTGGGTCCGATCGACCTCGCGGCCGACCTCGGGATGCCCGCGCTGACCCCGGGCGAGGGGGGCGATCCGATCCTCGATGCGGCCTGGGTTCATCTCCTGTTGAGCATCCTGGTGGCGGCCCGCAGCAGCGGGCTGCAGGCCTTGGACGGCCCCTATCCGCGCCTCGACGACGCAGCCGGAATCTCCCTCGTCAGCGCTCGTGCGGCCAAACTCGGCCTGGACGGCAAGTGGGCCATCCACCCCGCTCAGCTGGAGACTATCAACCAGGCCTTCACCCCCGCGCCCGCGGACTTAGAGCGGGCCCGAATGATCCTGTCCGAGTTCGCCGCGTCCCAGGCTCAGGGTGCGGGCGCCGCTCGCTCGGGGGGAGAGATGATCGACGAGGCTTCACGCCGGCTGGCCGAGCGCATCGTGGCGCGCGCGCCCGCCGGCGGCGACTAGGGCGCGGGAGCCGGCCCTAAGAGCGGGGAAGAAGTTCCAGCTGCTCGAAGCGGTCGGCGACCGCGTGCTGCAGGTCGCCCACCAGGTCGGCGAAGCGCGCCTGGGCGGAGGCTTCCTGGAGAACCAGGGAGCCGATCTGGCGCAGGAACTGCTGCATCGCGTAAAGGCCGCGCGCCTCGTCGATCTGGAGCCGCCGCTGGGCCAGCCGTAGCGCTCCCGCCTGGCGGTGGGCGCCCTGCTCGTGAAAGAGCCTGATCAGGGCCTCTGCCGAGTTCAGCGCCCGCGCCGTCGTGGGATTGAGATCGGCTCCGGAGGAGCGTTCGGTCGGACGCAGAGCCGGCCTCGATTGAGCCGCCTGCGCGCGCACCGAGCGCACCAACCGGGGTAGCGCGGGCCCCGCCATCACGGCCAGTCCCGACACCACGAGCAGGGTGGCGATGACGCCGACCAGGACCTCAAGCACATTTCTAGGGTACGCCCGATCAGCCGCGCAGCACGGTGTGGTACAGCTCCCAACCGGGTCTTGTGCCGGCTCCGGCGGTACCCTTGGCGGGTGCTCTCCGAAAAGGAGGTGGCGGTCATCACCGGGGCCTCATCCGGCATCGGTGCGGCCTCCGCCAGAGCGCTCGCCGCGCACGGTTACCGGTGCGTCCTGGGCGCCCGCCGAATGGACCGCCTGGAGCTGCTGGCGGCTGAGACGGGCGGCCTGGCCCTGCCTCTGGATGTCACCGAACTGAGCAGCGTGGAACGCTTTGTCGGCGACCTGGAAGCGGCTGTGGGTCGGGCTGATGTGCTCATCAATGCGGCCGGGGGAGCATTCGGACTGAGCCCGGTGGCCGAAGCCGACGACGCGGATCTGTCGGCCATGCTCCAGACCAACGTGCTGGGCCTGCTCCGCGTCACCAAAGCCCTGCTCCCGCTTCTTCGCCGCTCTCCCCGCGGGCACGCTCACATAGTCAATCTGAGCTCGACCGCGGGCCTGGAGACGTACTGGGGCGGGGCGGGGTACGCCGCCGCCAAACACGGCGTGCGCGCCATCTCCAAAACCCTTCGCATCGAGCTCAACGGGGAGCCGATCCGTATCACCGATGTCGCCCCGGGGCTGGTGGAGACCGAGTTCAGCCTGGTCCGCTTCGGCGGTGACCGGGAAAAGGCGGCCGCTCCCTACCGCGGGCTGATCCCGCTCAGTGCCGAAGACATCGCCGATCTCATCCGCTTCGCCGTGACCAGGCCTGCCCACGTCGACATCGACGAGATCGTCGTCCGCCCGGTGGCCCAGGCCAACGCCAACAAGGTGCACCGCGTCGGCTGATCGGGCTACTGGTAGGTCTGCGTGCCCAGCTTGATGAATCCGGGGAAGGGGCAGCCGCTCGAGGTGTGAGCGTGTACGCAGTGGACTCCGATCTGGGTGGGGCTGTCGATGTAGAGCTGGCCCTGCACGATCATCGAGTCGCCGACTCGGGCGGGCACCCAGGGACCAAGGCTGGTGTTGTAGTCAACCTCAAGGCGGTCGCCGCCGGGGTCGGACACGATCAGATGCTCGTGATCGCCAAACCTCTGCGGGGCGGTGATCAAGGTGGCGTGAAAGGCCACCTCCGCTCCTCCCCGGCCAGCTGCGATGTCAGCTCTAAGACCGGCGTCGTCGACCTTGGTGGCGCCGCAGGCCGCGATCGGCAACAGGGTCAGAAGCGCGAGCGATCCCAGGATCCGTCGAATGCGACCTGCAGTGGGATGAGTCCTTCGAGCAGCGATCTGCCGAGTATGACCGCGTCCGCGCCCGCTGCGGCGACCAGGCTCAGGTGGGAGGGTTCGCCCAGCCCGCCGGAGTAGGTGAGGGGCGAGCCGACCAATTCCCGCACGCGGCGCAACACCTCCAGGTCGGGACCATCCAGGGTGCCGTCGCGGTCCACGCTGGTCAGGATCACGCCCCCCAGCTCGGCGCGCGACCAGTGGAGCAGGATCTGCTCCAGGCCGATCTCGGCTCCGCCCGCCCAGCCCTCGATCATGGGTTGCCCGGCGCGCACGTCGAGCGCGGCCAGGATGCGTCCCGGGTGCTCACTGGCCAGGCGCTGGAGCTGATCCGGGTGCAACACCGCCGTCGTCCCCATCACCACCGCGGCGGCCCCCGCCTCGAGCCAGAACGAGACCTGCTCGGCTCCGCGCACGCCGCCGGCGACCTGGATCTCAAGTTCCAGGTTGGCCACCAGGCTCAAGATCAGCTGCCGGTTGTCGTTGCCGCCGCGGGCGGCGTCGAGGTCGACCAGGTGCAGCTTGCTGGCGCCCGCCGCGGCGTACGCGGAGGCGAGCTCCAGGGGATCGCCCGAGTAGCTGGTCTGGCGATCGAAGTCCCCCTGGCGCAGGCGCACCACGCGTCCGTCGCGCAGGTCCAGGGCGGGGATCACCAGCATCGCGTCGCGGCTTGGGATCGGGCTCGAGCCCCGGTCGTCAGCGGTAGTTGGTGAACTGGAGGGGAACTGGGATCGAGGGGTCGTCGCGCAGGGTCTGAATCACCGCCTGCAGGGTGTCCTTGTCCTTGGAGGTGACGCGCAGCTGATCGCCCTGAATCCGCACCTGGAGCTTGGGCGAGACCTCGCGCACCTTGCGCCCCAGGCTCTTGGCCAGCTCGTCGGAGATGCCGGCGTTGAGGTCGACCACCACCTGGCCCCGACCCCGTCCGACCGTCTTGGCCTCCCCGACCTTGAACAGCTTGGCGGACAGATTGCGCCGAGCTCCCTTCTCCAGCAGCACCTGGACCGCGGCTCGGGCCCGCTCCTCGCTCGAGGCCTCGACGGTCACGGTGCTGCCGGCGTGCTCGAAGCTGGCTCCGGCGTCCTTGAAGTCGAATCTGGTTGACACCTCCCGGCGGGCCTGATCCAAAGCGTTGGCGAGCTCGGCCACGTCGTACTCGGAGACCACGTCGAAGGAGAATTCGGCCATCTCTGCCCTAGAACACGTGCAGGATCTGGTGCAGACCCTGGCCGAACACCAGCAACGCCAGCACCACCGCGACCAGGGCGGTGCCCCCCAGGAGCACGGCGATGCCGACCTGGGAGCCATCGATGTCCTCGCTCACGATGGAGGCCCTAACCTCCGCCCGGGGTATGGGGACGCTGATGTCATCGACCTCGGCCTGCTCGGCGCGCAGGCGCAGCTCCTCCAGGGTTGCGCGTCCGCCGGTGGGCAGCGCGCGGTCGGCCAGATGGGCCAAGGCCAGACCCAGGTTGTCCTGCGTTCGGCCGAGCTCCTGGCTCACCAGATCCAGGGTTGCGGCGGACGCCGCGCCCGCTCGTTCCTGCCGCAGCTCATCGATGATCTGGTAGAGATTCGACATTTTGCTCCTCGTGTTATATCCGATCACGGCATGAGAGCGGGTCGAAGGTGGCGTCGCCACCTACAATCCGGGGTGCGATGAGCGTCGAAACCGACTTCCGGTCCCGGATCGCCCCCCGTCCTCGCCATCCCGACGTGTGGGTCTTCTACGAGGGTGAATACCAGCGCTACCACGACGTGCGCATCGGTCCCATGACCCATGCCCTGCACTACGGGACCGGCTGCTTTGAGGGCATTCGGGCGTACTGGAACGAGGGCCAGGAGCAGCTCTTCCTGCTTCAGCCCCAGGCCCATTTCGACCGCCTGCGCAACTCGGGCAAGATCCTCAAGATGGATCTGCCCTTCAGCACCGAGGAGTTGGTCGGGGTCACTTTGGAACTGCTGCGGCGCAACGAGTATCGGGCCGACACCTATGTCCGGCCCCTGCTCTACAAGTCGGTGGAGCAGATCGGGGTCCTGCTTCACGGCCTGAGCGACGGATTCCTTCTCTACACCGCCCCGATGGGAAACTACGTCGAGCTCGGAGGCATCCGCTGCATGGTCTCTTCCTGGCGCCGGGTCTCGGACTCGGCTCTGCCCGCCCGGGCCAAGGTCACCGGGGGATACGTCAACGCCGCCCTGGCCAAGTCTGAGGCCCTGGAGAACGGATTCGACGAGGCGATCGTGCTCAACATGGACGGCCACGTGTCCGAGGGGTCGGCGGAAAATCTGTTCATCCTGAAGGAGGGCGTGCTCTACACCCCGCCGGTCAGCGACGACATCCTGGAGGGAATCACACGCAAGCTCGTGATCGAGCTCGCGCGGGACCAGCTGCACATTCCGGTGGTGGAGCGATCGATCGACCGGACCGAGCTCTACACCTGCGATGAGCTGATGCTGGTGGGCACCGGGGCGCAGGTCTCGCCGGTGACCGAGGTCGATCGCCGCCAGGTCGGTGACGGTCGCGTGGGCGAGATCGCACAGGAGCTGCAGACCCTGTACCTGGCCGCAGCCCGCGGGGACAACCCCGCTTACGCCGACTGGAGCGTGCCCGTCTACTGAGGACTGGGCACCGACGGTGATCGTCGTGGTCGCTCCCAATCCCTTCAAGGGGGTCTTGAGCGCCCCCGACGCGGCGGCCGCCATGGCCCGGGGCGTGAGGCGGGCCGATCCCACCGCGCAGCTCCGGCTGAGCCCCATGGCAGATGGGGGCGAGGGCACCCTGCAGGCTCTGCTCGGGGGGCGGCCGGGATTGCCGGTGACGGTGGAGGGCCCCCTCGGGGGCGGGGTTCCAGCCCAGTTCGGTCTCCTTCCCGGGGATGGAACCGCGGTGGTCGAGCTGGCGCAGAGCAGCGGCGGCGCGCTCCTACCTCGCCGCCTCTGGGACCCGGCGCGGACCAGCACCTACGGATTCGGGCAGATGCTGGAGGCGGCGCGCCGGAGCGGCGTTGCGCGCATCATTGCGGCCATAGGTGGTTCGATCACCAACGACGGCGGAGCGGGTATGGCCCAGGCCCTCGGCTTTCGCCTTCTGGATCGATGGGGAGACGATCTTCCGCGGGGCGGAATGGCGCTGCGGGCCCTGGAGCGGATCGACGCCTCGGGGCTCGATCCGCACTGGCCAGAGGTCGAGGTTCTGGTCGCCGCGGACGTCACCAACCCGCTCACCGGACCACAGGGGGCGACCATGGTCTACGCCGCCCAGAAGGGTGCGGACGAGTCCACCCGGGCCGGGCTCGAGCTCGCCCTTCTTCGCTTCGAGGAACTCATCGGGCGTGAGCTGGCGCAGACTCCAGGGGCGGGCGCTGCGGGCGGGGTCGGGGCCGGGCTGGCCTACTTCCTCGGGGCCCGGATCTGTCCCGGTGCGGCGCTGGTGGCGGATGCGGCCCGGCTCGACCAGGTGCTGGTGGGGGCGGGCCTTGTGATCACCGGGGAGGGCCGGGTGGACGCGCAGACCGCGCAGGGCAAGGGACCGATCGAGGTGGCGCGCCGGGCCGCCCGGCTCGGGATACCCGTGCTCCTGGTCGCCGGGTCGCGGGGGACGGGATGGGAGAGGGTGCTGGACCTGGGCGTGCAGAGGGTGGTCAGCCTGGACGGATCTGAGCCGCACCCGGCCTGGGGCCCCGCGGACGCCCTATCGGCAGCCGTGGAAGGCGCCCTGCGATGAGTGAGCGCAGCGACGCCCAGCTGGTCAGCGCTCATCGCGCCGGCGAGCCGGGAGCGTTTGAGGAGCTGCACCGGCGCTACGTCGGCTCCATCTACCGCCTGGTCCACCGCCGCCTGGGTGACCGCCTGCTGGCGGAGGATATCGCCCAGGAGACCTTCCTCAAGGCGCTCCGCAGCCTGGACCGTGTCGATGAGAGCTTCAATTTCGGGGGCTGGGTGCACACCGTGGCGCGCAACCTGTGTTTCGACGAGCTGCGCCGACGGCAGCGCGACCCCCGGGTGACGGACGAGAGCGAGGACGGCGACCTGATGGTCCGCCTGCCGTCGGTCTCCCTGGCCTTCGACCCAGTCCACCAATCGGAGCAGGCCGAGCTGCGCCGCCAGGTCTTCCAGGTGGCCGAGCGCCTGCCTGAAAAGTACCGGCTGGTGCTCACCCTGCGTGAGCTCCAGGGTCTTTCCTACCGCCGCATCGGCCAGGCCATGCAGCTCAGCGAGAGCGCGGTCGAAACGCTTCTGTACCGTGCCCGGCTGCGCTTCAAGGAGGAGTTCCTGGCCGCCGGCAATGAGTCGGAGCTTGACTGCGGCCGCGCGCGCTCTCTGCTCGCCCCCTACCTGGCCGGCAAGCTGCGCCGCGGCGAGACCGAGCTGGTCCGCGCCCACCTGGCGCGCTGCTCGGCCTGCTCACGCTTGGCGGGATTACGACGTCCGCCCGCAGGAGCCGGGCGGCAGCCGCGTTAGGGTAGACAACATGCCCCAGGTGACGGTTCGCTTCTTCGACGACGAGACCATGAATGGTGAATGCGGTGAGCTCAGTTTCGACGAGCCCGACTTCGTGCTCGACGTCCAAGATCAGAGCGGTCTCGACAACAACGAGACGGCGTGGATTCCTTTGAGCTCGGTCAAATGGGTCGACCTGCCCTTCACCGGGCCCGAGGCCGTGCCCAGCCGGAAGGTGGCGATCCGCTTCATGGACGGTGAGGTGTTGCGCGGCCACGTTGACGGCGGCGTCGTGCGCCACCGCTATGGACTGGTCTTGGACCTGTACCCAGAGCGAGGCGACGCCCGTCAGGCCGTGCGCCGTTACGGGATTCCCTTCACCGCGATCAAGGCCATGTTCTACGTGCGCGAGTTCGACGGCCGGGAGACCGAGGAGGCGGGGGCAGCGTCGGACGCCTACCTCACCCGTCGCACCATTGCCCCCCTGCTCGACGTTCTGGAGGAGATGGACATGATCCGCCGCCTGCACGAGCAGGGGGTGCTCGACCTCCAGGAGTACGAGGAGAAGCGAACGCAGGTTCTGGAGCGGCTCTAGCTCGAAACCTCGCGACCAGGGTGGCCGGGGTCGGCCCGGTGCGCGTCCTCCCAGGGCCAGCTCGGCTTGACCTCCATAATCGCTGCAGGCATACTGCAACCCGCCAGGGCGTCAGGCGGAGCCATCTACGGCTCGCCCAAGGTGCGCCCGGTCCGTGGGTAACGCGAGCCAGAGTCTGGTCGAGCAAGGAACCATGGCCAGCGGCATCAAGGAGACGAACGCGGCCATGGGTGTCGGAGTCGAAGCGGTCGAGGCCACGCCGAGTCGACGGCTCCAGTTGACGTCACCGCCGGAGCAGGGGTGAGCGCACCAGGCGGGGCCGTCTCCCCCGCTGCACCCGCGAGCGAGGGGACCCTGGCGGTCGAGGTGGATCAGGCCAGCAAGGTCTTCCGGCGCCGGCGCGGGGAGGCGGTAGAGGCGCTCTCGGCCATCTCGATGGGGGTTGAGCGGGGCAACTTCGTGGCCGTGGTCGGGCCCAGCGGGTGTGGGAAGTCAACCCTTCTCCGACTCATCGCCGGTCTGGTCGCGCCCTCCTCGGGACACATTCGGGTGGAGGGCGTCGAGGTCGTCGCGCCGCGGGTCGACGTCGGATTCGTGTTCCAGCAGCCGGTGCTGTTCGCCTGGCGCACGGTCATGCAGAACGTGATGCTGCCGGCCGAGGTGCAGGGTCTGGATCTCCGCCGCTTCCAGGACCGCGCGCGCTCGCTGATCGATCTGGTCGGCCTGTCCGGATTCGAACAGAGCTATCCGCGGGAGCTCTCCGGGGGCATGCAGCAGCGCGCCGCCATCGCCCGAACCCTGCTCCAGGACCCGGCCGTGCTACTCATGGACGAGCCCTTTGGGGCGCTCGACTATTTGACCCGGGAGCAGATGAACGTGGAGCTGATGAGAATCTGGGCGGACAGCGGCAAGACGGTGCTGCTGGTCACCCACAGCATTCCTGAGGCGGTCTTCCTGGCCAGCCAGGTGCTGGTGTTCTCGCCCCGTCCGGGTCGGATACTGGCCCGCATAGCGGTCCCCTTCCCCTATCCGCGCACGCCGGATCTGATGGCGACAGCAGAGTTCGCGCGGCTCAGCGGCGAGCTCCGCTCCCACCTGTCGAGCGATGCCCTGGAGGGGGCCGGTGCCGGCTTCTAAGACCTCGCTGCGGGCCCGGAGCATCTCCTGGCTTCAGGTCGGGCTCGTCTTCGTCGTATTCGTGGCCCTGTGGGAGGCGGCGGTCAGGGTGTTCGCCATCTCTCCCGTGCTCCTGCCCAGTCCCCAGGACGTGGCCGTCTCGCTGACCCAGGTCGTTCACCAGCCCATGCAGCCCGGCGGGTACGGGATCGAGACCTGGCACACCATGTCGGCCGCGCTGCTGGGCTGGGTGATCTCGGCCGTACTCGGGATCGCCATCGCCATCTTCCTGGTCTGGTTCCCGCTCTTCTCGCGCCTTCTGCTGCCCTACATCGTGGCCTTCCAGGTTCTGCCTCGGCTGGCCATCGCGCCCCTGTTCATCATCTGGTTCGGACACGGCCTGCTGGCCAAGGTCGTGTTGGCCTCTTTGTTCGCCTTTTTCCCCGTGCTCGTGAACACCGTCACCGGGCTCAACGCAGCCCCGGCCGAGGGCATCGAGCTCATGCAGTCGTTGCGCGCAAGCAAGCTTCAGATCTTCCGCTACTACTCCTTTCCCAACTCGCTGCCCTACATCTTCGCCGGACTCGAGGTGGCGATCGTGTTCAGCGTCCTGGGAGTGATCGTGGCCGAGTTCGTGGGTGGGACCAACGGTCTGGGCGTGATGATCCTGCAGTTCCACTACAACATCGACATCGGAGGCGTGTTCGCGGTCCTGATCGTGCTGGCCCTGCTCGGGCTGCTCATGCGCGGGATTCTGATCAAGGTCCGGGACCGAATGCTGTTCTGGCTACCGGCGCCCGATTCGGTCTCGAGTAGCTGACCTGCGCGGCCGGATGAGGGCTCCAAGGAGCCGGAGGAGATGATGATGCGGCGAGAAGATGCGAGCCCCTGGGGGATCCGGACGACTGAACCCAGCGTGTGGCCCCAGTACCCATACAACCAGGTCCCCAGGACTCCCGAACGCTCGCGGCCCCGCTACACGATCTCAAACCAGTGGGACGTGAGCCTGCGCATGCGAGACGGGGTCGAGATCCTGCTCGACATCTACCGGCCGCAGATGCCGGGTGGCCGCTTTCCCGCGCTGTGCAGCTTTTCCCCTTACACCCGTCAGCTCCAGCGCGACTCGGCTCCGATCGGCCAGAACGAGGCCGGAATCACCGAGTTCTGGGTTCCCCACGGCTACGCCCACGTCATCGTCGACGTTCGGGGCAGCAACGGCTCCGGGGGCGACTGGGACATGTGGGGTCCAGTCGAGCAACTAGATCTGGCCGAAGTGATCGAATGGGTGGCGGCTCAGCCCTGGTGCAACGGGCGGGTGGGCATGATCGGCTGCTCGTATTTCGGAATGACCCAGAATCTTGCCGCCGAGCAGCAGCCGCCCAGCCTGCGCGCGATCTTCCCCTATGACGCGCTCACCGATCTTTACCGGGACGCGCTGATGCCGGGAGGCATCCCCAACGAGGGCTGGGCGCGCTTCTGGTTCTCTGCCGTCACCTTCCTCAACGGGGCCAGCAGCGGGCGCAATCCCAACTTCGCCGCCATGACCCGTCACTTCGACCGCGTGCTCTCCTTGCGCGAACCCATGGACGGACCCTACTGGCAGGAGCGCTCGGCCTGGCCGCGCCTGGATCAGATCCAGATCCCCTCCTACTTCGGCTGCGATTGGGAGTTCTACACTCTCCACCTGCGCGGCACCTATGACGCCTGGGAGCGCACCGGCCCCATCACCAAGCGCATGCTCCTGGGACCGGCGCCATGGCCCAAGCGCCAGTTCGCGAGCTACCACCAGGAGGCTCTGCGCTGGTATGACATGTTCTTGAAGGATCTGGACTCCGGTGTACTTGACGCCGACCCGGTCCAGATCTGGATCCAGGGCGAGGATGTGTGGCGGTCGGAGCCGGCCTGGCCCCTGCCCAACACCCGGTGGACCGACTTCCACCTGGCGGGCGATCAGGACCATGGCAGCCTCGACGATTCGGCCCCGGCGCCCGGCGCCCGGGCGCTGGACTACGATCCGGCGCGCGAGGACTGGGCCTTCGGCCAGCCCAGCCTGTCCTATCGCGGACCCGTGCTGGAGCGAGCCCTGGAGGTCACCGGCCCGATCGAACTCCGTCTCTGCATGGCCTCCAGCGCCACCGACACCGACTGGTTCGCGACCCTGCTCGACGAGGCTCCGGACGGCTCCACCAGGGAGTTGACGCGGGGCTGGCTCCGCAGTTCGCATCGCGAGGTCGACCCCGCGCGCTCACGGCCCAACCGGCCCTGGCATCCTCACCTCCGAAGCCTTCCCCTGGAGGCGGAGCGGGAGGAGGAGCTGGCCATCGAACTGATGGCGACTTCGAATCTGTTCCTTCCCGGGCATCGCATCCGCCTCGATCTCTCCAACTGCGACTCCGTCAATCGCCACATTGCCAGCGGCTACCGCCGTGCCGTCCGCCTCCCCGCGCACAACACCGTGGTCCACGGTCCGGGCAAATCCCGGCTCAACCTTCCCGTGATTCCGAGGTAAGCATCTCTTTGGTCAATTCCCGCTCCGCCTGCCGCCTGGTCGATCTCAGCGTCCCCATGGGCAACTTCGGATTCGAGCCTCGTTCACCCAAGATCACGCGATATGGGCATCGCGAGTACGTCCGCGCGCTGAGCCAGAACCTGGGCCTCAAGCCGGAGGACTTCCCGGACTCGATGTCCAACGCGATGGACTTCGTCGAAGCCTCGACCCATTCCGGAACCCACGTGGACGCTCCCCTGCACTACGGACCGATGAGCGAGGGACGGCCCTCCAAGAGCATCGACGAGGTGCCGCTCGAATGGTGCTACGGTCCGGGCGTGGTGCTCGATCTGACCCACAAGCAGGCCGGAGATTGGATCCGGGTGCCCGATCTGGAACTGGCTGTGGAAGGCACCGGGCGGGCCCTCGAGCCGGGCGATATCGCTCTCATCCACACCGGCTGTGACGCCGTGCTCGACTCCGTCGAATACCTCAATGCCCACCCCGGTCTCGACGCCGAGTCGGTGTTCTGGCTGCTCGACCGCGGCGTGAGGGTGATCGGGATCGACGCCTACGGACTCGACCGTCCGTTCAAGAACATGGCCGAGGAGACGCGAGCGGGGATCAAGGGATCGCTCTTCCCGGCCCACGTGGCCGGGCGCAGCCGAGAGTATCTACAGATCGAAAAGCTCTGCAACCTGTCCGCTCTGCCGCAGCCCACGGGCTTTGACGTCGCCTGCTTCCCGATCAAGATCGAAGGTGCCACCGGGGGCTGGACGCGAGCCGTCGCCTTCGTGCCCGAAGAGCTCTACGGGAGCTGAATTACAGCACCGGCCTCAGCTCGTCAGGTCCTTGAACTTGCGCGCCTGCGTGACCACCGCCTGCAGCGTGGCCGGGTTATTGGCGGCCTGAATGAACTCGTTGGTGTAGAACTTGGAGGTGTTGGGGAGCGCGCTCTTGCTCAGGCCCAGGTACTGATAGGCGTAGGCGTCCCAGGCTGTCTTCTCGTTGCACCCGTACTGGGCGCATTTAAGGCCGCTCAGCTCCAGTGTGGGCAGGTTGCCGGAGAGCTGGGCCACGGTCGAGTCCACGGCCTGCGCGAAAGTCTGGCCCTTGGGCATGGTGGCAGGAAACATGTGGAAGCTGATCTCGACCGCAGCCTTGGGGTTGGTGAGGAAGAAGACGAGGCTCTTGGTGAACGCGATCAGGTAGCGCTTGACCACGTCGGGGTGGGCTTTGAGGTAGGCGCTGGTGACCCAGATCGCGTTGCCCGGGACGATGTCTCCGAGCGGAGTCTGAGGCAGGACGCGGAGCTTAAAGTTGAGCGATCCGTTGATCTCGGTGTACTGGGCGCTGGGCAGGCTCAGGGCGTCGACCTGGTGATTCTTGAGTTCGGTCGCCGCCTGGCCGATGTCGCCGACGGGAATGAGCTGGTAGCGGGTGGGGTCTCCTCCGTACTCCTTGATCACCGCCTTGGCGTAGATCACGCCCTCGTCGGCGAGCGTGGTGACGCCGATTCGGATCGGTTTGGAGGCCACGTCCTGAGCTGAGTTAAGGCTGCTCCCCTGGAGGACGGCGAACTGGTACTGGTCGTGGCGCCTGATCATGAAGGGCGAGATCAGCCCCAGATCGCGACCCTGGGAGGCCGCGGTGAGGATGGAGCCCGGCGGGGGCACGGCGACCTGGACGTTGCCCGAGCCCAGGCGCTGGATCGCGTCGGGGGGACCGCTGGTGGCCACGATATTGACCGACAGGCCCTCCTGGCTGTAATAGCCGAGATAGGAGCCGATCCACTCCCAGGCGATGCTGGGCTGTTGCACGGGATTGTTCATGGCCACCTGCAGGGCCACGTTGACCGGGCTCGAACTTTTCGCCGGATTTGGGGCGGCGGCTCCGCCGCAGGCGGCGAGGAGCAGGGCGGCCATCGACGCCAGGGCGGGAAGAATCTTGGGCATAGTCTCCTTGCTCGTGGGGGCCGCTGCCCCTGGGGTCGCCGCGACCTGGCGATGCTAGCACTGGGTTTTGGGAGTGTCAACGCGCCCCCTGATCTGGGATGCGAAGATGGCGGGATCAAGCCCGGGGGCAGGTCGCAGACGATAAGGAGGCGGGACCATGACGCTGGAGCGGGAGCGGGACAATCAGGGCTGGGTCTACGACCTCATGGTCAAGATGACCGGACGGACGCATAACTTCGCTTACGACCACCGCGATCTGCCGCCCGAGGTCAAGAGCCACGCCATGATTCCGCGCGTCATGGAACGTCAGGCGCGACCGATTCAGGCTCTGGCCGATGAGGCCGAGGCTCGCGGCGAGCGCGAGACCGCGCTCGCTCTTTACTGCCAGGCGCTCCAGCCCTATCACCTGGCCCAGCACGCCATCTACCGGGACGACGACCAGGAAAAGGTTTACCTCCACGCGCAGCTGCAGCGCTGCTTTGCCGGTGCCATTCGCAACGCCGAGTACCAGGTCGAGAAGGTGGAGATCCCCTTCGAGGGAGGCTCGATCGAGGCCTATTTTCATCTCGTTCCGGGCTCGGAGCCAAGGCCCGCGCTGGTCTACTGCCCGGGCATGGACCAGACCAAGGAGTCCTACCCTCGCCCCCATGACAACCACTTCCTAAAGCGCGGGATGCACGTCCTGTCCATCGACGGCCCGGGCCAGGGCATGAGCAACATGCGCAAGCTCAGGCTGACCCTTGACAACTACGAGCGGGCGGGCCAGGCGGCCATCGATTGGCTTTGCGCCCGGCCCGAGGTCGATCCCGCGCGGATCGGCGTGTTCGGCTCCTCCATGGGCTCGCACTGGGCGACCCAGATCGCTGCCACCGACTCTCGGGTTAAGGCGGTCGCTACCTCGTTCGCCTGTTACACCGGCAAGCACCTGCTCTTCGACGTCGCCTCGCCTCGTTTCAAGCGCATCTTCATGTACATGACCGGCATTCACGATGAGGTGGAGTTCGACCATTTCGCGGACGCCTACACGCTGGACGAGTACTTCAAGCGCCTCGACCGCAGGGTGCTCATGGTCCACGGCGAGTACGACCCCCTCTCCGACCTCGACGAGGCGTTGAAGCTCTACGAGCTGATACCCGGCAATAAGGAGTTCTGGATTGTCGAGAACGACTTCCACATGCCCCTGGGCCGGCGCAACTTCGGCGGTCTGGACATCTATCACTTCCTCGCCGACTGGCTCCGAGCCTCGCTCAACGCTCCCCCTGCTCCCCCCTCGCGGCGCGAGGTGATCGTGGCCGATTCGAGTTCCCTGGGCCCGTACGGGGCGCAGATGCTGGACCATCGCCTGCCTGGCAGGCTGGGGGTCTAGGCGCCGAGCGGCCCTCTGGCCGCGGATCCTTGGGCGGCCTGCGACGACTGGGCCTGGAGCTGACTGTGGTCCAGGCCCAGGCCGCACTCCAGGCCGTGCCGACGCGGTCGCACCCGAGCTCAGGGAGTAAGGCTCGACCGGGCGGCGAGCTGACGGGCGCCCAAACCGGCGTCGACTTGGCCCCAGACCAAGGCCTGGTTTCGGACCGCTCCCGGCTCGGTCAACCCCCGCTCTCAGCTACGCGGGGGGGCCGGGTGCCCTCACGACCACCGGTTTGGCGTCGTCACGCCGGGAGGGATGCAACAACCGGCTCCGGTCCGATCGCCTGCCCCACCACCCTGCGCACAATTCTGGCCCCGACCACCCGGCGGTAGTCGGCGCCGGCATGGATGTCGCCCCAGGCCTCGATCTCGTCCCTGGCCGCCGCCTCAACCGCAGCTAGATCGCCCGTCGCGGCGGCTGCCGCGGCGCGGGGCAGCATCTGGGCCATGGGTCCGGCCCCGAACACCACCAGGCGAGGCTCGGCCTGTGGCGGCAGGAATGCGGCGGCGCCGACCAGAGCGAAGTCACCTGGGCGTCGTGCCACCTCGGCGAAGCCCCAGCGCGCCCCGGCGCTCCATGGGAACTGAACCTCGGTCACGAGCTCGCCGGGCTCGAGCGCGGACTCCATCGACCCGAGCCCGAACTCGGACATGGCGAGCCGGCGCGACGAGGAGCGGCTGCGGACCTCGAGCCGGGCCTCCAGGAGCAGAGCCAGGGCGGGCAACTCTGCCGCCGGGTCAAGGTGGGCCAGGCTGCCGCAGACCGTGGCCCGGTTGCGAATCTGAAAGTGGCCGATATGGGGCAATGCGGCCGCCAACAGGGGATTGGCGCCCTCGAGCCCGGGATCCAGTTCGAGCCGCGACATGGTGCAGCCCGCACCGATGCGGATCGAATTCGGTGCCAGCTCCGCCCTCCGCAGCGATTCCAGGCGCGAGATGTCGACCAGAATCGCGGGCGAGGCGAGGCGCATGTTGAGCAGCGGCAGAAGGCTCTGGCCCCCGGCCAGAGGACGCGCCAGCTCGCCGCCGCGATCGAGTTCGTCGAGCGCCTCTTCGACGCTGGCCGGGCGCACGTATCGGAATGGGGCGGGCTTCATGCGTGCTCGGCGCCGACCAGCTGGAACAGCGAGTAGGGGGTGAGGGGAAGGTCTGAAGGCTCAACGCCGAGGGGAGCCAGGGCGTCGGCGACGGCGTTGGCGATGGCGCCTGGGGCCGCCGCGGCTCCGCTCTCCCCCACGCCTCTAAAGCCCTCCCCCACGCTCGCCGGGGTGGATAAGTGATGGACTTCGATGTCGCACAAATCGCCCATGGTGGGGAGCAGATACTCCATCAGGCTGGCGTTCAAGAGCTGACCCTCGGGGTCGTAGACCAGCTCCTCCAGGAGTGCCTCACCGATGCCCTGGACGACCCCGCCCCGGACCTGGCCCTCGATCAGGGCGGGATTGATAGCCACCCCGCAGTCATCGACCGCCACGTAACGCAGAAGACGCACGCTCCAACTCTCACGGTCAACCTCCACCATCGCCAGGTGAGAGCCATAGGCGAAGGTACCCGCGTTCGGGCTGACAAAGTACGAGGTGGCCTCGAGCGAGGGTTCTCGCGCGGGGTCGAGGCGGTTTGAGTTGTAGTGCACCGTGGCCGCGAGCTCGGCCAGGGCCAGACTCCGGGCCGGTGCGCCGCGCACCTGAAGGCGGCCCTGGTCCAGCTCCAGGTCCTCGACCGCCGCCTCCAGCAGATCAGCCCCGTGCTCCAGGATCTTGCGCCGCAGGAGCCGCGTCGCACGCACAATCGCAGTGCCGCCGACGACGGCGCTCCGGCTCGCCCAGGTGCCCCCACCGTAGGGTACGGCCAGGGTGTCTCCGCTCAGCACGCGCACCTGCCGCACCGGAATGCCGAGCCCGGCGGCAACGAGCTGGGCGGTGCTGGTCCTAGTCCCCTGGCCCTGGTCGGTGATGCCCACCAGGGCCACCGCCGTGCCGTCCGGTTCGAGCCGGACGGTGGCTCCATCCTTGGCCGAGATGGGGGCGCCGCCGACGCCATAGAACTGGGCGTTGGGTCCGGTGAGTTCGAGAAAGCTGCACAGACCGATGCCCACCAGCCGCCCCGCGCCCCGTGATTCCGCCTGACGTGCGCGGAGTTCGGCATAGGCGGCCACCTCGAGCAGTCGCGTGAGGCAGGCCGGGTAGTCGCCGGGATCCAGGATGGGGCCCGCGGCCGAGGTGTAGGGCATGTCCTGAGGACGAATCACGTTGGCGAGCCGGATCTGGACTGGATCCATGCCCAACCTGCGCGCGGCCCGGTCCATGAGCTGCTCGATCACCGCGGTGGCCAGGGGATGGCCCACGGCACGGTACTGCGAGGTCGGGGTCTTGTTCTGAGCCACCACCAGCTGTTCGCAGGAGTAGGCCGGAATCCGGTACTGCCCCGGCAGCATCCGTGCCACCTGGCCGCTCTCCACGACGCTGCTGCGCGGGTACATCGAGTAGGCGCCCACGGGCGCGATGACGCGGGCAGAAAGCCCCTGCACGGTGCCGTCGGAGTTGACTCCAAGCTCGGCCTCGATCACCTCCTCGCGGGCGTGGATGTCGGTCAGCATGCTCTCCCGGCGATCGGCCACGAACTTGACCGGCCGGCCCAGACGGAGCGCGAACAGGCAGGCGCAGATCTCGTCCTGGTAGACGTGGATCTTGACCCCGAAGCTGCCCCCGACGTCGTCGGCGATGACCCGAATCCGGCTCTGATCGAGCCCCAAGATGCGTGCCAGGACCGCCTGCATCATGTGCGGGACCTGGCTCGAGCAGTGCACCGTGAGCTGCCCGGAGCCGGGATCAAAGTCGGCCACCAGCGCTCGGGGCTCGATTGGGACCCCCGTCACCCGACCGAAGTGGAACTCACCGCGCACCACGTGGTCGGAGGCGGCCAGCGCCGCCGCAGTGGCGCCGGCATCGCCGTGATGAGCGCGGTACATGATGTTGTCTTCGAGCTCGTCGTCCACCAGCGGGGCACCCGGGGCCAGCGCCTGCTCCCAGCTGGCGAGCGCGGTCAAGGGTTCGTATTCCACCGAGACCAGCTCGCAGGCGTCCTCGGCCAGGGCGCGCGAGGCGGCAACCACCGCAGCTACGGGTTCGCCGGAGAACCGTACCTGACCCAGCGCCAGGGGATATTGGGCAGCGCTCTTCATACCCTGGTAGTGGCTTAAGACTCCGCGCCAGGGTTCGACCAGCCCCGACGTCTCGGCTCCGGTCAGCACCCCCACCACGCCCGGCGCGGAGCGTGCCGCCTCGGCGTCGAGGGCGATGATGCGGGCCCGGGGATGGGGGCTACGAACCAGCGCCAGGTGGACGACGCGGTCAGGGTGAAGGTCGTCGACGTAGCGTCCGCGGCCCCGCAGGAGCCGGGCGTCCTCGATCCTGGTCTGGCGCTCTCCGCTCACCGGCGGGCGGCGGAAATCACCGCGTCGACGATGGTGTCATAGCCCGTGCAACGGCAAATGTTGCCCGAGAGCATGCTCCGGACCTGCTCCCTGGAAGGATCGGGCTGGCGTCGCAGAAGCGCGCTGGCGGAGATCAAGAAGCCGGGCGTGCAGTACCCGCACTGCAGGGCGAAATGGTCCTCGAAGGCCTGCTGCAACGGGCTCAGGGTGGCGCCGGTTGCGAGCCCCTCGACCGTGAGCACCTCCAGACCTTCGGCCTGCACCGCCAGAACCAGGCAGCCCCGCACCGCCTCGCCGTCCAGGAGCACGGTGCAGGCGCCACAAACCCCCTGCTCACAGCCGACGTGACTGCCGGTCAGGCCCAAGTCCTCGCGCAGGCAGTCGACCAGGGTCCGCCGAGGTTCGACCCGGACCGTGACCGGCTCGGCATTGACGACGAAGCCGATCTCCACCAATGGCGGGGCTGGACTCAAGATCGTCAAGAGGATAGACCTGGGTGACGGTCGGGCACAAGGCGAACGGCCGGGCTCAATTCGATCCCTCCGAGCCACCCCCGAAGAGCGCCATCGCCTCCTCGCGGAGGCGGTGGCGCGGGATCTTGCCGGAGGCCAGCCGGGGGAAGTCCGCCCCGTCCTTGAACACCACCCGAGATGGCACCTTGAAGCTGGCGGTCGATGAGCGCACGTAGTCGCGGACCTCGTCCTCGGAGAGCTGGCCCAGACTGGCCACGAAGGCGATCACGACCTCGCCCCGGCGCAGGTCGGGAATGCCGACCACGCAGGCCTGGACGATCGCGGGGTGGCCCAGCAGCACCTGCTCCAAGTCGGCCGGGGCGACGTTCATACCTCCGGTCTTGATCACCTCCTTGAGCCGGGAGTGAAAGTGGAAATATCCCTGCGCATCAAGCCGTCCCAGATCCCCGGTATCCAAAAAGCGGTCCTGGTCCCAGGCCTGCGCGCTGGCCTCGGGATCCAGGTAGTAGCCATCCGCGGTGTGACCGCGGACGGTGAGCAATCCGAGCTCACCGGCGGGCAGGGGGCGTCGGCTGAGCGGATCGACCACGCGCAGCTCGTTACCGGGCAGGGCGCAACCCTCGCTCGTGAGCTTGAGCTCCAGGGCGTCGTCGGGATACCCGACCGCGCAGTGCCCGTAGACCTCGGTCATGCCGAAGGATTGGGTCGCCAGGTGGACGCCCATGTCCTGGATCAGGATCCGGCGTTCGGCGACCGAGATACCGGCCATGCCCTTCTCCAGCGAGGCGACCCGGTGCCGGCTGAACGCGGGCGACTCAAACACCGCTCGGATGATGTTGCTGGTGGCGTAGAACACGTTGCAGCCCAGGCGCTCGATGGTGTCCAGAGCCTCCTCGGCCACAAATCGGGCCTGGGTGACCAGGGTTGCGCCGTGGGTTAGCACGGCGGGCAGGCAGTTCACCGCCCCCAGGGCGTAGAAAAGCGGGGAGCCGAACCAGACCAGGTCGCCCGCGGCCAGAGCCCTGCGCTCCCCGATCTGAAAGCAGTTCTGGACCGTGCTGCGATGATTCAGCAGCACGCCCTTGGGGTCCGCCGTGCTGCCCGAGGTGAACAGGATCTGAAAAATCGAGTCGGGCCCGACAGTCCTCTGGCGCGCGTGCACCAGGTCGACTGCGACCTCCCGGCCCAGATCCAGCAGTTGCTCCCAGCCCCACCCGCCTGCGCGGGCCGGACCCATGAACGCGATCGAGCGCAGGGATCGCACGGCATCGTCGTGGAGCTCGCCCGGGTCGGAGTGAGTCAGGGAGGGCAGGATCCGGCCCAGGTCCTGCGCGAAGTCGTGCCCGGCGAACGCCGGCTCGGCGAGCAGCAGGACGGGCTCGAGTCGGGCCAGCGACCAGCCCAGTTCGCGCTCCCGGTACCAGGTGTTGAGGGGCGCGAACACCGCTCCCACCCGGGCACACGCCAGGTAGGCGATGACGAACTCGGCCCGGTTGCTGCAGAGGATGCAAATCCGATCCTGGGCGCGAACGCCGAGCGCCAGGAACGATCGGGCGAGGGAGATTGACGCCTGCGCCAGCTCGGCGTAGCTGAGCCTCTCTTCGCCTCCGATGAAGGCGGCGCGGGAACCGTGGACGAGCGCCATCTCGTCGATCAGGTCGCCCATGGTGAGGCTTTGGGGAGCGGTGCTCAGCGCTGCCCCCTGGTGCCCGGGGTCGCGCTGACGTCGCGCAGCCAGCCGGCCCGGTCCACACCCCGCTCCGGCCGAGCCCGGCGCAGCCCATCCAGCTGCCGCGGAAGGGCAGGCCAGAGGTCAGCGGAGCGCCGATGACGCAGCGGCCGGATGGGCTCGCCAGGGGACGGATCGATCCGGATCACATCCGCGGCCCGAGCCGCGGGGTAGCTGCGCGCCGAAGGCGGAACCGCTGAGGCGTGGAGGTCAAGCAACCTGATTCCGCCTGGGGTGCCCGGTCTGCGCGCATCCGTCCTAGCTGGCCCGGGCATCTGAGTTGGCCAACGTTAGCATCGCTCCGGATTCTCGGCCGCTCGGGGATGAGTCCCCTCTGTGGCAGCCCAGAGCGCGGACCGGGTTTGTCGAAAAACCATGCCCCCGACCCCTCCCACGAACACCTCGCCCGGGCTCCCCAGGGCCAGACAGGTAGATTCCGGCGGCAGCTCGACGCGGTCCGTGATCGCACCCTCAGGAGTCATCCGCCAGATGGCGGCCGAGCCCCCGCTCGAGGCCCCGAGCAGGGCCACGTCCCCGTCCGGGAGGGTGGCCAGATCGGATACTGACCGCACCTGTTCAAACACCCCCTGGCCGCCGCGCGCGAGCACGCCTGGCGGACCCGCCTCGGGGCCCGAGATGGGGTAACGGAGCAGTTCCCACGACACCCCGGGCTCGACGTCGTGGCCCCGCACCAGGTAGAGCGCGGAGTCGTCGGGGGCGACCGCCAACGCCCCCGGTCCGGGGACTTGGTCGATGGCGCAGATCTGCTCCCACGATCCGGACTCGGAGGACTCCAGGCGCAGGACCGAGGATCCCGGCCGGGCGGGGAAGAGGGGCGAGGACGCGCCGCGGCGCTGGCGGTCGCTGAACCAGACCCGCCCTCGAGCGTCGACGTCCAGATCGAAGGGGCGGTTGGGGAGCCGTCCGTCGATCCATTGCGCGGGGACGGTGGCCCGCCCGTCCGGTTCAAGGCACGCCACCCGCCGAGCGCGGGGCTGACAGGCGAACACACGCCCCCCCGCGCCCATGGCCAGTCGGGTGGTACCGGCGCTGTGGCGACGGAGCTCCTTGGTCGAGCCGTCCAGTGCGATGGCCACCACGCGGTCCTCGCCCGGCAGACTGGCGAGCACGCACTCGCCGTCCCAGGTCAGGCCGCCGATCGGGCTCGCAAAAGGTCCGGCCAGGCTCGCAAAGCCCTCATCGCTCACCCCGGCACCCGAGCGCTACCGATGGGCAGGCCAGGGATTCCGAGCCGAAGCTGAAAGACCCCGCTCCAGGTTGTGATGTATAGCGTTCTCCAATCTGCATCCCCAAAGCCCAGATTGGTGGTGCGATCCGGGATCCGGATGCGCCCGAGCCAGCGCCCGTCGGGCGCGAGCACGTGGATCCCACCCGGTCCGGTCGTATAAAGGTTTCCCTCCTGGTCCACCTTCATGCCGTCGGCGGCGCCTGGCTCCTCTCCGCGCAGGCGATGGAACACGCGTGAATTGCCGACCCCGCCATCGCGATCGACGTCGAATGCCCGCACCAGGCCCAGACTGGTGTCGTCGACGTACAGAACCGACTCGTCGGGCGACAAACAGAGCCCGTTGGGCGATTCGAAGTCGGAGTCGAGCAGGGTCAGCTCGCCATCAGGGCGTCGCCTGTAAACGCCCGCGACCTCCAGATAGCGCTGGACGTCCGCCCCGGCCATGCCCGGAGTGTGGAGGGCGCTGTCCGGATCGGTGAACAGGATGGATCCGTCTCCGGCCACGATGACGTCATTGGGGGTGTTGAGCGGGACACCGAGGTGGTTGTCCACCAGAACTGCTCGCTCGCCCCCGGCTTCGGCGCGCCAGACGCAGCGTTCCGACCAGCCCGCCACGATCAGGCTGCCTTGCCCATCCAGGGCGAGGCCGTTGGCGTGACCGGAGGGCCTGATGTGCGGGCTCCGACCAACCTTCGGATCCCAGCGCCAGATCGTGTCGCCGACGATCTCGCTGAAATAAAGACACCCCTGCGCGGCGTGCCAGACCGGCCCCTCGCACAGCTTCAGGCCGTCGGCGATGGGGAGCAGCTCGGCGCTGTCAGGGCAGATGCGAAGCAGCCCGTCCTCCCCAACGTCGCTCCTCACCACAACCGCCACCGGGGGCGATCGAGGTACGGCGCGGGGTCCGGGCGGTGCCCGTTCACGGCCCTCAATCCTAGTCCTGGTCGCGAACCGAACCGGGGCGCGGAGGATAGTCGACGGGCGCGATAAAATGGGGGGTTCATGGACGCTCACGACCCGGGGCAGGTTCGCGCCACATTCAAGGTCAAGGCCGGCTTGGCCGAGATGTTGAAGGGAGGCGTGATCATGGACGTGGTCAACGCCGAGCAGGCGCGGATCGCCGAGGAGTCGGGCGCGGCCGCGGTCATGGCCCTGGAGCGGGTGCCCGCGGACATTCGCCGCGAGGGTGGAGTGGCCCGGATGAGCGACCCGAGCCTGATTCGCTCGATCAAGGAGGCGGTGACCATCCCGGTCATGGCCAAGTGCCGCATCGGGCACCACGTCGAAGCCCAGATCCTGCAGGCGCTGGAGATCGACTACATCGATGAATCCGAGGTCTTGACTCCGGCTGACGAGGAGAACCACATCGACAAGCTCGCCTTCGATGTCCCCTTCGTGTGCGGGTGCCGCGACCTGGGCGAGGCTCTGCGCCGCATCGCCGAGGGTGCGGCCATGATCCGGACCAAGGGCGAGGCGGGGACCGGCAACGTGGTTGAGGCGGTGCGCCACATGCGCAGCGTCACCTCTGGGATCCGACGCCTGGCCGGGATGAGCCACGCTGAACTGGTCCATGAGGCCAAGCAGCTGGGGGCCCCGGTCGACCTGCTCGAGGAGTGCCAGCGGCTGGGTCGGCTGCCCGTGGTCAACTTCTCCGCCGGTGGCATCTCGACCCCGGCCGACGCTGCGCTCATGATGTGGTTGGGATGCGACGGCAACTTCGTCGGCTCCGGCATATTCAAGAGCGAGGAGCCGCTCAAGATGGCAAAGGCCATCGTGGCGGCCACCACCTACCACGATCGCCCCGAGATTCTGGCCGAGATTTCGTCCGGTCTTGGAGCCCCGATGCGAGGCCTGGAGATACCCGCCATCGCCAAGGAGGAGCTTCTCGCCTCCCGGGGCTGGTAGGTGATGCCTGCCGCGTCCTCCCTTCGGGTGGGGATACTCGCCATCCAGGGTGCTTTTCGCGAGCACGAGCGCATTCTTTCCGCTCTCGGCGCCGAGGTGAGCCGGGTGCGGCTGGCACCCGATCTCGATCGACTCGATGCTCTGGTGCTGCCCGGGGGCGAGAGCACGACGATGCAGATTGTGATGGAGCGCGTCGGGCTCTGGGAGCCGCTGCGCCAGACCGTCGCGGGGGGCATGCCGACCCTGGCCACCTGTGCCGGCATGATCGTGCTCGCCGCGCGCATCACCGATGGCACGTCCGCCCAGCACGGCATGGGTGCGCTCGACATCCAGGTCAGGCGCAACGGCTACGGTCGCCAGCTGGCGAGCTTTGAAGCCGGTCTCGAGATCCCATGGCTGTCCGGCGCTCGGTTTCCTGGTGTTTTCATCCGTGCCCCGGTGATCGAGGACTCGGGCTCGACCCAGGTCCTGGCGACCCTCGGCGAACACCCCGTCGCGGTGCGACAGGACCACGTTCTGGCCCTGACCTTTCACCCCGAGCTGAGCGCTGATGACCGCCTTCACCGTGCATTTCTGACCCTGGCCGCGCGATGAAGGTGCGGGCGGCGCGGCTGCTCGATCTGGCCGCGATCGAACAGATCCATCGGGAGGCCGAGGCGCGGCTGTCCGCGGTCCCGCCTCCCGCCCGGCTCTGGTCGGTGGTGAGTCAGACCCTGAGCGCCCTGCTACCCCTGTCCCAGGAGACGTTGCTCTACGTGGCCGAGGAGGATGGTTCCCTGGTCGGTTTCGTTCAGGCCTCGGGCCAGCCGGTGTCGCTCAGCGTCTCGGCCCAGAACACCGTCTTCCAGGTCCTGAACCTGTGTGTTTCGGGGGGCCGCGACGAGGATGCGGTCGCAGCCCTGCTGATCGAGCAGCTGTGCGAGCAGACTGCGCGTCGCGGGGTCAACCGGCTCTTCGTGCGGGTCCGACGCGACGACGGCCTGCTGCCCTGTTTTCTGACCCAGGGGTTCAGGCAGTTCGCGACCGAGTCGGTCATGTACGCGGAATCGCCGCGGGCCGCCCCCGCGGCGCCCCCGGACGGTCTTCGAGCGGCCAAGGGTCGTGACCTACCGCAGCTCTACCACCTGTATCGCAAGGTGACTCCGCCCAGCGTGGCCCAGCTCGAGGCGCCCACGTACCGGGACTGGCGTCCGCTCCAGATCGGCACCGGTCGCCGGGAGCTGGTCGAGCGCGGCGAGGTTGTGGCCTGGTACCGCCTGGTCGCGGGGGACGAGACCAGGCCCGCGACGGTGTCAGTCATGTGCGTGCCCGAGGCCGCGCTGGTGGAAGAGCTCGCCGATCACGTGACCGCCGCGGTCCAGTCGGGTTCCTCGTGGTGCAGCCTGCGCCACTATGATGCCCTCATGATCGACGCCCTCCGCGGGCGTGGCTTCAGCATTCTTCTGCACCAGGTTCTGCTGGTGCGCGAGCTCCGCCTCCGCGAGCCGGTGGCCGAGCAACGCCTGGTGCCCTCCTTCGGATGACCGCGGTCCCCCAGGCCGGTCCCCCGCCGCCGTGGTCGTCGGAGCTCGAGCTTCTGGCCCTGACCCTGCCTCCTAACATCTATGAGTCGGCACACCGCCTGATCGATCCCGCGCAGCTTTTGGAGATCGTTCTCGACCTCGGCCGGGAGCCCGAAGCGCGGGTACCTGGCCGCGAGATAGTGCTGAGCCGGGAGGCGGTGACGGAGGATGACCTGGACCACGTGGCCCGGCACCTGGGCGAGTTCGGAGCCGACAACCGCGCCGGTATCGCGCGCACGCTGCACCGGGTCTCGGCCATGCGCAACCGCGCCGGCCAAATCGTCGGTCTCACCTGTCGCGTGGGCCGGTCCGTCACCGGTACGGCCGAGATCTTTCGGGATCTGGTGGTGTCGGGTCGGAGCGTCCTGCTGCTTGGACGCCCGGGCGTGGGCAAGACGACCATGCTGCGCGAGTGCGCGCGTTTGCTGGCTGACGACCTGCGCAAGCGAGTGGTCATCGTCGACACCTCAAATGAGATCGGGGGGGACGGCGACGTCCCCCATCCGGGCATCGGCCGGGCCCGCAGGATGCAGGTGCCGACCGTCCTGCAGCAGCACGCGGTGATGATCGAGGCGGTCGAGAACCACATGCCCGAGGTGATCGTGATCGACGAGATCGGAACCGAGCTGGAGGCCCAGGCGGCGCGCACCATCGCTGAGCGTGGCGTCCAGCTGATCGCCACCGCGCATGGCCAGACGCTGGAGAACCTGCTCGTAAACCCCACCCTCAACGACCTTTTGGGGGGCATCCAGAGCGTGACTCTCTCAGACGAGGAGGCGCGGCGGCGAGGCACTCAGAAATCGGTCCTCGAGCGCAAGTCGCCCCCCACATTTGACGTCCTGATCGAGATCCAGGATCGCGAACGGGTGGCCATCCACGAGCCTCTGGCGGAGGTGGTCGACACCGCACTTCGGGGACCGGTCCCCTCGCCTCGCATCCGTCTTCGCACCCCCGAGGGGCGGGTCATCTCCAACCTCGATCCCGCGCGTGCGGGAGTCGGCGAGTCGGCCCACTCGGCCCGAAAGCCCCGCGCCGTGTTTCCGTTTGGGGTCAGCCGAACCTACCTCGAGCAGTCGATTCGAGACCTTGAGCTGCCGGTGCGAGTGCTCGGAAACCTGGAGGGAGCGGACGCGGTGATCACGCTCAAGAACCACCATCGACGGCACCCCGACAGCCTGCGCCAGGCGGAGAGCATGGGCCTGCCGATCCACATCCTGCGCAGCAACACTCTGACCCAGGTCAAAGAGGCGCTCTCGCGCATGTACGGGGCCGATCAGGACCGCAACCAGACCCAGCTCGCCCTGGACGAGACTCTGGAGGCGATCCGGCGCGTCAAGCTCACCCTGGTGCCGTTGGAAATCGCTCCCCAGAACGCCTACGTACGCCGTCTGCAGCACCAGCTGGTGCAGGACAACGACCTGTACGCGCGCAGCACCGGCAAGGAGCCACGCCGCCGGCTGCGCATTCTGCCCGCCGCCGACGTCGAGTGAGAGGGCTGCTCATCACCTTCGAGGGTCCCGAGGGGTCGGGCAAGTCGACCCAGGTCGACCTGCTCCGAGATCGGCTATCCGCGGTCTATCTGCGTGAGCCGGGCTCGACGCCGCTCGGAGAACAGGTGCGCGACCTGCTTCTGCACGGCCAGGACATCGTTCCCGAGGCCGAGCTGTATCTGTTCCTGGCTGCGCGCGCCGAGCTCGTCGCCACCCGGGTTAAGCCGGCCATGAGCCGGGGCGAGGACGTGGTGATCGATCGCTACCACGACTCGACCCTCGCCTATCAGGGTGCCCGGGGCTTGAGCACGGGCTGGCCGGAAAGCTTTCCGCGCCCCGATCTCACCGTGCTCTTGGACCTCGAGCCCCAGTTGGGCGCATCCCGCCTGGGCGGCCGGGCACGGGACCGGATCGAGTCCGCGCCAAGCGATTTTCACCTGCGGGTGCGTCAGGAGTATCTGCGGCTGGCGCAGGCAGACGCCGGCCGCTGGCTGGTGCTCGACGCCACCCGACCGGCGTCCGAGCTGGCTTTAGCGATCTGGGTCGAGCTGGGACAAGCGCGCGTCCGCTTAGGGCGGGATTGAGCAGGGCCGGGACTTGATCAGCGTCCGCGGATTACGCAAGGGATTCGGCGAGGTGGCCGCCGTGCGCGGCGTCGACCTTGAGCTTGGGGCCGGCCAGACCCTGGTCCTGCTGGGGCAGAATGGCGCCGGCAAGTCGACCACGCTGCGTTGCCTGGGCGGTGTCCTGCGCCCCGACGCGGGCGAGATCAGCTTCGGCAGCCTGAAACTGCCTGGCGATCTGGACCGCGTGCGGCCCAGGCTCGGCGTGGTGCCAGATCAGGCACGGCTTTACGGGCGGCTGACAGCGCCCGAGTACCTTGACCACTTCGCGCGCCTCTACGGCGTACCGGCCGACCTGCGCCGACCTCGAATCGACGATCTTCTGGAGCGCTTCGACCTCGACCGAGCCCGGGGCCAGGTGCTCTGGTCCTACTCCAAGGGAATGGCGCAGAAGGTGGCCCTGATCCGCGCCACTCTGCACCAGCCGGAGTGGATTTTCTGCGACGAGCCCACCGCCGGACTGGACCCGGTGGCGGCCGCGCAGATGCGCGACTATCTCGACGAGCAGCGTCGCCGCGGCGCGGCTCTGATCGTCACCACCCACCTCCTGGGCGAGGCCGAGCTCATGGCTGACCGCATAGCGATCATGCGCGAGGGTCTCCTTCTTGAATCCGGCAGCTTGACCGAGGTCCTTCGCCGCCGGCTGGGTCGGCGTCGTTTCGTGGCCCATCTGGGTGGAGGGGAGACGCTCGAATTCGACGCGGATCCGGATTTGGACGAGGCGCAGCTGGGCCGTGAGGCGGCCCGGCTCCAGGCCCGGTTGGCGAGCCAGGGGCGGCCCTATTTCAAGCTCGAGGAGAGGGCGCAGACGCTGGAGGCGGTCTACGCGGCGGCGATGGCGGAGCCCGCCCGGTCGGGCGAGGTGAGCCGGTGGCCGAAGGCGCCGGCACCGGGGGTCCTGCCCTCCCAGCTGCTGGGCTCACTTCGCCGTGAGCCGGCCCGGCTGGCCTACCTGGTGCCCTTTTACGTCGGATCGTGGTGGCGTCGCGGGGATCTCTCCTGGGTCCTCTATCTGAACGCCTTCGTGCTGCTCGTGATCTCGGGCACCAGCCTGTTCGGGGATCTGCCGCTGGGTCTGCGCGGGCTCGCCGGCGGTCTGGGAGGTGACACCCGCAGCGCCCTCCTGCTGCCGCTTTTCTTCATGTCGTTTGCGCTTCTGGAATCGATCAAGAGCTCGATCGGGCTCTGGTGGGAGAAGGCCCAGGGCTCGCTCGAAGTGCTGCTCTTCGCTCCCCTGGACGACCCCGCCCTGATCTGGACCGAGGTCTTGCCCGGCATGGTCGTGAGCGCGGTCTGGATCTTTGCCTGGACCGCAGCCGGACTGCTCTTGCTCCAGAGCTTCGGCCACCCGGGCAATTGGGGACTGCTCGTGGTGTTCACACTGGTCGCCGCCCTCACCGCCTACTGGGCGGCGATGGGGCGCCTGCTCGGGTTTCTGCTCTTCCCCCGCGAGGGTGCGGCGGGCGGCGCCTGGTCCTTTCTGCTCTCGCCGGTCTCGGCCGCGGTGGCCGACGTGCCCTTGGCGCTGTTCGTCTTCGGATCCCCCCTGGCTCCCCTCTCGCTCGCCATCCCGCTCGCCGCGTGTCTCTTCCTGACCCTGATCACCGCCGCCACCTTCGATCGCGAGCGATTGCTCGACAGCGGGCTCGAGCGTTCCCGCGGGCGAGCGCGATGGCGACGGCTGCACCTGCTCCGCAGTCGCCTTCGGCTGCTTGGCGCAGGCCTGGGGCTGGCGGTCCTGCCGGCGCTGGGCGGGGTCTTGTACGCGGTCCTGCGCGGCGCCCACTCCTGGCCCCAGCTGGCCGGCGGCGCCGCCGCCGCGGGTGGCTCAGCGGGAGCTGGCCCCTCTGGTGGTCTGCAGGTGGCCGCCGGTGTCATGGCCGCGGCGAGTGGCGCGATCGCTCTGGCTCTGACCCTGCTCGTGCTCAGCTTCGCCGCCTTCTTCCTGCTCGGTGTGCCTCAGGTCTTGATCCTGCTCCTGGCCTCGGCGTTGTGGGGGGCACAGATCGGCTTTGGCCCGCACGCCCCACTGGCCGGTTGGATCGGTCTGGCCGGTGGCGTGGCGCTCCTCTCCCTGGCCCTCAACACTGCGGCCTCCCTTCCCATCTATCAGGCCATGGTGGCGGGAGGGGGCCGTCGCCTGGATCGCCTGCGCGCCGCCTGGCACGACTACTTTGAGCTCTACCGAGCCCTGGTCCTGCCCTGCTGCCTTGCCTTCGGCACAGTCCTGGCCATTCTTCTCCTGGGTCTGGCCTAGCTCATGTCGAGGACCGCAGCGGAGCCGGCGCCGACCCCGCGTCCGGCCGCGACCGTCGTCCTCGTCGACGGCCGTGCTCCCTGGCGAGTACTACTGGTGCGCCGACCGGCGACGGCGAGCTTTGGACCGGGCCGTCTGGTCTTCCCCGGCGGCGCCGTTGACGCCGGCGACGAACTGCTGGGCGAACCCGAGCGCGTCGCCGCCGTGCGCGAGCTGTTCGAGGAGGCGGGCATGCTCTTGGCCCGCACGGAGAATGGGCAGCGGGCTCGGGCGCGGGAGCAGCAGGCACTGCGATCGGCCGTCGACTCCGGCCTCACCTTCCAGCAGGGCCTGCTCCGGCTCGGCCTGCGCCCGGATCTGGCCCGCCTGGCCCCACTGGCCCGAATCGTCACCCCGCCCTGGCGCCCGCGGCGGTTCGACACCCACTTCTACATCGCCCAGCGGCCATCCGGCCAGTCGGTCATCCCTCAGATCGGGGAGGTGACCGATTGGACCTGGGCTTCGGCCGCGCAACTGGGCGCCGATCTCGACGCCCCCCTGATGGTGCCGACGCGCGCGGTCCTGGCCTGGGTCGGGGAGCAGGAGGACATCGTCGCCTTCATCGCCCGCCGGCGCCGGCGCCGGCGCCCGCCGCTGGCGGTCAGCCCCGCACCCCACGCCGACGACGATCCCTGGCCCGGCTGGCTGGGACCCTGGCCTCCTCCTTAGAGAGCTTGCGGTGGGTTTTACTCTCGGCTACCGCGGCGCGGGGTCTGGGGGAGGACGTCGGCGAGGAACACGTTCACCAGCTCGGAGTCCCACTGCGAATCGCGGCCTGCGGTAGACCCAGCCGGTAGGGGCGGTCGCTGACCATGGCGTCGAAGGCGTCACAGATCGCCACCACCCGCGAGGGTAGGGGGATCTCCACCCCGGCCATGCGATCGGGGTAGCCGTGCCCGTCGATTCGCTCGTGGTGATTGCGCACGATCGGGCCCAGGTGCGCGACCGAGCGCAGCGGACTCAGGATCTCCTCTCCGATCAGGACGTGGTTTCGCATCAGGCCCATCTCCGCGGGGTCGAGTGGCCCGGGTTTGAGCAGAATGGCGTCCGGTACTCCGATCTTGCCCACATCGTGCACCACCGCCCCCAGGTAGACATCGTCCAGTTCGATCCCGGACATGCCCGCGCCGGCGGCGAGGCGACGCGCCCAGTCCGCGACCCGCTCGGTGTGCGATTCGGTTCGCATGTCCTTGGCCTGGATGGTCTTGGCCAGGGCCACGATCACGCGCTGCGAGTCGTCGAGCCGATCGTGCAGGATCTTCATCTTGAGCAGCGCGGCGGAGCGGGCCAGGAGTTCGGCCGCGGACACCGGCTTGGTCAGGAAATCGTCTGCCCCGGCCTGGTAGGCCAGCACCCGGGCTTCGGACTCATCGAGGGCGGTGACCAGGATGATGGGGGTGAAGCGGGTCTCCGACCGACCCTTGAGGATCTGGCAGACAGATATGCCGTCCAGGCCGGGCATCATGACGTCGAGGATGACCAGGTCTGGAGCCTGTTCGGCCGCGGCGGCCAGCGCCGCCTCGCCGTCGGCCACCAGGGTCAAAGCGCAGCCGAGGGTTTCCAGGTGCGCCGCCGCCAGCTCGCGGTTGGCCCGCACGTCGTCGGCGACGATGACGCGTAGAACTCGGCGCAGACCGACCACATCAAGACCGGTCATGCCGCCTGGGGTCGGTCGAGTCAAGCCCATATCTGCAATGCAAGCCCAAAACGCGCTTGCTGTCAGCTAATCGCGCCGTCGGATGAGCGTCAAGCCCGCACCGCTATTCTCGATCAGCAGGTGGCGCCCGCGATCCGGTCGCATTTATATGGAGGCTGGCAGATGACCTCGATCCCGCCCGAGCAGAACCGTCGAGTCGAGGACCGCAGGCTTCTCCTGGGTCGGGGCAGGTACGCCGGAGACATGAATTCCAGTGCCATGCTCCACCTGGCGGTCGTCCGATCGACCCTCGCCCGCGGACGCATTGTTGAGATCGACACCGCGCGAGCGGCGGCCCTACCGGGGGTGGTCGCAGTCTGGACCTGGGCCGATCTGCCCGCCTCGGCGCGGACCATGAGCGACTGGCTGGCGCCGGATCTGGCTCATCGCGCGCGCCCGGTGCTGGCCGAATCGGAGGTCCGTTGCGTGGGCGATGCCCTGGCCGTGGTCCTGGCCGAGGACGAATACGTGGCCCACGACGCGGTCGATCTGGTCGGCGTCGTGATCGATGAGGTGGCGGCCTCGGCTCTGCCCACGGCTGGGCGCGCCCACGCCCCCCGGCCTGAGGCGGAGGTGTTGGAGCTCGCCCGTCGGCACAATTTCGAGTTCGGTGACGTCGACGGTGAATTCGCGCGGGCCGCGTGTGTGGTGCGGGCGCACCTGGGGGCATCGCGGATCTGCGGCGCGGCCATGGAGCCGCGCGCCGCCTGGGCGGAGCGGGTGGGGGAGCGGCTGACGGTTCGGGCCTCGACCCAGAGTGTGTTCAACGTGCGCGCGGAGATAGCACGCCGCCTGGGTCTGGAGGAGCAGGCGGTGCGCGTCCTGGCCGAGGACGTCGGCGGTGGATTCGGGCCCAAGGGGACGGTCTACCCCGAGGACGTGCTGGTCGCCCTGGCCGCCTGGAGCAGCGGTCGGCCGGTGCGCTGGGTGGCCAGCCGGATCGAGGATGGAATGACCACCGTGCATGCTCACGGGACCGAACTTGACCTCGAGCTGGCCGCCGACGCCGACGGCCGTCTGCGCGCGCTGCGCGGGCACATCCTGCACGACGCCGGCGCCTACGGCACCTCGGGGGTGAACCAGCCCAACAACTTCGTCACCCACCTGATCTCGACCTACCACCTGCCAGCGCTGCGCATCGAGGCGGACGCGATGTTCACCGACACCGCGCCCACCGGCTTCGTGCGCGGCGGCGGCCGTCCCCTGGGCAATTTCGGGATCGAGCGCATGATCGACCGCCTCGCGCACGAGCTCGAGCTGGACCCGATCGAAGTGCGCCGGCGCAATCTGATCCAGCCTCACCAGATGCCTCATTCCACCGGCCTGGTGCTGGGCGGGCGCGAGATGGTGTACGACTCGGGCGACTACCCCGCGCTCCTCGACGCTGCTCTGGACGCGGTGAACGGTCCCGGAGGCCGTGATCAGGCTCAGGCTGGCGCGGGGAGCGTGCGCGGCCTGGGGGTGGCCTGCTGCGTCGAGCAGTCGGGCTTCGGCAGCGGCGAGCCGGCGCGGATCCAGATCACGCCCGATGGTGTGGCCCACCTCCATCTGGGTTGCACTCCCCAGGGTCAGGGTCACCGGACCATGGCGGCGCTGCTGCTGGCCGAGCGCCTGGGCTGGGCCCTAGACCGGGTGGAGGTCCACTTGGCCGACACCGATGTCTCGGCCGCCGGCGGCCTGACGGCAGGTAGCCGCAGCGCCATGCACGTCGGTAACGCGGTGGCGCTGGCGGCGACGACGGCTCGGAGTCGAATTCTGGATCTGGCCTCGGCCGCCCTGGAGGCGGATGCGCGCGACCTGGTGCTGGAGGCAGGTGCGGTCTCGGTGCGCGGGGTTCCCGCGATGCGAGTCGAGGTCGGCCAGCTGGTCCCCGCGGGCGGTCTGAGTATCGAGGAGCGCTGGGACGCGCCCAATCCGTCGGCCTACTCCTCGGCCTGCCACGCCGCGCTGGTCGAGGTCGACACCGCCACCGGCCTGGTCACGGTGTTGCGTTACGCCATCGCCTACGACGTGGGCCGGGTGCTGAACCCTCTCACCGCCACCGGCCAGCTCCACGGGGGCTGGATGCACGGCCTGGGAATGGCGCTGCTGGAGGAGGCGATCTACGACCCCGATGGAGGCTTCCGCAGCGCCAGCTTCCTCGAATATCTGGTGCCCAGCCCTCCCGAAGGCGCGGTCGACCTGCGCTTGATCTCTTTGTCCACGCCGACTCCGAGCAACCCCGAAGGCATCAAGGGCATCGGGGAGAACGCGACCATCCCGGTCCCGGCCTGCATCGCCAACGCGGTCGAGAACGCCATCCGTCAGCTCAATCCCATGGCGGCGGTGACGTCCATCCCGATCACCCCGGACGAGGTCTTGGCCCAACTCCGGGCGTAGACCAACGACCGGGCGCGGTGGCGGACACTTGTATCCGTGCGCCTGGCCGTGTTCGCCTCCCTCGTCACCCCGCTTCAGGAAGCGCAGTTGGGGGGAGCCCAGGCGTTTGCATGTGATCTGGCCGACGCTCTAGGGGGGCTTGGGCACGAGGTCGTGATCCATTGCGCCAGAGGTTCCCGGCTGCCCGGGCGTGAGCTCCAGATGTATCCCGGGGTTCCCTCCCCCCGCGCGCTCTGGCGCCCGAACTCGGAATCGAGCGGAGCTCATCCCGAGCTCCAGCGAGCCTTCGGGCGCATGATGGCGGGCATTGCCGCCGGTGGCTACGACGCCGTCAGCGGGCACGCCTTCGACGCCGAGGCGGTTACGGCAGCGGAGGGATTACCGGTTCTTCACACCCTGCACCTGCCCCCGCCGGCGCCCGCTCTGCTGGCGGTCGCCAGGAGCTCCGGCTCCGCCTTCGTGACCGTGAGCCGGGCCTGCGCTCAGCTCTGGCGGAGGGGGGGACTGGCGTCGATCGAGACCATCCGTAATGGGAGTCCGGACCAGCCTGCTGCAGCCCGCGGGGTAGGCCGCCAGGCCCTGATCGCGGGACGCGTGTCACCTGAGAAGGGCACCGCCATCGCCATTCGGGTGGCCCTGCGGGCGGGGTTGGAGCCGCGCCTGGTGGGGACGATTTACGACCACGACTACTGGCGCCGCGAGGTCGGCCGCCGGCCTCAAAACCTGTCTCGGACTGCACTGTGGCGGCTGATGGCGCGATCGGCGGTGCTGATTCTTCCGGCGCAGTGGGAGGAGCCGTACGGCCTGGTCGCGGCCGAGGCCCAACTCGCGGGGTGCCCGGTGGCGGGATACCGGCGAGGTGGGCTGGCAGAGGTGGTGTCCGAGGGCCGGGGCGGATTTCTGGTCGCCCCCGGCGATGAGGATGCTCTTCTCACCGCGATCGGACGTGCCCTGCTCCTGGACCGGGCCCAGGTCCGGCGCCAGGCTCGGCGCCGGCTCTTGATCGAGCCCTGCGCCCGGGCCTATGCCCGCCGCCTGGAGCAGCTTGCCCGAAGGGATCGGGGCGGAGGCTAGGAGCGCGAGTCTGAATCGGACATAAGCGACGCTTTATGTATTACCCTTTACATAAAGATTCAGTTATGTATGGTTTCCACGATCGCAGACTGCTGCCGGCGCACTTCAAGGCGCTGGCCAATCCGACCCGTCTGCGCATCGTCGAACGACTGTCCGAGTCGGGCGAGGAGAGCGTCAATGACCTCGCCCTGTTCATGCGGATGAGCCAGCCCCGGGTCTCCTGGCACCTGGCTCTGCTCCGGCGCGGCGGCGTGGTGACGCAGAGACGGGAGGGGCGGCAGGTCAACTGCTCCCTGGACCGGGAGTCGCTCCGGCGCTTCCAGCTCGCGTTCTGGGAGATGCTGGACCAGCACAAACGGATTGAGGTGAGGAAGGTTTGAGCAAGCACAACGGCAAAGGCAAGGTTCGAGTTGCGGTGGTGGGCGTGGGCAACTGCGCGAGCTCACTGATTCAAGGGGTCACCTATTACCGAGACGCGTCGACCGAGGACTTTGTCCCCGGTCTGATGCACGTCGATCTGGGCGGATATCACATTCGCGACATCGAGTTCGTGGCCGCCTTCGACGTCGACCGGACCAAGGTCGGAAAAGACCTCTCAGAGGCGATCTGGGGCGGGGCGAACAACACCGTCAAGTTCTCCGAGGTGCCGCATCTGGGCGTCAGGGTGGAGCGCGGGATGACCCATGACGGGATCGGTAAGTACCTGGAGGACGTGATCGAGAAGGCTCCCGGGGAGACCTGCGATGTGGCGGGCATTCTGAAGCAGACGGGCGCCGACGTGGTCGTCAACTACCTTCCGGTGGGTTCTGAGGAGGCCACCAAGTGGTACGTCGAGCAGGCCCTTAACGCGGGCTGCGCATTCGTCAACTGCATCCCCGTCTTCATTGCCCGAGAGCACTACTGGCAGGGCCGTTTCGAGGCTGCCGGGCTGCCCATCATCGGCGACGACATCAAGTCCCAGGTCGGCGCGACCATCATCCACCGCACCCTGGCGCGTCTGTTTCGGGAGCGCGGAGTCAGGCTCGAGCGCACCTACCAACTCAACTTCGGCGGCAACACGGACTTCTTGAACATGCTCGAGCGCGAGCGCCTGATGTCGAAGAAGATCTCCAAGACGCGTTCGGTCACCTCGCAGCTCGACTACGAGATGGGCGACGAGAACGTGCACATCGGTCCTTCGGACTACGTGCCCTGGCTGCAGGACCGCAAGTGGGCCCAGATTCGGCTCGAGGGCAGGAGCTTTGGCGACGTGCCTCTCAACGTCGAGCTCAAGCTCGAGGTCGTGGACTCGCCCAACTCGGCCGGGATCGTGATCGACGCCGTGCGTTGCTGCAAGCTCGCCCTGGACCAGGGCGTGTCGGGGGCCCTGGAGGGCCCGAGCAGCTACTTCATGAAGTCGCCGCCGCGCCAGTACACCGATCCTCAGGCCCGCCAGCTGACCGAGGCTTTCATCGACCAATACGCCAAGACCAAGACCGCTGAAGCCGTTAAGAACTAGCTACACGATCGGGGCCCGCCTTGTGCGGGCCCTCCCTCCAGGTCTGGGACATGGCGCCGCCGCGGCCGGCGGTGGGCTCTGGTTTCGGTTCAACGCGGTCCAGCGCGAGTACGCGCTCGACAACTACGCCGCCGTGCTCGCTCTGGACCGCAGCGATCCTCGTGTGCGGCGTGTCGCTCGCGCCGCGTTCCAAAACTACGGACGGATGCTGGCCGACTTCGTGCTCCTGGGCTCCCTCAGTGCCCACCAGCTTCTTCGACGGGTGCGATTTGAGGGCCTGGAGCATGTGGATGCGGGTCTGGCCACGGGCCGCGGGGTGGTCGTGGCGATGCCGCACATGGGCTCGTGGGACGTGGCCGGGTCGGCTGCGGGAGTGCGCGGATACGAGGTGACGACGCTGGCCGACCGCTTTCCGGGTTCTCTCGACGAGGCCGTGGTGGCCAGCCGGAGGCGGTTCGGCCTCGAGGTTCTGCCCCCCGATCGGGCCTCCCTGCACCTCCTGCGCGAGGGACTCCGGTCCAACCGGGTGGTGGCGCTGGTGTGCGACCTGCCCCATGGACCAGGGGTGGAGGTGGAGATGTTCGGGCGCCGCTTGAACATGCCCTCGGGACCGGCCGCGCTGGCCCAGCGGCACGGCTGCGATCTGATCACGGCCGCGATCGTCCGCGAGGGTAACGGATATGCTGTGCGCGTCGATCCGCGCCTCGAGGTGGCGGGACTGACGCGGCAGGGCATCATGCAGAGCGTGGCGCGAAGATTCGAGGTTCACATCCGGGCTCAGCCCGACCAGTGGTTCGCCTTCATGCCTGTATTCGGGTGACGCCCTGATCACATTCAGGGCCTTTCTGCTCGTTCAGGGCCTGGTCGAGCGCCTGCCTCGACGTGCCGGCTACGCCTGCGCCATTGTTGCCGCGCGCTTCGCCTATCTTTTCGCGCGGCGCGCCCGCGGCCGGCTCTACGTCAACCTCACGGCCGCCCTTCCGGGGCTGACTCCATTGCAGCTGCGCAGAGTCACGTGGCGCAATTTTCGGGATCACTCCAAGGCCTACATCGACCTCATGCGGCTGCCCAGCGCCCGGGTCGAGGATCTGCGGCCGCTGCTCCGGGTGAGCGGGGCCGAGCACCTGGAGACGGCGCGCGCATACGGCCGGGGCGTGCTGGTGGTCTCGGCCCACATGGGTTCCTGGGAGGTCGCGGCCGCCATCTGGTCGGCCACCATCGCGCCCGTGTGTCTGTTCGCCGAGGAGCTCGAGCCGCGGGAGATGTATGAGTGGTATCGGAGCACGCGCCAGCGCCTGGGCATCAGCGTGCTGCCCCTTAATCTGGGCGGATTGCGCCAGGTGGTGAGGGCGCTTCGCAACCAGGAGATGGTGGTCACCGCGATCGATCGCGACCTGATCGGCACCGGCCCGGTGATGGAGTTCTTCTCCCATCCGACGCGAGTCCCCGCGGGCCCGGCCGAGCTCGCACTGCGCTACGGCACCCCGATCCTGCCGGTGGCGGTATTCCGACTCCCGGACGACAATTTTCAGGCCCAGGGCTACCCACCCATCCTGGCCCAGCCCAGTGGCGACCACGAGGCGGACGTGCGCCAAATCAATCAGCGCCTGGTCCGTCACATGGAGGAGACGATCCGCGCCCACCCCGATCAGTGGCACCTGCCCCACGCCATCTTTCTCGACTCCTAGATCGCCCCCAACGTGCCCCGCGGACGTGGCCACGGGCCCGCGCCAGGTGTCAGACTCCGTAGCATCTCGATGAAGATCGGACTGGTCTCGCCCTACGATTTCAGCCATCCCGGCGGGGTGACAGAGCACATCCGCCACCTCGGCCATTGGCTCACCGAAATGGGGCACGAGGTGCGCACTTTCGCCCCCTCCAGCCGGCACGACGCCGAGGGTCAGTATCCGGGCTTCTATCGCATCGGGCGAGTTTTCCGCCTCCCGGCCAACGATTCGGTGGCCCGGGTGACGTTGAGCTTCCACCTCGCGCGCCGGGTTTCGGAGATCCTCGACGGCGAGCGCTTCGACGTTCTGCACTTCCATGAGCCGCTCATGCCCGCCCTGCCCCTCACCCTGCTCCGCATGGCCCAGACGGTGAGCGTGGGCACCTTCCACGCCTTCGCCCGCTCGAACCTCGGCTACTACTACGGCCGGCCCATCCTCAAGCCCTATCTGCGCCACCTGGGAGCGACCATCGCGGTCAGCCAGCCGGCGCGGGACTTCGTCCGCCAGTACTTTCCCGAGGTCGATCCGGTGGTGGTTCCCAATGGCGTCGACGTCGACCGCTTCGGGGCCGACCTGACCCCGATCCACCACCTCCGCGACGGCTGCGTCAACTTCCTCTTCGTCGGCCGGCTGGAGAAGCGCAAGGGCCTGGGGGATCTGATCACCGCCTTTCAGCACGCGTCCTCCCGGCTCGATCGGGTGCGCCTGATCATCGTCGGCGACGGTCCCCTGCGGGGCTCGGTTGAAAGCATGGTGGCGCGGCGGCGGCTAAAAAACGTGGTCATGGTCGGTTACGTACCGGCCGAGGTGCTGCCTCGCTATCACGCCAGCGCGGACGTGTTCTGCGCTCCCGCCAGCGGACGGGAGAGCTTCGGTATCGTGCTCCTGGAGGCGATGGCGGCCGGACTCCCGGTGATCGCGACCGAGATTCCGGGCTATCTGTCGGTGGTCGCAGCCGGGGTTGACAGCCTGACGGTGAGACCGAACTCGCCGATCGAGATGGGGGCGGCGATGACCGTGCTCGCGCGCGATCCCGAGCTGCGGCAGCGTTTGGGTGCGGCCGGTCGGGCCAAGGCGCCGCTCTATGCCTGGCCCCGCGTCGCCGCCCAGGTGGTGGAGGTCTACGAGCGAGCCCGCCGGCTCTCTCAAGGGGAGGTGTCCGGTGTTCACGACCAGATTCCAGTCCTGGGTTAGGGCCCGGGCCCACACCCTGGCCGCTCGCCTCGGTAACCTCCCGCTGAGCCCCAATCAGGTCACCGTCGCGGGCATGCTGGTCACCTTCGGCGGATCGGTGATGGTCGGACTGGGCATGCTCCGCCTGGCCGGAGTGGTGCTGGCCCTGAGCGGGCTCTTCGACATTCTGGACGGGGCCCTGGCCCGAGCCACCGATCAGATGCGGCCGTTCGGCGCCTTCCTCGATTCGACCATCGACCGCTACTCGGAAGGCGCGGTCTACCTGGGGCTGGCGGCCTACTTTCTGGACCGCCATGACGCGTTCATGCGTCCCGAGGTGATCTTCTGCCTGCTCGCCCTGGGCGGCTCGCTGCTGGTCTCTTACGCTCGCGCCCGGGCCGAGGCCCTGGGATTTGAGAGCTCGGGCGGCCTCTTCGCACGCCCCGAGCGGGTGGTCGCGATCGTGCTCGCCCTCGTGCTCGCCAACCCCTGGCTGCTGGCCGCGGTGGTGGCGCTGCTCGCGCTCCTGACCAACCTGACCGTGCTCCAGCGCATGCGCGCGGTGTGGGTTCAGGCCGAGAATGGCGAATCCACCCGGCTCCGCCCCGGCACCGGGCCCCAGGCCAGCTCGACGGGGAGCTCGACGCCCTCTTGAGCACCGGTTCCCCGCGCCTCGTCTAACCTTCTGTCCAGTTTGGACGTCGACCCTTTCGAGCAGATCACGGGCCAGGAACGGGCACGGCGCCTGCTTCGGGGCCAGATCGACAGCGGTCGAGTCGCTCACGCCTACCTGCTGGTCGGGGAGCACGGGCTGGGTAAGACCCTGCTCGCCCGCGCCCTGGCCCAGTCCCTGCTGCCCGAGGCGGCGCTGGATCGACATCCCGACTTCTGGGAGGATTTGCGCAATTCCCACCTCTCGCTGGACGAGATCCGTCTCATGCCCTCGCGCCCACCCACCCATCATCGCCACACGCTGCAGCAGTTCTTGAGCTGGAGGCCGGCTCTGGGGGCCCGCCGGGTGGCCCTGGTGCGCGGGCTGCAGCGGACGGATCAGAACCTGCAGAGCATGGTGCTGAAGACCCTGGAGGAGCCCCACCCCGGTCAGGTGATCATCCTCACCGCTCCCAGCCTGAATCCCTTCGTGGTCCTTCCCACCCTGGTCTCTCGCTGCCAGCAGGTGCACTGCCACGCCCTGCCTGACGCTCAGGTGGAGGCGCTGCTGCGGACGCGGGGCGCGGGGCCCGAGCAGGCTACAAGTCTGGCCAGGTTGGCCCGTGGGCGACCCGGCTGGGCATTGCGCGCGCTCTCCGATCCCGAGCTGGCCCGCCTCCAGACGGACTGGCAGGCCAGCCTCGAGCGGGTCTTTGGAGCTCCCGCCGACGTCGCCCTGCGCCTGGCGGCCGAGATCGACCAGGAGAGTCAGCGCTGGCGGGCG
>Ga0307373_10001216_pt1 | contig 48328 bp, 43 predicted proteins | sample OX2MG_FD_202534 | JGI IMG/M metagenome (GOLD analysis project Ga0307373, IMG submission 202534) | Soil microbial communities from Risofladan, Vaasa, Finland - OX-2 | ecosystem: Environmental > Terrestrial > Soil > Coastal area > Acid sulfate soil | place: Finland: Risofladan, Vaasa | collected...
GCGCGGTCAAACATTGCCAGGAGCAAGTTTCGGCACTGCAGACCAGAGCGGACTCATACGGTGACGAGATCGGACTTGCCCAACACGTTAATCCCGAAATTCTCATTAAAGTTGTGGGAGCCATTGCAGACCTTGTTGAACAAGAGGTGCGCCACCAGCGAGACCTCGAACTCTTGCCAGCTCTCAGGTTACACATCGACGCCTACGAGGACGATCTTCGATCACAGTACCGTGAGATTGAGCGAGAGGTTCCCGACAGAGCGGCCTATGCGAAGGTGCTCTCAGAGCTTGCCGCCGAGGCAGATCTTGCGCAACGCGAAATTGCTGCGAGAGAGGCAATCATCGCCGAAATCGACAGGATCGACGAGATCCTCACCTCACTGGTCAACCGTAATAGCGACTCCTCGGCGCTTCGTGATGAGCTTGAGAGCAGCTCCATCGCCGAGCGCGAGCTCGAATTGGCCGCGCTCGAAAGAGAAACCGACGAAATCAAATCCGAGATCCAACAGATTCTCGGACAACGACACGATCGCCAGAACGAGATCGAGTCACTGAACAGTTCGAGTTCGATCGCGGACCTCGAGATCAGAATCGAAACAATTCAGATTGAAATTAGGGCAATTCTCGACCGATGGGTGCTGCTCGCCCTTTCGAGCGCAATTCTCAAAGAGGCGCTCAATCGCTACGAGATTGAGCGCCAGCCAGCGGTCATCGAACGTGCAGGCCGACTCTTCGCCGAGGTCACCGCCGGTCGCTACACCAAACTCAGCTCCCACGAGGACGAGCAGCAAAGGCGGAGTCTTTGGGTGATCCAACGAGACGGGAAGAGTTTTGAGGCTCACCATCTCTCGAAGGGAACGGCCGAACAGCTCTATCTCTGTGTACGCCTTGCCTATGCGATGACCTTTGCAGATCGCGCGGTTGCAATGCCCCTCATCTTCGACGACGTGCTCGTGAACTTTGACCCCAAACGCTGCGAGCAGGTGGCGCGCGCGATTGCGACCGTGGCAGAGCGTCATCAGGTGATTCTCTTCACCTGTCACCCGAACATCGCGGAGACGCTGGTCGGTGCCTCCCCTCAAGCAAGCACCATCACCCTCGACCATCTTTCCCCGAGACCAACTTGATCTTGTCGGGCCGAATCTTGTCGGGCCGAAACTTGTCGGGCCGAATCTTGCGCTCGGAACTTGCTAGACGTTTACCCTGTTGAGCGTTGCCTCATCCCATCCCGTCACGACGGCAATGAAGATGACAAGGGTGAAAAAATGCACAACTGAACACCATATACAGATCGAATGAATGACATAGAGCTCACAATAAAGCAGATACGAGATGAACCCAACGGAGACAACCGTCGAGCCAAGACGGAGCGGAGCAATAAACCGGTTTTCGGCACGCCATGCCCAAGGCGTCGAGAGCAGGGTCATCGAGATGAAATACACCAGACCGAGAACTGCCACCGGTATACCAAAGACATACGACTGCGGACTCGTTGTCACCTTTGCGCAGTCAACGATCCCCCCTTTTGAACCTAGCGGGCAGGTCAGCGAGACCACATCCGTGAAGTGCGCAAGCGTGAGATAGATCGAGATCCCAAGTCCCACAACCGAGGAGATGAGCGTGACAAAGACGCGCGAGGAGATGGAGCTGGGGTTGCTCATCGACAATCACATTCGTGGACCGCTCCGAATCGAGGGCGGCAATTGCCTTCGTCAACCAACCGGAGTCGCTTTCGCGAGCTCACTCTTGGCCGCGGTAACACCTTTTGATGTGCACACTGCGGTCGGCATCTGACCGTCGACATTGCACACCGCCGCAGCGATGTAGTTTGCTGCAACGATGAATCCGGACGCGCCGATCGCTTTGCCGATGGTCGAGTTCGGGTTGTTCACCGCCTGGGCGATTGCGATCACTCCTGGACCACCATTGACAAGTGGCCCGGTATCGTTATTGAAAAATGAAGAAAGATACGGCGGATCTCCCGCGGATACGTACCGGTTCGCAACATCAAGAAATGGGATTCCTGCACCACCAGCACTGAAGATGGTGGGTCCGCTCTGCGAGCCGTCATAGGTCGTATAAAGTTTTTGTACATTTGCCGGAACCGGTGTCAACGGGTTCTGCAACCGGTCTGTCTGTTCATAGGGAGTGAAACTCACATAGGGGCTCAAATAACTCGCACCGAGGAAGCTGAAGGTTGGAATATCTCCATCAGAGGGTCCGGAGGCGGACTCCTTGAGATTGTGAAAGGTTCCGAATCTGCTCAGCGCGGCGACAAGAGACCAACGCATTGCGGCGCAGTACGGGCAGTACTCCGCACCGACATAGACAAAGCGCGCCTTGCCACCCAGGCTGAGCGACGGCTGGTTCTTTGTAACGACGAAGTCTGCTGCCTGACCGGCAACCCCAATGCTGTCAAACACTGATCGAGGAACGCTCGTCACCGGTTGAACCATCGCGACGGGAGCTGGTAGAGGATTACGGCCGGCTATGTCAGATGTCGGTGACGGTGGTGATTTTGAGGACGATGTCACCTTGACGGCGACGAGCGCACCGATCACGACGATGACGAACGCGACGGCGATCCAGCCCATCCTTTTTGAGGATGAACTCTTTTTTGCCCTTGCCTGACGCCGTTGAGCGCCCGAAGACTTCGAGGGCGAAGGCTGTTGTGGCCCAAGCCGCCGCGGAGCGCCAGGGTTCTTACCAGATGCATTTGCCACAGTCGGAGATCCTCTCGTAATGCGTCCCACAACGGTACCAGCGAGGGCACTCGGTCACGTCGAAGTACATCGAAACACGTCGCCGGGTAAGGATAACGATTATTTTCGCGAAGTAACAAAACTCTTAGGTTCACCACAGTCCTTCCACAGCCAACGTGCCTAGCTTCTCTGCGAGGTCAAACACGTTGACCGCAAGCCCAAGGAATCAACAATGGTCTCTTTCAGCTATGTCTTCAACGAACTCCGTCGCCGGATCGGGCGCACCGTTGTCACTGCACTTGGCCTCGCGGCCGGGGTCGGACTGGTCATGGGAATTATCGGCGTATCCCAGGGTCTGAGTGATGCACAGAACAAGGTACTCTCACCGCTCGGATCGGTGGGGACGGACATCATCGTGACGAGGACCGTCGCTCCGACAACTTCGACCGTGACGACCACGACCATCCCCCAGCGGGGATTCGGTGGAGGCGGCGGTATTGCCGGCGGCGGTGGCGGCTTCTTTGCGGGCGGGGGGTCATCGTCGCTCAATGCGAGCGACACCCAGACGCTGTTGAAGGCGAACTCCTCGATCATCACGGACCTTGCCAAACTCGGTCCTCCCGGAACCGTGTTCACCCACGATTTCTTCGTTCCTGGCACGCTGATCACCTTCCCCGCACAGGCGATCTCTGACGTCGCAAGGATCTCCGGGGTCAAGACCGCCGTCGGGGCGTTGTCGCTCGAAGCACTCCATGAGACCGGTACCGTGCCGACCATCACCGCTACGTTCAAGACTGGCGGGCAGACACTCAAGACAACGGTCAAAGCCCCGAAACTGACTCCGCAACAGTCGCTCGCGGAGCGACAGTGCATCCAGAGCGCAATCCAGAAGGAGTTCGGAGCCCCGACCGGGAACTCCGGCACCTCGGGAGCTGGCCCGACGCGTACACCGGGTGGGGGGGGTAACCGCTTTGGCCGCATCTCCTCGAACCCGGCGATCCAGAAATGTCTCACCCCGGCCCAGCGGTCCTACGTTCAGAATGTCGTTGTTCCCGAACAGACCATCCGTCGGGTGCTCAATGCACCGACAACCAACACCGCAACTTCGACCTACACCGTGGGTGGTGTCGATATCACAAACTCCGCGTCGGGACTGATCACCAGAGCGCAACTCGTCAAAGGAAGCTGGCTCTCGTCAAACCCGACCATGGCAAAATCACAGGTGCTCGTCAATACCGGATATGCAACCCAGAGGCACCTCGGCGTAAACGGGAACCTCACGATCAACAAAATCAATTACAAGATCGTCGGCCTCGTTAATCCAACGTTGACCGGAGATGTCGCGGACGTCTACCTCAGCCTCGCGAACCTTCAGGCCCTCTCGACAAATCAGGGCCGAGTGAACGAGATCTTGGTCAAGGTCGACAACTCCAATCAGGTCAACGCGGTCGCCGCGCAGATAAAGAAAGCGCTTCCGGGCGCCACAGTACTCACCTCTGCAACTCTTGCAGACCAGGTCACGGGAAGTCTTTCGAACGCGCACAAACTTGCAAATGACCTTGGTGGTGCGCTCGCTGTCGTTGTCTTGCTGGCCGCGTTCTTGATTGCCGGTTTGTTGACGCTCTCAAGTGTTTCAAAGCGAGTACGCGAGATTGGTTCGCTGCGCGCGATCGGCTGGTCTCGCGCACGCGTCATTCGACAGATCATCGCTGAGACTCTCGGAATCGGCATCATCGGCGGTGCGCTCGGCGTCGGGATCGGCGCGTTGATCTGTCTCGTCGTGGGAGCGATCGGGCCAGGCCTCAGCGTCACGAGTTCTGGCCTTTCCGTCGGCGCCTCGAACATCAGCGCGTTGATCGGCCAATCCACGACCGGCGTCGTCTCGCAGACCGTGCACCTCGGAGCGCCCATTCACCCATTCACCATCGTGATCGCCTTCGCTGGCGCCCTACTTGGCGGACTCATCGCCGGAGCCGCCGGCGGATGGCGGGCCGCACGACTCTCGCCCGTCTCAGCGCTTAGAGACCTCGGATGAATCGACCCGACCGAAAGAGGATTCGACGATGACAGACACCTCGATACGCGACAGTTCCCATTCAGGGACTGGTTCGGTACTTTATGAACTTCGTAGAGTGACACGCGACTACTCCAAAGGGGGTGTCACGATCGAGGCACTGCGCGGTATCGACCTCGACATCATCGAGGGAGAGATGATCTCGCTCGAGGGTCCGAGTGGGTCGGGAAAGTCCACCCTTTTACAGCTGATCGGCGCGCTAGATGTGCCGACCTCTGGAAAGATCCGGTTCGCAGGACGATCCCTTGAACACGAGACAGATCGTGTCCTTACTGGTATACGCGCCCAAGAGATCGGGTTTGTCTTCCAACAGTTCAATCTCATCCCAACGCTGAGTGCACAGGAGAACGTCGCGATCGCGATGGTTCCGAGTGGGCATACACGCGTACAGCGGATGGATCTGGCCGCCGAGCTTCTCGGACAAGTCGGACTCGGCGAGAGACTTTCGCACCTACCCTCGCGCCTCTCCGGTGGCGAACAACAGCGCGTCGCGATTGCCCGAGCGCTCGCAAACGCTCCAAGGGTCGTTATCGCCGACGAACCAACAGGTAACCTCGACTCGACAAATGCGCAGGAGTTCATGGCGCTTTTGCATCGGCTTCATCAAGAGTCTGGCGTAACCGTCATCATCGCAACTCACGACGAGGAGGTCGCAGTTCAGACGATGCGTCGCGTCCGGCTACGCGACGGATCGATCATTTCGGATTCGCCAACCTAACGACGCGCGCGCATCACACCGAGCGTTGCCAAGGACAACTTCAACCGATCAATTTGTCGCGGGTCACCCGTTGGTATCAATGGTCTTTCGGATCCGGAGCACGACCTCTTCGGAGTTGTTGACATCAGCTCCCTTTTCCCCGAAGAGAAGCGCGCGATCTGCCTCGGCCTCGGCCTCGGCTCCAGCATCTGCAGCCGCGAGACGGGCCTCGATTCCCTCGAGAGCAATCTTCTTTGCCTCTGCAACCAACGCGGAGACCATCTCCTCCTCGGGCACAACGCGCACAATTTTTCCGCGGATGAAAAGATGCCCCTTGTTACGGCCAGAGGCGATGCCGAGATCTGCCTCGCGCGCCTCTCCCGGTCCGTTCACCACACAGCCCATCACGGCGACCTGGAGCGGAATATTCAGCTCACTCAACGCGGCCTGCGCCTCGCTCGCGATTTTGATGACATCGACCTCCGCGCGACCACAGGAGGGACAGGCAATGAGGTCGAGGCCGCGACGCTCTCTGAGACCGAGCGCTTCAAGAAGCTGCCGCCCGGCACGCGCCTCCTCGACAGGATCAGCCGTTAGGGAATAACGCAGCGTGTCACCAATGCCCTCCGCGAGCAGCGTCGCGATACCGGCCGTTCCCTTGATCAGACCAGCGGGAGGCGGCCCAGCCTCGGTCACTCCGAGATGGAGCGGGTAATCGAAGGTCTCGGAGGCAAGTCGGTAGGCAGCGATCATCGTCGAGACATTCGAGGCCTTGACAGATATCTTGACGTCGTGAAAGTCGACCTCGTCAAAGTAGGCAATCTCCATCCGCGCCGATTCCACGAGCGCCTCTGGCGTCGCGCCCCCATATCGCCGGTAAAGATCGGGATGGAGGGAACCCGCGTTGACGCCGATGCGGATCGGAACACCGCGGTCCTTTGCCTCCGATGCGACAAGTTTGATCTCCTCGGGCTTTCTCAGATTGCCAGGGTTGAGACGCAGGCCGTGAACTCCTGCCTCAAGTGCAGCGAGAGCCATCTCCACGTGGAAGTGAATATCCGCGACGATCGGGACGGGAGAACGAGGGATGATACGGGCGAGACCTTCGGCGGCCTCGCGCTCGTTACAGGTACAGCGCACCACATCGGCGCCCGCCGCGGCGAGTGCATAGATCTGCGCCAACGTACCGTCAACATCCGCGGTCTTTGTCGTCGTCATCGACTGTACTGCGATCGGGGCGTCGCCACCGATGAGCACTTTGCCAAGCTTAATCTGTCGCGTCTTACGGCGATTCGCAATTGATACAGTCTCTGCCATCGTCGAAATGACCTCCCCGATCTTGCGTCACCAGAGACGAGACCGTCTCCCATCCTAGGGCTCCGAGCCTGTTCGCATTCATCGGATCATGGATGAACATGACCCGCGGTCATTTCTCGCTGTACTGCCTCGTTCCAATCCCATGGGGAATCCGAAGAAACACGGCGAGCTGGAAGATCTCAACCTCGCCCGAGGCCCGACATCTGTCGCCCTGTGTGCTCCTGGCAACACTCTTCCGCGTTCATCTTCCTCGGGTAGAAAAAACAGTACAGGCCACCCGAAACTGCCGTTTTGAAAGTCCAAGCGCGGTGATCGGCGTCCACGATGGGATCACAGGCGCCGGCGAGCTGCCAGAGGTTGCCCGGAGTCTGGTCTTCGTCACAGTCCACTGCGGTCAATGCCCAAAAGGAGCGACACCGATGCACCCGGCGTCGAGATCGCACTCGATCAGTTGATCCTTGGACAGCTCTTACAGCGGTGCCTTACAAAGATCGAGACGCCCATTGCGAGAGCATCGTTATCTCAACACGGCCCCTCGGGGGTCATCAAGCGATCGCGATTGTTGTCGGAGCGACTCCGCCGATCAGCGTCCAGACAGAGAGACCGGTTGCACGATGTTCGCGTACAGGGCCGCAACCCCCATCACGACCATGAAAACCAAGAACAGCGCAACAACCGGGGTGAGCTTCGTAATGTCGGCATGATACGCGCGTCCCTTGCGCGAGCGTATGCGCTCATAGATCGCGACGACTACGTGACCTCCGTCGAGAGGAAGCATCGGGAAGAGGTTGATGAATCCAACGAAGAGATTGATCGCGACAAGGATGTAGATCAACAACGCAACATTCTGCTGCGCGGCCTGCGCACCAATCGCGACCGCTCCATAGATCGAGAGCAGTTGAGCGCTGCCAGAGGACCCGCCAGCGCGATTCGTGGTTACGGGGTGGTGGTTTGCCGTGGCAACGCTGTGTGCGAACGACGAGAGTCCGCTCAGCGAAAAAACCTGGGTGATTCCGGCGATCGTCTGCTTGGTCATCGAGCCAAGCATCGCGCCGGACCGCACAACTGCGTTGAATGGATTCGTCGTACGGTTCGCGGTGAGGAAGTTGATCTCGACGCCGATCGCTCCAGCGGGCTTTGCGCTCTTTGGGGCGAGAGTCTCGATGCCCTGCGGCGTCGAGATCCTGATCGTGCGACGGTCCCGTGGCCGCACCGACAGCGTGACGTCGTGGCCATGGCGGAGCACGATGACACTGAGCAATCTGCCGGGATGCGACTCGATGTAGCTCACAAAGTCCGAGGGATTGGAGTAACGATGCCCGTCGATTGCAACAAATTCATCACCGAATTTGAATCCCGCACGCTGAGCCGGAGAGGGTCCCCCGACAAAGGAGCTCACACCCGCCACCTGTGCGACTGATGAGGTCGGCACTCCAATGAACGAAAACATTGTCCACAACAAGACCAAAGCCATCACGATATGCATTGTCGAACCCGCAACTGCAACGAGGATCCGGCGCGGGAACGTGGCCTGACGAAAGCTCCTCGCCTCATCTTCAGGCGCAACCTCCTCGGCAGAACTCATACCGGTGATACGGACATAACCTCCTGCAGGGATGAGCTTGATCCCATATTCAGTCTCCCCGCGGCGAAACGACCAGAGACGGGGGCCGAATCCGAGGAAATACTCCGTGACCTTCATTCCCGAGAGTTTGGCGGTGATGAAATGCCCGAACTCGTGCAGCATGACCATCGCGACAAGCGCCAGCACCACAATGAGCACCCAGAATCCGCGAAAGACCACAGTAAGAACGACCGATCCGACGATCAACGCGATCAGTCGGAGGATCGAAAGTCGTTTTTCGCTGGATTCGGACGCGACCCCGTTTGCCCGACCGTCCCTGGGCAAAGTCTCGTTGCTGGAATTCGAATCCATCTTGGTCGAATCCACCTTGGTCATTGTGCTCCTCTTCTTCGCGACGACTCTACGACCAAGAGATGCCCTTTAGCGCGCGGCAACAGTTGCGACATCACGGGCAACCTCGCGCGCTCTCGCGTCGGCTTCAAGCACATCCTCGATCTCGACAAGGGCAGTCGATTCATGACGCGAAAGCGTCTCTTCGACAATATCGGCAATGGTCGACCAGCCGATCCGTCCCTCGAGAAATGCCGCTACGGCAACCTCGTTGGCTGCACTCAGCCAGGCAGGGGCAGATCCTCCCTCGCGGCCCGCGGCGTAGGCAAGGTCAAGACAGCGGAAGGTTGAGCGGTCGGGAACCGAAAAATCGAGCTGGCCGAGAGCGGTCCAGTCGATGGCTCCGAACTCTACGGGGAAGCGTTCCGGGTAGGAGAGGGCGTATCCGATCGGTAGTCGCATATCCGGGTAGGAGAGCTGGCAGATCGTCGCACCGTCTGACCATTCGACCATCGAGTGGACGATCGACTGGGGATGAACGACGACCTCGATCTGGTCATAGTCAACCCCGAAGAGTTCATGCGCCTCGATTACCTCGAGACCCTTGTTCATCAGAGTCGACGAATCAATCGTAATCTTCGGGCCCATCTTCCATGTCGGATGCGCGAGCGCCGCGTCAACGCTGACATAGGCGAGTTCTTCCGGACTCATCATGCGAAATGGCCCTCCGGACGCAGTGAGGATCATACGGCGCAGCTGTCTCGGCGCCTCCATGAACTCATCAACGCCAACCACCTCCCTCCGGTGGTTTTGCTGACCAAGACACTGGTGGATCGCGCAGTGCTCTGAATCGACCGGCACGATCTCTGCACCCTCAGTTGCCCGTGCGCGCTGCACGAGCGGTGCGGCGGCGATGAGTGACTCCTTGTTGGCTAGTGCCAATCGCCTGCCGGAGAAAAGCGTGGCTAGTGTCACGGTGAGACCGGCAAACCCCACAACTCCATTGACCACGACATCGCCGATACGCGAGATCTCGGCAAATGCGGCCTCACCTGAGACCAACGTCGTCCCCGCCGGAAGCCGTCGCTCAAGCTCTTTTGCCCGGGAGGAGTCGCCGAGTGCAACGATCTCTGGACGAACTGCCTCTGCCTGCGCGGCGAGCTTTTCAACCGACGAGTACGCCCCGATCGCCTCGACCCTGTACAGATCCGGACGTCTTGAGACGACATCAATGGTCTGGGTGCCGATCGAACCCGTTGAACCAACGATGCTGACGGACCTGACCACTTACTAGTTCTTTCCGAGCAGTCGCAGAAGGAGATAGGTCGCAGGGAGAACAAACAACATCGCGTCGATGCGGTCAAAGATGCCCCCGTGCGCGGGAAGAATCCTGCCCATGTCCTTGATCCCGAGATCTCGCTTGGCGACCGATTCGAACAGGTCACCGATCGGGGCAAAGACCAGAACAACGACGCCGAGCAGCCCGGCACTCAAAAAGGTGAACGGGTGAATGTGAGCGACGAGGGCGAACGCGACGATCACCGTCAGCACCGATCCGCCGACCAATCCTTCGCGCGTCTTTCCAGGACTCACCCGAGGCGCAATCTTGTGTCGTCCAAGGCGCGCTCCGACGACATATGAACCAACGTCGTGGGCGACCGTCAGCACCACGGCGCCGACGATGTACGCCACGCCATGGCGACTTGGAAAGGAATTGGGATTGAGCAATAGTCCGGCGAACGAACCGAGGATACCCGTCCAGATCACGACGAGCGAGGTGACACCGAGATTCAACAGGGGATCTTTTGGAATGAGTCCGGCGATTCCCCAGACCGCAAAACTCAGCATCAACAGCGCGATGACCAACGGAATCGCGATCGCACCATGCAGATAGGTTCCAAACACCATGAGTGGGACCGCAATGATACCGACGAGGGTTGCCGGTCGATACCCGACCTGCTGCAAAGATGAGAACAGCTCGGCAGCGGCAACCGTTACCGCAAACGCAACAAGCAACAGGGTCGTCCGTGGGCCGTAGTGAAAACACAACAGCGCAATCGCGCCGAGCAGGACACCAACAACCGTTGCGACGACCACGCTGCGTTCTTTCTCGGGATTCTCCTTTGCCCCGAGTGCCCGTCGACGCGGTAGGCGACGGCGGTGCGGTGGCTCGACATCTTCGACCAATTCGTCCCCTTGAGCCGCATTTGGCCCGACAACCGAGATAAGGTCAGCGGGATCTTCGCGATCACCAAAGGCCTCGTCCCATTTTGCCGCAGCCTCAAGCCTGGGCGATCCAAAATCAAAATCAACCTCATCAAAACCAAAGTCGTACGAACGACTTGTCGTCTCGGTGGTTCCGGCAATCACCGGAGCATCGTCTTCCTCGTCGTCATCGGCGAGGAACGAAAGGCCGGCATCTTCACCCCAGCCGGAGTCCTCGTCGCGCCAACTCGGACCGCGTCGCGCGACTTCCACGAGTTCGCTTTCGCCAGGGTCGACCGAGTCCTCATCGAGCAGCACCCGGGGAACGAGACCGGTCGGCGGGTCCGCCCAATCCGGGAGTATAAATGTACTGGTCTTCGGCTCTCCGCCCTCGGAGCCCTGCTCGGCACTCCGCGTGTAGTCCGCAACGCGCTCTGCAAAACTTCGCCCGACAATCCGGCGCGCACCAAATTCATCGGTGTCGAGCAATCCATCAGTCTTCATCGGCTCGCGAAGGTGCTCGAGCGCAACGGTGGAATCGTCACCGTCACGCACGACCGAGGATCCTCCTGGGACACTTGATTCTTGTTCGCCGCTCGCCACCGATCCCGCAGTGGGGAGATTGATGCGAAGCGTCGGAGCTGTCTGGTTCGACACCTCACCCTTACCTTGAGGATCGTCATCTTGCATAGCGTCTCCTCTGCCCGTTGCCAGGACGCGTCGCGACACGTTTGCATCGCCGTGCGTTCAGACCTCGAGCAGTTCCTGTTCCTTGTGTAATAGAAGTCGGTCGACCTCGCTCACAAACTCCTGAGTGACACCGTCAAGCTCTTTCTCGGCGCGTTCAAGATCGTCAGAGGAAAGATCCCCATCTTTTTCTAGTGCCTCGAGATCGTGGCGCGTGGCGCGTCTTACATTGCGGATCGCGATGCGTCCCTCCTCGGCACGATGACGAACGGCCTTGACGAGTTCCTTGCGTCGCTCCTCGGTGAGCTGTGGAAAGACGATGCGCAGCACCTGTCCGTCGTTCGAAGGATTGACGCCAAGATCAGAGGCCTGAATGGCCTTCTCGATTGCAGATATCGCCCCCTTGTCATAGGGATTGATGACCAGAATCCTCGCCTCGGGGACACTGAACCCAGCAAGCTGCTGGAGCGGCACATCAGAGCCGTAGTAGTCGACGCGAATCTTCTCGACGAGCACAGGCGATGCGCGACCTGTGCGCACCGAGGAGAACTCCCCTTTGGTGTGCTCGATGACTCGTACCATCTTCTCGCGCGCCTCTTCGAGGGCAACCGAAACGAATGAATCGTCGCTCATCTGATCAACGTTCCAATCTGCTCTCCGAGCAATGCATCACGGATGTTGCCACTGGTCATCACGTCGAAGACCAGAATCGGCAGATTGTTGTCCTTGCAGAACGTGATCGCCGTGAGGTCCATCACGCGAAGATCACCCGAAATGACCTCCATGAAGGAGATTTCGTCATAACGCGTCGCCCTGGCATCTTGGCGGGGATCCGCGCTGTACACACCGTCGACACCCGAATGCGTGCCCTTCATGAGGATCTCCGCCTCGATCTCTGCAGCGCGCAACGCTGCCGGGGTGTCCGTCGTGAAAAATGGACGACCCATTCCCGAGGCGAATACGACGACCCGCCCCTTCTCGAGATGTCGAACAGCGCGCCTTCGGATATACGGTTCGCACACCTCCGACATCGCAATCGCGGACATCACTCTCGTCGGCTGGCCAAGTCGTTCAAGGGCGTCTTGCAGTGCGAGTGCGTTGATCACCGTTCCGAGCATGCCCATCGTGTCCGACGTCGCCCGGTCCATGCCGACTCCAGCTCCGGTCTGTCCACGCCAGATGTTGCCACCACCGATCATCACCGACACCTCGACGCCAAGATCGTTTGAGGATTCGGCGATCTCTCGCGCAATCCGTTCAACCATGGGGGCATCGATCGTGTCGTCCGAGGAGTCCGAGGCAAATGCCTCGCCCGAGAGTTTCAAGACGACGCGACCCCAGCGCGGCGTCACGCCGATCCGCTCTGAGCGGCCAGAGCCTTGCGCCATTTGGCGGTAATCGGTCACGCCCCGACGACAACCTGGGCGAATCGGGCGATCTTGGCGGAGCCGAGCAGCTGGGAGATCGTCTTCTTCTCGTCGCGGGCAAAGGGCTGCTCGAGCAGCACGCGCTCTTTGAACCATCCGTTCAGGCGCCCATCGATGATCTTTCCGAGCTGTGCCTCTGGCTTGCCCTCTTTTCTCGCAATCGCGGCGATCGTCTCTTTTTCCTGTTCGATCGCGGACTCGGGAACTTGACTCCGGTCGAGGTAGTCAGGACGGGCGAACGCGATGTGCACTGCAATATCATGAGCTAGTTGCGGAGTTCCACCGTCAAGCTCGACGAGCACACCGTTCACACCCCGGCCGTTTTGCACATGGAGGTAGCTGTCAAGGACCGCTCCCTCGGTCGCGACGAACTGCTCGTGGCGACCGACCGCGATGTTCTCCTTGAGTGCCAACTTGATCTGGTCAATCTCACCGGCGTGAGACTCGATGCCTGCCTCGCCATCTTTGGCACATGACTCTGCGAGCGCATCGACGAGACTGACGAAATCGGCCGACTTGGCGACAAAATCCGTCTCGCATTCGAGCGCAATGACCGCTCCGCGACTGCCGTCGACGATCACCGCAACTGCTCCCTCGGAGCGGTCGCGGTCCGCGCGCTTGCTGGCGCCAGAAAGACCCTGCTCTCGCAGCCAGCGCGTTGCCTTTCCCATGTCTCCGCCATTCTCCTGCAGCGCCCTCCTGCAATCGAGAATGCCTGCGCCCGTTGCCTGACGCAGCGCTGCAACTTCTTTTGCGGTTACCTCGGGCATGGAACTAGACCTCCGATGGTGCGTCGGTACGGGGTGATTCGACAAGGGACTCGGGAACTTCAACCACCGCTGGTGCCTCGGCAACGACGGCGGCCTCTGGTATGGCGACCACCGGCTCAACGACTGCTGGTTCCATGACTTCTGGTTCCCCGACAGCCACAACCGTTGGAGCTGGCGACGGAGCAGCCGGCGGAGCGGTATTCCTGAGCGCGTTCGCGGCGCGACGCGAGGCGATGAAGCGACCTTCGTTGACCGCATCGGCGATGATCCGGCACATCAAACGGCCAGACCTGATGGCGTCGTCATTCCCCGGAATGATGTAGTCGATGACATCGGGGTCACAGTTGGTGTCGACAACCGCAATCACGGGCATCTTGAGCTTGTTCGCCTCCGTAACGGCGATGTGCTCTTTTTTGGTGTCAATCACGAAAATTGCGTCAGGCAGGCGCTTGAGGTTGCGGATTCCACCGAGGTTGCGCTCTAGCTTCTCGAGTTCACGCGAGAGCAGTAGCGCCTCTTTCTTGGTCATCGCCTCGAACTCGCCGGTCTTTTTCGCACTCTCGAGTTCGCCAAGCTTTTTCACGCGGCCCTCGATCGTCCCGAAGTTCGTCAACATGCCTCCGAGCCATCGCTCGTTGACATAGGGCATCCCACAGGCGCGCGCGTACTCCGCGACCGGATCCTGGGTCTGCTTCTTGGTTCCCACGAAGAGGATGTTTCCGCCTCCAGCGACGAGGTCTCGTACGTAGGAGTACGCGGCATCGACGCGGGTCAGCGTCTGGTGAAGATCGATGATGTAGATCCCGTTGCGCTCCCCATACAAAAAGCGCTTCATCTTCGGGTTCCATCGACGAGTCTGGTGCCCAAAATGCACACCGGCTTCAAGAAGTTGTTTCATCGTAACGACAGCGGCCATGGTTCTTCCTTCCCAGCGGTTAGACAGATCCAGATGGGCGCCCGGAGGCGACCGTGGGTTCATCTGGACAGGCGGTAATTTGCTCCGATTTGGAGCTGCCCCATCCTAGTTGCCAAATGACAGCCAATCATCCGCGAGCATCCGGCGCGAGTTCGCCCCCCATTAGGCCCTCGGATGAGTCTCCCGGTAAACACCAACGAGGCGCTCTTTCGAGATATGGGTGTAGATCTGGGTCGTCTTCAGGCTCGAATGCCCGAGCAGCTCCTGGACAACCCGCAGGTCAGCTCCCCCATCGAGCAGGTGGGTCGCGTAGCTGTGCCGGAGAGCGTGCGGATGCGTCGGAGAGGGAGATCGCCGGTCAAGAATTCTTCGAACGTCGCGCGGACTGAGCCGGTTCCCGCGCAAATTGAGAAACAGCGCATGCTGTGGAGACCGCTTCACAACGAGGTGTTCCCGGGCACCTCGCAGGTATTGTCCGATTGCATCCTTGCAGGGCACGCTGATTGGCACCCGGCGTTCCTTCGAACCCTTTCCCAGAACGAGCACCATCGACACGTCAAGCTCGACGTCACCGATATCGAGGCCACAGAGTTCGCTGACTCTCAGCCCGGATCCATAGAGAAGTTCGAGCACGGCATCATCGCGCAGGCGAACCACGAGGTTGCGCCCTTCGAGCTCGACGCCCGCCGTTGCGCTCTCGTTTGAGAGTTCCGGATCCAGCAGCTCACCGAGTTCGCGGAAGTTGAGGATCTTCGGCAACCGAGAATCACCCTGCGGGGCAAGGAGCCGCCGGGAGGGATCGCTCGCGACCAGTGCTCGGCGAAGGGCGAAGGCGAAGTACCGCCGCAATGAGGCTGCCTTACGTGCGATGGAGCGGCGCTCGTACGCGCGCGAGGCGAGATAGGCGAGGTAACGGCGCAACATCATCCGGTCGACACCCTCGGGTCCGGTGACGCTTGCCCGTTCAGCCCATTCGCAAAAGGCGAGGACATCGGACATATAGGCGCGTCCGGTCGCTGGCGCGACCGAGCTCAACGACTTCGAGAACGCCTCCAGCTCCCATCCCACAGGGCCGAGCGTAGTGTTTTGATGTCGAACTTCCGTGGCACGAGGTGTCTTTTGGACGGCTCTCACGCGTACCGCCGGGCTGTCTGGATCGCCAAATGGTGCGCGACGCAAAATAATTCAGACACGACGTGCGAAATTCGGCGATGATAATAGCATGTCTCCCAAAATTTTGATCATCGAAGATGACGAGCGCATCCGTGCTTCGATGGCGCTCTCCCTCGAGGACGAGGGGCACGAGGTTCTCGGTGCTCCGAGCGCAGAGACAGCGCTTGACCTCTTTGGCCATGCTCTTGTCAACCAGCCATTCGATCTCGTCATCATTGACCTGATGCTGCCCGGCATGGATGGGTTTGCCTGCTGCCGCGAGGTGCGGCACCAGAGCGCTCTTCCCATCGTGATGGTGACAGCGCGCACCGACACCCACGACGTCGTCGCTGGCCTCGAGGCTGGAGCTGATGACTACGTGACCAAGCCCTTCGAACCAAAGGAACTCGCCGCCCGAATCCGCGCGTTGCTTCGTCGCGCCCACGCGACAAACTCGGTCTTGTCGATCCTCACCTTCGGAGAGCTCGAGATCCAGCTCGAAGCAGGAACTGTCCGGCTCGCCGAGCAGGAGGTTCATCTGACACGTACGGAGTTCCTTTTGCTCTGCGAACTCGCGTCGAATCCCAACAAGGTCCTTTCGAGAGAACAACTACTCGAACGAATATGGAGTTACGACTACTTCGGTGACGGTCGACTCGTGGACGTCCATATCCGCAGACTGCGCACCAAGGTCGAACTCGATCCGGCAAATCCTCGTCACATCATCACGGTTCGAGGGCTCGGCTACAAGCTCGCTCCGTAGATGACCGACGCACTCCCGGAACTTGCGGGGACAAGGCGGCTCCTGCGCCTTCGTCACCCGCTGTATCACAGTCGGCTGAGTTCACGCATCACCTTCTTGTTCGGCATGAGCGCACTCGTCCTTGGCGTCATGGTCTCCGCAATCACCTACTACGCGACGCGGTCGTCGATCGTGGGACAGTACGTCACCGCAGCTGAGACGACCGCGCTCGATAATGGCTCGGTGATTCACGCCGATCTCGCTGACCAGTTGAGCGGTCCGCTCATCGTGAACAACATCGACCAGGCCACCTCGAACTCATCATCACTCTTGTACGAGAAGGGCTCCTGGACCTTTACCGCCCGACTCTCGATCCTCAACCCACAAGACCTACCGGTCAGCCTGCGCAATTCTGTCAAGCTCGGCGTGCCCGCGGAACAGATCTTCATCCTTCCCTCGAACGGGGAGGCGTACATTGCGGTCGGCCAGCCGATCAATGCGCCCAGCTTTGTCGCGCGGTACTTCGAAGTCTTCCCGATGTCCCAGGCCCAGAACGAACTCAACTCCCTGCTCTCGGCGCTCGTCGCCGCAGCCACACTGACTACGATCGTAGGGCTCACCCTGGGCCGCTGGGCAGCAAGACGAGTACTCCGTCCGTTGCGCGAGGTCTCCGAGGTGGCTCGTCAGATCTCGGAGGGTCAGATCGACGCGCGGATCGAGACGTCGAGCCAGAGCGACCTTGCGATCCTGACCAGATCGTTCAACCGGATGGTCGACCTCTTCCAGGACCGACTTGAGCGCGAGGAGCGCTTCGCCTCTGACATCAGCCACGAACTCCGATCACCGTTGACGACGCTTGGCTCTTCAATCTCGATTCTCGAGTCACACAGTGACGAACTTCCACCGCGCTCGTCCCAGGCACTCGCACTGCTCAGCCAGGAGGTGCGAAGGTTCCAACGAATGGTCGTCGACCTGCTCGAAATCTCGCGGATCGACGCGGGAATGGCGGACTTCCAGGGTGAAGAGGTGTACATCGTCGAGCTCGTTGTCCGCTCGCTCGAGCGTTCAACCTCGACCCCCCCGCCGATCGAGACGGATCCTGATGTCGACCAGTGGCGGGTCTTTGCCGACAAGCGTCGCTTCGAGCGGGTGATCGCCAACCTGCTTGAAAACGCAGAGCGCTACGCCGGAGGGGCGACACGCGTCACCATTGGGCGCGGCAGCGAGGGGCACGTGCGCGTCGCAATCGAGGACGAAGGACCAGGAGTTCCCGAGATCGACCGAACGCGCATATTTGACCGGTTTGCCCGCGCCGCATCGTCAGCGGGTCGAAGAGGCGCGGGTGGTGGCACCGGACTTGGCCTCGCGCTCGTCTCCGAACACGTCAAGCTCCACGGCGGGGCGATCTGGGCCGAATCCAACCTGCCGAATGGATCCAGATTCGTCGTTGAACTTCCGCACTTGATCGTCGAGGAGCTCCCGGAGGCCGAGCGATGAAACAGGTGGCACGGGGGGCACCCAGAGGACCAAGACAGACGAGATCGCGCTCACAGCTATCCCGGTCGACACGCGCCGCGCTGCTCTTGGCCCTCGCGCTCGCGCTTGGCGCGTGCGGAGTTCCGATTGACACCATTGCCCACCCACTGACCGATCTCCCTGCCTATGTTCCCCAGGCGATGCCGAACAGCCCAGGTGGAACCTCGACCAAGCTCACGCTGTATTTCGTCCAGCGCGACAACCTGGTTGTCGTGCATCGATCGGGATTCGCCTACTCGCTCGTCGAAGCGACAGCGAACGAACTGTTGCTCGACCTTGACAACGGTCCCCTCGCAAGCGAGGGACGCGGCGTCATCACGCTGCTCAACTCCCAGCCTGGGCTGACGAGCACCTACACAGCGACGACGCACATTCTCACGATCAATCTCGATATTCAATTCATCAACAACCTCTTCGGGACGTCGCTCTACCTCGCCTACGGCCAGATCGTCCTCACCTTGATGCACAACGCCGCCCTGACGACCGTCAAGGGAATCCAGTTTGCTCTCTCTGGTCAGCTCACCTACGCCTACCTACCAACCGAGACAGCGACGCGTGCTCCAGTTACCGCCGCGAACTACGCATCGTTGATCGCGCACAGCTAACAGGTCCGAGTCAACCGTTTCCCTCTCGACCTGCACGCGATTCACGCGCAAGCATCCGATGCCTGCTACCGGTCGCTTGCCGCGACACTCAATTCGCAGACGAGGGGAATACGCTCGGCGTCTGCCCAGAGTCGCTCGATGCTGTAATAGGCGCGGGACTCGGAGTCGAAGACGTGAACAACAAACGAGCCATAGTCAACGAGCACCCACTTCCCGTCGCGGAGCCCCTCTGTCTGGCGGGGTGGTCCAAGTCCGGCGTTGCGACAGCGAAAATCGATTTCGTCGACGATCGAGCGCACCTGACGCTCATTTCGCCCCGCGGTGACGACGAAATACTCGGTGATCCCGATCAGCTCGGAGACGTCAAGGATGATCGTCTCCTCGAGGGTTTTCGCGGTCGCAGCCTCTGCGGCGAGGCGGGCGAAATCGAGCGACAAGGAACCCCTACTTCACGTTTCTCTTGGTCATCTATGTCGTCAAGTTCCTCATCCGTCTAAAGCGTACAGCCCGCGCTCACGGATCACGCGGATTGCGCCATCGGGAATCAGGAAATCGAGAGGCCGCCCAGTTGCTGCACGGTCTCGGAGATCGGTGCTCGATACCTCGAGAGCCGGTACCTCGATCACCTGGGCCCTCCAACCCGCGAGCTGTTCCTCGAGCTCCCGGCCCGCAGCGAGACGAGAGCCTGGACGGTTCACGACAACGAGACGACAGAGTCGCTTGAGTTCATCGACCTCTCGCCAGCTGCTCAGATTGGGCACAACATCTGCGCCAACGATCAGCGTGAGCGCAACGTCAGGTTCGTCCACGATCAATTCTTTGGCCGTATCGATGGTGTAGGACGATCCACCCCGCTCGATCTCGAGATCGCACACCTCGATTCCCTCGCAGTCACGCACTGCCGCCTCAACAAGCGCGAGTCTGTCCTTGGCCGGTGTGACCTCACGACCACCGGTCTTCTGCCACGGCTCATTGGCAACGACAAGCAATACCACGTCGAGATCGAGGGCGGAGCGCGCATTGACCGCGGTGACGAGGTGCCCGACATGCACCGGATCGAAGGTTCCACCAAAGATTCCGACGTTCCGGCTCACCTTGTGCACCCGAGGATTCCACTCGATACGGCGCACAACCAAGGCGCCGGTGCGGGAGAGATCACCACTTCAGCCTACGCGCGAAGTAAATGCGAGCCGCGACGCGCCAGATTTCGCTTTGATATTGCCTAGGCTAGGGCAATGACTCCTGACCGTAACGGAGATCGCTCCACCCCGAACGCACCGGCGAAGGTGAATTGGACCCCATCGAGCTGGCGTGGATTTCGCGCGTCACAGATGCCAGAGTGGCCAGACGAACAGGTACTCAAAGATGCCGTCGCCGATCTCGCTGGCTACCCGCCCCTTGTATTTGCCGGAGAGGCACGCACGCTGATGCGCGCGCTCGCCTCGGTATCGCGTGGAGAGGCAGTTCTCCTCCAGGCGGGCGACTGTGCGGAATCGTTCAGCGAATTTTCCGCGGACGGCATCCGTGACAAGCTCAAGGTGATCTTGCAGATGGCCGTCGTACTCACCTATGGCGCAGGACTACCCGTGGTAAAGGTCGGGCGCATCGCCGGTCAGTTTGCGAAGCCGCGCTCATCGACGACCGAACGTATCGGCGGTATCGAACTTCCCTCGTTTCGCGGTCACATTGTCAACGACGACGCAGCGAACCCTGCGGCTCGAGTTCCTGATCCGAGACGAATGATTCGCGCGTACAACCAGTCCGCTTCGACACTCAATCTCCTACGTGCATTCACCAAGGGCGGATTTGCCGATCTCTCGCAGGTGCACGCATGGAACCAGCAGTTTGTCGCGCAGAGTCCAGAGGGTCGTCGTTATGAGGCGATTGCCGGGGAGATCGACCGCGCGCTTGCGTTCATGCGCGCGTGCGGGATCGATCTGCGCGGGGAGGCAACAATCCAGCAGGTCGAATTCTTCACCAGCCACGAGGCTCTGCTGCTCGACTATGAAGAGGCCCTGACGAGACGCGACTCGTTGACCAATGACTGGTACGACTGCTCTGCACACCTTTTGTGGATCGGTGAGCGCACCCGCCAGCTCGATGGTGCACATGTCAACTTCCTCGCTGGCGTAAAAAACCCGATTGGCGTCAAACTCGGTCCGACCACCACCGAGGACGAAGTGCTCGCGCTCTGCGAGCGTCTCAATCCCGATCGCATTCCCGGCCGTCTCACGCTCACGACCCGACTTGGCGTCGACCGCGTCACAACTCTTTTGCCTCCGCTCGTGCGCTGCGTCACCGACGCGGGCCACCCAGTCGTTTGGCAGTGCGATCCGATGCACGGCAATACCTTCTCAACTGAAGACGGGCGAAAAACCCGCCATTTCGATGATGTACTCGGAGAGATCCGTGGCTTCTTTTCGGTACATCACGCTGAAGGGACCTGGCCCGGTGGCGTTCACGTCGAACTCACCGGCGACAATGTCACCGAGTGCCTCGGTGGCGTCGAAAAGATCCTCGAGGCCGATCTTCCGCTTCGATACACAACGACCTGTGACCCGCGACTCAACGCACTGCAGTCCATCGATCTCGCATTCAGAGTTGCCGAGCTTTTGAGAACCTAATGCCCCAGGCTCGCATTACCCGACGAGCCCGTACCCTCACCATGGGACTATTCATCATCGGTAGCCTTTGCGTGCCTACGGTGAACTCACAGAGTGGAGCGGCCACGTCACGGATCGCTACCACGATGACGACCTGCGAGCCGCCTCCCGTTCCGACAACGACGACATCGACAACGACGACATCGACAACGACGACATCGACAACGACGACATCGACAACGACGACATCGACAACGACGACATCGACAACGACCCCGGTCACAACCACAACGAGTCCAAGTTCAACGACGAGCACAAGCTCGAGTACCACAACTACAACAAGTCCAAGTTCAACGACGAGCACGACCCTTCCAGCCGTGCCACCGCCAACTGCATACGACCTTGTCACCTCAGCTGGAGATGTCCAGACCTTTGGTGGCGCTGGTTTCTTTGGTTCACGCGTCTCACAAAATGCGCCGACGCGCGTCATCGGTGGTGCGTCGACTGCTGACGGACTCGGCTACTGGCTCTTTTCAAACACCGGTGGTGTCTTCACCTATGGCGACGCGCTGGACTACGGTTCGCCGCGCGAGGCGCTCGGAGGTCGACCTCGGCGAGTCCGTGCGTCGAGCGCGACACCGGACGCGCAGGGCTACTGGATGGTCACTCCAACTGGAGGCGTCTTCAATTATGGCGATGCCGCCTTCTGCGGCTCCGCGACCGGAGTATCAAAACGTCAACCGATCGCCGCGATCGCTCCAACACCGGACGGCGGAGGGTACTGGCTGGTCACGACGAACGGAGTGGTGATCCCGTTCGGCGACGCGAAGGATCTGTATGGACACGGGACCTATCACAGTAAGTTCCCGATCGTCGCAATGTCGAGTACACCAGACGGTAATGGCTATTGGCTGTGCAACTCGCGCGGCGCTGTGTTCACCTTTGGTGACGCGGTGTCCTATGGGTCAACGATTCACCGCCGACTGACACAGCCCATCGTCAGTTTCGTCCCGACGCCCGACGGAGATGGTTACTGGCTCACGACAGAAACGGGCCGCATCTACCGGTTTGGTGACGCTGGCTTCCACGGATCTGACCTACGAAATCCCCCCCAGTACCCGACGACGATCATCGGGATGATCCGCACCATCGCTACCTCCACCTCCACCTATGTGCCCCTTCCCCATCACACCATCGGCTATGACATAAGCAACTTCCAGTGCAAGCGGCCTGGTTCGTCTGCTCTGCGATCGAAGATGCCGGCGCGCTCTGCAATCGGCATCATCGAGGTCGCCGGTTGGCTCGACGGGGCAGACAACCCTTGTCTCGCGAGTGCAGCGTCATGGGCGACACAGGCATCGGGATCGACCGGTGCCTCATATGAGCTCTATCTCTTCTTGAACGCCCCCGGGACGAACATCGAGGCAACGCGACTCTACGCGAATGGGCCGAAGGGCTCCTGTGGTTCTTTGAGCGCCAGCGCACGTCTCGAGTGCATCGCCTACAACTACGGTTACAACGGCGCTCAACATGCGGTTCTTTATGCCAATCGACAGGGCGTGCACGCAGTCACCTGGTGGGTCGACATTGAGAACAAGACGCTCTCAACGACCGCATTCTCCGATTTTGGTGCGAACGAGTTCTGGTCAGGTTCAATACACCTCAATGCGCTGACGGTGCAGGGGGCATTCGATGCGCTTCGCGCGGCCGGCATCGAGGTCGGCATCTACTCCTCGAGTCTGCAGTATCCAAAGATCGTCGGGAACTACCGCCCAAGGGCGAGCGGACCAGTTCCCCTCTGGGTCGCGGGGGTACCGTGGACGAATCCGCCGTACCCCGACCGTTCGCTTCCATCCCCGGCAACACTTGCCGACTGGTGCGCGGGAACCGCCTCGTACCTCGGTTCCACCGGATTCGATACCTTTGCCGGCGGCGTGCCATGGATCTTGCAGGAGACCCCGGGAGCCTCGAACGCCCCCAATGGGCTCGACCCTGACTACAGCTGTTGAAACCGCTTCGAAGAGGCCGTCCTATCGAGCCGACCGCCTCGCCACCTCGCGCAACCGGAGCTAAAACAATCGCCCAGCCGCATCGCAAGGGCGATGGGACTGGGCGAGGGCAATCGCACTGACCGACATCGATCTCAGTCATCCGCCATGCGGCGCTGAGTTCCGACGTCGACAGCGTGTAGCGCCGAGGCGGGCTCCGGTGTGAGCGAGGTTTCAGGCCTCGTCAGCGTCGTAGCCAGGCCATTCGGCCTCGCTCGAGAGAACAAACGAGAGTACCGACCACGTGTTGTCGACGACTGCCCTGGTGCCCGCCGCGAGCCCCAGACTCTCGCCTGCCTCATCGACGATTTCCTGACGGTTTGCAATGGAACTTGCCATTGGTCCGCTCCTTTCGGGTCGTTACCGCCATCTCCTGTTCTGGTGACACCTCCAGTATCCCTGACCTCGATAAATCTGTCAAAGTGTTAATAACGATACTTTTCATCATCTTTAGAGATATCAGTCGACCGCGCCCTCCGCTGTCGCACGACCGGGCCGGCGCGTCGCGCTCGAGCAGGTCGCTGAGCATGCCGGCAAGGCTGCACCCCGCGACGAGGGGAACCATTTGGACCGCAGGCGTGCAAAATCTGAATCGCGACGTGATCAGCGTTGCGACGAGATAGGCATGGACCTTGTCGGCAACATCATCCGCGCCCCTCGAGATCACGCGTGCATCGATCGGCGCATCCGGACCTAAGAGTGCGGCTCCCCTTCGGCCGCAGGATCTCGCGGGCGCGATCAGGGTCGTGCTTGGACACCACCTCGACGCGGGCCACCAGGGATCGACAGTGCATCAATCTCACTCTTCGAATACGGCGGTATTGCGCTGCACCGCGTTATCGCTCGCGAAGCGACACAGTACGGACCAGAGGCTGACCTTACCGATATCCACCCGCGGCATCGAGCGCTCATGTTCACGACCATGCAAACTTTCAACGTTCGGTGTGAACCCAGTCGGGCGGCGGAGCAAGCAGCTCCACAGAGTGCTCCGGCTCGTTCAGGTGTGCGGCGTCGTTGTAGCGCACGAGACGCCACCGCTTTCCCGTGAACTGCCACTCGGTGATCGAGGTGTGCTCCGCGTGGAGGCGGATCTGCGAGCCGTGTTCGGGTAGACGCAGAAAACGGATCAACGAGGCATCGATGATCCCTCCATGCGCGACGATCAACGTCAGAGAACCGGAATGGTCGCGAGCGAGCCGCATCAGCTCCTCTTCGGCCCGATCGATGAACGCGATCCAGCTCTCGCCACCTGGTGCGAGCGGCTGATGAGGTTCGTCACCAGGAGTCGACGATCTTCCGTAACGCATCGGGATCTCGTGCCAAAAGAGCCCGTCGGCCTCACCCGCGTCGCGCTCATCGAGCCCCGCGCTTCGTTGCACGCGCGCGGATGTGAAACCCGCGGCAATGATCTCGGCTGTCTCGATTGCCCGCGGCAACGTGCTCGTCCAGATCATTTCGGGACGGCCGATCTCGTTGGTCCGCAAAAGCCGGTCACGCAGCACGCCGGCCTGGCGCGCACCGCGAGGGGTCAGCCCCCGACAGCTCTTCGGCCCTCCGACAAACTGCTCAAGATTGCACCACGCCTCTCCATGTCGCACAATCACGAGACGCGTCCCCATCGCGATCGCGCTGAGGTCGCCCACCGGTTCGGGAGTAAACAGATCCCTCTCCCCCTGACGTCCGCTCACTCCGATGTCCACGTGTCGATTTCCCGGTCGATCGGCTGCTCGATCGCAAACTGCCCACGGAAATACAGAAGGGGAAGCCGGTGGAACTCAACATTCAATGCACGCACTCGACCCACCACGATCAGATGATCGCCCGCTTGGTGCTCCTGCTCGATCGAGCAGTCGATCCATGCAACGACTCCCTCGAGAACCGGCGAACCGAGTGGAGAACGAGTGAAAGGAACATTGGCGAATCGATCGACCTCACGCTGCGCGAAGGTACGCGCGATATCTTCTTGGAACTCCGAGAGCACATTCACGCAGAACCGTTCCGATGCCGAGATCCTCGGATAGGTCGTCGACGTCAGCGCCGCGCAAAAACTCACCAGAGGAGGATCGAGCGATACCGACGTGAATGAGTTCGCGGACATTCCGACAGGCTCGCCATCATCAGTCGAGGTGATGATGGTCACGCCTGTAGCGAAGTTCCCAAGTGCGAGACGGAAGCGTTCCTCGGTTACGACTCCAAGATGATCAGGTTGGGACACACCCCACACGCTAGCCATGCTGTGTGACTCTCGGTCAACCTCGGTCGCCTGAGGTGTCGATCAGGCAAGGTAGTTCACAAATTCCTTGAGCTGTCGAAGTGTCCGGCACTCAAAGACCCCGTCACAGTGTGGCGCGTATTCGCCGATGATCGAATCCCCGGTTCCCCAGTAAGAACGGGGTTCAGGGTTGAGCCAGAAGACCCGGTGCGAACGACGGCGAAGCCTCTGCAAGATCTCCGCTTCGCCCGAGTGATAGTTCCCACGCGCGTCTCCGAGGATGATCAGGTTGGTCTTCTTGGTAAGTGATTGACCATAACGCTCGGCGAAGAGTCGGAAGGCATTTCCGTAGTTCGAGTGCCCATGCGCGTCCACGACATCGGCCTGCGCTCCGACCTCGGCGATTGCCTCCTCGATCGAGGAGGCGCGGCGAAAGATCCCGGTGACGTCATCGACACCGTCGATGAAGACTGCACACCGGACATTGGAAAACTGTTCGGCGATCGCGTAAACGAGGTGAACCGTGAATCTCGCGAAGGCCGAAACGGAGCCAGAAACATCTGCAAGCACGAAAATCTCGGGCCGACTGGGATGGGGATTCTTGAAGCGTGGCTCGAGCGGTACTCCTCCACTCGACAGCGATCGACGGATCGTCGCGCGCACATCGAGTGGCCCGCGGCGACGATGTCTCCTGCGATGCGCGAGTCTCGAGGCAAGGATTCTGGCGAGCGGATAGATCGCCTTGCGCATCGCGACAAGATCATCACCGTTGGCGTGCATGAAATCGAGGTCCTCAACGAGAGGACGCCGCATGCTCTTCGCTACCGCTCCAGCACCGCGCTCATTGACCAACAGGCGTACGATCTCCCGCCTTATCTCCTCGCGAAGGGCATCGGCATGACGCGATAGCTCATTGCGGAGGAGGTTTCCACCCAGATGGCCCTCCCGGACGCGGTCTCGGTTTCCGGAGTGGGCGAGCAGAGCTTCAAGCAACTCACTCAGGATCGATTCGAGATCAAGTCCGCGAAGCGTCTTTTGCAGGTAGTACGCCACCCCGACCGGTCGCGCCGAACCGACCGCACCATAGAGTTCGACCGCGTGGGCCGCGCTCTCCGCCAGCAACCGTTCATCTCCCTTCGCAATCGCCTCGCGCACCATGTCACGGAGCGACATGGGATCAATCGCGCGCCGGTCACCCGAGAGCTTTCCGGGGACAAAGACCTCCTCGGTGCCGGGAAGCTCGGTCTCGACCAAGATTTCACCCTCGACATGCCATGAGATGTTGCGGCGCGCAAAGAAAAGATCGAAGACCCGCGCGAAGACCACCTCGTGATCCGCGGACTTGACGAGCGTCGTGCCAAGAGCAGCGCGTAATGCCCCCACGTCATCGAGCGGGATGACTGATAAGGCATTCGCTGCGTCGATTGTCTCAGTCACCGAGACCGGAAGGCCCGAGGCACGCAGTTCGTCGACGAAGCCGGAGAGGACATCGAGCATCTTGGTGTCGAAAACAGCCTACGCGCGCGCTCTGTCACCGAAGCCAAGCAGCTCGCGTTGCGCACGATCGATATCCTCGCGATATTTCAACAGAATATTCAGCGTTGATGAGGTCGTTTCCTGATCAAGATGCTCAATGCCAAGCACAACCAACGTACGCGCCCAGTCAAGCGTCTCTGATATCGAAGGACTCTTTTGAAGATCAAGTGACCTCAGCAGTCCGATCACGCGCACGACCTCGTCGGCGAGTCGCTCGGAGATTTCTGGCACCTTGCTGATCACGATCTCGCGTTCGCGCTCCGCGCTCGGGTAGTCGAGATAGAGATACAGACAACGCCGTTTTAGCGCCTCAGAGAGTTCACGCGAGCCGTTCGAGGTGAGTACGACCGGTGGAATCTGGCGCGCCCGCACGGTGCCGAGTTCCGCGATCGACACCTGGTACTCCGAGAGCACCTCGAGTAAGAGCGCCTCGGTCTCGATCTCCACCCGGTCGACCTCGTCGATGAGCAGAACGACCGCGTCCTCGGCGCGGATCGCTTCGAGCACCGGCCGCTCCAAAAGGAATTCTTCGGAGAAGATGTCGCCTTCGATCCGGTGCCATTCGTCACGATGGCTTTCCACGTGGGCTTCCTCTTCGTTCCGCTCGACCTGGATTCGGAGCAGCTGTTTGCGATAGTTCCACTCATACAACACCTTTGACTCATCGAGCCCCTCGTAGCACTGCAGACGAATAAGACGAGACGCGAGTGCCAGCGCGAGTGACTTTGCGAGTTCGGTCTTGCCTGTTCCAGCAGGTCCCTCGACGAGGATTGGCTTTTGCAGCCGTTCAGCAAGATACAGAACGGTCGCGATCGCGTCGTCGCACAGATAGCCCACCCGCGCAAGTGCATCCCGGACACTCTTGATATCTCCAAATCGATAGGCAACGCTCATGTGCGCACCTGCCCGTCTCCCTCGATCACGTATTTCAAGGAGGTCAACTCTCGAAGGCCCATTGGTCCTCTCGCGTGAAGTTTTTGGGTGGAGATGCCGATCTCTGCTCCGAGGCCGAGCTCGCCCCCGTCGACGAACCGAGTCGAGGCATTGACCAAAACCGCCGCGGCATCGACCTCGTTGACAAACCGACTTGCGCTGTCGTAATCGTTCGTCACGATCGCCTCCGAATGTCCAGACGAATAGTGGCGAATATGGCTGATCGCGTCATCGAGTGATTCGACGACGCCGATCGCAAGCCGCAGATCGAGAAACTCTGTCGCATAGTCCGCCTCTGTCACCATTCCCGCGCGCCTGATCGAAGCGCGTGTGCGTTCATCTCCGACGAGCTCTACTCCATCAAGCAGGTGGTCAAGGCGCTTCAAAAGCACGTCTGCGATGTCACAATGCACCAGAAGCGTCTCCATCGCATTACAGACACTCGGTCGCTGCATCTTTGCATTGACAATGATCCGCTCAGCCATATCGAGATCGGCGGAGGCATCCACGTAAACATGGCAATTCCCATCTCCATCGATGATGTAGGGAACAGTTGCGCGATCGAGCACCATCGCAATCAATGACGGACCGCCGCGCGGAATGAGCAGATCGATGTATCCGCGCAGACGGACGAATTCGTCAACAGTCTCATGGCGGACATCTTCAACGAGTATCACCACATCTCCGGGCAGCCCCGCTGCTACGACACCACCGCGCAACGCTGCGACAATCGCCCGGTTCGATTCGATTGCGCTGGCAGAACCACGCAGCATCACTGCGTTGCCGGACTTGAGGCAGAGTCCCATCGCGTCCGAGGTGACATTCGGTCGATTCTCGTAGATGATACCGATGACGCCAAACGGAACACGTACACGACGAATTCTCAAACCGTTGGGCCGCACAGACCCATCGACGACCTCGCCTACGGGATCATCAAGCACCGCGACATCGCGAAGTCCCTTTGCCATCGACTCAATCCGCGCAGGATCTAGGCGCAGCCTATCGATCACCGTCTCGCTCACATTTGAAGCGCGCGCGGTTTCGACATCGATCGTGTTGGCCTCGAGAATCGCGTCAGCGCACCCAACGAGTGCTTCGCTGGCGCGACGCAACGCGTCGTCCTTTTGTGCCCTGGAGGCACCGGCAAGAATATAAGCGGCGCGCTTTGCCCGAAGCGCGAGCTCGTTCAGTCCCTGCAACGTCATGACAGAGCGTACCAAGAGCGACACAATGCCTGGTTTGGTGCATCGCCTCCGAGCGAGGGCAACCTACTAGCCGTCTCGAGGCGAGATCGCTCCGAGGAGCACAACGAGATCGTCGCGATGAATCAGCTCGCCGGAACTGCGCCGAGCCTCGGCATGATCACGGCCCTCGAGATGGGCCGCCACATCGATACTCGAAAGACGGGCGATCCCCTTCGCGAAGACGCCCCCGGCGATTCCGACCACCTCGATCGCGTCCCCAGCCACAAATCCACCAGCGCACGCGCGTACTCCGGCAAGCAAGAGCGAGGCGTCTCGCTCGACGAGCGCGACTGCTGCTCCCTCGTCCACGGTAACTCTGGCTGACGCGGGGAGCGCGAAGGCAATCCAGAGTTTGCGCGCCGGAATCCGACGCTCCCGGGCAGCAATCACCGTGCCGACGCCAGAGACCGAGTGGACCGCATCGGCGACGACCGAGGAACGGTCAGATTTCGCGATCACGACTCGAACTCCCGACCACGAGGCGATGCGGGCCGCGGCAAGCTTCGAGGCCATTCCGCCACTGCTACCGACGCTGCCAGGTCCCCCGGCAGCACGCTCGAGCGCCTCGTCGAACTCGACGACCTCCTCGACGAGAAGGGCATCATCGGCATAACGCGGATCCTGGTCAAAGAGTCCAGGCGTATCGGTCAAAAGAACCATCAGCTGCGCACCAATAAGGTTTGCAACGAGCGCGGCAATCCGGTCGTTGTCGCCAAAGCGAATTTCGTCGTCAGCAAGCGCGTCGTTCTCGTTGACGACGGGAACGACGCCGAGCTCCAACAGACGGAGCAATGTCGCACGCGCATGCAGATATTGACGGCGCTCGCCGAAATCATTCGGCACAAGCAACACCTGACCAGCGACGAGTCCCTCCCCGTGCAACGCATCGTCATAGACTCGCATCAGACGAGGCTGACCGACTGCAGAGAGTGCCTGAAGCGTGATCGCATCTGTCGGACGTCCGCCATCTGGTCGAAGCGCCGCGACGCCGGCAGTGACGGCACCCGACGAGACGAGCACAATCTCGTGCCCCTCGCGCCGAAGTGACCCAACCTCGTGACACAGACGGGCAACGGCCTCGTAATTGACGAGTCCCTCGCTGGTCGTGACTGACGAGGTGCCGATCTTGACGACGACGATCATCTTCCGCGCCCCACGCGCGAAACCGAGCTCACCGGAGTCTGGATCTTTGACGACATCACCTCATTACCCTAGATGAACCCGAGAATCACCGGAATGTCGAAGAATCGACCTGGGCTACTCCTCGCGTTCATAGGTAAAGCTGAGGTTTCCGATCGTCACCGCGTCACCCGGGCGCGCGCCCGCCTTCGCCAGTGCTCTATCTACGCCAAGACGCTTCAGTCGGCGGTGCACGTGGGCAAGGGCATCGACATCGGTGAGATCGGAGAGCGCGACGGCCCTGATCGCGTCGCGTCCGGTGACAACGAATCCATTGTCGGACCGGGCGATCACAAATCCTTCAGCGACTGGTCGATGCAGCACCGGTGCCGTCGAGCGCGAGGGGCGCTCTGTACGCATCCGGACCACCATCTGCGCAAGGCGGTGAGTGAGCTCGTCAAGTCCTGCACCGGTAACGGCGGAGATCTCGAGTTCCCCGTTGTAACTCAACGGCCCGGAGCGCGGATCAGTAGCAAGATCGAGACGCGACCCAACAACGATGCGCGGGCGGTCGAGCAGTTCAGGCCGGTAGCGACGCAGCTCTTCCAGCAAGACGCCAAGCTGTTCTTTGGGAGGGCGCTCGGAGTGCGCGTGAAGATCGATCAAGATGACAAGGACGCGGGCACGTTCGATATGCCGGAGAAACTGGAATCCGAGGCCCTTCCCCTCGCTTGCCCCTTCAATCAGTCCGGGAATGTCCGCAACGGTGTACTCAGCCCCGTTGTCCGATCGCCCCCCGACGCGCACCACGCCGAGGTGTGGCTCAAGCGTCGTAAACGGATAGTCGGCGACCTTTGGTTTTGCCGCCGAGATCCTCGAGATCAACGTGGACTTGCCGACGTTGGGAAATCCAACCAGCGCGACGTCTGCGAGCAGCTTGAGTTCGAGATTCAGCCAGCGCTCCTCACCGACCTCTCCCTGTTCGGCAAAACCGGGAGCGCGCAGCCGGTTGGTGAGAAATCGCGCGTTTCCGCGACCCCCCCTGCCTCCCTGAGCCGCGAGCAGACGGTCACCGGTGACCGCAAGATCGGCAAGCACGGCACCGTCTAGCGTGTGCACGACCGTTCCCTCAGGAACATAGACGACTGCGTGCTTGCCGCTCCGACCAAAACGCTTCGCTCCGGATCCATGAGTGCCGCTGTCCGCGCGACGGTGTGGGTGATCGCGAAATCCGAGCAGAGAAACGACGTTGGTGGAGGCTTCGAGATAGACATCGCCTCCATTGCCGCCGTCGCCGCCGTCTGGTCCGCCGCGAGAGACGTGTGCCTCCCTCCAAAAGGCAACTGCTCCGGCTCCGCCGTCACCTGCCTTTACGTGGAGCTGAGCCTCGTCGATGAAACTTGCCATGATTTCCTCAACTCAAAAGATGATGCCAAACCGGCATCGCAGATACCCAAAGTGCGACCGAACCTCTGGCCGAGGGGCGTCACGCACCAAAGAGTGGCCGACGAGGAGGGGTGACTAGCCCTCGACGGGGAGGACATCGACGAGACGACGTCCGCGTCGCTCCGCAAAACGCACCTTGCCATGCGAGGTTGCAAAAAGCGAATCGTCACCGGCGCGCCCGACGTTCTGCCCAGGATGAAAATGAGTACCGCGCTGGCGGACGATGATCGAACCTGCCGTTACGACCATGCCGTCGGAGGCTTTGACACCGAGACGCTGCGCGTTTGAATCGCGACCATTCCGCGTCGAACCGCCACCCTTGGTCTTTGACATCTCGCCCTCCTACGCCTTCGCCTTCACGGCGGTCTTCGTCTTTACGATCTTGGTGATCTCAACCGTGGAATAGTGCTGGCGGTGTCCATAGCGACGGCGTCCGCGCGCCTTTGCCTTGTACGTAAAGCCGGTGATCTTGGGTCCCTTCGACTCTCCCACGACGCGCCCGGAGACGACGGCTTTGGCGAGCGCGGCCGGCAACGAGACTATCCCGGGCCCATCAACCAACAAGACGGGCGAGAAATTCACCTCGTCACCTGTCTGTGCGCCAAGCAGTTCGACCTCGATGCGCGAGCCAACCTCAACTCGTTCTTGCTTTCCACCTGTTGCGATCACGGCATACATAAGACGGACAGTCTACCCATGGATGAGTGCTCTGTTTTCACGCTTTGCGGCGCTATCGCGATCAAACGGTCCCGAAACCTTGACCTGAGCGCCGCCCGAACGACAGATATCCTTCGGTCTGCGTGCGAAACCCTCGGCCTCCCGGAAGGTTCGCCGTGGTCAGGCGAAATCCTCGGAAAAGACGAGACCGCGCCCCTCGCACAAAGGACAGGTGTCCGAGAGCGATTCCACGAGCCCGACGCCGATGCGCTTTCTCGTCATCTCGACAAGACCGAGTTCAGAGATTTCAAAGCACTGGGTGGGGGTCTTGTCGCGACTGAGTGCGGCGCGCAGCGTCGAGAGCACCTCCTGGCGGTTCACCTTGATCTCCATGTCGATGAAGTCGATGACGATGATTCCGCCGATGTCTCGCAGTCTGAGCTGCCGGGCTATCTCCTCGGCAGCCTCAAGGTTATTTCGAAAGACGGTCTCTTCAAGGTTCGACGAGCCGACATTCTTTCCGGTATTGACATCGATCACCGTCAGCGCCTCGGTACGTTCGATGATCAAAGATCCCCCGGAAGCGAGCCAGACCTTTCGGTCGAGCGCCTTGTGGAGTTGTTCATGCACATGGTGGCGTTCAAAAATCGGAAGCGACTCGGTCGAAAGGTCGTAGTACTCGACGCGGTCTGCAAGCGCCGGATCGATCTCGGTGACATAGCTGCGGACCAGCTCATAGAGCTCAAAATCATCGATGATCACGCCGCGGTAATCCTCGTTGAGCTCTTCACGGATCGCGCGTAACGCAAGCAATGGCTCGGAATGCAATAGTGACGGAGCGCTCGAGCGTCGCGCCTGTGCCTCGATCTCGTGCCAGCGCTCGAGCAGCATCGCGACGTCGCGCCGCAGATCATCATCGCTGACTCCCTCGGCGGCGGTGCGCACGATGATGCCATGCCCCGAAGGGCGGATCTCGTCAAGAAGTCGGCGTAGTCTCCTGCGCTCTTGATCATCGAGGCGCTTGGAGATGCCAGAGACATCACTATTTGGCACGAGCACGACGAATCTGCCTGGGATCGAGACCTCCTCCGTGAGCCGCGCGCCCTTCAGTCCGATCGGGTTCTTCGTCACCTGACAGATCAGGGTTTGACCTGGACGCAGGAGGTGCTCGATACGCCTGACATTCTCTACACCCTCCTCGGTCTCCTCGCCATGGGTCACGACGTCGCCCCAATAGAGCACCGCATTCTTTTGCGTTCCAATGTCGACGAACGCCGCCTCCATGCCTGGGAGGACGTTCTTGACCCGGCCGTAATAGATATTCCCGTCAATCTGGTTCTCGCCGTCCGAGGCGCGCGCGACATGATGTTCGATCAGCGAGCGCCCTTCGAGAACGGCGATCTGAGTCACCTCGGGCTGGACATGGACGCACATCAGGTATCGACCGAGCGGACGACCATTGCGCTCGCGTCCACGACGCCGCTTTGTGCCCGAGCGGCCACCGCCAGACTTTCGCGCGACCGACGGCTCGTCGGCCAAAGCACCAAGCACTCCGGGAGCAACAAGATCGTCGTCGATGCTCCCCGCCGGGACATCGACACGAGCAGATGGCGAGAGTTGCTGTGCCTTCGCAGGGTTCGCAGCCCCTTGAGCAGAACCCACTCCGTTGCTCTCGGGACGTTCGGCCACAGCGGACCGCTGCGCAGACAGAGACGAAGAGGCTCCGCCACGCCCCCGTCCGCCTCGCCTGCGGCGCCGAGCGCGATTCGGATCACCCGGCTGGCCGTTTGACTTCTTGGACGCGCTCTCGCCTTCGGCGCGAGGAGCTGGCCTCGAATCTCCGATCTTTGGAGTCGCTGCAGCGCTATTTGGAGAGAGCTGCCTAGTATCTCCATCCGGAGGCGAGGTTGGACTGTGCGAGGGCTGATCGAGCGCGGCTCGATCGCTCATCGAATCGGACATGGAGGTGTTCCCTTCTTCCACGCAGGCCAGAACGGCATGCGGTGGGCCTCGGCATCAGCGCGCATGCAAGAGCCGGAGGCATCGTGCGCGCAACGCGGGGGCGGTCGTAACAAGCGGACTTTTCCTCTTCCGGAGCGTTCTTCAAACCCGCAGACAACGTGACGGGACAGCGACCGCCGGAAAGGGCAACAGGACGGGGCGACGCGGACCGGAGGGGCCGTGTCGCCTGAACGGTGAGAATTGCTGAGCCGACCAAGCAAAAAGCCCGGCCACGCAGGTTGATTTTCATCCTGCGCCCAGTCTATCGGGTCACCCCCCGCGCCGTTGACCTGCCGGCGTCGAGACACGGGAGACGTTTTCGCCAGCCTGACGACGCCCTCACCAAACAGGGCCGTGCGGCACCTGGCGACGTAAACCAGTACATCGGCGCAGATTAGATGACCGCGAATGCCCTGTGGCCACAGCCCAATTCCCTCAAGTTCTCAAAATCGGGCGGCCGATCGCTCCGGTGATGCCGATGCGCACCAGAAACTTGACCCGCTCAGCAATCGACTTGCGGGGCGGAGTCGGTCGACGGCGCTCAGGCGGTTAGGTCACACAAGGCATTCTTGAGATGAGAGATTTCTGGGCCATGCAGGCAACTGACAAGCGGGCGACGGAGCCGCATCAAATCACTCAAAACCGACTATTTCGAAATCCGCAACGGTGAGACCCCGTGCCGCTGGAGGTAATCAAAGATCTTCCGTACGACCGGTGCTGAGGCGGCCGCTCCGTATCCACCCTGATCGACCTCGACTGCGACGACATACTTCGGAGGAGCGTTACGCGGTCCTCCGAACGCGACAAACCACGAAGTTGGCTGGATCAACCTCGTTGACGTCGCTGTACCGGTCTTGCCCGCAACGTTCCAGCTCTTGAAGTTGAAACCAATGAAGGCGCCATAACCGGTCCCCTTCGAATACTGTGTGGCGTCCTCGAATCCCTGCAACATGGGCTGGTACGTCGATGCTGGAAGCGCAACATGACCGAGCACCTTTGGCGCGATCCGGTCGACCGCTCCAGAGGGAGTGACCGTTGCGGCTACCATCTGTGGCGCGTAGCGCGTACCACCGTTCGCGAACGTCGCGTACGCCTCTGCGAGTTGGAGTGGCGTGACGAGCGTCTCACCCTGACCGAACGCGGTCTCGACATTGTCACCCTGGTAGTACGTTGAACTCGGATAAGCCGCAGGATCGAGCTGGTGCAGCAGCTTTCTCAGCTGTGGACCGTCGACCTGACCAGCTGCAGCACCCGGGAGATCGATACCGGGATCATCACCGAAACCATACTTTGCTGCGTACTGCTGAATCTGCGTTGGACAGCCAACATTTTGCTGACAGAACCTTGCTCCGAGATTGTAGAAAAAGATGTCGCTCGACTCACCGATGGCGAGCGAGACATTAATCACTCCAAGCACCTCTCCTCCGGCATTGTGGAGCACCTTGATGTTCGGCGGACTGCCGATGGTAAAGGTGCCCGTATCGTCGTAGAGCGTCGAACCCGTGATGAGTCCATCATCAAGCGCTGCGGTCGCAGTCGCGAGCTTGAACGTCGAGCCCGGCGCCTCAGGTCCCGCGATCGCATAGTTGTTCAGAGGTCGTCCGGTCTCGTTGAGCAATGTCGAATAATTCTTCGTCGACATATACGGGATCCATTCATTGTTGTTGTACGTCGGCTGGCTCGCCATCGCGAGCACCGCCCCGGTCTGTGCATCAAGCACCACCGCTGCGCCAAAATCCGCCGCGACGGCATTGCCACCGGTGCGCAGAAGCCTCAGCTGGTTCGCGAGTGCATTCGAGGTGGCCTGTTCGAGGCCAAGGTCAATATTGAGATAGAGGTTGTCACCAGGTATCGACGATGTGCGCGAGACCGTAGAGACGGCATTTCCGGCCGGACCCACCTCAATCTGCTGGATGCCCGTCGCACCACGCAGCTGTGGTTCATATTGCGCCTCGAGTCCGCTCTGACCGATCTGGCTCTGTGCGGTATAACCCGCGCCCTGGAGCGCCTTGAGCTCTTGCAAGTTGATGTCACCGACATATCCGATCGTCTGCGCGGCAAGCCCATCGTAGGGATAGGTGCGGATATAGGCCTGGTTCGCGATCACGCCGGGAAAGCGCGAGGGGTGCTCTTGGATGTAGAGCACCGATGTCGGTGAGACGCCCGTGGCGATCGGGATCGGTTGATAGGTCGCGTACTGGTTGCTCTGCAGTTCAGTCTGGATCGATCTCACCGTAGCGCTTGGCAACAGCGCGGCAAGCGCGCCAATCGCCTGGGGATTTTGCTGGGCGTTCTGCTGGCTTATCGAGATGACCCACTCTGAGCGATTGCCCGCGAGCACCCCCGCCGCTCCACCACCCCTGGCAAAGATCTCCCCACGCATTGCCGGAATCTCGACGTCTTTCAGGGCCGTCTGGCGAGCGATGCCGTTCAGTTGGGATCCGTTGACGATCTGCAATGAATAAAGTCGTGCACCGAGCAGGCAGAACAACGCGACCACTGTAACCGCCCCGACCTTGAGACGTAGCCCGATGCGCGCGCCGCGCTGTTCGTCAAACGCTCCCGAACGACGTCTCGTCCGCACCGACTGAACGGGACGCAGTGATCCTGTCGGTCGCGGAGTGCGCAGGCGACGCAGACGACTCGCAAGATCGCGTCGACCGAGATGTGGGGTGTGCCTTCGCTGGGGCCATCGATACCGGCGACTCACCATGACGCGACCATCAGCGCAACGCGCTGCCACCACTCGGCATGCGAGAACCTAAACTGAATCTTTGCGTGTCACTCAAAGCCCAGCCCCAGGCGCGAAACACGGGGATGGCTAGGGCGAGACCTCCAAGACCGACAATGACCGTGGTCACGATGAGCTGGGAGTTCAAGATGCCCGGCTGCCCAATGAACGCGGCAACAACTGCATAGAACAGCGTTCCGAATATGCAGCCGAGCGTGGTGCCAAAAACCCGTGCGCTGTAAAAATCATGACCCAAAGGCGAGGCGATAAACGAGCCAACGGCGTAACCGATCACCACGTAGGCAAGAGCGCTCAGCCCAAAGGGTGTCGAGAGGACAAGATCGGCGGCGATTCCGCCGAAGAAACCAATAACGGCCCCGACCTCTGCCCCTCCGGCAATTCCTGCGGTGATCGGAAGGACGAGCATGAGATCAGGATGGGAACCGAGAATGACGATCTGGTTCAAGAGGACATCCTGGATGAACATCGAGAGCACGATGACGCCCGCCACCTTGAGCCAGGTGATGCTTTCAAGCACGACGGCACCATCTCATCAATCTCATCAACGCGGGCGCGTCTGTCATGGCTACGCAGGAGCCAGCCACTGCAAAACCGTGACGTATTGAATCTGTGTAAAGTTCACCGAGGGCGAGATCGAAACCCGGGAGAGCTGACCCGAGGCACTCTTGGTGACCGAGGTCACCGCGCCGACTGGAATGCCCGGGGGATACGCCCCGTTGTCCTGTCCGCTCGTGATCGCCACCTGTCCGATGTGCGGGATAACCGACGTCGATTGCAACTGTTCAAGCGAGAGTCCCGTACCGGCTCCGGTCGCTCGGAAATACGTCGGGCCGAGCAAAACACCAACTCCGAAATGCGCGTCGAGGATGAGTTCGACAATCGATGCAGAGCCAGTCGAGCTGATGATCGTTCCGATCAGGCCAGAGGTGCCAACGACCGGCATTCCCGGTCCGACCCCTTCTGTCGTACCGAGATTGATCTCGATCGTCCGGCGGAAATTCGAGGCAGCTGGCGCGATGACCTGCCCATCGACCGAAGAGATGTTGGTAAACGTAAGGCGATTGAGGATCTCGATCTGACGTGCCGCAGCAAGCGAGTAGTTCTGCAGCGCTGTCCTGCGTTGCAAGATGCCTATCTGCGCGCGCAGTTGGTTGTTTTGGGTACTCAGCTGGCCATAATGGATTGCACCAGCGAAGACGTCGCCGATCGGATGCAATATCGAGTCGGCAGCCCTCTGGAAGGGCGATAGAACATCCATCACGCCATTTCTCACGTGCCCGATCGCGCGCGAAACCTCTCCGTGGTAGTCGAGCGTCACGACCGTCACCGAGATCAACAAGAGGATCAGAAGTGTCAGTCGCTGGTTGCTCCCACGAGCTATCGCCACGGCAACAGACTCGAATCAGTCAGCGCGACGATGAAAACGTCAAGACGTCACGGAGCATGTCGAACTCCTCAAGGCACATTCCACTTCCCAACGCGACACAGTTGAGCGGATCGGTCGCGACGACGATCGGCATCTGCGTTTCGTTCATCAGTCGCTGCGCGAGGCCGTGCAACAGCGCACCACCTCCGGTGAGATAGATGCCCCTCGTCATCAGGTCCGCCGAGAGCTCGGGAGGCGTCTTGTCGAGCGTCGCCTTGACCGCCTCGACAATCTTCGCCACCGGGTCCTCGATCGCCCGACGAATGTCCTTTGAGGAGGCGAAAACCGTCTTAGGAAGACCGGTCACAAGGTCGCGGCCACGGATCTCGGCGCCGATCTCCTCCTCGAGTTCGCACGCGGAACCTATCGCGATCTTGATCTCCTCTGCAGTACGGTCGCCGAGCGCGAGCGAGAACTCCCGCTTCGCGAAATCGATGATTGCCTCGTCGAGTTCATCACCACCGACGCGGATCGATTGACTGACGACAATGCCGCCAAGTGAGATGACGGCGACTTCGGTGGTACCTCCGCCGATGTCGACAACCATATTCCCTGTTGGCTCATTGATCGGAAGGCCTGCTCCAATCGCGGCTGCCATGGGCTCTTCGATGATGTATGCCTTGCGCGCACCCGCATACTCCGCGGCCTCCTGAACCGCGCGCTTCTCCACGCCGGTAATGCCAGAGGGAACACAGATCACCATTCGCGGCTTTGCAAAACGGCGCGAATGCACTTTGCGGATGAAATAGCGCAGCATCATCTCGCAGATCTCGAAGTCCGCGATGACGCCGTCCTTGAGCGGGCGGATCGCCTGGATATTGCTCGGAGTACGGCCAATCATCATCTTTGCCTCGATGCCGACCGCGAGCGGTCGGTTGTCATTGACATTGATGGCGACGACGGATGGCTCATTGAGCACGATGCCGCGACCTCGCACGTAGACGAGGGTATTTGCAGTTCCAAGGTCGACGGCCATATCACGGCCGACAAAACCAAAGGTCTTTTCGCGCATAGCTAGAGCTCCAGATCCGCTTTCAACAAGTTAGAGGTTAGGTGATCCGCGACTTTGACACGACTTCACCGGCGCTGTTGAACCTAACCATGCTCGCGCATCCACCCTAAACTTGCCTGACGGCATTTTTTCGGCGGAAACAGGTCGTTCCATCTTCCCGGTGCTACGCGAGACCCGGAAAGAAAAGTGCAATCTCTCGGACGGCGGCCTCTGGACTATCCGAACCATGGATGAGGTTTTCACCAAGATCGGTCGCAAAGTCTCCGCGGATCGTTCCGGGAGCGGCATCGGCGGGATTGGTGGTACCCATCATTGTCCGCACGAACTTCCAGGTGTCCTTCGGGCCCTCGACCACCATCACCAATACGGCCGACCGGGTGATGAAATCGACAAGTTCTCCAAAGAATGGCCGCTCTCGGTGCTCGGCATAGTGCGATTTGGCAACCTCTTCGCTGATCACCCGGAGCTCCGCGCCAACAATCTTCAGTCCCCGATGCTCGAAACGACCGACAATCTCACCGATCAGACCTCGCTCTACGGCATCGGGCTTCAAAATGACAAGGGTTCTATTCACGACCATGAGAGGCTAGTCGGCCAAACTGACCCCGCGCTGCGCCAACAACATAGAGCGACCCCATCACGAGCACAGCATCGGCCTCTCTCGCCTTCGAACGAGCCTCATACAGCGCCTCTGAGACATCGGGCACGGCCCGGACCGTGGGACCAAGGTCTTCGATCGACCTCGCGATGGCCTCGGCGCGCTGCGCCCTCGGTGAGGCAGGCTCGCAGCAGACAACCTCGGCGACCCGCTCGCAACCCATCGCGAGCAAAAGCGCGCGTGGGTTGCGGCCTCGCAGACATCCCATCACCACGACGATTCGTTCGATCCCGGCAAAATCTTCACGCATCGCGTCGCCGAGCACCCGCGCGCCAGCCTCATTGTGCGCTCCATCAAGAATCACGAGTGGCTGACGGGCAACCACCTCGAGTCGGCCGGGCACCTTCACCTTCTCGAATGCCTCGGCAACAACGTCTTCGTGTACCGGTGCACCAAAAAACGCCTCGACCGCGCTCAGCGCGAGCGAGGCGTTCGCACCCTGGTGCGCGCCGTGCAGTCCAAGAAAGAGACCTTCGTAATTTGCTCCGGGCGTCCTAATATCGAGCACACGTCCGCCCAAGGCGACAGTGTTGCCCACACATTCAAAATCGCGCCCTCTCCTCAAAAGATCGCGCGCACCGACGCGCTTCGCCTCGTCGACAAAGATCTTGACGATCTCCTCATCTCGCTCTCCGATCACCGCAATAGAAGAAGACTTTATGATCCCGGCCTTTTCCGTCGCGATGTGAGCGCGCGTCGGTCCGAGAATCTCGACGTGGTCAAGATCTACGTTAGTGACTGCTGCAACATCGGATTCAATGACATTCGTCGCGTCGTACCTGCCGCCAAGTCCGACCTCAACCACCGCGACGTCAACGGCACAGTCCGCGAAGTGCCGATAGGCGGCCGCAGTGATGAGCTCGAACCACGTTGGAGCGATCGCAAGCGCACCCGAGGAGAGAACGAAATTCTCGAGTGTCTCAAGGGCTACGAGAATTTCAAACAGCTCGTCATCTGAGATCGCGAAGAGATCTCTTGTGATGCGTTCGTTCACGTGCTCGAGATGCGGGCTCATGATCGTGCCCGTAGAAAGACCACGCGCCAGCAAGAGCGCGGTTGCAATCCTCGTCGTCGACCCTTTGCCATTCGTACCGGTGATGTGGATACTCGGATAGGAGCGATGGGGATCACCCATTACCTGAAGCAGCGCGGCGATACGTTCCAAGGTGGGCTCGGCCGCCCTACCAGCTTGACCGCGCTCGATCGCCTCGAGGTTGATATGTCGATAAAGCCAAGCGAGAGTGTCTCCGAATGAAGGAGTATCGACCCCGCTCAAATCAGTACGCGCTCTTAGAGAATCAGGAGGCGACGCGGCGGGTGCGGTCGGACTTGTCGTCGACACGAGCATGCAACGTCGGTGCGACGTGCTCGAGCACAACCGAACGGTCGATCACGCACCTCCCTACATCGGTGCGGCTCGGGAGATCGAACATCACCTCGAGTAACACCTCTTCGATGATCGCCCGAAGGCCCCTTGCGCCCGTTCCGCGCAATAATGCCTGGTCCGCGATCGCCTCAAGCGCATCCTCAGTGATTTCAAGCTCGACATTGTCAAGCTCGAATACCCTCTTGAACTGACGCACGAGTGAGTTCTTCGGCTCAACAAGAATCTGCACGAGTGCGTTGCGATCAAGATTCGAGACCGCGCTAACCACCGGGAGTCGGCCGACAAACTCGGGGATCAGGCCGAACTTCAAAAGATCCTCGGGCAGGACCTCAAGCATCAGCCTTCCCTCGTCTTGGAACTTGTTCTTCTTCACGTCGGCCCGAAAGCCAATCCCGGTTTTGCCGATACGTGACTCGATGATCCGGTCGAGTCCAGCAAAGGCCCCCCCGCAGATGAAGAGGACGTTGGTGGTATCGATCTGGATGAACTCCTGGTGTGGGTGCTTGCGTCCTCCCTGCGGGGGTACAGAAGCTGTCGTCCCTTCGAGAATCTTCAACAGCGCCTGCTGAACTCCCTCGCCGGAGACGTCGCGCGTGATCGAGGGGTTCTCGCTTTTTCTTGCAATCTTGTCGATCTCATCGATATAGATGATGCCGGTCTCGGCCTTTTTCACGTCATAGTCCGCCGCCTGGATCAGCTTGAGAAGGATGTTCTCGACATCCTCTCCGACATATCCGGCTTCGGTCAGCGCGGTCGCGTCGGCGATCGCGAAGGGAACATTGAGCATCCGCGCGAGAGTCTGCGCGAGAAGAGTCTTTCCACAACCGGTGGGTCCAAGCAACAAGATGTTCGACTTTGCGAGTTCAACTTCGGTGTTCGCTTCCGTTCCTGCCTGAACGCGCTTGTAGTGGTTGTAGACCGCAACCGAGAGGATCTTCTTCGCCTGTTCCTGGCCGATCACATAGTCATTCAGGAACTCGAAGATCTCTACCGGTTTGGGAAGGTCTTCGAAGTTGACCTCATGGGACTCGCCTAGCTCCTCTTCGATGATGTCGTTGCACAGCTCGATGCACTCGTCACAGATGTAGACGCCAGGTCCAGCGATCAACTTCTTCACCTGCTTCTGCGTCTTACCGCAGAAGCTGCACTTTACGAGTTCCCCACCCTCACCAAACTTGGCCATCACCCCTCCTTAACGTCAGGCTGCGCCGACTGCGGCCATCTGGCCAATGACGTCACGTGATTTAATGACCTCATCTATAACACCGTAGTCGCGTGCTTCATCGGCAGAGAGGATGAAGTCCCGATCGGTATCTGAGGCAATCTTTTCAACCAACTGGCCAGTGTCTTCGGCGAGCATCTCATTGAGCATGTCCCGCATGCGTAGGATCTCCTTCGCCTGAAGCTCGATATCGGTTGCCTGGCCAGATGCTCCGCCATAGGGCTGGTGCATGAGAATCCGGGCATGGGGGAGTGCAAAACGCTTCCCCTTTGTTCCCGATGCGAGCAACACCGCGGCAGCTGATGCGGCCTGTCCGAAACAGAAAGTTGACTTGTCCGGCTTGACATATTTCATCGTGTCATAGATCGCGAACAACGCTGTAATGTCACCGCCAGGCGAGTTGATGTAGATATTGATGTCCTTCTCCTGGTCTTCTGACTCGAGAAAGAGCATCTGCGCGCAGACGAGGTTTGCAACCGTGTCGTCAATCGGTGTGCCGATAAAGATGATCCGCTCCCGCAACAGACGCGAATAGAGGTCATAGGCGCGCTCGCCTCGGCTCGAGGATTCGACAACCGTTGGAACAAGGTAGTTCGAAGCGCGATATCCATCCGATGCCGAAGTTGGGGCCATCTGCTCTGCTCCACTCATTCGTGCGCCTCCCCATCATGTTTATGGTCGTGGTCGTGATCATGATCCTCGAGAACCGCGATCAGCTCCTCACGATTAACGGCCTTGCCGTCCTCGTCGACCATCGAAACGTTCTCGACGAGCCATTTGAGAGCCTTTGCCCGCTCGATCTGCGAGCGCAGGGCCGCGATGCGCCCGTTCTTCTCAAGTGTTGCACGCATCTGAGCAGGCGTCTGCCCTGCCTGAGCGGCAAGTCGGACAAGCTCTTCGTCAACGTCGGATTCATCTGCCTCGATCGACTCGACACGGACCAGCGCGCGCAACGCCAGATCTGCCTTGACCTGAGTAATCGCCTGTGGGTCAAGACCGGCAAGAAACGTATCGGGATCCTGTCCGGTTGCACGGAGGTAATCCTGGATCGAAACCTGTTGCTGGGAGAGTCGATGCGCGAGATCCTCAAGCAGATGCTGCTTCTCGTCATTGATCAGCACTTCGGGAACCTCGACGTCAACAAGGCCTACAAGCGCCTCGATCGACCGCTCCTGCATCGCCATCGATGCCTGCATTCGCTTGACCGATGAGAGTCTGTCGCGCAAATCCTCTCGAAGTTGGTCGAGGTTGTCGAACTCGGAGGCATCAACAGCAAACGCGTCATCAACAGCTGGCAGGACCTTCTCTCGCACAAGTGTCACCATGACCTCAAGATGAGCTGGACCATCAGGAACATCTTCCGCGTCGAGTTCAAACTCGTCTCCGACCTTCGCGTTGAATAGTTTCTCGTCGATACCCTTGACGATTCCGCCGCTTCCGACCTCGTAGACGAGGTCATCCGCCGTCAAATCTTCAGCCGATGTCCCGCCACGGCTGCCGTGGATTTTCAACGTGACCAGATCGCCGTCGCGTACCGGACGGTCGACCTCGAGAAGCGTCGCGAACTGCTCGCGCATTTTGTCGATCTGAGTATTAATATCTGCCTCGCTCGCAAGTGGGCTCGGAACCGTTATCTCAAGCCCCTTGTAACCCGCGATTGTGACCTCGGGACGCACCTCGATCGTTGCTGCAAAGATAATCGGCCCAGACTCTTCTCCCGCGGTGACATCGATTTCAGGCTGATTGATAACGTCGAGCGACTCTTCGTTGACCGCATCTTCGTAATATTTGGGGAGCACATCATTCAAAACCTCTGCGCGGATGGTTTTGTGCCCAAGGCGAGAGACGAGAACCCGGCGGGGAACCTTGCCCGGGCGAAATCCGGGAAGCGACGCCTGGCGCGTAAGGCGCCGCAACGTCTCTTCCTCAGCGCGCTTGAGATCCTCCTCGCCTACCTCGATGGTGAGCTTGACCTTATTGCCTTCGAGAGATTCAAGAGTTGTTTGCATACAGGCGCGAGAGTCTACCGGGGCAAAAGGCCGACCTCAGACAACGTGATAAGTCCACCTCTGGGTCGAGAGATAGAGGGAAATTCCGATTGGTCAACGATGGAAATGGGCTCGCGGACGATGCCCCTGTTCGAAGGCGGCTTCATCCTCACCGTCTAGGACAAGAACGATCTCCGCTACGTTATACGGGTACGGGTTGTGGCGCAGCTTGGTAGCGCACCTGCTTTGGGAGCAGGGGGCCCCGGGTTCAAATCCCGGCAACCCGACCACAGATGAACTCTCGAAATTCGAGGTTTGATCTGCCACTTTGTAGGATCAGACTTTGGGCGGTTGTCCAAACAATGCCTGATCAGAAGATTCATAACGTTTGCGGGTGTAGCTTAATGGTAAAGTCCCAGCCTTCCAAGCTGGTCATGCGGGTTCGATTCCCGTCACCCGCTCCAACGTTAAAACCCTAGTCAGAGGCTATGCGCTCGACTTTGCTCTCGCTGGCCGTTTCGGTTTCGTGCCGAGAACGTGCCGGGAAGGATTTTGGTGACAGTCGATCACATCGCCAATGCCCGCGGCGATGACTTGATCGCGCTCTCGCGTCGCGTGCTGGTAGATCAACGCAACACGCGGACTTGCGTGGCCCATTCGGTACATCAGTTCCGCGGTGGAGGCTCCGGTTGCAGCAGCCAAGGTGTTGCCAGTGTGCCGAAGATCGTGAAGCCGACATCGGCTTAATCATGATCTTCGTCATACCGGGCTGACCCTCGCGGCGGCCACCGGCGCGGCAACGGCTGAGCTCATGCTCCGCGCGGGCCATGCGTCCGCGAGTACTGCGCTGCGATACCAACACGCGATGCGAGACCGTGATCGTCTCATTGCCGCGGCTCTTGCCGGTCTCGCTGAACCCGCCGCGATCGTGCCGCTCAACGCACAAACTGCGAATGGATCGCGCCCAAATCGCGTCCGAGACCCGAAAACAAATAAAATGAATCGATAAAAATAGGTATTGAACTGATAGTTAGCTCAACATACGACAAAACAAGTCCCATCCTTCCAAGCTGGACAAGCGGGTTCGATTCCCGTCAGGCACCGTCAGGCACCGTCACCCGCTCCACTGTCACTCGTTCCACCGTCGCCCGCGCCAACTCTTTGCCTGTTCAATCGGGCTCTTCCCATTTCCTTATCGACACCATTACAGCTCTGTAGGCGTCGTGCGCGCTATTTGCGCGATCTGTGAACTAGCTTCGTCGGAGCGGTGCCCTTCGACGTGATCTTGATGGACCGGTTACAAGTTCTGAGAGCGCTTCAACGAGCACTCGATCACGGTCATCCGTCGCATGTTGATAACAAAGCGCAGCGGTCAGCGACGCGCACCTGACTCGCTTCATTAACTTCGCGAGAGTTACTCCTGTAGTTGCTAGCCAAGCGAGGCCGTAGTGTCGGAGATCATGCAGTCACAGATCACTATGGCCGACCTCGCGCGCGCCTTTGACGATGAGATAGCAGGTACTTGTGGACGCAATGGTCCGCCCCTCCCGCCGGTCAGCGCGAGCGCGTCCCGCCTAGAACCACGAACTGCGCGAGGTGGCGGGCGAAAGGGGGCAACACGTACGACGGATTAGGGATAGAGCGAGGCTAGCGTCGGGCTTCGGCGCTTTGTAGATCATTTCTCTGCTCATCAACTTCGTGCGCGTCATCCACACGACAATGACTCATGCAAACGATCAATGTCCTTACGTTGCAAGCCGAGCAGCTCGTTTCGATGTAGTCGGCATCACGCGGTAGGAAGCATCACTCGTCGCATTCGCACGGTCATCGCCTCGGTAAGTCCCTTATTTTCGAAGGAGCGTTAAGAAATTTTTCGCTCGCGCGTCGCTCCCGTTGAGCGGAATCGGAACGCCACACCAAATGACTCGATTCCTATCTCGCTGTATCGAAGAGGTGGCGCAGTACTGCGATTAAATCGTTGCAAAACCTTCCCAGCGAGTAGATTGCCGCAAGTGGCATCTCGCCGGTCTCTGATAAGACCGTTAAATCCAACAGCGGACCTTAGAATGCGATGACCTCGCTACGCCGATTCGACTCACCAATCGCCCCGATGACGATTGCTGCCGCCCTCTCTACCGTGTTCGCCGTCTTGCGTTGGTTTGATGCAGCTCACAAGAATCTGGCCGAGTTCATCGACGCAGGTTCGATCTTTGTAAATGGCGCGAAGGCGCCAAAAGGGCTACCCATCCGAGCGGGATTTGGTTACAACGGAGAGTTCTACTATCGCCTTGCGCTCGACCCGTTTGATATGGTCCGGACTGCTTTTGGGATTCGATTCCATGCAGCGTATTTTCCAGAACGCATCGGCTATCCGTTCTTCGCCTGGCTGCTCTCACGGGGCCAACACGAGCTTGTACCGCTCACACTGGTTATTGCCAACGTGCTCGGATGCGCCGTCGTCGGGTTCGCCGGCGGACTTCTGGCCAAGTCCGCCAATCGTCATTCGTTATGGGGACTCGTCTTCTCGTGCTACTGGGGCTACCTCTGGACCATCGGTCTGGACCTCACCGAACTCACAACCGCGGCGTTCGTCATGTTGGGTATTGTCGCGCTGATTCGTCACGCACCGATCTGGGGCAGTTTTGCTTTTCTCGCCGCAGTCTTGTGCAAAGAATCCGCCATTTGGCTCGTCAGCGCGCTTGCTATCATGGCCATCTGGGAGAAGGTGCGTCATCGGGACTATGCGATTCGTCGCAACGATCTCACCTTCACCATTCCGCTCGTCGGTTTTGGTATTTGGCAACTCGTGCTGCTTGGCGTCATCGGGAGACTGCCGATCCTGACAAGCGGACAGGCCAACCTCGGTATTCCTTTCGTCGGCCTCTTCGGGGCAATCGCCCATAATGCAGCAACATTGCCTACAGGTCGCGCAATCCTCTCCGTATTGTGGTTCGGCGAATTCATCGTCTTCCTCGTACTCGGTATTTCGGCTGCACGCGCCTTGAAGAGTGCTCCAGTCACAATCCGATGGCTCTGGGGTGCCTACGTCGTCCTCGACATCTGCGCGAGCAGTGCAATTTGGTACGGTCACGTCGGATTTCGCAGTCTCGGCGATTTTTACCTTGTGAGCTGGGTCGTGCTCCTCTATCGACCCGTATCACCATGGCGATTGGCGGTTCTTTGCGGTGGTGTGTGGTTTGTCGAAGCCTTGCAACTCATCCTGCGCATTCCGGCGAATCCGTACACCTGTTCCGGAGTTTCCGTACACCCCTCGATGAAGTCGGAGGTCGCGGAGCGACCGACGCTGTTGTGAGTGTTGGTCCTCTTAACTCACCTCCT